>Ga0315910_10000102_pt1 | contig 111295 bp, 80 predicted proteins | sample EdamamesoilMG_FD_204470 | JGI IMG/M metagenome (GOLD analysis project Ga0315910, IMG submission 204470) | Garden soil microbial communities collected in Santa Monica, California, United States - Edamame soil | ecosystem: Environmental > Terrestrial > Soil > Garden | place: USA: California...
AGGCGCAGCTCGACCCACCTCCGTCGCCCGCCATACCGCCGCTGGCGCCGCCACTGCTCATGCCGCCGCTACTCGTGCCGCCGCTACCCGTACCGCCGCTGGCGCCGCCGCTACTCGTGCCGCCGCCGCTCGCGCCCCCGCTGCCGCTCCCGCCGCTACTCGCGCCCCCGGTGCTGGCGGGTTCCCCGCCGGCGCCTTCTCCGCCGCCGGTCGACGCCGCTCCCCCCGTGTCGGTTCCGCCCGTGCTGCCGCCGTCCGCGCCGCCCGAGCTGCCGCCATTCGCTCCCCCAGTGCCATCGTCACTCGAGCCGCCGCTGCTGGGGCCTTGCGGGGGCAAACCGCTCCCTGGAAAGCCACCACCGCTGCTCGCGTCGCTCCCGCTCGCGTCCCCCCATCCAAGCGCGCCGGCCGCTCCGTCCGCCCACGTCGCGCCGGCATGACCGCCCGCCCCGTCGAGCTCGAACTCGTCGACGCCGGTGATGAGGTTGCAGCTCAACGCAAAGACGCCCAAGAGAGCTGGCATCCGGAGCAGGCGGATCCTCCGCGCCCGAGGCGCACACGCTTTCACGGGAACCTCGCGGTGAGCAGCAGCTGCGCGCCCGAAGCGCTCGGGATGAGCGCGACACGCGGCTTGGCCTCGGACGCGGCCACTCGCGAGATCGCCTGCGCGGACTCGGCGCGACGGGTCTCAGGACCACTGCTCGTAGCAATGACGATCGCCTGCCAGATGCCAATCCCCAGGCCGGCCCCGCCCAGGACGAACGCTCCGGTCGATAGAGCGCTCGCCAGCTTGGCGCGGTCCAGCTCGTCGCTGGCTTCGGGCGGGCACGAAGTGCCCATGCACAGCTCCGCGGCAGCATTGGTCTCCTCGAAGGCCCAGATGCCAGTCGCCGTTCCGGCCGCGGCCCCGACGAGCGCGCTCGCGAATCCCGCCCACATGGCCGTGCGGCTGCCGCGGGAGGGCTGCGGCTCATCCGGCTCGCGTGGCTCAGGGCGCGCCGCCGGAGCGGCGCTCCGCGAAAGGACCAGACGGATACTGCGCTCGGTCCGCTCCGCCAGGCTGACCTTCGCCTCCGCCGACGCGAAGCCGCTCGCTTGAGCCGAGATCGCGTGGACGCCGGGATTGACACGGAGCGGCACACCGATGAGGTCACTCGAGAGCTGCTGCTCGTCGAGCATCAAGACCATCCCGGGCGGGATGGATGGTTCGATTTCGATCGTCAGCGTCGGAATGCGCGCGCCGTACACGACCAGCAGACGTTCAGCCTCGCGCCGGGCTTCAGTGAAGGGACGCGGCTCGTCGCCAGACGTGGGGTAGAGCGCAACCTTGACCCAGGTGTCCCGCGCCTCCACCCACAGCCCGAGTGCCGCTTGCGCGCGTCCCACCTCGATCCCCGTCGTCGGCACCCCCACCAGCTCGTCGGCAGTGCGATAGGCGACCAGCGCGCCGCGCGCGTCGCCACGCCCCATTCGCTGGTCGCCGATGTCCATCAAGGTCCGCGCCCTTGCCCGGTCTGCCGCGGGAACCAGGTCCAGCCGGGCCGGCGGCGTCTTCTCCGCTCGGGCGTAGGGTGACGCCGAAAACAAGATGAGGATGACGAGCAGCCGACCAATCCCTCCGCAAGCGTAATTCCATCGCATGTCCCGACTCCGCACCTAGTTCGTCGTTCTTCAGAAGCCCCGATCCTTCGAGCCAGAAGGTCGAGCTGGGGTCGCCGCGGTGGCCTTCGGCGGGCTGCTCGCTGCTGGTGTGCGCACGAGCGGCGGTGCATCCACGGCCGCTAACATCGGCGGGACCTCGAACTCGCCCGCTTCGGGCGCCGAGAGCAGATGGGCAGCTGGCATCCCGCGCGGTGGAACTGCTGGCGACGACCCAGCCGGAACCTCGAGCTCGAGCTCATCGAGTTCCTCGAGGTCGAACTCGAGCGCCCGCCGACCCTCTGCCGTCGCGGGCTCCGTGGGCGCTTGGCTCGAAAGCGAAACGGACCGCTCGAACCTTGCGGACCACGCGGGCGGACGAGACAGCGCCGAAGGAGATTGGCCGTGGCGCTCCGCGCCGCGGCTGGCTTCACCCGAGCGAGGCCAATCACTGGCCCCCTCGAGCGCCCACGTCGACGACGAGGAGGTGTCCGAGACCGAAGCGCGAGAGGCGGCCGCGGCGCTCGGCGCGGCTGTGGTCCCCTGGATCCAGTCCGCCACGAAGGACGGCAAGACCCCACCTGCCATGACTGCTGGCGACTCCACCAGCTGACGCCAAGTCCAGGCGCTGCCCACACACGACGCCAGACCGAGCGCCGCGAGCGCCACTGCCAGCCTGACTCTGGTGCGCCGAGGCGCGAGCATTTCGATGGCAACCTCTGGAATGGACACCGTCGGCACGTGAACCAGGGCACTCGAGGCGAGGGTGCGAGTGGGATCGGGACTCGCCACCACCCGGATGGCGGGAGGACCTCCCACCTGCTGCAAAGCCCCCACCGCGCCGAGCTGCGTCGCCCGCCCCCGCGGAATGTTGCCCACGAAGCCGACGCAGGTCGCCACAGCGTTGGGGCGCCCGATCGCCGTGATGCCGCTCGAGCAGGCCCACGACTCTTGGGCATCCTCGTCCGGGAGCGGCAAGTCGTGACTGTGGGTGTACGGCGCCTCGGCCACCTCGCAGAACGTGCCGATCATCTCCGCGAGTGACGAGAAGCGTCCGGCCGGGTCCCGGCACAGCGCACAACGAAAGAACGCATCGAGCTCTGCATTGCCGATCCCCAAGCACTCGAACGGCAGCTCGAACTCTCCTTGAGAGATAGCCAGGAGCGTGGCTGGGAGCGTCTCGCGTGCAAAGGGAGCGCGACCCACGAGCGCGAAGTAGGCGACGGCCGCGAGGGCCCACAGATCGGCAGCGGGGCCGACATCCTTCGCGCTCAGGATCTGTTCCGGACACATGAAGTCCGGCGTCCCGACGAGGTTGCCGGTCAGCGTCAGCGATTCGCGACGCGTGCACCATTTCGCGACGCCAAAGTCGATGAGCTTCGCGAACAAGTCGCCGTACCCAGCCAGCAGGATGACGTTCTCTGGTTTCACGTCGCGATGGACGATGCCCACGCGATGCGCCTTGCTCAGCACGTGCCCGAGCTGCTGCACGATCGCTGCGACCTTCGCGAGAGAAAGAGGACCACGCCGCGCAACGTGAACGGCCAAGTTCTCTCCCTCGAGCAACTCCATCACGATGTACGGCAGCTCCTCGCCGACGAGCCCGTGATCCAACACTTGGACGACGTGTGGACTCTTGATCTGCGCAGCGACGCTGGCCTCGTCGGTGAAGCGACGCAGCGCTCGTTCGCTGGACGATAGATCCGCGAGCAAGAATTTGACGGCGACATCGGTCTGCAAGCCGAAGTGATGGGCCACCCAAACGCTGCCCATCCCACCTGCTCCCAGTTGCCGAATCAACCGAATCGACGGAGTGATTTCCAACCCAACCCGAGGTCTCACGCATCAGGAGGTACCATGCGATCGCCCTCGATGCCGCTCACGAAAGTGCGATTAATGCGCTGAAATTTCGACGAAACTCGACACACCTGCGCTCAATTGACACACGGGCCTGCGCACGCTGTGCAAAAGCGCCACACCTTCGGACGGCATGGCTGCTTGCTTCCGATACCGGAGCAGGCAGAGCATGAGCCATGAGCCTGGCGAAGAAGTTGAACCTGAAGCCTGAGATGAAGGTCCGCGTGCTGGGCAAGCCGCGTGACGTCGATCTCGAAGACGTTCACACGACGTCGAGCAAAAGCGCCGAGGCCATTCTGCTGTTCGCTCGCAACCTGGCAGAGCTGGACGCCCAGATCGCTCCGGTGATCGAGCTCGGTCTCGCCGATGGCTTGGCTTGGATTGCGTACCCCAAGTCAGGCCAACTCGGGACCGACCTCAGCCGTGACATCTTGTGGAATCACGTGGCCGAGCACGGCATCCAAGGCGTGCGCCAGATCGCGATCGACGACATCTGGAGCGCGCTCCGCTTCCGTCCCAAAAAGATGGCCCATGCTTGACCCACTCACTGCGCGCAGGCTCGTCGTGTCCGGCGATCTGCGTGGTGCGGCGCTCCAGGCAGAGCTCTCGGCCGTGCCGGTGCTCGCGCGCGAGGGCTGGGTCGATGCGCTGCTCGCGCTCCCCGAACCGCCCCCGGACTCGGCGCTGCCGAGAGGCTGCGTACCGTACTTGCCGGCGGCGATCGACGACATCCTCGTCGCGCTGAGCGAGGCTCCCGTGACCGCCGCCGACGAGTTCGTGGACATCGGCTCGGGGCTCGGCCGTGTCGTGCTGCTGGCCCATCTGCTGACCAGGGCAAAAGCCCACGGCATCGAGATCCAACGGGACCTCGTGCGCTGTGCGCGCACGGCCACTGCCGAGCTCGGGCTCTCTCGGGTGACCTTCGAACGCGGGGATGCATCCGAGGCCCAGCTCGAAGGGTCGGTGTTCTTCCTCTACTCGCCACTCACCGGCGAGGCACTCCGGCGCGTGCTGTTCGCGCTGCGCCACCGCGCGGGCGAGCGACGCATCGTCGTCTGCGCTGTCGGCCTGCGCCTGGACCAAGAGGCTTGGCTCGAGAGACGCGCGAGCTCGAGCGCGGCCGTGACATTCTACGAGTCTGGACCGCTACTCCGCTAGGATAGCCACCTGTCCCGCTGCGAGTCCGCTTGCCGACGCGGTCAGCACGATCTCGCCGGGTTGACCCGCTAGCCCGCGCACGATGGCGAGCACTCGGCCACTCTGCGCAGCGCGCGTGGGCGAGGAGAACACGACCAAGTCGGTCGGATCCCCACTGTCGGTTGCCACGATTTCGCCTGGGCCGGACAGCGAGAACGTCACTGCGTCGTTGGCCATGGGCACCAGACGTCCCTCGGCGTCGACGATCTCGACACTCACGAATGCGAGGTCCGCGGCGTCGGCTGCGATGACTGCGCGGTCGGTGGAGACCGACAGCGCGCTGGGGGTACCGGCCGTCGCCACGGACGTTCGGGCCCACTCCGCATCGTCCTTGTAGGCGACGACCAGGATTTCTCCCGGCTCGTAGAGCATGTCGTCCCAACGCAAGCGGTACTCGTATGGCTGCTTGGTCAACCGCCCACGGGAGACGCCGTTCAGGAAGACTTCGGCAGAATCACCCGAAGTGTACACGTGGACTGGAGTCACTTCGCCTTCCCGGCCCGGCCACGTCCAGTGGGGCAGCACGTGCACCATCGGCCAATCCGCACGCCACCGAGCCTGATAGAGGAAGTAGCGGTCCTTCTTGAACCCGGCCAAGTCGACGATGCCAAAGTAGGAGCTACGCGCTACCGCATCGAGCGGCGTCGGCTCGCCCAGGTAGTCGAAGCCCGTCCACACGAACTCGCCACCCACGTACGGCCACTTGTCTTGGGATTCGAACTCCTCGTCCGGCGAGTACGACCAATCAGCATGGTAGAGGTCGTACGAGCTGACGATTCCGGCCTGCGTATCGATACCGGAGCTGCCGGTCGCCGGGGTGCCCCGGCTGCTCGTGACCGGAAACAGGTAGGTGCCGCGAGTGCTGAACGTGCTCGTGGTTTCGGTACCGACGATGAACTTGTCCGGAAACGCCTCGTGGTACGTGGGATACTGCGCGCCCAAGTCGCGCACGCCGGTCCCTTGGTAGTTCAGGCCAATCGTGTCGATCGGTCCGGAAAAGGGGCTCTCGGGTTCCGCCTTGTTCATGCCAGCCACGGTCGGCCGGGTAGGATCTTCCTCGTGGGCGATCGCCGTCAGTTCAGCGGCCATCGCGGGGCCTTGAATGTCGTCGGCTTGTTCGACGATTTCGTTGCCGATGCTCCACATCACCACCGAAGGGTGATTGCGGTCACGCCGGATGAGGGCGCGCAGGTCGGCCTCGTGCCATTCATCGAAAAAGACGTGATGATCGAGCTCGGCTTTGCCGCTCGACCACACGTCGAAAGCCTCGTCCATGACCAAAAGGCCCATTCGATCGGCGAGATCGTAGAGCTCCGGCTCGAAGGGATTGTGTGCAGTGCGGATCGCGTTGGCGCCCATCTCCTGCATGATTTCGAGCTGGCGCTCACGCGCGCGCTGGTTGAACGCGGCCCCGAGCGCGCCCAGATCGTGGTGCAGGCAGACTCCGTGCATGTCGACGGTCGCGCCGTTGAGTCTGAAACCGTCGCCGTCGAAGGCAATCGTGCGCACTCCGAACGTCGTATCGTAGACGTCCCGGAGCTCTCCGCCGGCCAGCACTCGTGTGCGAGCAACGTAGAGATGAGGCTGACCAGTCGGCGGCACACCCCAGAGCCGTGGACTGGGCAAACTGCCCTCGAGCACCGTCGTGGTACCGCCAGCAGCAGGAAGCACGAGCGGGGCGGGGCCGAGGGTTGCGACGGCTGCCCCGAGCGGCTGACCCGCCGCATCGGCCTCGTGCAGCTCGACCACGACGTCCACCGTCCGCGGCTGGTCGGCATCGTTGTCCACGGCGATCCGGACGTTCACCGTCGCCGACGCAGGCGTCACTTCTGGTGTGGTGACCTGCGTCCCCCAATGCGCGACGTGCTCCGGAGCAGTGGCCGTGAGCCAGACGTTTCGGTAGATGCCAGCACCCGGGTACCAGCGCGACGAACCGGCATCCCAGCTGGCGCTCGCGGGCGTCGGCGTGTAGACGCGGATGACGACGAGGTTCTCGTTGCCCGGAGCGACATGGTCGGTGATGTCGAGGCGATAGGAGGCATAGCCGTACGGCCAGCCGCCCACGATCTCGCCGTTGACCCAGACGAGGCTGTATTGCATCGCCCCGTCGAGGTCCAAAAATAGAGATTTCCCTGCGTCGGCGGCCGCAACCGTAAAGGTCTTGCGATACCAGCCGACACCGGGCGATGGCAGGCGTCCCATGCTGCTGCTCACGCTGTTCGTGTAGGGTCCAGCGATGGCCCAGTCGTGCGGCAAGCGCACGGCCTGCCAGGCACTGTCGTCGAACTCGGCCTGCAAGTAGGGAATGCCTTCACCCAAGTTTTCGCTCGGCGGGATCGCGTGGTCGGCGGGTTCTTTCCGGAAGGTGTTGCCGAGCGGCAGCATCCACGCCTTGGTCTGGGCGTAGCCGAGATCGGGAGCGCCAGCTGGATCACTCGCAGTGAAGCGCCAGCCCTCGTTGAATGATGCACGCACCCGCGGACTCGGCTCCGAGCTCGGCGGCGCACCACCGGTCGCAGGAGGCGTGCCACCGTCGCCGCTCGCCCCTCCGCTCGTGGCCTGTGTGCCGCCGCTGGCGCTCACACCGCCCGTCCCGACGCCGCCCGTGGGCCCCGCACCGCCGCTGTCGAACGTCGCACCGCCCGAGCCGGCCGACCCGAGGTCAGCCCCCGTCGTCGACTCGCAAGCCGATGCAAACAGGGCCGCGCACGAAAAGTACAAGAGCGGGCGAGACAGGCCGTTTCGAGCGAAGCGGCCAAGGGCAGTGAGTGAGACCATCAGTCGAGGCTCGGTGTCGACCACGGGATCCACACCTCGGGTTGAATGACTTCATCGGAGAACTTCGATCTCAGGATGTCGGTGTCGATGCTCGACATGCCCAAGAGGAATCTATCGACATACGCTTCCAGGTCCGGAGTGAAGCCTTCGTGCCACACGCAGTGGTTCACGTTCTCTTCGCTCGCTCCCATGCGGTCCGAAACGCCCAAGGCGTCCCACACACGCCGAGCCGCCAGCGCGTCGACGCGCGCCGCTTCTGCTCCCATCCGCGCAATGGCAGTGCTTTCGATCGCCAAGAGTGCCCGCGGCGCCACGAGCGCCATCAGCTCGTGATGGTCGAACGGCAGTTTTTCTGGTGTATCGTTGAATTGCATCAGAGCCTCGGCGTACCAGGGCGCCCCTTGCGCATGGTGCAAGTTCTCCACCTCGGTCATGTCCCGCTCTTCCAGCATGTCGGAGTAACGCCAGGAAATGGTGCCTCCTCCGCCCGATTCGTGCGGAATGGTGAGGGCGATGCGCTCGTCGAATGCGCCAGCGTAGAGCGCGATCTTGCCTTGGTACGAGCAACCCGACACGGCGATGCGCGCGAGGTCGAGGTTCGCTTCTGGCAGCGCGTAGAGTGCATCGATGATGCGACTCACGCCCCAGGCCCAGCGAATCATGTAGCCTGCGGTCGTGTCCGGATAGAGCCGGAAGAAGTTGCCCGAGTTGCGGGCAGGGCCGGAGAAGCTGGTCGAGGCCACCTGGCTGGCGTCGTAGGTGAGGGTGGCAATGCCACGACTGCTGAATACGTTCGCCGGCAGGCTGCCCGTCGGGGTGTTCACGCCGATGATCACCGGGATGGGTCCACTCGGCGCGCCTGCGGGCCGGTTGATCGTGGCCGTGAGCTCCAGCGTCTCGCCACCTTCTGTCACGCTGATACTCAGCGTGCTCCCAGAAAGCGTGGCCTCGACGCTGTCCGGCTTTCCGGGTTTTTCGCCGACATCGTAGGCTTCGAGGATGGCCTTGAGCTCCGCACGGCGGCAGCTCCACTGCGCCCGTGACGACAGGGTGCCGCCGCTGGCGAGCGCGAAGGGGTCCGGCAAGTGCTCGATGGGGGGCAGGTCTGCATACGCCGCCAAAGCTGGCCGAGCGCACGATTCACCCGTGAACTCCGTCTCGTAGTAGAGCGGCATTTCGCCCTCGAGCGTTCCGCCCGTCCCGAGTCCGCCTGTTCCTGCGCTCGCCCCGCCGACCGCAGCAGCTCCGCCCGAGGCGAGGCCACCTGCCCCGGCGGCGGCCCCGCCGCTGCCCTCACTTCCACCTGCGCCGCCCGCCGCAGCGCCGCCCGCCGAGCTGTTGCCCCCCGTGCCAGCGCTGCCGCCGCTCGCGCCGGGCGCCGATCCACCCCCCGCTGCCAGCGCAGCGCCCCCGCTGCCACCACTCGCGCCCGACGTGCCGCACCCCAGCGATCCCGCTGGCCCAATCAGAGCCACGAGCATAGAAAGTCCTCTGCTGACCGCACGCCTGGCGGCGCTGGGTCGGGCCGGGACGAGAGGCAAGCGGCGGAAGGTGCGGGATCGAGCTTTCATGAAGGTCTCGGGCGACGGCTCCGGCGAAAGGGACACGGCTCTTCGCCCCGCATCACCGCAGCCGACACGGGGCAGTGCCGAGCGCGACGCGCTTCCGTCAAAAAAAAGCGTGGGGCGCCGGCTGCGCCTCCGTCACACGCTCTTGCTCACCGTGTTACTTGGCTGCGAGCCGGAGCTGGTGATCGGCGCCTGGCCATGCGCCGGCTCCGCGTACGGCGGAGCTGCCAATGCGTCGCCGCCCGTGACGCCCAGCGACCCCGTGCCGCTGCCTTGGAGTTCTGGCTTCGAGGACGGATTCTGCGGCTTCACGACGGAGGGGTTTTGCTACACGAACCCTGAGGCCTCGTACGAGGTCGTGCGCGATCCCGTCCACTCGGGCACGTTCGCGGCCGCGTTTCACGTCGCTGGCGACCCGACTCGTGACGGACTCCAAGCGCGCTGCGCTCAGCAAGGGGTCCTGCCTCGGTCGGCGTACTACGGAGCTTGGTTCTACGTCCCCCATGCCATCACCGCCTCCGACAACTGGAACCTGTTTCACTTCGACGGTGAGTCGGCACAGGTCGAGCACGGTCTCTGGGACGTCTCACTGCTGGCCGAGGGCGATCAGCTCCAGGTGTACGTGTTCGACTTCATGCGCGGGGTCACGTACTCCGGGCTGGAGGTCGTTCCGGTCGGGAGCTGGTTTCATCTGGAGGTGCTCCTGGTGCGAGCGAGCGACGCGAGCGGGCGCTTCGAGCTCTACGTGGACGGCGCGCTCGTGCTCAGTTTGGTCGATGTCGTGACGGACGACTCGGAAATCGGCCAATGGTACGTGGGAAATTTGGCAGCTCTGCTCACTCCTGCACCAGGCACGCTCTACGTGGATGACGTGACGATCGCGGCGGAGCGCCAAGGTGAGCGTTAGCCGTCTCGTCGCACCCTGCTACCTGCTCTTGGTCGGCGCGCTTCTGACGCAGAACGCGCATGCGGACGAGGGCCCGCTCGAGCTCGCGTGGCACGTCCCCCCCAGCTGCCCGAGCGAGACTGCGGTGCGTCGTCAGGTCGACGCGTTGGTGGCCACTGCAGAGGCCCCGTCGACCTCGGCCCAACCCTTGGTCGCAGAAGCGACCGTGACGGAAACGGACGGGGAGTTCCGCCTGGACCTTCTGCTGCGCGACGGCGAGCTGATGGGACGCCGGACGTTCACCGGAACCACCTGCGCCGAGGTCACGGGCGCCGCAGCCGTGGCCATCGCGCTCTTACTGCGGCCGCAGCCGACTCCGGAAGCGGAGGAGGAGAGGGAGGGCGGCGCAGCCGAGGAGTCACCCGCAGTCGAAAGCGGCGCCGCGAAAGACGCCACACCCGTCGAGCCGCCATCCACTACGCCGAGCACGGAAGAATCCCCCGCCCGAGCTCGGCGACTCCGGTTGGTCCTCTCGGCCCCCACGCTCGAGGTCGGGCTCGGTCTCCTCTCCGTGCCCAGCGTAGGTCTCGGTGCTGGCATCGGCCTCGAGCTCCGACGCTGGCGCCTGGGGCTCCTCGGGCTGTGGCATCCCGAGGTCGAGCTCGCTGTCCCAGGCAGCCAGGCCGCCGTCGCTCGTGCCCGACGCGTCACGGTGCGGAGTACCGGTTGCAGGTGGTTCGCCACCACCCAGCTCGAGTTCGCCCCGTGCGCCATTTTGGCGCTAGAGCACCTGAGCGCCGAGGCGAGCGGCGACGACCTCACATCGAGCCCGGCGAGCGCCGCCTGGCTGGCCCTGGGCGTCTCCGCTCTGCTCCGCCTGCGTCTGGCCCCCTCGGTGACCCTCGTGGGGCAAACCGGCCTCAGCGTCCAGACGAGCCGCCCCATCCTGGTGGTCGACGGCCTCGGCCGAGTGGAGCAGATCGGCCCACTCGAGCTCACGCTCGGAGTGGGCGCCGAGTGGATTTTTTGACGGTAGACCGCGACAGCGGACACTGCACGAAGTAGGCGCCGGTCTGCTCCTTCATCCAGGGTCTGGGTCCGCGCCCGTGCTCGAGTTCGAAACGACCTATCATCAGTACTTTCGCTTCGTGTGGGCCTCCGCGCGCCGCCTGGGTGTGGGCGAAGAGGACATCGACGACGTCGTTCAAGAAGTCTTTCTCGTGATCCATGCCAAGCTCGACACCGTGCGTGACCCCGACGCCCTCCGCAGCTGGATCTACGGTGTCGTGCGCCGCACCGTGAGCACGCAACGCCGGCAAGCGAAGACGAGAGCAGCGCGCGTTTCCATTCTCCCGGATGCCGAAGCAGTCCCCTCCCCCGGACCGACTCCCGCGGAGGCGAGTGAGCACAGCGCCGATGCGGTGCTCCTCCAGCGGATCCTGGCCACTCTGTCCGACGCCAAACGCGAGGTCTTCGTCCTGGCGGAGCTCGAAGAGCTGAGCGCGGCCGAGATTGCTGCTGCCCTCGAAATCCCTCTCAACACGGTGTACTCCCGCCTCCGTCACGCTCGGCAAGATTTCGAGGCGGCGCTCGGCCGTCACCGAGCAAGCCTGGGAAATCGAGGTCCTGCATGAGCGAGCTCGGACCCGACGCGAAGAAGCTGATCCAATCAGGCAAGGGCGCGCTCGACCCAACCGCCGCCGATCAGGCGCGCGTGCGCGAGGCCTTGCAGGCGCGACTGACCACTGCCGGCCCAGGCGAGCCCGTGCACCCGAGTACGCCTCCTCCCTTCCGAGCTCCCTGGGCGCTGCTGTCGACGGGCATCGTAGGAGCAGGCCTCTTCGCGGGACTCTTCGTCTGGAACGCTCCAGAACGAGCGCCCCCAGCCCGGCCGCGGCCCACCTTGCCAACCCTCGCCCCGGCAGCCCCGCTGTCGAGCGACGTTCCGGCTCCCGACGTGGCCGCAAGGCGGCTCGTGCCAGCGCCGCCCGAGCCTGCGCCGGCACCACCCGAGGACGCGCGCCAGGGTGTCCAGAGGTCGAGCCGAGCGAGTCACCTGGCCGAGGAGGTGGCGCTCCTGTCGAAAGCCACGCGGGCGCTCCACGCTCGCCAGGCCGACGAAGCTCTGCGTGCGCTCGGCGAACACCAACGGAAGTTCCCGAACGGGGTACTCACCGAGGAGCGCCTGGGGGCGCGCGCGCAAGCGCTGTGCCTGCTCGGTCGAAAGGCGGAAGCCGAGCGCACACTGGCCCAGCTGTCGCCCTCCTCTCCCCAAGCGGCCAGTGCCCGTAAGCAGTGCGGTCCGAAGTAGCGTTCGGAATCACGCGACGACGCACGCCCCTGTGCGCGGCGCCCGCCGCCTCCGCGCCTATTCTTCCTCTTGTGCCCCGATCGAAGGCGGCTCCGCGAAGCAGTCGCCATCGAAGTCGGTCTGGACTTCGGTCGAGCTCGCGCCGGCTGCTACCGCGGGGCTAGAGCTCGGGATGGCAGCCGCCTCGCCCGAGAGCTGCGGATCTTCCCCGTAAATGCCGTCTGTCTCCGGAACGGGTAGGTACGCAGGCGCTGAACTAGCCGGCGCGTCGTAGGCGTACCAGAGGTTGTTCGAGAACGTGAACGTCTCGGCGGCGGTGTCCGGGCCCACGTTGGCCTGGGTCGAGAGGTTCCCGAGTTCGTAGTAGACGAGATTGTTCTCGAAGCGGCCGCCGCTGGCCGGCAAAAACTCGTAGCCATCGCTCGTCACCGTCTCTTGCAGGATGCGGAGCACCCAGTGCTCCGGATCGATGATCGTGTTGTGGGCGACGAGGCAGTCGACGCAACCGACGAAAGCAATCGGCGAGATGCCACCAGTAAAGACGTTGGCCGTGACGCGAATATCGGAGGCTTCATAGTTGGGCTCGCTGGTCGACAGCGCGGGACGAAAGAACTCGAAGCCGGTGGAACCGCCCAGGTTCACGGCACGCTCGCCCGCCTGCTGAAAGGAGTTCTGCGTGATCAGGATGTCCGCACTCCCGCCCTTCGACTGCACGCCATTGCCGCCGAGGTCCGTGAACGTGTTCCCGGCGATGATGCCGTGGTGACAGCCCACGTGATCGATCGCACTGCCTCCGCTGCAACCGACGAACTCGCTTTCGAGGACGTGGAAGTCGTCGATGCCAGAAAGCTTCAGGCAATCCTGATTGCCGCCGTCGCCGATGTCGTGGATGAAGAGGCCACGGAAGACCAGGTCGTGACTGAGGCCGCTGGCCGTCTCGGCGTCGTCGATGTTCAGACCGTTGGCGGTCTGGGCCGTCAGCTCGAGGTCATGCACGACGACGAAGCTCACCCCGCTCAGCTGAAAACCGTTACTGCCGCCCTCGATGACGGGGCGCGGACCGCCGGGAACGCCACCGATCCAAATGGGCTGCGCTCCGCTACCCGTGAGGCCCTCCGCAAACGCGCCGCCCTCGTAGGTTCCGGGTCGGAGGCGAATCGCCGTCCCCGGCGTCGCGTCGGCGAAGGCTGCGTCCAGCGTGGGATAGGGATCGTCAGCGGAACCGTCTCCCGGCCCCGCTGCCTCGGCATCCACGAAGACCTCACGCGATGGCGTGGCACCGTCTTCGAACGTCTCGAAAGCGCCGCAAGACCCCACCTGTGGGCTACCGCCCGTGCCGGCGTCCTCGCCTCCCATGCCACCGGACGAGGCGCCGCCCCCCGAAGCGACTCCGCCTCCGCTGCCCGAGCTACTCGCTCCGCCCCCGGTCCCCTCGCCGCCACTCGCCGTGCTGCCGCCCGAAGCGTCATCCGCGGCGCCGGAGCCGGAGCAGGCGGTGAAAGCGCCCCCGAGCGCGAGCAGGGAGAGAGAGATGGTGCCGACGTCGCGGCGGTTCAGCTTTCGAGCGCGCGCCATGTTTTTCTGTCATCTCCCCTCTCGGATACGAAGTCGAGTCCACCCGAGAGGAGCCTTCGATTGAGGGGGAAGCGCTGGTGCGGCTTGGCAGGTTGCTGCTCCACTGCTCCGCACCGACACGGTGGCTTTCGTGGGCAGGGTGCGCTCGAGGCACCCTGCTAGCGCGATGGCTCGGCGTCGATGAGACGCATGAGCTCGGGGGAGCGCTGACTCGCTCGGAACTCGATCACTCGAAAGTCGGCGAGGCCACGAGAGGTGAACGGATCTTGTCGCATGACGTCCTCGATTGCGGAGCGACTGGGTCCGACCGCGAGGATGACACCGCCGTCTCGCGGGATCTTGCGGCCCGAAACCAGAAATGTGCCGGCCGCGTAGTGCTTGTTCAGGAAGGCCACGTGCGCCTTCATGGCGCGGTCGATCTCTTCGAGTTCCGCCTTGTAAATGAGCTCGATCACGAACATGGCGTCAGCGTACAGGAGTCGTGACGCTCCGGGAGCGGGGCCCCGTTTTGCCAACTAAGAGGGCGGGTCTCGTCGGCAGGGTGCGGCTTGAAGCACCCTGTTAGTCGAGTGAAAAGTCGATCCCCCAAATGTCGACGGACGCCTCGGCCGGGTAGTACACGGTTAGGTGATCCGACTCGGCCACGCGGGCCGCGTCAATCAGCGGATCGGAAAAGAAGCGCCCGCTCTCGCCGGGATAGAGCAGCGACCAGCTTCTGAAGTCGTCGTCGGGAGAGGCGCCGACGATGCGGAGGTCAGGAAGGATGGCGTACACGTTCGAGCTCGAGCTCGAGGCCAGCTTGCCACGGAAGTTGAGAATCGACGGCTGGTCGAGAGCTCGCCTGTGCCACTCCCCCGGACCCAGACGGGTGTAGACGAAGTATTCGCTGACCGTGCGCGCTTGCGTGAAGTCCGCTCGGTTGGATTCGGTATCGGCCATGTGCGAGAGCAGCACGTGAACGCGACCCTCGGCGTCCACGATCATGTGCTCCTGATTGATGAGCCCACGCTCCTGGGGGATGTCCCAAACCTCGAGGCCCGCCGTGTCGCGAGTGAGTGGCGTCTGGTCGGCCTGGCCCACGACTGCCCCCGCATCGCTCTGGAAGGTGCGGCCGTGGTCATCGCTGTAGGCGAAGTAGAGTCCAAAATTGGTGGATGCGTCGGGTGACTCGCGCCAGCACCAGGCTGCGTAGAGGCGCTCGCCGTCCGAGTCATAGGCGAGGCCATGGAGGTAGGCGTTGATGCCATCGCTCGTGCCGTCGATGTACTCACCGATCTCCTGCCACATCTGCGTCGTGGCGTCGTATTCCCACAGGTATTCGTCGCCACTGCCACTTTCGCCCAGGCGCGCACTGAGAAGCAGCCGGTCGCCCGAGGGCCGCGTCACGAAGCGCGGATACGTGAGCAAGGTCACGTTGCCGGAGCCAGTCAGGTTGCTCGTCGTCTCGCTGAAGCTCCCGCTCGACCAGCTCACATTCTCGGGATCGGTGAGGAGTCCTGCAACCGAGCGTCGGTAATGGAGGGGGCTATTGTGATGGTCGAATGCCACGTGCAAGACGCCGTCGGCCGGGGAAACGCCGAGCGATATGGTGTTGTGGGCGTCGTCGGCAGAGAGCTGGTGGTCGGTGAAATCGAACTTCTCCCAAGCGCCCGGCAGGTCGCCGTCGGTGTCCGGCACGGTGCGTCGCGCCAGCACCACGCTGCGATTGGTGTTCCAGAACGCGGCGTATTGGTAGCCCCCGAAGGAGACGATGGCGTCTTGCTGGAAGGACTCACCGTTGAGGTAGCCGCCGTAGGAAACGACCGTGAGGCCCGAGAGCGCGATGCGATCCTCGCCGATGAACGTCGCCGCGGGCGCGGGCTGGTCGGATTGGCCGCCGCTACCGGGCTCGGCCCCGCCCGAAGCCGGCGCACCACCCGAGCCCGCGCTCCCGGTGCCTGCTGCCCCGGAGCCGTCGATTCCCCCGGAGGAGTCGCCGCCGGCGCTCGGCAGGGCGCCAGCGCCACCGCTACTGGCCAGGCCACCGCTCGAGGCAGCGCCACCGCTGGCGCTGCCTCCGCTCGTCGTACCGTCGCTGGCGCTGCCACCTGAGGCGCCCGCGCCCGGACCCGCAGTGCCGCAGCCGCCAGCCCAGAGCGTGGCGCAGGCGAGGACGATCCAGCGCTGGATTCGCATGACACACCACGCTAGCCGGCTCGCGTCCGGGGCCAAAGGGCGCCCCGGGCGCGTGGGCATCACGGGTAGAAGAGCGTCAGGTCGACCGACTCGCCCATGGCCTGGTAGCCCGCCTCGCTCGGGTGCAGATCGTCGTTCCGGTAGGCCGTCTGAGTATTGTTCGGATTACCGGGGTCGCGGATGGCGATGTCGAAGTCGACGCCAGCGTCGTAGTTGGCGCTGGCGCGGATGAGATCGTTGAGGTCGTTCTTCGAGTCCTTGTGCACGCCGTTCATCGGGGTCAGCGGCGACAGGTACACCCCGATGCCGGCGGCCTCCGCCTCGGTGACGATGTCTTCGAGCACGCCCATCAGCGTGGCCGGCGTGGGTGGGTTCCCCGAGTTGAGATCGTTCACGCCTTCCATCACCACCAGGTACTTGATCTTCTCGCGGCCGAGCACGTCACGACCGAAGCGAATGTAGCCCGAGTCCTGGTTCTGATTGGACGAGTTCAGCGCATTGCCGCCCATGCCGAAGTTCAACACGGACACCTTGCTGGCCAAGGTGGGGTCTTCTTTCAGCTTCGCGGTGAAGAAGTCGGGCCAGCGGGAAAACTTGTCCTCGATGCCGTAGCCGTCCGTGATGGAGTCGCCCAGCATGGCGATGGCGTAACCATCGGCCGGTGCCATCACCTCGATGGCGTTGATGAAGTACCAGCGCAGCTTGGTGCCGGAACCTTGCGGCATGCTGGCCGAGGAGGCGGCATCCCCGCTGCCCACGTAGGTCGTCGTGCGCGCGCCGGGATGTCCGGTGACGTCGCTGGGGACCTGCGCCCCGAACTTGATGCTGATGGCCGTGAGGGTGATCGCTTCGAGATTGAAGTCGAGCGGGTCGGACCAAACGGTGTCGCCTTGGGCGATCGTGACGCCCGGAGAACCTGCGAACGTAAACTCCGCGTCCGTGCTGGCGTCGATCTGGCCGGTGGTCGTGCCCGGTGTGTTCGCCGTGGCTTTCGCGACGTGCACCTTCTCGATCTGCACGGCGCCGTTGCCGCGCTCGTTCGAGAGCTGAATGCGGATCTGCGAGCCTGCTACCGTCGGCCACACGAACTGGCGGCACGTGTTGTTGGCGAGGCCCGGGGAGGGAGGATTGTTGTCCGGCTCCGTCAACTGCATCGAGGTAGCCCAAGAGGGCAGCCACTCCATCTCGCCCGACTCACCACCCGTCGCTCCCCCGCCGGTCCCTGTCCCGCCGCCCGTCGCCGGAGCGCCGCCGGTGGCCACGTTGCCGCCCGTGCTGACCACGCCACCGGTGGCGACGTCGCCACCGCTCGCCGAGACGCCTCCGGTGCCCACTGGAGCACCGCCCGTGGCGCTCACGCCTCCGGTGCTCGCGTTGCCGCCCGTGCCGACCAAGCCGCCCGTGCCCGCGTCGCCACTCCCGCCGCCCCCGCAGGCATTGCATGCAGTGGAGGCCAGGATCATCAAGAAGAGGGAGAGATTGCGCATGAGTCGTATCCCGGGCCTGCCCCCCGTGGGAGGCATCGGTAGGAGAGCCGGCGTCACGACACGTGGCGCGGCGGTCGCCGGAACCCGCCCGCATGGGTTCGGCGTCTGGTGGGTCAGTTGCAAAAGCCTTCTGCAACGACGGCCGAGCCGGTGCAAGCGCCGCCCGCGCCCAGAGGGATCAGGCAAAAGGGAACGGTCTTTTTGCACCACCTTGTTTCGATGATGATGCAAATCTCAGCCGGCGGCCAGCGGCTCCCCGGGTCAGACGCGGACGCGGTAGCCGAGCTCCGCCTCGTCGCCGTGCAGCCCGCGAAACCCCCAATTCTCTGGAGGGCTCTCGATGAGACAGATCTCGAGATCGACGGGGCGAATACCGAGCTCGACCTCGAAGCGCTCGAAGAGCGCTCGGATCAGGCGCTTGCGAGTCTCGACGCTGCGTCCGCTCATCATCGTGACCTCGACGATCGTGTAGTCGAGCGTCCTGCCCTCGGGCATCAGGAAATCCTCGGCCGCGAGCGGGAAGAAGCGGTGCGCGCGCTTGCCCTCGGGCAACCCGAGCACGTCCATCACGCACGCGTGAATGCACGCCGAGACCGCGGCGCGCCGCGGGACGAGACGTTCACGCACCCCATATACTTTGACCTGAGCCATCGCGCTTACCTCGAACCTAGACGACGGCGCAGTCGTCGGAGCTCCGCTTTCGTCTCCGGAGAATCGTAGCCCTTCTTCCACAGGGTGATCTCACCCACCTTCTTGAACAGACCATACTCGTTGGTCTTCAAGGCCTCGAGGATGTCCTTGTTCGTCGGCCCAAGACCGAAGCTGGACGGATTGATCAGCAGGTAGTCCGAGCGTCGCTGACTGTGCGAGAAGGCCCAAATATCCAGACGATTGGAGAGATGGGACGAGTCGCGCGTGGTAGCGGTGAGCGACGCGTTCGGCGGGATGAACTTGCGAATTTCGTCGAGAGAGGCGAGCTGTTTCCGCTCGGCGTCGGTGAGAGAGAAGGTGGGCGGGAACCAGCCGCCGACGAAGGACGTCGGGTACAAGACGACGCCATACGCCGACGTGTGACACACCATGCAAAACACCAGTGCGAGGAGCGCAGCCGGCGCACGCGCTCGCTCCGCACGCTGGACGCGCGCGACCGCGCCCGCCGCCGTCCGTTGCAGGTCTTTGAAGTAGAGCGTCGCCGCTGCGAAGAGATACCCCGTGTAGTGGGCGGAGTATTGGTACTTGATGGAAAAATTGGCGCCCGCGCTCGTCAGGATGGTGGAAATGGTGCCGGGGAGGACCAAGACCGCCAGCGGCAGGCGCCGCAGTGGAATCAGCGCCAGGGGCACGAGCAAGTGCAGAAGGTAAACGAGCTTGCCCTCGTTCACGAGGCTCGAGAACACCACGAGCGGGTTCGTGAGCATCGTCTTGACCACCGAGCCGTAGCCTTTCTCCTCCGGCGTCGCCAAGTGTTCATACAAATTGGCAAACCACCAGGTGCCGAAGGCAGGCATGATGACGAACTTGTTCAGCGCAAACCAAGCAGCTGACGCTCCTGCGAGCCAGGCGCCCACTTTGGGCCGAAGCCCAGACAGCAAGAGAGCCGCACCGAGGATGGCCAAGCCGGGCGCGAGGTCCTCCCGCAGGAGCCAAAGGAGCAGGGTCGCGAGCACGATCAAGCGAGGCCGATCCTTGGCGATGGCGTAGAAGAGGAAGAACACGAAGCCGGGCGTCAAGGTCAGCCAGTGGAAGTCGTAGAACTGCCCCCCGTGCATCGGGGCAAACAGGAAGTAGGCCAGGCTGAGTACGGCCGCGTAGGCGGGGCGAATCTGCGTGCGCGCAAAGAAGAAGAGCATCACGCCTCCTGCCGCTAGACCCACCGCCTGGATCCAGAGCAGCGTCTCGGCTGCCGGATGCAGGGCGTAAATGGGCACGAACAAGAGCAGGATGTAGTTCGAGTGACTGAGTAGGAAGCTGTGGGCCCCGTCGGAGAACATGATCGTCGTGCGGAACAAGCGCCCCTTCAGGGTGTTGAACATCACGTTGTCGAAGATGCCGAGGTCGAACGCACCGCTGCCGAAGCGATGGTGATAGAGCACCGACAGCCAGCCCGTGTACCCGGCGTAAAGGACCGCTCCCAGGACGACCACGGCCAGCGGCAGCCAGGGCTTTCGTGAAGGGAGCCGCAAGAGCTGCGCGATCGGGCGTGGTGGAGTCCACTCTTCGAGCGCTGCGCGGAAGCAGCGTTCCGCGACCAGGCCGCCTCCACCGAGAATCACCAGGTACGGTAGCGGGTTCTTGAACCAGTGCGTGGTGGTCAAGAGGAGCGGCAGCCACGAAAGGGGGATCACGGGCAAGGCCAGGCGAGTCCAGCGCGCGAGTGCCGCCTCGCCCCGGTGCCGGATCACCAAGCTTGCGACCAAGAGTCCCAGGCCAGCTAGAACGGCCCAGGCGATGAGCAGACGATTCCGCTCCAGAGACGACCAGTCGTTCCTCGAGAGCAGCTCTTCACGCGTCTTGGCACTGACCATGACTCCGACGGACATGGCTACGGACCAGAGCTCGAGCTCGAGCAGGAGGACCGTCCGGCTGATCCGCGTCAAAAGTGGAGGTTCGCCCTGGTCAGTCGACTCCAAGTTCATAGGGCGCGGAAGGTCGCATAGGGCACGACGAACGACAACGAGCGGCGCGGGGGCTCGACCGCCGCGCCCGAAACCGGGCGCTTCCCGCTCAGCCTCGTCCGGGCGCCTGGCCTCGCCCCTCCGCGCAATTTTCCAGCGGCACTCGGTCGAAGGCGGGTCGAGTCGCCCGGGACGCACCTCGGCGTGATCGATCGAGCGTCGGTCTGCATTGGGTCGCCATGAGGATGTCGCCGCTCTGGCTCGGCCTGTGCACGCTTTCGCTCACCGGCTTTGGTTGTTCGTCCAACATGGGCAGCGGCGGCACGGGAGGAGCGCCATCCGGCAGCGGGGCCGCCGCCGGGATTGGCGGAACGCCCTCGAGCTCGGGCGGGAGTCCGTCCGGCAGCGGTGGTCTTCAGCAGACGGGGGGAAGCATCGGTGTGGGCGGAGCCAGTAGCGGCGGCAACGTGGGCAGCGGCGGCAACGTGCAGGTGCTGCCCGTCGACTGCTCACCCATCCAGAACCATACCGACTGGACACTGTGTGGCAGCACGGACACGAGCTGCCTGGCCGTCTTCACCGACGGCGCCGGGTGCGCGGCGGTGTGCGCAGAAGCCGGCCTCGGTTGCGCCGAGGTGTGGGAAAACACCGAAGACCAGTGCGCAGCGGACACCGCGCTACCCGAGCTTGCCTGCGACCCGGCAACGGGCCACCAGTCGGACTACTGCGTCTGCGTGGGGGAAGGCACGCCCGCGGGCAGCGGCGGCGCGGGCTCCGGCGGAGCAGGGTCCGGCGGCGCTGGATCGGGCGGCCAGAGCGGCGGCAGCGGTGGCACGTCGAGCGGCGGCAGCGGTGGCCAGAGTGGGAACGCCCCCTGCGACGTGCCCGGCTACATTTTTTCGGATCCAGCCCCCATTGGCTGGGCGAGCCAAGGCGGCGGCACGACCGGGGGCGGCGCGGCTACGCCCGTCCTGGTGACGTCCCTCTCTCAGTTCCAAGACGAGGTCGAGGACGACACCGCGAAGGTGCTCTACGTCCAGGGCACGTTCGACCCGACCGACATCTCCATTGGTTCCAACAAAACCATCATTGGTTGCTCCAGTGGAGCTCACATCCAAGGCCACATCGGCATCGGTTCGGGGACGTCGAACGTCATCATCCGCAACCTCCAGATCTCTGGCTACGGCGTCGGAAACTGCGCTCTCGACCCCGATTTCGACTCTGGAACGGGGTGTTCCTCAGGGGCCGACGCTGTCTCCGTCAACGGCGATGCGCACCATGTGTGGTTCGACCACTGTGCGGTCAAAGACGGCACGGACGGCAATCTGGACATCACCAACGAGGCCAACTTCGTCACCGTCTCTTGGACGAAATTCTCGTACACGCCGCGCACCGACAACGTCGGCGACGACTCGACCGGCGCCGCAGGCCACCGCTTCTCGAACCTCGTCGGCGGGTCGGACTCCGTGCCCTCCGAGGACTGGCCCGAGGTACCGGCTCTCGACGTGACGTGGCACCACAACTGGTGGGCCGAAGGCGTCGTCGAACGTCAACCGCGGGTTCGCTACGGGAAGAATCACATCTTCAACAACTACTACAACTCCAGCGTCACCAACTACTGCGTACGCGCGGGCATCGAGGCGCAGGTCCTGCTGCAAGGCAACTACTTCGACAACGTCGACAGTCCTCACCAGTTCAACGGAGACGACGCAGAGACGGCATTCATCTCGCTCGGCTCCGGCCCGCTCGCCAACATCTACGAGGGCTCCGACGACGAGCTCGAAGCTGGCATGGGTACGGAGTGGAACGACCCCCCCTACGACTTCACCGTCGACGCGGGCAGCAGCGTTCCGGCTACGGTGATGGCCGGCGCCGGCCCCCACTGACGCGAGGCAGGGTCCTCTTTTGGGGACCCTGCTGCTAGAACCCGCTCGATGAAGCTCAACGCCTCCGGGGCGACCGCGCTCGCCTCCGCTCTGCTGGCTCTGGTCGTGGGCATTGCTTGCGGCAGTCCCGTCTGCACCGACCTCGCTTGCGAGTCGAACCTGACCTTCGATTTCGACGGTGAGTACCTGCCGGAGGGCGACTACGAGATCACGGTCGAGAGCTCGAATGGCGACGCGTTCTGTGAGCTGACCGTGCACGAAGACCGCAGCTCGGATGCCGATTGTGCCGGGGACTTCGAAGTCGACCCGAGCGTGCGCGACGTCGTGGTCTACGACACACCCGAGAGTGCGGCGCTCGAGATCACCCAGGGCGGCGAGCCAGTGACCGAGATCGAGTCCGAGCCCGAGTATTCCGACTACTACCCGAACGGGCCGGACTGCGACGCCGTGGCCTGCCAGGTCGCTTTCGTCACCGCCGAGTTGCCGTAGTATTGCAATTCTGCACGCGCCTGCGGCAGATCACATCCTCCCCAGGAGTGGCTCAAAAAAAGCTATCTTTTGCCGACTGGGCCTCGGAGATCCGCTCGTGCCCGGCCCCCGGCATATGAAAGCTCCGTTCCCGTTCGAGGCCCACCCGCGTCAGGGGGCCTGTCTCTCCGTGCTGACCCTCGCTTTGGCGTTCATTTGGCTGCCGGCCTGTCAGCCGGCACAGCCGCAGCTCGGCAGTCAGACGAACTGGATCAAGGCCTGCGACACGTCGGAGGACTGCGGACTGCTCGAGTGCCTCTGCGGCACGTGCACGTTCCGCTGCAGCGAGGAGCAAGAGTGTAGTGAAGCCGGCGCGGGAGTGTGCGTGCCACCGACCGATGCTGGGGCGATCGCCCTCTGCGATGGGACCAGTCCTGCTGAAGGGATGTGTCTGGCGCGCTGCGACGACGATGCATGTCCCTCCGGAACGCACTGCGTTGCGGGCGTGTGCCGGCCGACCAGCGCTCCCGACGCGCACGTGATCGTGGACCCGGACGTGCAGCACCAAGCGCTCGTCGGCTTCGGCGCCTCCATCGCCGGAACCGAGGTCGAAATCGTGGGGCACACCGAAGCGACTGCCCTCTACGACACCATGTTTGCGGAATCGGGCTTCGACATCGTGCGCATGAGCACCCGTGCCGGCGACGAGGACGCGGCGCTGCCAGCCACCGCCCGCATCATCTCGGAGGCCACCGACCGGCTGGGGCGCGCGCCGCTGTTGCTCATGACCTCTGGCAGCCCTCCTGCTGCATTGAAGGCCAACGGGAGTCGCACCTGTCAAAACGAGGACCCGCTCTGCACGCTCGCGCGCAATGCGGAAGGCGCCTTCGACTACGCGGGCTTCGCCGAATACTGGCGCAGCTCACTCGAGGCCTACGAAGCACTCGGGATTCACCCCGATCTGATCACCATTCAGAACACGGTGGACTGGATCCCTCCGGACGAGGAAGCGGACGAAGCGTGTCGATTTCTTCCGGAAGGAGGAACCGCACCAGTCACGACGGCCGATGGCGCGACCATCGAAGCAGAATTCCCGAGCTACGTAACGGCGCTCGCCGCCGTGCAGGAAGCCGTGGCGACGCTCGGAGTTCCCTACTCGTTCGCGGCGCCCGACGTAGGCAGCACCGTCATGGTCGAGCGCTACACGAACGTCCTCGACGCCGGCGCCTACGACGCGATCGCGTTCCATCCCTACGGCACGACTCCTGAGAACGTCGACCCGCCGCACTTGGAAGGCCTGCGCGATCTGGCGGTGGCCGCCCAAAAGCCGCTGCTCCAGAGCGAAATGGAGGGCGATGGCCTGGACACGGCGATCTTGGCGCACCACTTCCTGACGCTCACGGGTGCGTCGTCCTATCTTCAGGCCGTCTTCGTCAGCCCGACGCTCGAAGCGGGCGCCTTGGCGCTCATCAGCTTGGACGGCGACACGTTCCAGACGATGCCCGCCTATCACGCGCTCGCGCACTATGCGCGCGACACGGACCCAGGTTGGCTCAGGGTCGATGCCACCAACGACTCGAGTGCACTCTTGTCGACTGCCTGGCTCGCGCCGGATGGTCTCGGGCTGACGATCGTGCTCGTCAACCCGAGCGATGCGCTCCTCGCAACGCAGATTTCTCTGGCTGCCCCGCTCGACGCATTGCTCGACGGCGCCCTGGTCACGAGGACCACATTCGAAGGTGTCGAGCGCTCGGCCGAATTGGGCGAGCTCGGGCCGGACGGCATCGTCCGCGTGCCTGGTCACGCAGTCGTGACCGTGGCCGGCCGCAGTCAGTGACGCGCGACGAGTCGCGCGCGCCCACCCGAGCACGCCGCAGCCGAGCACGCCGCAGCCGAGCACGCCGCAGCTGAGCACGCCGCCGTAGCGCGCCGCCGTAGCGCGCCGCACCCGAAGCGTTCGGGCCGAACGGGTCGAGCGGATCAGTCGTGGAAGATTCCAGACGCAGGTGGATCTTCCGCTCCTCTCGCTAGCGGCGGTCAGCTGGTCAATGGTGAGCACAAGATGAAGTCCATGACTGGGCGCAGCTCCCACACCACGACCTTGGCCATGGTCTGTGGTGCGCTCGCTTGGACCGCTTGCACCGGCGAGCTCCTGACCGATAGTGCGCCTGGCGGTGTCGGCGGCGCGACGGGCGGGACGACGATCGGTGCTGGCGGAGCAGGTGCCGCACCGACCGGTAGTGGAGCGGCTCCGGGCACGCCTCCCCCACCCTACGCCGCCCCCGTCGGCATGCTGCGACGCCTGACGCGATCACAGTTCGCCACGGCAATGGCCGATATTTTCGGCTTTGAAGTGGATCGGAAGCTGCTCGACTCGGACAACTACAGCGGCGACTTCGCGGCCATCGGCGCGGCCAGCGTGGTGACGTCAGAGGTGGGAGCTGAGCGCTATTTGTCGAACGTCGAGGACGCGGTGGGCTCTGTCTTCGCCGATCCAACCAAGCGCAGCGCGTTCATCGGCTGCGAGCCAGCTCTGCCCAGCGACGACTGCGTACGAGGCTATTTGGAGAACCTCGGTCGACGCGCCTGGCGACGTCCACTCGAAGCTCTGGAGATCGAGCAGCTGACCGCAGTAGCCGAGACGGCGACCACAGCGCTCGAGGACATCACCGAGGGCGTACGCTGGGCGACCATCGCTCTCTTCTCGTCACCGTATTTTCTGTATCGGCCGGAGCTCGGCGAGACAGCCGCCGACGCGGATTTGCGCATCCAGGGCTACGAAATGGCCACCCGGCTCGCCTTCCTGCTCTGGAACTCACCGCCCGACGACGGGCTGCTCGACGACGCCGAAAGCGGGCGGCTCGACACGTCAGACGGAGTTCGCGCTGCTGCCGAACGTCTTCTCGACGCACCGGCGGGACGGCGCGCCGTCGGTGCCTTCGCCGAGGAGTACATGCGCCTCGACCGCGTGCTCACCCAGGGCAAGGATCCGGAACTCTTCCCCGAGTACGGGCCGAGCCTGCAAGCCGCCATGGTTCGCGACATGCGTGAAGTCTGGGAGCTCGTCGCCTTCGAGCAGGACGTCAGCATGCTGAGCCTATTCTCCACGAGGAGCGTGGTGGCCAACTCGGAGCTCGCCGCCGTCTATGGGCTGAGTGCGCCCAATCTCACGCCCACTACGTTTGCCGTACTGTCGCTCCCCGAAGACAGCCCGCGCGTCGGCATTCTGGGTAAACTCGGCTTTCTCTCGCAGTTCGCCAATCAAAAGGAGGGCTCGCCGACGCTGCGCGGCAAGTTCATCCGCGAAGCCCTGATGTGCACGCCAGTCGAGCCGCCCCCCGGCAACGTGGCGCTCGAGCTGCCCGAGCCCCTTCCGGACGCTCCCATGACCAAGCGTGAGCGCCTGGCGGCGCACCGCACGGGAGCTAGCTGCGCCATTTGCCACGCTCTCATGGATCCGATGGGCCTGCCGTTCGAGACGTTCGATGCCATCGGGCGCTATCGCACCACGGATCGCGGCTTGCCCATCGATACCACGGGTGAGTTCGACCGGACTCCAGTCGCCGACTCGCGCCAGCTTGGCGAGGTCATGACGACCAGCGACGCCGTTGCCAATTGCGTCGTGCGCAAGGTGTACACCTATGCCCTCGGTCACGAAGAGCGCGACGTCGACGCGACGGTCGTTCTGGCGCTCCAGGACTCGTTCCGTGCCTCGGGCTACCGGCTCCGAGGCCTCCTGCTCGACATCGTCGCCAGCGAGGCCTTTGCCTCGGTTGCACCCCCCGTCGACTGACCCTCACCGCTGCTCCAGCCGCCTCTCCCCAATTTGGTACTGCCGACATGAAAGCCTTGAATCGACGTGCTGCCTTGCGCGGGCTCCTGACGACCGGTGCGGCCATTTCGGTCGGACTGCCTCTCCTGGAAGCCATGTTGAACGAGAGCGGGACGGCGCTCGCGCAAACGGGCGATCCGCTGCAGCCGCTCTTCGTCACCTGGTTCTTCGGCAACGGCACCCTACCCGGCCGCTGGAAGCCGTCCGCTACGGGGGCGGGCAGCGCGTGGCAGCTGAGTCCACAGCTTGCTCCGCTGGCGGCCTTCAAGTCGAGCCTGACGGTGATTTCTGGGCTCGAAGGCAAGCTCGTCGTCTCTGGGCTCGAGCACCCAACCGGCTCGGCTGCCGCCACGACCGCGGCACCGATCTCGGGTGTCGCGGTGCAAGCGAAGTCCATCGACCAGATCGTGGCCGATGCCATCGCAGGCGATGCGCTATTTCGTTCGCTGGAGGTCGGAGTGACACCGGCGACACCTGGCGGTCCACAGGACTCGCTGCACACCGTCTCACACAACGGACCCAACTCTCGCAACAACCCGGAGTTCGATCCCAGGGCCGTCTTTTCTCGTTTGTTCGGCGGCACCGAGCCACTGCCGGACGACACCGATCAGGCGACCCAGATCGCGACGGTGCGGCGCAGCGTACTCGACTCGGTGCTGGCGGACGGCGCCCGCCTGCAAGCCCGTCTGGGCGCGGCTGATCGGCAGCGCTTGGAGGCACATTTGGAGGCCATTCGTGCCATCGAACGCCGTCTCGACACCGAGGAACCGGTGGGATCGGCGTGCGCCGAGCTGACCGCACCCACCATCGGTCCGGATCCGAACAGCGAGGCCCCGCCCGCCGTCAATACGGCGATGGCTGAGCTCACCACGCTGGCGCTCGCCTGCGAACGCACGCGCGTAGCGACCTTCATGTTCTCGTTGCCCGCGGCGCACGTGTACTACCGTCACCTCGCCAGCAACATGAACGACGACTTCCACGACACCATCTGCCATGGCGACGCGGGCGACGCTTCGAACCAGCCGCGAGTGGACACGGGGGTCAACTACACCATGGCGTGCCTCGCGGAGTTCTTGGAGCGCCTCGCCAATACCGCGCACGGCGCCTCCAATCTGCTCGACTCCTCCCTCGTGTACGTCACCTCCGATACCGCTTGGGGCAAGGTCCACGACGCCCGGGAGTGGCCCGTGCTCTTCGTCGGCAAGGCCGGCGGGCGGCTACGCGGCGACGAACACCACAATTTCCAGGGCGAAAACCTGAGTCGGGCGCTGCTCACGGCAGCCCAGGTGATGGCCCCCGACACGACGCAGATCGGGCGGGATGGTGGCCTCGCCACGGCAGGACTGCCCGGCATCATCATCTGACGTCGCGCGAGCTCGCTTCCTCGGTCGCACGCAGGCCGTGGATGCGAGGAAAGGCGAGGGAGGGCGGAGCCCGCGGCGCGGGCACGGTTGTTCTCATGGGCAGGGTGCCTCTCGGCATCCAGCTAGAACATTTCAGCGAGTAGCGGCGAAGCCCATCCTCTCCCAACACACCGCTCCATCGCTCATATGTAGAGATGAACATCGGTCACGAGACCGACCGGCGACTGAGGCTGCTACATGTCCCGTTTATCCTACAAAGCTCACAATGCTTTGCCGTGGCTCCTCTGCACGCTGGGCTGTCAGTCGCCGATCGGGGACGGTGTCGATGCCGCAGGAGGTGGCGGGGGTTGGGGCTCGGGAGGCGCCGGGAGCGGCGGATTGGGCTCGGGAGGCGCCGGGAGCGGCGGATTGGGCTCGGGAGGCGCAATCGGGACGGGGGGTCAGACGGTGGGTTCGGGCGGGCAGCCACCGGGCAGCGGCGGCAGCGCCTCGGGCGGAGCGGAGGTCGGTTCGGGCGGCGTCGGTGAGAGTGGCGGCGCGGGCTCGGGCGGTGACTCGGGGGAGCTGCCGAAGTTCGTTGGAAACATCAGCACCTTCAATTCGGTCGACACGGACGGGCTGACGTATTCGCAGTACTGGGACCAGTTTACGCCGGAGAACGCGGGCAAGTGGGGGTCGGTGCAGGGCAACATCGCTAGTGCTCGCGACTGGGACACTCTCGACGCGTACTACGACTATGCCGAGGATCACGGCATCATCTTCAAGCAGCACACGTTCGTCTGGGGGCCGCAGCAGCCATCCGGATCCATCGGCGAGTCCGATGTCAGAAGCTGGATGAACGAGTTCTGCGAACGCTACCCGAACACGAAGCTCATCGATGTGGTCAACGAGCCGCCGCCTCACACGGAACCCAGCTATGCCGATGCCATCGGCGGCGGCACCAACGGCAACTGGCAGTGGATCACGAACGCGTTCATGTGGGCGCGCGAGGCCTGTCCTGGCGCGATTCTCATCCTGAACGACTACAACAACATCGAGTGGTCCGATCAAACCGACCATTTCATCGATATCGTTCAGGCGATCAAGGAAGCGGGCGCGCCCATCGACGCGGTCGGGGCACAAGCGCATGGCTTGAGTGGCACGGCAGTCTCGGACGAGACCATGAGGGAGCTCGTGACTCGCTTGCACGAAGACACCTCCCTTCCGGTCTACATCACCGAGTACGACATCGACGAAGACAACGACCAGGCTCAGCTGGCGGAGTACCAGTCCCACATGACGTTCTTCCTCGAGACCGAGTGGATTCGTGGCATCACCGTGTGGGGATGGATCCACGGCAAGACCTGGGTGCCAGACAGTGGTCTCGTTAGAAACGGCTCGGCGCGACCGGCAATGACCTGGCTGATGAACGAGCTCGGCCGACCGACGCCCTGAGGCCGGAGGCGGCTCGGCTAGCCGGGGTTGCGGGATGAATCGAGCGTGCGCCGGACGCTCGTGAGCAGATTCTGCGGCGTGATCGGCTTGGCCAAGAACGCGGCGTCCGCCGCGAGTGGCCCATGGTTGAAATGCGTGTCGGCGGCGTAGCCCGAAATGTAGAGCACCTTGGTCGTCGGCCTGGCGGCTCGAACGCCCTCGGCGACCTGTCGGCCATTGGCATGAGGCATGACCAAATCCGTCACCAGGAGGTCGATGCTTCCGGTATGTCGGTCCGAGAGGTCCAAGGCTTCCTGCCCATGACGCGCTTGCAGCACGCTGTAGCCGTGGCGCCTGAGGACCTCGACCATGATGCGACGCACGTCGTCCTCGTCCTCGACGAGTAGAATCGTTTCGTAACCGCGCAAGTTCGTCATGCGCTCGGGCGGTGGCTGTGATCCAGGCTGCCGCTCGGTAACGGGCAAGAGCACGGTGAAGGTGGTACCGTGCCCGACCTGGCTCTCCACGAGAACCGCTCCGTCGTGCTGGCGTACGATGCCAAAGGCGGTGGAAAGACCGAGTCCTGTGCCCCGATCGCCCTTGGTGCTGAAGAAGGGCTCGAAGATACGCGCCTTCGTCTCGGCGTCCATGCCGGCTCCCGTGTCGGTGACCTCGAGGGCGACATAGTCCATCGGCATCACGTCGAGGAACTCGGCTTCCTCTGGCTCGACCTCGCGATGGCCGACCTTCACGGTCAACCGCCCGCCACTCGACATCGCGTCTCGCGCGTTGACGATCAGGTTCATCAGAACCTGCTCGATCTGGTGTGGGTCCGCGAACACGGGCGAGCGCAGATCGGGCAGAACGATCTCCGGTTGAATCGGCGAACCGACCAAGCGACGAATCAGCGGTTCCATGCCCCGCACCACATCGGCGAGCTCGATCACGCGAGGCCGGAGCACCTGCTTACGACTGAATGCCAGGAGCTGCGCCGTCAGCGCGGTCGCACGTTCGCCGGCGCGTCGCACTTCCTCGATCTCTGCCTGAATTGGGCTGCCTTGCTCCAAATCTTCGAGCAAGATGTCGCAGTTGCTCAAAATGACGGAAAGGAGATTGTTGAAGTCGTGCGCCACGCCACCCGCTAGCGAGCCGACGGCTTCGAGCTTCTGCGACTGGCGCAGCTGGTCCTCCAAGCGCTGCCGCTCGCTCAGGTCGAGCACGAAGGTGATCGTCTGGGGTGGGTCGAGCGCTGCGACGCCTACCAATACTGGAAGCAGGCTGCCGTCACGTCGCCGGTAGCGCTTCTCACGTGGACGCGCGACCCCACCTGCGGCGAGCTCCGCCAGCGCCTTGCGAGATATGTGCTCCCACTCGGGTGGCGTCAGCTCGTCCCAACGGAGCCGACCCTGGATGACGTCCTCCTGCGAGTAGCCGACCATGTCGAGAAACGCGTCGTTCGCCTCCAGGATCCGACCCGTCGTATCGCCGATCATGGTGCCCACGATGCCGGATTCGGCCAATGCTCGATAACGCGCCTCGCTCCGCCGCAGGGCTGTCCGCTGGGCATGCGCGAGTCGCGCCGACGTTTCCGCGAAGCGGCGCCGGGCGGTCGTGACTGCGCGTCGCCAGAAGGCCTGCATCGCCGTCAGCGCGGCTGCCAAACGGGGAACATCGTGGGCGTACGCTTCGACGATCAGGGTCGTCGCCGTTTGCTGGCCCACGAGAACCAGCTCCGCCCAAATGTCGATGTCGATTCCATACGTGGCGAAGAGCTCGCCCCGAGCTTCGAAGCGCGCTTGGACTGCGCTCCAGTCGCTCGTCTCCAAGGCAGCGGCCACGAGCGGCAAGATCCCCCGACCATCGTCGCGCAGACGCAGCACGTCGGCGTTTTCACCACGCAGCCGCTCGGGCATCAGGCCGCCAGCGAGGGGAACCACCGAGAGCGCGATCTCATCGAAGCGTTCGGTATAGATTAGCCAACCGTCCTCGAACGCCGACCGGTTGCCCGCATGAACCCAGATCGCTGCTTGCTCGCCGCTCACAACCCCCACCTTACTCAAGACTCATTTGCTACCGCTGAGTGACCGCGACAGCCAGTCCGAGCTCGCTCGTCTTCGACGAATTGCGCCCGCCGAAGCCGTAGGCGGGTGCACCGCTTCAGTTCCGCTCTCGCTGCTCGGGCAGAGAGCAATCCCGCCCGCATTCAGCGCAGGGGAAAGCGCTCGATGCTGCGGTAGCGCGGGCCGTGCCCGGGGCGTTCGCTCGAAACCAAGTGAAACTCGAAGACACCGAAGGGGCCAGCGCAGAAGCTCAGGTGTCGGGCCAGCCAGTCGGACACGTCATCGGTCGGGCAGCCTTCGATGCGCGCCAGGGTCACGTGCGGATGAAACTTGCGCTTCTCGAGCGCGAACCCTGCGTGACGGAGCTCCAGCGCGAGCACACGCTGAAGCGCGAGCAGGCGCGGTTCTTTCTTGACGCCCGCCCAGAGCACTCGCGGACGTCCGCGACTGGGGAACACGCCAACGCTCGCGAGCTCGAGCCGAAAGGTCGGCGTACGCACGACCGCAGCAGCCTCGACCAAGTCGCTCACGTGATGGTCGGACACGTCACCCAGGAACGCTAGCGTCAAATGGAAGTCGCTCTCGGCTACCCAATGAGCGTCGGTGATGCCTTCGCACAGGTCGTCGAGCGTGTCGGCAGTGCCGGGCGGCGGGACGAGGGCGAAGAAGAGCCGCGGCACGCGCCGCAATCTACTGCCAGTCGACCGAAAGGCCATCACGGAGCGCCGCGAGCAGGGTCTGCTCCGCACCGGCCCGCACGTCTCCCACGGCGACGACGCGCCCTCCGCAGAGCTTCTGCGGCAGTCCCGGGCCGAGCCCTGGTCGAAGCCAGCTGCCCCGGTCGGTCGTGGCATCCCAGCCGTGCTGACTGCCCGAATCGGACAGGTTCGCGAAGAGCGGCGAGCCAATGCCCTGGCCAGGGCCGTTCCCCAAGGTGAGTCCACCCCCAACCAAACCGCCCGTGGCCACGATCACGCGGGCGCACTCGAGCGCACGCCGGGCTCCGCCATGTTCGAGCGTGACCGTGACGCCGTTCGGGACGGCGTTCACGCCGATGGCGCGCTCCCGCATCAGAGAAATCCCCCGGCGCGTCAGAGCCTCCTCCAAGCGTCGCTCCAAACGCTGCCCCGACGAACCGTCCGGAGGGCTCAGGTGTTCTTTGATCGGCAGGGGCGCGCGCTCCAAGAGCGCATGAACGGCCGGGTCCAGGCCGAGGTACGGTCCGACGAGGAGCGCCGCCACACCTTCAGCATGCGCCGCCTCCGCAACCGCTGTGAGTCGGACGGCTTCCTCCGTAGAGAACGACTGGGCGAGCGCCCCGAGCGACCAATCGCGTTTTGCCTCAGGAAAAAGGCGATCCGCGTGCACGGCTACGAACGTGCGTCCTCGAGCGCGCGGCTCGGAGCGGAGCGCGGCGAGCAGCGCCGGTCCTTGGTCGAGCAGCCAGTTGCTGTGCACGACTCCCAGCGGACGCTCGGGCGCATGGCGGTCGAGGTCCAAGAGGCAACGATCCGCGCCCGCGGCGCTGCGCACGACGCCTGCCCCCGTCACCAGAGTGCATGGCCCGAGCACGAATCCGAGCTCCACGAGCAACGCCTCGAACGCGCCAGCGAGGTCGGGTCGGAGTGCAGGCACGGGACCCCGCGCGCCCGTCGCCCACGAGCTCCAGTCGAGTGCACCCGAGGTGAGTGCGCTCGCGCCGCTGCCTCTGGACACGACCTCCACCGCCTCGCCCCTGGCCGCCGCGCCCAGCGCGGCGGCAGCACCCGCCACCCCTGCCCCAATCACCAGCGTGCGCTCACTCATGAACGCACCCGCGCCGTGGGCTCGGCCGGAAGCCAGCCAATTTCCGCCGCCAAGTGCGCCGCTGTCAGCGCCTCCTGCTGCGCTTGTGCGGGCCCGAGTGCCGGCAAGCGGCGACGCAGAGCGGCGTGCGCAAACTCGGCCGCCGACTGCACACCCCAAGCTGGGGTCTCGCCTCGTTCCTCCGCCACCAGCCGACCGCACTCGACCGTGCAGCGCATGCCGCCGCACGGCCCGGACCCCAAGCGAGTTCGACGCGCCACGTCGGCGACGCTCTCCGCCCATTCGTGGCGCACCGCATAGCGAACCTCGGCCGCAGTCACGGGCTCACAATCACACACGAGGCGGCGATCGTCGGGATTGTCAGCGCACGATGCGAGGACCCGCTCGGCGCGTGCACCGTGCCGATAGATGAGGCGCCGCGTCGTCAACGTGGAGAGCTCGTGCCGCTCAGCCAATGCGCCCTCGTCCGGTAATTCCTCCCCGCCGGGCAGGGCCAACACGTGCGTCTGGCACGGCCCCCGTGCTCCCAGCCTGCGCGCCAAAATGTCGGTCATTTCCTCGGCGAACAGGCGATAGCTCGCCAGCTTGCCGCCGAGCATCGAATAGAGTCCGGGCACCCCGTGGGCGCTGTGATCGACGATCTCGTGCTCGCGGCTGAGCTGACTCTCGCTCGGTCCCCAAGCATGGAGGGTTGGTCTCACGCCGGCCCAGGTGCCGATCGCCCGAGCGTGGCGAACGGCGGGAAACACGCGCGCCGTCGCCTCGACCAGATAACGCACCTCATCGGTGTTCGCGACGACGTCGTCCAGGTCACCGTAGAAGTCGTCGTCCGTGGTGCCGAGCACGCTCATGTTTTGCCAAGGCAAGAGGAACACCTCGCGACCATCGACGGCTTGGGTGATGACCGCGAAATTCGTCAGCCGTCGATCCAAGAACACGTGCGTGCCCTTGCCGGGACGCAGTCGCACGACCTCCGGGGCGAGACCCGACAGAGCTCCCACGATGGGGGCCCAAGCGCCGGTGGCATTGACCACAGCCCGCGCAGAGAGCTCGCCCATGCTGCCGTCGCGCCGACGAAACTCGACCCGAACCTTCCCTTCGCTGTCAGGCCGCACCCGCGTCACGCTCGCGCCGACCAGCGCCTGGGCCCCCCGCTCCACGGCATCCGTGAGGCTGGCCACGCACAGGCGCACGCCGTCGATGCCCCACTCGTCGAAGCTCACACCACCCCCCGTGGGCACGAGCCCTGGCTCGAGTTCGCGCATCTGGGCGCTGTCGAAGCGCACGTGCCGTTTGCCACGCTTCAGGCTCTGGTAGCGGTCATAGACTTCGAAGAACGCGTCGTAGGTCGACAGACGCAAATACGCGTCCGGTCCGGCAGGAGCGGTCACCAGGAAGGGCACGCGAAACAGCAAGTGCGGCGCGATGCGCTGAATGTGGCCCGAGTCCAGGCAGGACGTGTACGTGACGTGCGGCGACTTGGTGAGGTAGCGCGGGCCACCGTGAATCATGCCGCTCGAGTTACCGCTGGCCCCGAATGCGATGTCGTTGCGTTCGAGCAGGACGCCTCGAAGACCGCGCAGGGTGGCATCGCGCAGGACCCCGGTTCCGTTGACACCGCCCCCGATCACGACGACGTCGACGTCCGCCCTCGGCTGTTCGGCGCTCACCGAAGCAGGCTACCAAGGTCCCGACCTTCCGCGGAACTTGGCCCCGCGGGACCTACATTCGTAGGGTCCAGGGCGTGTCCCTCGCCGCGACGCTCCGGCGCGCCCGTGCCCTCCCTTGCCTCGTCCCCCTGCTGCTCGCCCCCGCCGCAGCCGCAACACCTGCGCGCTCCGAGCCGATCGCGAAGGACGCCTCGGGCGCCCCGACCGTGGTCTTGGATCGCCTCGACTTTCCAACGGATTTTTCTGGTCACGCTGGCTACCGCAAGCACTTGCTCACGATCCTCGGGCGCGAAGCGCGGAGGGCCAGCTGGGGCGCCGGGCGCGACAACCGCATCGAGTATCGGTTCGAGGTCAGTGAGCTTGCGTTCAGTCTTTCCGGCGACGTCCTGCACATCCGCTGCAGCGCGGTCGGACGTCTCCCCGGAGGCCAGCAGGCCAGGAGCGAGCTCTCTTTTGGTGGCGCGCTTTCGGACCGTGACCGGCTGATCAAGAAGGTGCTGGACATCGTTGCCCGCGGCGTCGTGACGCGCTTGGCAGAGCTCGAGAGACAGCGTCGAGGGCTCCGCTGATTGTGTCCAATGTTGCAAAGCCGCGCGACATGCACAGGGAGCGCGTACGCGCATCGTTCATTTCTGCAATGCACTCCGCTACGCACCTCTGGGAGCGCGCGTCGACAGCGTGAAGCAAGTGGCTCCGAGTGAAAACCTTTGGCAACATGTGCGTCCCATGCAGTTGCCGCCTCCTCAGGTGATCCGCGCTGTAGTCCGCCGCCACGCGCGCCTTCGGACCCGCTACGCGAGCGAACTTGGACGACGCCCGCTCGTCCTTCCCAATGGCAAGTTCTTCCCTGATGCCTTTCGCGCCGACCTCGAGTCGGCGGCGCGTCTCACCGAGCGCATGCAAGCGCACGCGGGTTTGAGCGACATCCCGATTCGCACCGCGCTCGTCGCACTCGGGCCCGACGGCGAGGTGGCTTCCAGCTGCTCGACCGGAGCGTGTGGCCTGCCGCAATCGGCTGGATTCGGTGTCGTTCGCGTGGTCGACGAAGGCGACGGCTGGCTCCTGCAAATTCCCGAGCCGGAACTGCGACATCCCGTAGCCCTCACGACCAACCTGGCGCGCTCGCTGGCATTCGTGTTCCTCGTCGAAACGAAGCTCGAGGACGAGGTGCTCGAGCCGCCCATCGACGTCACCGCAGACTTCACCGCGGTTGCGCTGGGCCTCGGCGGACTCTTGCTCCAGGGCAGCTACATCTACGCCAAGAGCTGTAGCGGGCCGCGCGTCACCCGCGTGACCAAGGTCGACCTGCCCGAGCTCGCGATTGCCACCGCCCTCTTCGCTGCGAGTGAGGGACACGACACCGGCCCGCTCTTGCGCGAGCTCGATCCCACCCAGAAGGAACTGCTCGGCGAGGCCGACCGCCTCATGCGCGCGAATCGTCGCTTGGTGTCCACGCTCGCCGACCAACCCGAGCGAATCGCGCGCGGCGATTTCGAGCTGGAGACGCCATCTTCGATCTTGAACTCCTTGCTCAAGGGCTTGTCCGTCATCACGACCACCAGTAGCTCCCGATCGGCCGTCCCTTTGCCACCGATCGATCCGGGGCTCGAGCTGGACGAGCTCGAATCGCTGCTGATCGCGATGCCGCCCGCGTCGAGCGTGCGTGGACGTTCCGACCGACCGCCGCCGTCGCAACCCGACGACCTGAAGGAGCTGGTCGGCGACGTGCTCGGCGCTCGGGTCTGACGGACCGCGCGCGGCCTGACGAGCCGCGCAGCCACATCGCGGGCGCCCGCGCAGGAACGCCAGCGCGGAGGTGCCAGCGCGGGGCGGGGCGTCCCGTCTCGCCAGCGGGGCCCGCCCCCAGAAGGATGCGCTCGAAGCACCCTGCTCGGCAGCGTGCCGCGATTCGGCTGGGATGGCGGGAAGGCTCAGCCGACGAACGCGCGCGCGTTCTCGAACAGACGAAGCCAAGGGCCCCGATCGCCACCAGCCAGCCAGTCCGGAGGCGCGTAGGAGTGCTGGACGCTGCGGAACACGCGCTCCGGGTGCGGCATCATGATGGTGGCGCGTCCGTCGCTCGTGGTGAAGCCCGTCAGGCCACCGCTCGAACCGTTCGGGTTCTTCGGATAGCTGCTGGCCACCGCACCACGACCGTCGACGAAGCGAACGGCGCGCAGAGCACGCGCTGCCTGGGCCTCGGACGCGAACTCCACTCGACCTTCGCCGTGAGAGACCACCACCGGCAAGAGACTGCCCGCCATGCCCCGCAAGAGCACCGAGGGACTCTCCACCACCTCGACCAACGAGAGCCGCGCCTCGAACTGGTCGCTTTCGTTGCGCGTGAAGCGCGGCCAGGTCTCTGCTCCTGGAATGAGCTCACGCAAGCCAGACAAGGCCTGGCATCCGTTGCAGACGCCAAGGGTGAAGGTGTCCGGCCGACGGAAGAAGCGGCTGAAGGCTTCGCGAGCTTCGCTGTGCATGAGCACGGACCACGCCCAACCGAGCCCGGCACCGAGCACGTCGCCGTAAGAGAACCCACCGCACACCGCGAGGCCGGTCATGTCGGCCAAGTCGGCGCGACCCTCGAGCACATCGGACATGTGCACGTCGACGGGCGCGAAGCCAGCTCGCTCGAAGGCTGCCGCCATCTCGATCTGCCCGTTTACGCCTTGTTCACGCAGAATGGCCACGCGGGGTCGCTCGCTCGCGCGCTCGATGTAGGGCTTCGCCACCAGCTCGCCGATCGCGAACGTGAGACGCGGCGCGACCCCCGGATCGGCGCCGTCGAGCAGGGCGTCGTGTTCTTCGTCGGCACAGCGCGGGTTGTCCCGCAGCGACTGCATGCGGTGCGTCACGGTGGACCACGTCCGGCGGAGGTGGCTGATGGATGCCTCGAGCACCACCTCTCCGCCCGACGCCACCTGCAGCCGATCCCCCGGTTGCGGCGAGCCGAGCACATGCGTGAGCTCCGCCAGATCCGCCTGCGAAAGCACGCCGAGCACCTCGTCCAGATCGGAAGTCCGCACCTGCAGGACGGCACCGAGCTCCTCGGAAAACAGCGTCGGCACGAGGTCGCTCTCCGCGGGTAGCGTGATGGACAGACCGGAACGCGCGGCGAACGCCATTTCGAGCAGCGTGGTCACGAGTCCGCCGTCCGAGCGGTCGTGGTAGGCGAGGAGCTTGCGCTCGGAGAGCAGGGTCTGCACGGCATCGAAGAACTGGGCCAAAAGGCCCGGAGCGTCGAGATCCGGCACGGTGTCACCCACCTGTCCGGTCACCTGGGCCAGCACCGAGAGACCCAGCCTGTTCTTGCCTTGGCCGAGGTCGACCAAGAGCAGCGTCGTAGGCCCGACGTCGGTGCGGAGCTGAGGCGTGACGGCCAGACGAACGTCCGGGGTACGGCAGAACGCGGAGATGATCAGTGACACGGGCGCCACGACGCTGCGCGCGCCGCCGTCCCACACCGTGCGCATCGACAGCGAGTCTTTGCCGACCGGAATGTCGAGGCCGAGCGCCGGGCACAGCTCGAGCCCCACGGCGCGCACGGCGTCGTAGAGGGCAGCGTCTTCGCCGGGGTGTCCTGCCGCTGCCATCCAGTTGGCAGAGAGCTTCACGCGCTCGAGCGACTCGACGCGCACACTGGCCAAATTCGTCAGCGCTTCGCCGACGGCCATGCGGGCCGCCGCCGGAGCGTCCAAGACCGCCAGCGGAGTCCGTTCGCCCATGGCCATCGCTTCGCCCGCATAGCCCTCGAAGTCCGAGAGCGTGACGGCAGCATCCGCGACCGGCACTTGCCAAGGGCCCACCATCTGGTCACGCGCGACCAGGCCTCCAACCGTCCGATCACCGATCGTAATCAGGAACGACTTGTCGGCCACGGAAGGAAACCGGAGCACCCGCTCCAAGAGCTCTCCGAGTGCGGGGCCGCCCACTTGGACCGGCGCCCCCGTCGTGCGCACGCGACGCACGTTGCGCGTCATCTTGGGCGGCTTGCCGAGCAAGAGCTCGAGCGACATGTCGATCGGCGCATCGCCGAAGTGCTCGTCCAAAAGCTCGAGCTGTGGGTTCTCCGTGGCTTCGCCCACGACTGCCATCGGGCACCGCTCGCGGGCGCAGATCTCACGGAAGAGCTCCAGCCGATCGGCCGCGATGGCGAGGACGTAGCGCTCTTGCGCCTCGTTGCACCAGATCTCCATTGGCGACAGACCCGGTTCGGCACTCGGCACACTTCGCAGGTCGAAACGTCCACCGGTGCCGCCGTCGTGCACCAGCTCGGGCAGGGCATTGGACAAGCCGCCTGCCCCGACATCGTGCACGAAGAGGATGGGGCTGTTTTCACCCAAAGCGGAGCAACGGTCGAGCACCTCCTGACAGCGCCGCTGCATCTCCGGGTTGTCGCGCTGCACCGAAGCGAAGTCCAAGTCGGCAGAGCTCTGACCCGAAGCCATCGAAGAGGCCGCGCCGCCACCCAGTCCGATCAACATGGCTGGACCACCCAGCACCACGAGCTGGCTGCCGACCGGGAACGGTGCCTTGCGAGCCAGCTCGGGCCGAACGACACCGAGCCCGCCCGCCAGCATGATGGGCTTATGATACCCGCGCCACTGTCCGCCGATCCGTTGCTCGAAGGTGCGGAAGTACCCTGTGATGGCAGGCCGACCGAACTCATTGTTGAAGGCCGCTGCGCCGATGGGACCTTCGAGCATGATGTCGAGCGCGCTCTTGATGCGGTCCGGGCGCCCCACCGCATCCGCCTCCCAAGGTTCCGCCAACTCGGGGATGCGCAAATGGGATACGGAGAAACCGGTCAAGCCGGCCTTGGGTCGTGCGCCGCGGCCCGTGGCGCCTTCGTCTCGGATTTCGCCGCCGGATCCGGTCGCCGCGCCGGCGTGGGGCGAGATGGCCGTCGGGTGATTGTGGGTTTCCACCTTCATCAGCACATGCGCTGGCTCCGAAACGAAATCGTAGCTGGCCGCAGCACCAGGCCGCACCATGACCCTGCGCGCCACGAAACCCTCCATCACCGCCGCATTGTCCGAATAGGCCGAGATCACGCCGACGCCGCCTTTTTCGGTCGTGTTCTTGATCATCTGGAAGAGCGACATCGGCTCGCGCGCTCCATCGATGACGAACTCTGCGCGGAAGATCTTGTGGCGGCAGTGCTCCGAGTTCGCCTGCGCGAACATCATGAGCTCCACATCGCTCGGGTCGCGCGCAAGCGAGGTGAACGCTTGCTCCAAGTAGTCGATCTCGTCTTCGGACAGGGCTAACCCGAGCTCGACGTTGGCGCGCAAGAGCGCAGCTTTGCCCTCGGCCAAGAGCGGGATTCTGCTGAGTGGTCGAGGGGACGCGACCTCGAACAGGGCGGCCGCATCGGCGAGCGCGTAGAGGGGCGTCTCGGTCATGCGGTCGTGCAGCACGGCGGCGATGGCCACGAGCCGCTCGGGCGGCAGCAGACTTTGCGCAGACAAGTAGAAGGCCACGCCCCGCTCGAGCCGCGCGACACTGGAAAGGCCGCAAATGGCGGCGATGTCCGTCGCTTTCGAGCTCCAGGGGGACAGGGTGCCCAGCCGCGGCACCACCAGAATCAATTGGCCAGGTGGAGGCTGCGAGGAGCGCCGCTCCTGCTCGGGTGAGGCCGGCCCGTAGTCGAGCAGCTGAGTGAGGCTCCGCGCGTCCTGCGGCGAGACCCCATCGGCGCTGGTCGGCCAGGCGAAATGCGCCCAGTCGGCGCGGAGCGCCGTGACCTCGGGCGCGACCTGGCGAATGGAGGAAAGTCTCTTGTCGAGCCGGAATCCCGTCAGCGCCGGTCGGCCTGGGAAGTGTCGGGGAGCCTTCACGGGGCGAGTGTTGGCCCAGGGGGGGCCCGAACACAACGTCGCCAGGTGAAATCGGCAGCGATCGGTGCTCTGCTCGTCAGCCATGCGAGCCGAACCGGCCTCCCTTCTCGTGGCCCTGCTCCTGCTTTCGGGATGCGGCGCCCAGCCCGAAACCGCCAAGAGCCCCCCGACCGGGGCTCCGGCTACGGCCAGCGCTGCCCCGACGGCCCCCAAGCCCCCCCCAGCGGCCGCGCCGCTGACCATCTCGTTTCCGACTCCCCCGGAGTTCGTCGCCCCGCCACTCGGGCGGCTGCGACGCGGCATCAACCTCGGCAATGGATTCGATGCGCCCTCGATTGGAGCCTGGGGAGTGGTGCTGAGCGAGGACCATTTCGAGCTCGCGGCGCGCGCCGGCTTCGACCACGTGCGGCTGCCCGTGCGCTTCAATGCTTACGCAGACACGAAGGCGCCCTACGCGCTCGACGAGGAGTTTCTGAAGAAGGTCGACTGGGCCATCGCGGAGGCCCTGTCGCGCAAGCTCGCCATCATCGTCGACCTGCACCACTACGAGGAGCTGATGGAGGCCCCAGAGGCTCATCACGAGCGGGCTCTGGCCATCTGGACGCACGTCGCCCAGCGCTACGCCACGCAGCCGCCGGACGTCCTGTTCGAGCTCTTGAACGAGCCATGCAAGAAGCTCGAACCGGCGAAGAACAACCGCTTGGCCCGCGACCTGATCACCGCCATCCGCAAGACCAACCCCACGCGCACCTTGATCGTCGACAGCTACTTCTGGGCCGCCGCCGATCAGCTCGGTCAGCTCGATTTGCCGGAGGATCCCAACCTGGCCGTGTCGTTCCACATGTACCAGCCGATTCTCTTCACCCACCAGGGCGCCGACTGGATGGACCCGGAGTTTCGGAGCCGCGGCATCGTGTTCCCGGGTCCGGGCAACGTGCCCGCGGAACCAACCGCTGCTGCGGCCAGCACGCCTTGGGTCAAGAATTGGATCGACGCCTACAACCGGAACCCACCCGAGACCAATCCTTCCGGAGTGGCCGCAGTCGCGCGTGAGTTCGATTTCGCGACCCGCTACGCCAAGGCCAGCGGACGCGCCGTGTACCTCGGCGAGTTCGGCGCGATCGACTACGCAGACCCGACCTCCCGCGAAAACTACCTGCGTCTGGTGCGGCGTGAAGCCGAGCGGCGCGGATTTGCCTGGGCAATCTGGGACGACGGCGGGCGCAACCAGGCCATGGACGTCAAAGCGAAGAAGTGGAAGGGCACCGTCGCGCGCGCTCTCTTCACCGACCAGCCAGGCGATCCCATCCCCGATCTCGGAGCACCGGTAGAATGACCTCGCCTACCGTCGCCCCCGGCGTTCTCGCCGACGTCGAGCTCTTCCTGTCTCGCGCGGCGACCGGCCCCTTCCACTACGAGGCCTGCCACCACTTCGCGGGCACGGGCTCGGGGCAGCACGTCGTGCTCGGCTTCGTCGTGCATGGCAACGAAGTGGGCAGCCTGCGCGCTGCCGTAGCGCTGCAGGACGAGCTGCTCGAAAGGCCGCCGAGCGCCCCCGTCACTCTGCTGCTCGGCAACCTCGACGCCCTCAAGCAGGGCGTGCGCTACGTCGAAGAGGATTTCAACCGCGTCTTCACCTTCGATCGACCTGCCCAGAGCCTGGAACGGCGGCGAGCGGAGCGTGTGCGACCCATCCTCGACCAAGCAGACTACTTCCTCGATTTTCATCAAACCGGTACGCCCTCCCGCTCGGCCTTCTGGACCATGCCGTGGACCCGCGAACTCGGCCTCGTGGCGCGCGCTGTCGGTGCCGCCCCGCGCGGACTGACGCGCAAGGCGACCCAGGCCTTCTCCCCTGGCCTCATGTGCCTGGATGAGTACGTCCGGGCGCGCGGCAAGGTCGGCATCACCGTGGAGCTCGGCGAGCGAGGTGTCGATGCCGCGCAGGCCGAGCGTTGCCTGGCAGCCTCGAAGCGCCTGCTCGAGCTGGTGCGGCGAACGGCGGCGGGTGCGAAGCTCGAAGACGTGGCCAGCGAGCAGCCGGCCGTGAGCTGGCTCGAGACGGCGCACGTCGTACCGAGCGAAGGCGGAAAGCGCCGCCTGCGGCCCGGCCTCACCAACTTCACGGAGGTCCGAGAGGGCGAGGAGCTGGGGGCACCCGGGTTCCCCTCCATCCCCTGTCCCGCCGACGGACTGGCGCTCTTTCCGACCTACGTCGAAAACGCCGAACTCGCCCCGCCCGAGCTCGTGCGCATCGCCCGCGAGGTGGCCGATCCCGATCGGACTTTCGGTGGCTGACATTTCGGGTTAACGGCCCTCCATGCGCATCGAGCAAGAGCTCTCCAGCATCGCCGGAGCCGCCATCCAGCAGGCTCTCGGCGTCGCCGCCCCGCCGGTCCTGCGTCCGACTGCGGATGCCCGGCACGGTGATTATCAGGTCAATGCCGCCATGGCCCTGGCCAAGCAGCTGGGAAAGAAGCCGCGCGACTTGGCCGAGCCGGTGGCTCGTCTGCTCGCAGAGCACCCGGCCATCGCCAAAAGTGAAATCGCCGGACCCGGCTTCATCAACCTGACCCTCGACTCGTCCTGGCTCGCCGCGAAGCTCACGGACGCTGCGCGCGACCATGAGCGAGACGGAGTCGACCTGGTGCCCACGGTGAAGCGGGTCGTGGTCGACTTCTCGAGCCCCAACATCGCCAAGCAGATGCACGTGGGCCATCTGCGCTCCACCATCATCGGCGATGCGCTCGTGCGCCTGCTGCGACTGGTCGGCCACGACGTCATCGGCGACAATCACATCGGCGACTGGGGCACGCAGTATGGCCTCTTGCTTGCCGGCATGCGCGCGTTTGGCGACCTCGCCGCGCTCGACCACGCTCCGATCGAGGAGCTCGAGCGCGTCTACAAGCAAGCGGCGGCCCGAGCCAAGGAAGACGAAGCGTTCGCCGAGCAGGCGCGCGCGGAGCTCGCCAAGCTGCAGACCGGCGATGCCGAAAACCTGGCCTTGTGGCGAAAGTTCGTCGAAACGACACGTACCGAGCTCGAGCGCATCTACGCGCGCTTGGGCGTGAAATTCGACGAATGGCTCGGCGAAAGCGCCTATAACGACCAGCTGCCCGGCGTGGTCGAAGAGCTGGTGCGTCGTGGCTTCGCGCGCGAGGACCAAGGCGCCATCGGCATCTTCTGGGCGGAAGTGTCCGGGGCGCCCGCGGCGCTGGCCAAGCAGGCCGAGCCATTCCTGGTGCAAAAGCGCGACGGCGCTTTCCTCTACTCGACCACGGACATCGCCGCGCTCGAGTTCCGCAAGCGTTCGTGGCGCGCGGAGCGCTGCCTCTACGTCGTGGACGCCCGGCAGCATCTACACTTCACGCAGCTCTTCGCGGTGGCGGGGCTCCTCGGCATCGAGCTCGAGCTCGAGCACGTGTCGTTCGGCACGGTCCTCGACGACAGCGGCCGACCCCTGAAGACCCGCGACGGCCAGGCGATCACACTGGCTTCTTTGCTCGACGAAGCCGAACGCCGCGCCGCCCAGCGAATCCGAGAAGGCATCGAGGAGGGCAAGCTCTCGCTCGCGCTCGACCAGGTGCCGGCGGTGGCGCAGAAGGTCGGCATCGGTGCCGTAAAATACGCGGATTTGCGGCAAAATCGTGCCAGCGACTACCAGTTCGACTGGGACAAACTGGTGAGCTTCAGCGGCAACGCCGGGCCCTACCTCCAGTATGCCTACGCGCGCATTGCCAGCATCTTCGAGAAGGCCGGCACCCCGATCGACGGTGCCGAGGGGCCCATCGTGCTCGATGCTCCCGAGGCCGAGAAGCTGGCGCGGGTGCTTTTGCGTTTCTCGGAAGTGGTGCACCAAGCCGCCGAAGCGAGCCTGCCGCACTTCCTCACGGATCATCTCTACGAGCTCAGCAAGGCGTTCATGGCCTTCTACGAAGCATGCCCGGTGCTCAAAGCCGAAGGCTCGGTCCGTACCAGTCGCCTGGCCTTGTGCGCGCTGACGGCGCGTCAGCTGCGGCGTGGCCTCGGCCTCCTCGGAATCGACGTGGTCGACCGCATGTGAGGTCGGTATGGTGTCCCGACCTTGCCGCGAGATGAGCTTCCGAAACGGGCTCCTTTTGCTCGCCCTCCTGGCCCAGGCGGCTTGCGGCAGGACGCGCGAGGTCGAGCGCGCAGGGGACGGGGTGGCGCGTGGTGCGGCGACGGCTCCGGCCCCGCCGCGGCCACCGAGCGCGGCGGCACCGGGCGGCGAGGGCGCAGCCCACCAGCCCCTCCCAGCGCCGGCTCAGCCGAGCGCCACGCTGGCAGCCCAGCCGACCGCCCAAGCGGCAGCGCCCCGTCGGCGCTACCGTGTTCTCGCGCTCGGCGACTCGATCACCGATCAGAACGTCGGAGGCGGCGGATACCTGCGAGAGTTGGGCCGCGCCTGCCCCCACAGTCGTTTCGAGCACTTCGGGCGCGGGGGCGACATGACCAACCAGATGCGGCGCCGCTTCGAGCAAGAGCTGCCCCGCCTGAGTGGCGAGATCGACACCTTGATCGTCTTCGGCGGCGTCAACGATCTCTACAGCGACCTCACGGCAGGCCGCACGAACGACCGCATCGAGGAGGACCTCACGGCCATCTACCGAGCGGCCAAGGACCGCGGACTCTCGGTGGTCGCCATCACCGTGGCCCCGTGGGGCGGGTTCACCCGGTATTTCAACGAGCGTCGCTCACGCACCACCCGGCTGCTCAACTCTTGGATCCTGGGCACGAGCGCGCGAGGCCAAACGGACGTGGTGGTCGACGCCTACTCGCTGCTCTCGTGCGGCGACCCGGAACGTTTGTGCCCGGACTACGAAGGCCGATCACAGGACGGCCTGCATCCGGGGCCTTTTGGCCATGCCGTCTTGGGCCAGGCCCTGCTCGAACGAGCGTTCGCGGACTGTGAATAGGCCCGGAATCGTCACCCTGGTTTGGGCCGAAAATCTCGACTAGAAGGCCGTCGATGTCCGAGCGCTCCGACGAATCCCCGCAGGAAGGCACCGAGGCCGAGCAGGCGGCGGAAACCAAGCAGGGCGACGAGGCCGATAGCGAAGCTGCCGGCGTCGAAGGCTCGAGCGCGTCCGCGCCGGCAGGGTCCGCGGCGGGTGGCACTTCCCCAAAGGCGGGCGCCCAGAAGAAGCCCACCCAGCGCAAGGGGACGGCTGCTGGCGGCAAGTCCGGCGGACGCCGGCCCGACGGACGCCGTGGCGCTGCGGGACGCACGCCACCCGAAGAGTTCGAATCCGTGCTGAGCGGTCGACTGGTGCTGGCCACTGCCTTTTGCCTCGCGATGGTCCTCGTCCCGCTGAGTCCGCTCGGCCGCCTGATCGCCAAGAAGGCGCCGGAATCAGCGGCGCGCCAGGAATGGAAAGTGGGCACCAAGGGCACCGTGCACGTGACTCTGGTCACCGCCGACTACGACAAGCTCGACTGCGCCGACAAACGTCGCGTGGGCGAGTTTCACTGCGCGTTCGAGGACGAAAAGAAGCCCTTCCCCCGGGCGCCGGACGCGCCCTACGACGACAACAAGCTCACCGTCCTGCAGCCCTACCGCACCACCGACGGCCAGCTGCTCTTCCTGGCGGGGCTCTGGGCACAGCCGGAAATCGCCATGCGCCTGCATCGCGAGCCGGGGCGTAGCGTGCCCGAGAAGCGACTCGCTCGCTTCGTGACCGAGTGCCAGGTCGAGTTCCTCGAAGAGTGGCCGGACGCTCTCTACCGCTGGGCACCGCGCGATGCCTTCGGCAAGGGAGAGACGGCCATGGTGGCTCGGCCCATCGAGTGCCACGTCTTCGAAGGCCCCTGAGACCGGGGCTGCGGCCCAATCGAACGGGTGCCCAAGGGCGGGTGCCCAGCTTCGATCAGCCGCGGGGCCGGTGTCCTTGCGCCAGAAGGCGGCCACGCCTGGCAACCTCGCCTGATGCCTGGCCTTTTTTCGGTGCCTGAGCCGCCGAACCCAGCCTACGGGTGCTTGACGGAAAGGCGCCGAGGTGCATACTTCGTCGCCCGACCTGCTGGCGGGAGCTTCCCCATGACGACTCAAAGCAACGGTACCATCCTCGAAAAGCTCGAATCGCAGTACGTGCGAAGCGACTTGCCTCAATTCCGCGTCGGGGACACCGTTGCCGTGCACTATCGCATCGTCGAAGGCGACAAGACCCGCGTGCAGGTGTTCAAGGGCCTGGTGCTCAAGCGGCACCGCGCTGGCGCCCGTTCGACCTTCACCGTGCGCAAGGTCAGCTTCGGCGTGGGCGTCGAGCGTACCTTCGTTCTGAACTCGAGCCGTATCGAGAAGATCGATCTCGTCGCCCGCGGCGTCGTTCGTCGCGCTCGCCTCTTCTACTTGCGCGAGCTCAGCGGCAAGAAGGCGCGTGTTCGCGAAAAGAAGGGCCGTGCCGTGGCCGTGGTGCCCGAGACGGATCCCGAAACGCCGAACGCAGAAGGCTGAGTCTCCAAAGCGCCCCAGACAAGGACGGCCTCGATCGGGCCGTCCTTCGCTTTTTGACGCTCTAGCGTCGCCGGATAGCGCGCGTGTATAACCAAAAGCATGCGCCCCGCGTCCCTTCGCCTGTGGAGCGGTGTCGCCGTCCTGGCCTTCTGCGCCTGGGCTTCCGTGGCGGCAGCTGCCCCGGTCGCGCACGTGCTGCGCATCGACCCTCGAGCGTCGGTCAAGGATGGCAGTCCCGTCGTCACAGCGGTCATCGACCTCACCGAGTCCACGCGCATCAGCGAAGTGACGGGCCCGTGCCAGGGCTTTGCAGACGATGAGTACCTGGATTGTGTCGCCGAGCGCCTCGAGCAGCCGCGTGCACTGGCCAAGCCCATCCCACTACCCACCGATCGCGTCCATCTGGCGGTACGCATCGGGGACGAGGACGTGCCAGCCACCTACCTCAGCCACAGCACCTTCGCTCAAAGTCAGCATGAGCCAGGCGTCGGGACGGCGTGGCTCATCGTGCTCGACGCCGACGCGCGGATGGGCAAGGCATTCGACGACGCCAAGAGGGTCGCGGCCCGGTTCATCGAGACGCTCGGACCGGAAGACCAGGTCAACTTGGTCCTGCTCGGCCCCGATCGCATCGTGTCCGATTCGCGCTGGCTCGATAGCGGGCGCAAGTCCGTAGCGGCCTCGTTGCTGTCCGACCAGAAGAGCACCGTGCGCGGCAAAGGTCGCACACGCCCGCTGCTGTCCTTGCTCAAGGGAACTGCGAAAGACGCCTTCGAGAATCTGGCGCCCGGCAAATCGGGCGAGATGCCCCTGCACCAAACGATGGTGGTCATCTCCACGGGCTACGGCGGCGGCGATCCGGCCACCACAGGCCCGGGTGCGGCTCAGCTCTCCGAGTTTCTGACTCGGGGCCGCCTGTCGGAAGAGAACACGCAGCTGCCCAAGCTGCCCCTGCCCGTAGTCAGCATCTACGTCCCGCCTGACGCGCTCGCGGAGCAGAAGCAGCTCTCGCTCGACTTCATGCAGAACCTCGCCAACCCGGGCATCGGCGGATTCTTCACTGCCGTCCGTGCGGGCCAAGGTGACCACGCCTCTCGCATCGTCGACAGCGTACGGGCTCGCTTCGCCGACCTCGTACTCGCTCGGTTTCGCCTGTCTTGCATCGCCCCGGCGGTGACGCAGAGCTTCTCGCTCCTCTTCAGCGAAGGCGCGCCCTCGATCGTGGGCGACAGTTCGTTCCGCGACGTCCCGATTGGAATCGATCCCGCCAAGTGGCCGCTCGACGTCGATGTCGAGCTCAGTAAGCGCTACGCCCGCGAGAAGGGCGGCATTCATCCGGGTGGCACCGTCCGCCTGTTCGGCAACTTCTGCTGGGTCGGAGACAAGAGCCGTCCCGAGGTCTACTTCTTGCCCCCCGGAGAGAAGCTGCCTCAGGAGCTCGGCGATCAGCCGGAGGCCGCCCGTGACGTGCAAAAACGACTGGCTTCGCTCGACATGCGCGGGCAGGTTCGCATCGCGGATCGCACCTTCGTCGAGTTCAGCGTTCCGGAGAGCGACCAGCTCTTGCACGGTGAAGGGAAGAACAGCGTGGTGCGGCTGGTCATCGCAGATGGCCTCTTGCGACGCACCAGCGGACTCACCGAAGCCACCGTGCTCCAGCTCATGGGACAGAAGGCGCCCGTCCCGCTCTACTACTATGTCCTTTCGGGCATAGGCGGAGCCGTGTTGATTGGCCTCGTCTTGCTGCTGATCGGGACCCAGCGCCAGCGTGGGCAATCCGCGACCTCCTCCTTGCCGCTCAAGCGGCTGAGCCGTTCGCCGTACATGACACCGAGCCCCGTGACCCGTGCGCCACGCAGCGAGGGTGGAGCAGGGACGCGCGCCGTGCTCGAGGGCCCCGCCGGTCGCTTCACGCTGTTGGCCGGCACCGACCTTTCGGTGGGCCGCGACGGCACCCGCTGTGCCGCCGTCATCCAGAGTCCATCCGTTTCAGGCCTGCACGCGACGTTCCGTTTCGAACAGGGCAAGCTGATGGTCAAAGACGAGGGCAGCAGCTTGGGCACCAAGGTCGATCAACGCACGATCCCCGCTGGTGAATGGGTGGAGCTGTCGCACGGCGACGAGATCTTCCTCGGCCCGGAGCGGCTGCGCGTGAGCTTGAGCCGCACATGATCGGCTCCGGCAGGCTCGTGCTCGGCCGGCAGACGGTACGCATTGGTTCGTCGCCGGAGTGCGAAGTCGTGCTGCCGAGCCCCGGTGTGCCGGAGGTCGCTGCCACGGTCGTGCACCACGGTCATGGGCGCTTGAGCTTCTTGGCCGAATCCAGTGGGACCTGCAGCATGGACGGGCAGCCACTCGAAGCGGGCGTGGCCGTACCGCTGAACTTTCAGAGCCGGTTCATGGTCGGCACGACCCCCATCCCCCTGCTCGATCCGCGGATCTGCACCATGGTCATGGCGCGCGGGCAGCTGCGTCTCACCGCCGACGCGATGATCATCGGGCGCGACCCAGGTCGATGCCACCTCGTCGTCAACAGCCCCGCCGTCTCGAGCTGCCACGCCACCGTCCACTTTCCCGGGCCCCGCGTCGTCGACCACTCGTCGACCAGCGGCACGTGGCTCGACGGCGTTCGCCTTGCTCCCGATGAAGAGGTCGAGCTGCCGCCGCAAGGCGTCCTCGCGATGGGGCCGATGCCGGTGCCCGTCGGCCTCTTGCTCGAGCTGCACCAGGAGTTCGCGACGGGCAGAGCCGAAGCACCGGCCCGCTACACCCAAGGGGCCACTCCCCCACCCTCGCTTCCCTTCCGACCGGAGGCGCCGGTTCCGTTCGCCCTGGCCCAGGAGGCGCCCCCCCCGTTCTCGGAGCGGACTCCGCCCCCACTCGAGGCGCCAGGCCCGCCCAGCTTGTCCGCCGGCCCGCCCCCGACGGGCCGTCACCGCACGGTGATGGGCACGATTCGCATGGAGGCGGCCACCAGGAGATCCATCGGTCGCACCCCGGACAACGACATCGTCCTCGACTACCCACAGATCTCCGGCCACCACGCCTGGCTCGTCAAGGTAGGCCGGCAGGTGTTCCTGGAGGACGCCGGCTCGGAGCTCGGCACCTTCGTGCGAGGCAGCCAGCTGCGAAAAGGACAGCGCGCCAAGGTGGACGACGGCGACGTCGTCCGCTTCGGTCCGATGCCCGCCGTACTGAGCATCAAGGACGAGTCCGTCGACGTGGCGGTCGAAGATCACGAGGGGTGGGAGGGACGCCCGCTCTTCGAGATCGAGGCGCGCGACGTGGCTGTGGTCGTGCCGAATCGCGACGACAAGCAACAGCAAAAGGTGCTCCTGGATCGCGTGTCCTTCAAAGCACTGCCCGGTGACTTGATCGCGCTCATGGGGCCGAGTGGGTCCGGCAAGACGACACTCCTGCACGTGCTCACCGGCTACCTCCCGCCCAGCAAGGGCCAGGTACTGATCAACGGGCAGCCGCTGCCCGAAATCTTCGACGCGCTCCGCGGCTCGATCGGCTACGTGCCTCAGGACGACATCATCCATCCCGAGCTCACCGTGCGGGAGGCAGTCCACTATTCGGCCCGCTTCAGGCTTCCACCCGACTTCAGTGACCGCGAGGTCGGGGAGCGGGTAGAGACGACGCTGCGTCAGCTGGGCCTCGAGTCCGTCGCTCACCTGCAGATTGGACGCCCCGAGCAGAAAGTGCTGAGCGGTGGTCAACGCAAGCGCGTCAACATCGCGATGGAGCTCGTCACCGACCCGGTGTTGCTCTTTCTCGACGAGCCCACCAGTGGCCTCGCGGCCAACGACACCACGGCGCTGGTGGAGCTCCTGGCCAGCCTGGCCCGCGACTACGGCAAGACCATCATCGCCACCATCCATCAGCCCGCCAAGGACGAGTACGAGCGCTTCAACCTCGCGCTCATCTTGGGCCACGGCGGAGTCGAGCTCTATTTCGGGCCGACGACGAATGCCTACGAGTTCTTTCAGGCCTGGCGCAGCCCGGCAGAGCGGCCCGGCGTCGACTCACCGCGCGACATGTTCGCCGAAATGCCTGAACGTGAGGCACGCTTTCGGCAGGCCATGCCGGGAGCGACGAACGCAGAGGTCCGCGCCGCCGTGTCCCGCGCCTACGGCAGCGAGTACGACAGCTCACCCATCCGCGCGGCGATGTTCTCCGGCCCCCGCGCCCCAGAATTCCAAGCTGAAGTTCGTCCCGCGCTCCGCCACCGTGAGCGGCCCCGCGGACAGCTGCGTCTCCTCCTCCGCCGTTATCTGCGCATCAAGACCCGAGACCGCGTAGGCACGGCCATTCTCCTCTTGCAGGCCCCACTCATCGGTGTCCTCCTCGCTCTCGTCTTCGGCTTGCAGAAGGATGCCATCCCCTACTGGTGCATGGGCGCGCTCGAGCAGCTCGCCAAGCAGAGCGAACGCGTGCGCACCGGCACCGAAAGCCTGATTTCCTCGCTCGCACCGGCTGCGGATCGTTCCGGCGCCATCTTCTTCCTCATCGTCGCGGCCGTGTGGTTCGGCACCAGCAACGCTGCTCGCGAGGTCGTCAGCGAGCGCGCCATCTTCCGCCGGGAACGCATGATCAACCTCGGCGTCTTGAACTACGTACTGTCCAAGTTCCTGGTGCTGTCTGCCTTGTGCTTGCTGCAATGCACGCTCCTCGTCGGCATCGTGTTCTTCTCGTTGGATCTTGCAGGTGGCTTCGGCACGTTCCTGCACTCCCTCGGGTTGATGACGCTCACCGCGCTCTGCTCGGTGGCGCTCGGACTGCTCGTGAGCACGGCCGTCACGTCCAGTGAGGCTGCCATGGCGCTCACGCCTATCGCCCTCATCCCTCAGGTCGTACTCGGTGGACTCATGGTTCCCATGACCACCAACCCATGGCTCGAAGTGCCGATGCAAATCATCCCCGCACGCTGGGGCTTCGAAGGGGTGGTGCGGGCAGAGCGTGCGGCGCTGGAGCACCACCCTGCCTGGCGTATCCCGCTGCCCGGAGCGCCCGAGAGCCTCCCCGACTTCATCTCCGATGGAGCCTTCCACTGCGGGCGCGCTCAGCTCGAGAGCCGCCATCTCGACGGAGCCTGGGGTTTTGGCTCTTCGATGCACGCGAGCACCCTCGCGCCCGTCGTCCTCGCGAGCATGACCTTCGTCTTGCTCGTGCTCGTGACGGAAATCTTGCGCAAGCGCCGCTGACGGTCGGGCTCTGACCCGGCTCGACCGGAGCCCCAGCCCTCAGCCTCAGCCCTCAGCCTCAGCCCAAGCCTCAGGCCGGAATGCTACCGCGCTGAGTGACCACGAACTCTTGATAGAGGCCACGCAGGGCCTTCTCGAAATCGCTCGGGGCCACACCGATGATGATGTTCACCTCGCTGGCGCCTTGGTTGATGACGCGCACGTTGGCGTGAGCTCGAGCTAGTGCACCGAAGACGCGGCCCGCGATGCCAATCGAGTGATTCATGCCCTCGCCGACCACCGCAATCAACGCCAAATCGGGCACGAGCGTGACCTTGTCGGCATTCATCATGCGCTGAATCTCTTCCATCACCTCATCGGCCTGATCCTTGAGCATGGCCGAATCCACGATCACGCTGATGCCATCGATGCTCGATGGCGTGTGCTCGACCGAAATGCCGCGCCGCATGAAGATGCCGAGCAACTTGTGCGTAAAGCCGACTTCCTTGTTCATCAGGCTCTTGTCGATGACAATCATCGAGAAGCCCGTGCGACCCGCGATGCCGGCGATCGCGGTATTCTTTTCCTCTTCGTCGCTCAGCTTCGCGACGATGCGCGTGCCGACGTGCGATGGTTCGTTGGTATTCTTGATGTGAATCGGAATGCCCACCTCGCGCACGGGCAACGTCGCTTCGTCGTGTAGGACGGATGCTCCCATGTACGAGAGCTCACGCAGTTCACGATACGTCACCTCCACCATCGGCAGTGGGCTGTCGACGATACGAGGATCCGTCATCAAGAGGCCCGAGACGTCGGTCCAGTTTTCGTACACGATGGCGTCGATCGCGCGCGCCACGATGGCCCCTGTGATGTCGGAGCCACCGCGTGAGAACGTCTTCACTCGCCCGTCCGGGCCTTGGCCATAGAAGCCAGGAATGACGTACATCGCCGAGTCGTCAGCCAAGGCCTGGCCGAGCAGGCGGTACGTTTTGGGATCCACGAGACCGCTCGCCAAGATCGAAATCGTCTCCATCGGGTCGACGAAGATAGCTCCCAGGTACTTGGCGATGATGAGACCATTGAAGTACTCGCCGCGGGAAGCAACGAAGTCCCGAGTGACGCCCGCTTCGAGCTCTCGCCGGAAGGTCTCCAGGGCCTGCGCAATGTTCGCATCGACCCCGAGCTCCTGCTCGATCTCCAAGAAGCGATCGCGCACGAGCGCGAACGGAGCCGAGAAGTCGGTGCGCATCTCCGCCATGTCCTGGCACAGGTACAAGAGATCGGTGATCTTCGCCTCGGACTTGGTGCGCTTGCCCGGTGCCGACACGACGACCGCTTTGCGGCGCGAATCGGCGTCGACGATGGCTTTGACCTTTCGGATCTGGGAGGCGCTAGCGACGCTCGTTCCCCCGAATTTTGCTGCAATCCGGCTCATTGGGCGCGTCTATTTGCACAGGCGTCGCGCGCACGCCAGCCCCAGAAAATGCGCCGGCGGTCCGGCTACTGACGTAGCCTTTTCGAGCGCTCTCGGGCTGGTGCGCACGCGAGATCGCACGGCCGGAACGGCCCCGCTCAGCGGCGCTGGATGAGGTGCCCCGCGCCCCAAATCTCGTCGGCGTAGCTGATGATCGTCCGGTCGCTGGAGAAGAATCCCATGCGCGCCACGTTGAGAATCGACTTTCGCGTCCAGCCTTGCTGGTCGCGGTAGGCGGCCTCGACCACTCCCTGGCAGGCGGCGTAGCTGCGGAAATCAGCGAGCACGAGGAACGGATCCCGATTCACGAGCCCGTCCATCAGCCCTTGGAAGCGGCCCGGCTCTTCGGGGCTGAACGCTCCCCGCGCGATGGCGTCGATGGTGGCGCGCAGGATCCGATCGGAGAAGTAGATCTCGCGGGGTTGGTAGCCCGCACGCTTGGTGGCGGCGACCTCGTCGGCATGCAGACCGAACAGGAACATGTTTTCGGCGCCGATGTTGTCTTTCATCTCCACGTTGGCGCCATCGAGCGTACCGATGGTGAGCGCGCCGTTCATGGCGAACTTCATGTTGCCGGTACCAGAGGCTTCGTACCCTGCCGTGGAAATCTGCTCGGACACCTCGGTGGCGGGAATGATGACCTCGGCCCAAGACACGCTGTAATTCGGCACGAAGACGACGCGCAGCTTTTCCCGCATCTGGCTGTCGGCTTCGATGACCTGGCCCACCGAGTTGATGAGCCAAATGATCTCCTTGGCCACGTGGTAACCCGGAGCTGCCTTGCCAGCGAAGAGGAAAGTGCGCGGGAGCGCCGCCTGCGCCTTGATGGGATCAGCCTTGTACGCCTGATAGAGCGCGACCACCTGGAGCAGGTTCAAAAGCTGGCGCTTGTACTCGTGGATGCGCTTGACCTGGGCGTCGAGCAAAAAGGCCGGATCGATCTCGATCTTGCACCGCTCCCACAAGAGATGTGCGAGGCGCGCCTTGTTCTCTTGCTTGATCGCGCGCCACTCACCCTGAAACGAGGCGTCCTCGGCGTACGCTTCGAGCTTCTTCAATCGCGCAATCTCGACCTCCCACCCCTTGCCGATGGCGCGATTCAAGAGGGCGGTTTGGCCCGGATTACACTTGTACATCCAGCGTCGCGGCGTGACGCCATTGGTCTGATTGAGCAGCTTGCCGGGCTCGTACTCGTCGAAATCCCGGAACAGGTCGTCCTTGAGGAGCTGCGAATGAAGCGCAGACACACCGTTGACTCGCGAGCTTCCCACCACGGCGAGATTCGCCATGCGCACTTGGCGCTCATTGCCTTCCTCGATGATGCTCATGCGACGCACGCGCTCCGTGTCAGCGGGGAATCGCTGCTGGACGCCCTGCAAGAAGCGATGGTTGATCTCGTAGATGATCTGAAGGTGCCGGGGCAGCACGCGCTCGAACAGCCACACCGGCCAGCGCTCCAGGGCTTCCGGTAGCAAGGTGTGATTGGTGTAGGCGACCGATTCGCGCGTGATCGCCCAGGCGTCGTCCCAAGTGAGCTCGTGCTCGTCCTGCAAGATCCGCATCAGCTCCGCCACCGCGAGCGCAGGGTGGGTGTCGTTCAGCTGGAAGGCGGCCAAGTTGGGGAGCTCGCGCACACTGCGGCCCATGGATCCCATGCGCCGCATGCAGTCTTGCAGCGTGGCCGACACCAAGAAGTACTCCTGCTTCAGTCGCAGCTCCTTACCGAGCGCATGATTGTCGTTCGGATAGAGGACGCGCGTGATGTTCTCGTCGGTCGCTTTGCGCTCGACCGCCTTTGCGTAGTCACCGGCATTGAAATACGCGATGTCGAAATCGTGGTTCGCACGCGCGCCCCAAAGACGCAGCGTATTCACGACGTCGTTCTTGTACCCGGGCACCGGGATGTCGTGGGCGACCGCCCGCACGACTTCCGTATCGACCCATTCGTGAACGACGCGACCATTCGGCCCCGTGTAGTGGATGACGCGACCACCGAAGCGCACGTCATAGCTCCGCTCAGGGCGAACGACTTCCCAGGGTGAGCCCTTCTCCAGCCACATGTCTGGGGCTTCCTGCTGACGGCCGCCCACGATGTCCTGGCGAAAGATGCCGTAGTCGTAGCGCAAGCCATAGCCAATCGCGGGCAGGCCCACCGTCGCCATCGAATCGATGAAGCAAGCAGCAAGCCGACCGAGACCACCGTTGCCCAAGCCAGCGTCGGGCTCCTCCTCGAGGATCTGCGCCAGGTCGATGCCCTCCTCGGCCAGCGCCGCCTTGACCTCGTCGTAGACGCCGAGCGACACCAGCCCGTCGCCGAGCAGGCGGCCGATGAGAAATTCCATCGAGAGGTAGTAGACGTGCTTGGGAGCCGTATCCCGCCGCTGCTGCCAGGTGCGCGTCCAACGGTCGTACATGCGGTCGCGCACGGTGCGAGCCAGCGAAAAGAAGTGATCGAACGGCGTGGCCGCGCTCGGGTGCTTGCCTTGCGTGTGCTGGACATGGAGCAGGAAGGACGTCGCGAGCGCCGCTTGGTCCATGCCGAGTTCATCCACACGCAGGTCTTGTTTCGCCATGATGGGCGAGAGGATACACGCGGCCCGGGCGGGGGAGAACGGAGTGGAGCCGGGCGGGCTCTCATGCCGCACTCGCTCGGCCTCAGTGCTTCTCGCTCATGCGTCGCCTGCTCGCAGGCGCACCAAATCAGCGACGTCAGCAACTGATTTGCCGGATGGTTTCGTGGGCGCTGCGCTGGCCACCCAGGGGACGTTGCTGGGAGGCGGGTCGTCTGATAGATGGCCCGCCCCCATGCCCACCATCGAGTTCGAAGGAGTCGGCCTCGCCGCCGACAAGCTCGCCGAAGCGCCGGACGGCGGCGACCTGGTGGACATCTGCGATCGGGTGCTCGCGCCGATTCCTTTCTCATGCAGGTCCGCGAGCTGCGGCACTTGTCACATCGATGTCCTCGAAGGCGGGCAACTGCTCGAAGCGCCGAGTGCAGAAGAGGCTGACCTCCTGGACATCCTCGATGGACCGCCCACGAGCCGACTGGCGTGCCAGGCGCGCGTCAAGGCAGGCCCCGGTTACATCCGGCTCCGCCCGCTCTCGGTCCGCTGAGCTCGGCAGTCCTGGGCAGGCGCAGGGCTCGAGGCGCAGGGCTCGAGGTACAGGGCTCGAGGTACAGGGCTCGGCCTCATGCAGGGGGTGTCGGCGCCGTCATTCGACGGTGTCGGGCGCACCCAAACTCGTCAGGTAGGCAGCGCCGACGACACCAGCCGTGGCCCCCAGCTCACTGACGACGAGCGGCACCTCTGCAGGCGGCTCGGCGAACGAGAACTTGCGCAGACCTTCGCGGACCATGGGCTCGAGCAGATCGAAGGACTTCGAAATGCCACCGCTGAAGATCAGCGCGTTCAGGTCGAGCACGTTCTGAATGTTGGCGAGACCACGGCCGAGCGCCATACCCATCATGCGAAACGTCTCGATTCCAGCCATTTCGCCGCGGCGCATGCTGGCTGCGATGTCCTTGATCTCGGTGACTTCGCCGCCGCCGAGCTCGGCGAACTTGCGAATGAGCGCAGGCGTGCCGGAGTACGTCTCCAAGCAGCCGCGCTTGCCACACCCGCAGAGGGGCGCATCCTCCGAAGGATCGATGTTGATGTGGCCGATCTCGCCAGCAAACCCGTTGCTCCCGGGATAAAGCTGACCGCCGATGACCAAGCCACCCCCGATGCCCGTGCCGAGGGTGATCATCAAGAACGACGGGTAGCGCGAGCCATGACCATGCAGGTACTCGCCGAGTGCTGCGGTCGTCGCATCATTTTCCACCGCAACGGGGCAGCGCAGACGTTGGCTCAAGCCGCGACCCAGAGCGACTCCCTTGAACCCCGGCACATTCGGCAAGCCCCAGCAGAGTCCGGTCGGGTCGACCTCGCCCGGGATCGCGACGCCCACGCTCTCGGGAGATGGCTCGAGCTCGAGCACGGCGGATGCGATGGCATTGAGCACCCGGTCCGGCCCTTCGGTGCGTGGTGTGGGAACCTGAACCGAGCGCAGTACGCGGCCATCGCGTACAATCCCTGCTTTGATCGCAGTTCCCCCGAAATCCACACCGATCATGGCGGGCGATATCGACCGGCCCGGACGCAGTGTCAAGCACGAGCGCGGACACACAATCGAGAACGCGCCCGCAAATGAGGGGGATCCCGCGAAACACGAGCTCTGAACCGCGGCCGAAGGACGAACCGATCACGACCAGGTGCCAAAAAAGGCGCCCTAACCCTTCGTCAACGCCCGCCAGGGGCGCCATTCCCGCTTCCGACGGGGAGGACATTGGCAGCCAATTTCGGCTCTCCACCGCGTGGGCGCACCGGGCGGCGGCCTCCCGGTGCACGTGATCCCGCCCTCGCGCCCCGGTGCGGTTGACGAGCCGCCCAGCGGGCAATAGGCAGAAGCCATGAAACATTCCGTCCCGCACTCTCTCGGCAAGGAAAAGGCCCAAAAGGTCACCCGAGCAGCGTTCGAGGCCTCCATCAAGCGCTTCACGGAATATGGTGCGAGCTGCAAATGGCTCAGCGACGATCGAGCCGACGTGTTCTTCTCCGCCAAGGGGATCAACCTCACTGCACAGGTGGTGGTGAGTGAGACCAAGATCGAGGTGGACATGGAGGTGCCCTTCTTCTTCCGGCCACTGCAGAAGCTGGCCATGTCGCGCATCGACGAAGAGATCCACAAGTGGATTGCCAAGGCCGAGCGCGGAGAGATCGGCTGAGCAGCTCCGCCGAGCGCGCTGAGCACGGTGGTGACAAAAGCCCCCCGCTAGAAAGCGCGCTTGCTGTCGAGCAGGATCGTGACCGGACCGTCGCCCCAGAGATCGACCAACATCTCCGCCCCGAAGCGGCCCGTCTCGACGGGCACACCGTGAGCCGTGCAGGCGGAAACGAAAGCGTCGAACAGCGGTCTCGCCTGCTCGGGCGCCATGGCTCGTGCAAAGCTCGGCCGGCGTCCCTTGCGTGCGTCGCCCAGCAGCGTGAACTGACTGACCGCGAGGACTGACCCGCCGCTCTCGAGCAGCGACAGGTTCATCTTCCCGGCCGAGTCCTCCATCACGCGCAGGTGGCAGACTTTCTCGGCCAGGACGAGCGCGTCCTCCTGGTCGTCGTCGTCGCCGACGCCCACGAGCACGCAGAATCCGCGAGCAATTCTGCCCACGACTTCGCTCTCGACCCGAACCTCGGCTCGCAGAACTCTTTGGACGACGGCGCGCACGCTCCGACGACTCCGCCGCTCACCACGTGCCGTGGTAGAGCATGAAGTAGAGGAGCACCCCGCTCACGGAGACGTAAAGCCAGATCGGGAGCGTAATGCGAGCGATCCGCTTGTGCAGTGTCACCCGGTTGGTCCAGCCCCGGTAGATGGTGAGCAGCGCGAGCGGAACTACCGCTGCGGCCAGCACGATGTGGGGCAGAAGCAGCGAGAAGTAGACGACGCGGACCGCGCCCTGACCTCGAAAGGGCACCGACCCCACCTGCGCGTGGTGCAGGAGATAGGTGACCAGAAATGCGGAGCTGAGCCCGAACGCGGCCAGCATGCTGCGGCGATGCCAGAGCACCCGACCGCTCTTGATCGACCAGAACCCGGCGAGCAAGCACACGGTGGCCGCGGCGTTCAGGAACGCGTTCAAGCTGGCCAGAACACTCGGACCGGCGCCGGATCGAGCGGGCAAAAGGTAGATGACGGTCGTGATTCCGAGGAACACCACGCCGGTCAGGGCGATGATCACCAGCCGGACGCGGGCCGACTCGGCTCCGAGCGAGCCGACGTCACTGCTGGAGGCTTGTTCCATGGCGCACCCGTAGCAGGGAGCCCCCCGGAGCACCAACCCGGCGCGGCGCACTCCGGACAAGCGCGCTCCGGCGCGGCCAACTCAGGCGTCGAGCTCGACCTCGGCTTCGAAGGCGGGAGCCGTCTCCTCCGTCGCGACGAGCCGAATTTCGGGCACCGATTCCGCGGTGCCGTCGACCACCGCCTGCTCCCGCTCGTAGGCGCCCTTCATCAGGCGTCGAATGTGCGGCCCCAGCGTGTCGAGCTCGGTCGAGGTGAAATGCCCAGGACCAAAGCGACGAAAGTGCTCACTTTGGAGCGCCAGGATGCGCTGGTCTTGACGGAAGATCAGACGCGCAAACGGCTCGAGCACCAGCGCCAGCAGACTCCCAGGCAGGGGCGTACGAAAGCTCGCCACGGCGAACAGCCGCGTGACGTCGGGCGCCTCCGGCGTCAGGTAGGCGCTGACCACGAAGTGTGAGCGCGGCCCCAGGCGATACTCCACCTCGGCGATGCCGGGGAGGTAGAAGCGATCCCAATGCTCGACCGCGGGACGCGTCTTGTCCTTGCCCACCGCCAGTAGCCGCGCCGCCAAACCTTTCGGCGGTGGCTCGCCGACATATTCGGCCTCGACCCAGTACTTGCGCCGGCGAATCAGCGCCTTCAGCCGGGAACGCGCGGACGCCGTGCGGAAGAGGCCGCGATGGAGAATCGCCGTGTGCGGCACGTCCAGCGCGTTCTCGGCAGTCAATTGCAGGCTGCCGTGGGCGGTGACCTCGCGCACGACCGTAGTGTAACCCGGCTGTCCAAGCAGGGGCGGTCGATAGGGCGCGATGCTCGGCGTCTCGTCGGGCGTCGGACAGACGAAGACGAGACCTGACTCGACCCGCAGCGGCAGGCGAATCAAGCCGCGGGTGCGATCGTCCTGGATGACGCGACCAGGAACGACGACGAGCTTGCCCGAGGGGTCGAAGCGCCAACCGTGGTAGGGGCACTCGAGCTCACCGGCAGCGTCGCAATGCCCCGCCGAGAGCGGTACCCCGCGATGCGGGCAGCGATCGACGAACGCGCGTGGGCCATCTGGCGTGCGGTAGAGGACGATCGGCAAGCCAAGGATGGTGCGCTGCATCGGCTGCGGGCCGAGGGCACCTTCGCGACAGGCAACGTGCCACGCCCGCGCCAGCGGAGTCTCCGCCTCGGGCCAATCGCAGAAGAGCTGCTTGGACATGCCTCGACTGCCACTCTACCAGCAAAGGTCCGCGCTCGCCGGTCACGCGCCGGATCGTGGGACGTTTCGCGATCAGCCCGTGAGCCACGGACAACGTTCGGGGGCTCCGAGCGCGATTTGTCTGCTATCCTGAGCGAGAGACAGCTCCGGACGCAGGTCCAGCGGGCCATTTGGGAGAAGAACGATGAGCGAGTCAACGAGCTTCATGCGCCGCTTGTGCATGGGAGAGATCAACGAAGAGCTCCTGCTGCCTTTTCCGAGCATCAAGAGTGAAGAAAAGGAGACCCTCGAATCGGTCATTTCTTCGCTCGGACAGATGCTCGAGTCGCACGCCAAGGACTTCGTCGACTGGGATCGCAAAGGCGAGTTCCCGCCAGAGTTCATCGCCGAACTCAAAGAGTTCGGTCTCTTCGGTCTGGTGATCCCAGAGCAGTACGGTGGCCTCGGCCTCGGATCTGCCGCCTATTCACGCACGCTACAGGAAATCGCCAAGTACGACGCCTCGGCGGCGGTGACCGTGGGCGCGCACAGCTCGATCGGCATGCGCGGCCTCTTGCTCTTCGGCACCGACGAGCAGAAGGCACGCTACCTACCCAAGCTCGCCAGCGGCGAGATGATTGCCGCCTTTTGTCTGACCGAGCCCGGCTCGGGCTCGGATGCCGCCTCAATCAAGACGCGCGCCCATCGCGATGGCGACGACTGGATCCTGAGCGGCGAAAAAATCTGGATCACCGATGGAGAAATTGCAGACTTCTTCACCGTCTTTGCCAAGACCGGCAAAGAAGGCGAGCGCGGCAAGATCAGCGCGTTCCTGGTGACGCGTGACATGGGCGGGGTGTCCCATGGGCACCATGAAGACAAGATGGGCATTCGCGCTTGTCCCACCAACTCGGTGACCTTCGACGGCGTGCGTGTACCGGGCGCCAATCTCTTGGGCGAGGAAGGCAAGGGCTTCAAGGTCGCGATGAACATCTTGAACAGCGGACGCACGGGGCTCGGCGGCGGTTCGGTGGGCGGGATGAAGAAGCTCATCCGGCTTGCCACCGAGCAGGCCACGGGCCGAGTGCAGTTCGGCAAGAAGATCTCGGAGTTCGGCCTGATCAAGAAGAAGGTCGGTGAGATGGTGATCGACTGCTACTCGGCGGAGGCCACGGTCTCCATGGTGGCCGGCCTGGTCGATCGCGGCGACGAGGACTACGCCATCGAAGCCGCCATCAGCAAGGTGTACTCGACCGAAGCGCTGTGGCGCACGGCCGACGAAGCCCTTCAGATTGCCGGTGGCAACGGATTCATGCGTGAGTTCCCCTACGAGCAGTACGTTCGCGACAGCCGCATCAATCGCATCTTCGAAGGCACGAACGACATCCTTCGCCTGTTCATCGCGCTGAGCGGCATGGATGACGTGGGCCAGGCATTGAAGGAGCTCGCTGGCTCACTGCGTGGAGCTTTCAACGATCCGATCAAGGGCTTCGGTGTATTGCAGAAGTACGCCCTGCATCGCGCCAGCCTGGCTACCGGCATCCCGCGCGAAAAGAGCTCGTTCTCCAAGCTGCCCAAGGAGCTCGAGTCCGAGCAGACGGTATTCGAAGCTTGCACGCGGGAGCTGGCAGCCGCCGCCGACAAGCTGCTGCGCAGGCACGGTGCCAAGATCGTCGACCGTCAGCTGGCGACGGCGCGCATCGCGGACATGATGATCCACCTGTACGTGCTCGGCTGCACCCTCAGCCGAGTCTCGTCCAGTATCGCCAAGCTCGGGGCGGAAAAGGCCCTGCGCGAGATCCAAATCGCTGAAGCAGTGGCGGCCCGCACGGAGCGCATCGTGCGGGTGAGCGTGGCGGAGATCGAAAAGAACGCCGATGATCAGATCAAGGCGCTCGCCGATCATGCCTTCGAGGCGGGACGTTACAGCTGGGACACGATCTGAACGTCATGCGCATCGTGCTCTTGGATGCCGACCCGATCACTGGGTCGGCCAGGGCTCCCGCCGAACCACCCTCACCGGCACTGGCCAGCATCGCCCACCTCGGACGACTGGAGGTGCACGAACGAACGAGTCCGGACGAGGTGGTCGGGCGCCTCGAGGGAGCGGCCATCGCACTCACGAACAAGGTGGTGCTGGGCCAAAAGGAGCTGGCGGAGCTCCCCGGGCTGCGCCTGATCTCGGTACTCGCCACCGGCGTGAACGTGGTGGACTTGGCTGCCGCGGGCCGGTCGGGCGTCACCGTGTGCAACGTTCCGGGCTACAGCACGGCGTCGACTGCGCAGCACGCCATCGCCCTCTTGCTGGAGCTGGTCAATCAGGCCGGGCGGCACGCCGCCGACGTCGCAGGCGGAGGCTGGCAGCGCTCGCCGGCCTTTTCCTACTACCTCTCTCCACTCGTCGAGCTGGAGGGGCTCACGCTCGGCATCGTTGGCTTTGGCGCGATCGGCCGCCGAGTGGCCAGCATCGCGAGTGCGCTCGGGATGCGAGTCATCGTGCACACGCGGACCCCGGGCACTGACGCCAAGGTCCGCTTCGTCGACAAGGCGACCCTGCTGGCGGAAAGCGATGTCGTCAGCCTGCACGTGCCGCTCTCCCCCGAGACCCGGCACTACCTCGACCGAGCAGCCTTGAGCACCATGAAGCCGACGGCGCTCGTCATCAATTGCGCGCGCGGCCCCCTGATCGACGAGGAAGCGCTCCTCGATGCGCTGAAAGGCGGCTCGCTGCGGGCGGCCGCGCTCGATGTGCTCGGCGAAGAGCCGCCCCGCGCCGACCATCCGCTCTTGGGCCTCCCCAACTGCTTGGTCACCCCACACGTGGCCTGGGCGAGCTCAGCAGCACGCGAGCGGCTGCTCGGCGTGACGCGCGACAATATCCGCGCCTTCCTGGACGGCCAGCCTCAGAACGTCGTCTCGGGCTGACGTGCTCGAGCTGACGTGCTCGAGCCTCCGGAGCTCGGCTGTTCGGCTTTCGGGGGCTGGCTCGGGGCCCTCAGGCGACGAGCTGCTTGAGATCGATGGTCCGCCGGCCCGGGCGGGCTCCGGGCGGGACCAGCGGACGCTGACCCACCGCACGGCGCAGGAGGAAGCGGTCGTACTCGGTCAGGTCGCGAAACTCGATGCCCAGACGCCGCGTCGTCTCGCCGGGGCGGCGACCATGCAGCACCCGGGTCACCACACCCGTCGCGTCGATCCACGTACCGTCCGGCAACCGGAACGAGACGAACACCGTCTCACCAGTGAGGACGGCATCGGCGGGGCCGACCAGAGCGCCCCAGGTCGAGAGGTTCTCGATGCGGTCCGCCACGAGCTGGAAATCGCGCTCGCGCACCACCTGACACTCCAAGCGGAGCGAATGCCGACTCGGCCGGGGGGCAGGACCTTTGTGCGTTCTCATGATGCGAACCTCCTCTTCGAGAGGCCATCGTCAGTCCCATTCGCCTACATGTCAACAAATGTAGGATAAAGGACTACACTTAACGAAGAGAGCCTCGCTGCCGATGGCGCAGCGATGGGACCGACGAAGCGTGCCCGGGGCGCCCCTGAGCACAGGCCTCCGGCCCGCTTCAGCGTGCCGTCGTGTTCTCGGCCGGGATCTCGAGCGACTGGCGAGCCTCGCGCAGGCGCACCTCGAGTTCGCTGCGGCGCAAGCCGAGCTCGACGAGCTCCTTCGTGATCTCATCCAAGCGCGCGGTTCCCTGGCGGAGCCGACCGGTCAGCTCCGCGCGGAGCGCACCCGCCGCCGGGTTCTTCTCGATGGCTTCGATCGACAGGCGCGTCTCCCGAGTGCTCTTCTGCAGCTGCTCCTCCTCGCGTCGCAGCTTTGCTTCGCCCTCGCTGACCTTCGCCAGCGCCTCGGCCTGGGACAAGATCTGCTCCAGCGCCTTGCGCTGCGCAGGCGTCCCCTTCCCTGCCGCCAAGTAAGCGGCGATCACCTGGCGCGCCTCTACGGACTCCCAGGCCACGGCCGTCTGCATCGCTCGCCGCTCTTCGACGACGACCTCGGTCTTGCCGAACTTCGGCACCGAAGCGGGCACGTAGGCCACGTGTTCAGCGACGTTGTCCTCGGTCCCAGCTGGCGGCTTGTGGAGGCGCGCGTCGGCCGAACGATAGTGGCGCAAGAGCAGCTTCGCAGGCTCTTGGTCGCCGTTCTGGATTCTGTAGGTGGTGAGCGTCGCCTGATCCTGCTCGACGAGCAGCGTCCCCGAGCGCACTGCATAGAAGCGCACGTCACGCTGATCCCAACGCTGGGAAGTCTCGATGGCGAGGTCGCGCACGAGCGCGAAGGGCACGATGGCTTCCGCCTTCACCGGCAGGGTGCTCAGCATGCCTTGACCCAGGAATGCTCCCTCCTCGAACACGGCGATCGGCCCCTTCTCGAGCAAGCCACCCGATGCGTTCTTGAATCGCGCCACCCGGAAGGGATGCCGCGACGAGTCGGGGACACCTGGATCGGGGGCGTAGAGATGGACTGCCTGCCCCGGCACCTTCTTGCTCACGAGCAGCACCATGGTGGCACTCTCGTCGGGAACGGTGACGGTGTGGGGCACCTCGTAGCGAGTCGCACCACTCTGCACTTCGACCTGTGCCAAGCGGCTGGAGTCCCTCGGGCCCAACGTGGCCACGCTCGGCGCCGGCGGCGGCGCCGGCGCTGCCGCAGGTGCGGGGGCACCCTCGTGCATGTACGCGACGCTGTCCTCGTCCTCCTGATCGCGGGCGCGCTTCGCCTTCTGAGCCGTCATGCCTCCCGCGGCCGTGCGACCCATGCCAGACCCGTAGCCTGCGCCGTCCGCCATCGCCTCTTCGGCCATCTCCGGTTCAACCGGCTGGGGTTCCTCCTGGTGATAGCTGGCTTCGCCCTCTGGCACCGAATAGATGACTTCGCCCTCGTCACTCACCACCGGACGCTGGGGCACCACCGGATCGCCCAACGTCGACTCGAAGGCGATGGGCGCGCCCGCCACGAGCGAGAGCTGCACGTTGTTCCAATCCTCGCCCGATTGGTTCTGCACGATCCCCCACACCTGAAGGCTCGCCTCACCACCTTCGCCGACCACCAAGCGGTACGACGGGCGCCAGAGCGGCGTCTCTGCCAGGTAGCCGACGGTGAGCTCGTGCTTGTTGCCGTCGAGCTCGAGCGTGACATTGCGAAGCTTGCGCGGATCGGTCTTCTTTCCCGACCAAGCATCGAGTGCCTGCTCGAGCTCCGGATCGGGCTCTCCCTTCTGCTGCTCGGCCATCGAGATGGGGAAGGAGGCAGCCTTCACGGAGTGTCCCCCGTGCTCCATGACCGCCAACGTGGCGAGAAAGTCCCCGACGTTCTCTTCACGCAGACGAAACTCCACCCGCTCTTCGTCCACCGTGCCCGAGCGCTCGAAGTAGGCGACGCCGTTACGATACACGACCACCCGCTTGACGGGCAGACTATCGGCCTTCACCTGCGGGTGCTTGGCGCAACCGCCGAGCGTCCCGAGTAGCACCGCTCCGAGCATGACCTGCGCAAGTGGACCCAAACCCGATCGTGTCATGGGGCGCAATCTAGCAGGGCGCCCACGAAAGCACCTCGCAAATTGCGAGCCCCGGTCGAAGACGGTTCAGGGCCTTCTGCCCCTCGACGTGCTCTTCACGCGACGCGCCCCATGGCGGCACGAAGCGTTCCCGCGTCAACGACGCGAGCTCGCTTCACGGACACCGATTCGGACGCGTCAGAACGAGGTAGCCCTGCGCCGCCAGAACCGGACGTCAGCGACACGCGGTCACGATGATCTGCGGGGACGGCCCATACGCCGAGCGCACGACGTGGGCAGCAATTTGCGCGTCCGCCGGCCAACCATAGGAGCCCAGGCTGTCGTACGCGTAGCCGCCCTGACAAACGTTCGGCGAGGCACGAAGCGCCGTGATGAGGCGCAAGCTCGACCACTCGAGAGCGCGCCGATCCAGCGTGCCGCTGCTCACGGCGGCTTGCACATACATGGGGATGGCTGCGTCGCCCATGGCCTTCAGCGTCTCCTGCGCACGACCCAGGGCGTCCAAGTTCTGCTCCATCTTTTGGGTCGCTTCGTTCTGCTTGCGCCCATACCAGAGCTCCCAGAAGCGCAAGCCCACGGCCTCCACGCGCGCATCGCCATCGGCGATCGTCAGCAGCTGCGAGTAGAGCTCGTAGCTCTTGGTGATCTCTGCGGGGGAAGCGCCGCTGTCGCCCTTGGCGAGGATGACCTCGAGCTCGGCGATGAGCTGAGTCACGCGGGTCTCGTACTGGGCTAGCTCGTGGAGCTCGAGCGTGCCGATTTCCACCGCTGGGCGGGCCCGATTCGGAATGACGAACACCTTGGCCTGACGAGGCGAATTCGCGTACCCCGACGTCTGCAAAAGCGCGACGAGATCGCCGACCACTCGGCCTTGTGCATCCGTCTCGCCCAAGGAAACGCGACTGCCGCCCGCCTCCAGCAACACCTGGACGTTGCGCGCATAGGTTTGGTTGCACGCCACATCGCCCTTGGGCTCGGCGGCGACCTGCTTCTTGGTCACTGGAACCCGCTGCACGACTTTGTCGCCGTGGAGCGTCTCCTGGTAGCGCTGAACCACGGTCACCGGGATGACGTCGCAGCGCGAGCTCTCGAACACGGACAAGCTCAGGTACTGCTTGCTCGCGGCCACCGCCACCGAGTACGTGGTGGCGCGCGGCGCGCCATAGCTGATGGCCGTCCCCGAAGGATCATCGACCATGCGCGTACTCGACTTGGGACCGCAAGCCTGAGCCCCGAGGCTGAGAGCGGCGAGCAGCGTGATCTTGGCAGCGAAAGCACCGTGCGAAAGCAATCTCATGGGGATGTCTCCAGAAAGCGACCCTGCCGAGCGTTCCAGACGGAGACGAAGGGCACAAGCCCGGATCCGGCGCTCGCCAGATCGCGGGGATCCTTCGGATCCTCGCGCTCGAGGCGAGCAGGAAGGGGCGTTCGGGTCGCCATTTCTGGCCGGAATACGCAGCCGAGGGAGACGTCCTTCCCTAGCCCACCGGTAGCCGAGCGTCCCCCCGCGCCCGCCTGCCGAACGAGCGGCCGGCGAGCCTCGTGGGGACCGCAAGGCGAGGCGCGCGGCTACGCATGCACCTTGGTGCCCCCCTCGCCGAGCGCAGGGTCGTTCGCTTTCACGGTGACCTTGCGAGGCACGGCCTGGGCGGGCTTCGGGATGCGCACGGTCAGCTGACCGTGATTCACCTGGGCCTCCACGGCGCCAGGATCCACCCCCTTGGGCAGAACGAACGAGCGGTGGAACGAGCCGAACGTGCGCTCGTAGCGGCGGTATCCTTCGCCTTCTTCCTTGTGCTCCGAGCGCCGTTCGCCCTTGAGCGTCAGCACCCCGTCCTCGACGTTGATGTCGAGCTGGTCGGGCGAGACGCCCGGGACGTCGGCCGTCAGCGTGTAGCCGTCCTTGGTTTCTTCGATGTCGACTGCGGGCCAGAGCGAACGTTGCGCTGCGCGGCGGCCCTTGAAGAATTCATCGGAGAACAGATCGTCGAATTGGTTCCAGAGCGTGAGCATGTTCATAACCTCCTGATTCGAGACACGAATTGGTTGCGGTGGCCTCGGGCCGACCTACGCGCGTGCGCCGGCGTCCCCAGGCAGTGATTCCTTCGCCGGCGCCAGTACGGTCGCCGGCTCGGTTGGGACAGGCGCCGAAGTCGCCGCGTCCTGTCCAGGAAAGTAAGTCGCCCCCCGAGGTCGTCAACCCGTCTCCCGCGGGGACATTTTCGCCGTGCTGGAGCCCTCCCACCCCATGCTAGAGGGGACCCCCCATGGCCTACCGCTGGCTACGCCCGCTCCTTTATCTTCTGCCCGCCGAGCTCGCTCACCGACTCATCGCTCGCTTGCTCCGCGTGGTGCAAGCTCTACCCGGGGGATGCGCGCTCCTGCGTTGGTGCTTCGGCGTGCCACGCGGCCTCGAGACGCGCGCGCTCGGGCAGACGTTCCCTTCGCCGATCGGTCTGGCGGCAGGCTTCGACAAGGATGCGGAGATGGTCCCGGCGCTGCTCTCGCTCGGCTTCGGATTCGTGGAGGTCGGAACGGTGACGGGAGAGGGCCAGCCGGGCAACCCGAAGCCGCGATTGTTCCGGCTGGTGCGAGATCGTGCGCTCATCAATCGCATGGGTTTCAACAACGGTGGCGCAGCGCGCGTCGCAGCTCACATGGGGCGGCATCGGCGGCTCCCGCAGCAAGTGGTGGGCGTCAACATCGGCAAGACCAAGCTCGTGGCAGCCGAAGCCGCAGCGGGCGACTACGAGAAGAGCGCGAGCCTTCTCGCTTCACACGCCGACTACTTGGTGGTCAACGTGTCTTCGCCGAATACTCCGGGCCTCCGCGACCTCCAGGCGGTGTCCGCCCTCCGTCCCATCCTGACTGCCGTTCAGCAGGCCTTGGAGCGGAGCTCCGGTGAGCGCAAAGTCCCGCTCCTGGTCAAAATCGCGCCCGATCTCAGCGACGAGGACGTCGACGCGGTCGCGGCTTTGGCGCTCGAGCTCGGCTTGGACGGCATCGTTGCCACCAACACCACCATTTCCCGGTCCGGCCTCGACAGCGATGCGACGGAGATCGAGCGCTGTGGGGCAGGCGGTCTCTCGGGCCCACCGGTACGCGCTCGCAGCTTGCAAATCCTGCAGCGTCTCGCCGCTCGGGTAGGCCAACGTCTGACGCTCATCTCGGTCGGCGGCATCGACTCGGTGGACGACGTGTGGGATCGCCTGGCAGCCGGCGCCCGCCTCGTCCAGCTCTACAGTGCATTCGTCTACGCAGGTCCCGGCTTGCCCAGCCGACTCTCGCGCGAACTCGCGGAGCGCCTGCGCGCACGGGGCCTGCCGAGCGTGGACGCGCTGATCGGCAGCGCAGTCACACTCAGCGCGGACGCGGGATCTGCCCCTCGAACTCCGGAGCCTTGAGGATGTGCTGCAAGAGCTGGCGGCTGATGCCGAGAAGCGCCGCAGCACCTCGCACGCTGCCCCCACTCTTGGCCAAGGCCTCACTCACCATGGCCCGGCGCACCTCGAACTCGAGCTCCTTGATGCCGATGTGACCGACTGCGCCGCGCACTTCCACCATCGGGTCCGGCGACGTATCGAGCGCCTCGTCGAGCGCAGCACGAACGGCGTCCAAGCCGAACGGTTTGCGCAAAAAGCAACGCACGCCCGCGCGTGCAAGCCGGAAGCTCTCCTCCGGGGTCGCTTCGCCGCTGATGGCGACGACCACGGGCTGCGGGCTCCGCGGTGCGAGCAGATTCAGCACGTCGAGCCCGGTGCCGTCCGGCAGCTTGAAGTCGAGGACCACCACGTGTGGCTGATGGCGCTCGAGCCACTCGGTGGCTTCGGCGAGGCTGCCAGCGCAAACGACTCGCTCAGCCCGCTCCTGCACCAGCTCGGACAGCGTGCTGGCAAGCCCGGCATTGTCCTCCACGATCAGCGCCAAAAGCCCGGTATGCTCCATCCCAGCCCCGAGCCTCCGCGCAGACGGGAGCCCCGTCAATGACCAGCAGCCGCGTTAGCCCTTCAGAGCCCCCTGCCCCGGCGCCCCACCCGCCGTTGGGCGATCCGCCGCCAACGCCGGGCGAGAGCGACAGCGGCACCGTCGACTGGATCGTTGCGCTCACCATCGCCCAGGCAACGACCCGCACCGAACGGCGTTTCGCTTGGCTCCGAATCGCCTTCTGCGCGCTCTCACTCGCCGTGTTCCTCCTCCACTGGGCCCGCTTTCCGCAAGAAGTGGTCCCAGAGCAAGTGGCACTCGAGCTGTCGATTGCGCTGCTCGGGGCCTGCATTTCTCTGGGGGTACTGCGGCAGACTCGCGACCGACTGGTCAGCGAACGCCTCAAGGTGCTCTCCGCCTGCCTCGACGGCGTGCTCGTGCTTCTGGCGCTCGGTAGCAATCAGCTCAGCCCGCCTGGGTTCTATCCGGGACTCTTGGGCAGCCTGGACGTCGCCATTGCGCCTCTGATGATCCTCACCTCGGTGCTGCGCGTCTCGCCACCGGCAGTCATGGCAAGCAGCATCGTCATGACCTCGGGCGTCCTCGGCTTACTCGCGGTCGATGCCGGCCGCGGCTTGCCGGTGGGTGCCAAGCTTCCCCTCTACGCCGTCTACCACGGCACGGCCGTGTTCCTGGCTCACTTCTTCACGGCCCGCGCTCGCGAGATCTTCGGGCGGGTAGGTCAAGTCGCGCTACGAGCCGAGGGCGCGCGCCGCAGCGTGCGAGCCCTCCTCGAGGACCATCACGACCTGCGCAGCGTGCTCTGCAACCTGCAGCTCGGAGTCGACCGCCTGCATGAGGCGCTCGTGCGAGGCGAAGAGCGCCCCCGGCTCGAAGCCCTCGAAAGTTCACTTGCCGTCGGTATCGCGGCCCTCACTCGCAGCGCCGAAGGCACGCGAGATCGCGCGCTCCTGGCCCTCGAAGGGACCGACCAACCCAGTGTCGCCAGCGTGCGGGACGCGATCGCCCTGGCCCTGCCGGAAGTGCGTCGACTCGCGCCCGAGCTGCAAATCGACTTCGCGCCGAGCCCCAGCGAGTCGCCCGTGCTCTTCGGCGGCGGCACCGATGCGCTGGCGCGGCTCTTCACCCACTTGCTCCTCAACGCTCGCGAAGGGAACGGCCAGGTCGGCGCAACGAATGTGTGGCTCAGCACCCACCAACGACGGGGCGCCATCGACATCCAAGTCAAGGACGACGGCCCCGGCTTCGTCCCCACGCTCCTCGACAAGATTGGCCGTGACCGTGGTTACACGACGAAGGCCGGCTCTTCGGGTATCGGCCTCTGGCTCACCCACTCGTCGCTGCTCGCCGCGGGAGGCTCCATGACGCTGTCGAACGACGGGGGCGCCTGCGTGCGGGTCGTCCTCCGGGCTGCGCCCTAGCAGCTCGGCCGCGTGCGCTCGATACGCCGCGAAAAGCCATGGCGGCGTCCACAAAACCAAGCGGCGCCAGCTCACGCCAGCGCCGCTCGAGAGGGCGCTGGCCTAGCCGCAGGCGCCCGATTCGCTCGACTCTCACTCAGCGTCGAAGTCGACGTTGCCTTCCTGCTCGGCAAACCATTCGGCCTCGACCTTGTCGTCAGCAAGAGCGGCGTCACCCGGCTCCACGGCGACGTTCTCGATCCCACCGAAGTGACTCCAGCTGATGGAGTTCGTCAAGAGCAGGTCGTCGGAGACCGCGTCGCGCAGGTCAATGCCGAAGTCGAAGCCGAGGAAGGCCACGTCATCGGCTTCTGCTTGCACGTGCTCGCGGAGAACCATGCCGTAGTTCGGCTTGCCATCCGGCACGCCGCACAGGGTGACGTGGCTCACCGTGGGGTTCGTTTGGGGCTCGAGGTCGGCCTCGCTGCCGTCCCACTCGAAGCCGTTCGGATCGGCCTTCACCGTGGCAACCTGGCGTCCGAACAGGTACTCGAGCTCACCAACGTAGCCGGTGTCGATGTCGAACATGTCGTCGCCTTCGTTGTTGACGACCAGGTGGTCGCCGACGACGCTGCCGCCGAACCATTCGAAGCCGTCATCCCAGGTCGTGTTGACCTGAACGTGGCTGATCGTGGTGCCAGAGCCCACCGAGCCCATGGTGAGGCCGTTGATCTCGGCGCCGTCCGCGAGCTCCGTACCACCGAACTCGATGCGGACGTACTCGAGAACGCCGCTGTCCTGATCGTCGATCGGGTCGTTCGGATCCTCGTCGTCACCACCGGGGCCGTGCTGGTTCAGCTCATCGCTGGCGAGGCCTTCGATGTCCACGTTCGGGCCGGTGAAGTTCGACGCGTTGCCGAGGATGACCACGCCGCCCCACTGGCCAGGACCTTTGACGCCATTGGCTGCCTGCGAGGTGAACACGATCGGCGCTTCGGCAGTGCCCTCGGCCACCAGGCGGCCGCCGCGGGATACGACCAGCGTGCCGGTGCCGGTGCTCTTGAACAGGGTGCCCGCCGGGATCGTCAGCGTCACACCGTCGAGCACGTGAACGATGTCGACGAGCTCGTAGATCTTGCTGGCGTCCAGCGTCATGTCGGCGTCGATGTCGCCTTCGAGCTGGTCCGTCGCTGCCGTGCCGTCATCCTCCGGAGTGCTGTTGACCGACCAGTTCGTCCAACCGTCCATCCAGTCGGCCGACTCACGGAACGCGCCAATGCCGGAACCCGTCACGGCGGCGTTCGGGCCGCCGGGAGCCCAGCAATCAGCTGCTACGAAGGGAGGCTCGGAAGGGCCCGCCCCGCCGCTGCCGCCGCCCATGCCGCCCTGTCCACCCACGTCGTTGCCGCCGCTGCCATCGGTGTCGTTGCCGCCGCTGCCATCGGTGTCGTTGCCGCCGCTGCCATCGGTGTCGTTGCCGCCGCTGCCATCGGTGTCGTTGCCGCCGCTGCCATCGGCTCCGCCCATGTCCTCTTCATCACCGCCGTTGCTGCAGGCAGCAAACGACGTCGGGATCAGGACGGCCAGGGCCGCGAGAGTCATCTTAGAAAGAATGCGCATATGGATTTCGTCCTCCTTGGGATGCGCGGACCATGCGCCCAGCTCATGAAACCTCCGTGGGACCGAGGTAACGATTGCGTGTCGACCACCGAAACTCAGCGGCTATTCGCACCCCATCAGAATGGCGATTCCGTGGTCCGATTTTCGGAGGGCCGCGCTGTGGCGATGGCGTACGGCACGCTGACACGACGATCATACTGCGACCGCCGCGACGCGTGTCGGGACGCCCCATGGCGGCAGTTCCGCTTGCGACGCGCGCGCGCCGCCGCGTTCCCTCAGAAGTCGTAGCCGATACCCAGCGTGAACGTCGTTCCCTTGCGGTACCGCTTGGTGACGTTGCTGAGGTCGACGTCGCCCGTGTCCGGATCGGTATGGACAGCGTTGCCGGTGGTCACGAGCACGTCGTCGTTGACGATGTTCTCGATGGAGAACTTCGCGCTCCACTGCTCGAGGAACTTCTGCGCGTAGGCAAAATCGAGCGAATGAAAGGGCTGCTCGTACGAGTCCGGGATGGTGTTCGTGCCCACTTCGATCAAGGTGGCCGCACGAACGTTGTATGCCAGCTGCACGTTCGTGCCCCAGCCGTCGTTCTGGTACCCGAGCTGCCCGTTGATCACCCACGGCGCCTGGTTCATGAGGGTGCGCGAGGTGCTGGTGATGGTAATGGCCCCCGTCTGCGGCACCTCCACGCGCGAATACGTGAGCGTGAAATTGCCGCCCAAGTAGAAGTCCGTGAGGGCCTTGCTCAAGAAGCCGAGCTGCTTGCGGCCCTCGATCTCGATGCCCATCACGTTGGCCGATTCGCTGTTGATGTACGTGAGCTGCGCCGAGGCGTCCGCGGGAATGAGAATCTGCTCGATCGGCTTGCTCAGGTACTTGTAGAAGGCTGAAAAGGCCAAGATCTCCGTGAGCGAAGGCCAAAACTCGAATCGCACATCGAAGTTGTCGATCGTGGTGATCTCGAGATCGGGGTTACCGGTCACGACGCGACCGCCGAAATAGTCGGCGAAACCGAAGGGCGCGATTTCACGAACTTGCGGACGGGCCACGGTTCGGCCGTAAGATACGCGCGTCTTCGACTTCTCGGTGCCACTGAAGATGAACGAAAGCGCTGGCAACACGCTGGTCGCGGTAAACGCGCTCGCGTCGTCGTCGTCGATGCCGCCCTCGTTCAGCTGGTCGATCGGGGTGACGCTCTGGTCGGTCCCCTCGATGCGCAGGCCGCCGGCCAAACGGAACATACGGCTCGGCTCCCAGTCGAGCATGCCGTAGCCAGCATACACATTGAGCTTGGCGGCGTAGAAGTCGCCCTTCTGAGGATTCTCGCGCGTGATCAGCAGGTCGGGGATGTTGTCGTCCTGGAAGAGCTTCTGCGAGCAGTCCCGATCGTACTCTTCGCCCAAGCAGTAGTACTCGGCGTTCTGGTTGATGGGCGCGGTCGGCATCATGATCAGACGCCGCGCCGAGAACGCACGGTCCTTCAGGTTGACGAGACCACCGAACTTCAGGTCGAGGCGAGTGTCCGGCTTCGGCTTTGGCAGCAATGGCTGCGTCCAATCCACCTTGCCGCCGCCAGAAGTCTCTGACTGATCGGCCCAGAAATGGCGACCCGATTCGTCGCCTTGGAAGTAGGCCCAGCCGACGGAGCGCTCTCCGAAGAGGTCTGCCGGATTGACCGGCAGGCCTTCCTGGCGCTGGTACACCGTGTCGCGACGATCAGGCTCGTTGCGATTGGCTCCAGCCAAGGACAGGTTCCAGCCGAGCAATGCGCGTTGGAGTGCTGGAAAATCGTGCTCGCCCTGGAGCATGCCGAACGTCATCCCTCGGTCGACCCAACCAAGCTGGGTCGACGCGAACGACGTTGCCGCAGCCGTGTTCCGTCCCTCGTACTCGTGCGCCCAGTCGTCAGCCAGCTGGCTACGTAGACCGGTGAGGGCCAGCTTGTGTCCGGGAGCTGGCAAGTACGACAGCTTGCCGAATGCCCCCCAGCGGATGCTCTCCTCACCCGCATCCATGCGGTAGTCGATGCGTTCCTGGTAGCCACGCGCATCGTCGGTCGTGACGGAGTACTCCTTGATGACGACGTCCTGGTAGACCTCGTAGGCGCGACTGTAGTTCAGCGAAGCCAGGACGCCGAGCTGCTGCTTCTTCGCCTTGCCCACCTGCCAGGTCATGCCCGCCACGACGCTGCCGCCGTGGTTGGGCGGCGTGCCCGAAATCTGCGGCCGCATCCGTGTATTGACGTCGCGACTGACGCCAATGAGCTCGTCCTGGGTCAGGCTGCTGCCAGGGCGCCCCTGATCCGAAATGACGCGTTGGTCGCTCGGGACGCTGGCGGGCATGCTGCGCGTGCCATCGTCTATGCCAAGCCAATCGAGCCCGCCACCGGGATAGTCGAGGCGGCTCTGAAAGGTGGATTGCGTGTTGATGCCGCCATTGATCGACACCTGAAAGAGCGGCTCCTTCGGCACCGAACGCGTCTCGATCTGCACCGATCCGCCAGCGAAGTCGGCGGGCATGTCGGGCGTGAACGTCTTGACGATCGTGAGCGAGTCGAGGGTCGCCGCTGGGAAGACATCCAGCGGCACGGCCGCGCGGTCGGGCTCTGGGCTGGGCAACGGATACCCACTCAGGAGCGAGTTGGAGTAGCGCTCGCCCAGGCCACGCACATACACGAACCGACCGTCGAAGATGGTCGCGCCCGTCACGCGCTGGGCGGCCTCGGCCGCGTTGCTGTCGGTGCCCTTCGAGATCTCCTCGCGTCCGATGGCATCGCCCGATGCCACCGCCCGCTGCCGCTTGAGCGCGAGCCCTTCGACGGTCTGATTCTCGGCCCGATCCTCGATCACGATCTCTTCGACCGCCCCTTCCTGAGGCGTCAACGCCACATCGTGCCTCACGACGCGTCCTGCCTGCACCACGACGCCGGAGAGCGTCTCCGGCTCGTACATCTCGTAGAACACCTCGAGCTCGTACGTCCCGGGCCCGAGCTCGAGTCGGTAGTACCCCTCGTAGTCGGTGAGCACGACAGTCGCCGTGCCCTTCACCTTGATCTGAGCCTCGAGCGCCGGTTCGCCGCTGTCCTTGTCGACCAGACGCCCCCAAGCCACGCCCTGACCGGTCGGCGGAGCGCGAAAGGGCTCTTCGCCCGGAGCAAACGTCCCCTCGGGAATGCCGGCGCCATCGGTGGCTGCCGCGCTGGCAGCTGGGGCAGCCTCGCTCACGACTTCTTCCTCCGGCGCGACCTCCTCTTGGTCGGTCACGACTTCTTCCTCGGTCGCGCCGCTTTCGTCGGCCACGACTTCTTCTTCGATCACCTCTTCTTCGGTGATCACTTCTTCTTCGACCGGAGCATCAGCGTCGCTCGTAGGCTCCTGGGCGGCCGCCTGAAATGCAGCCAAAAGGACGCCAACGGTCAGCAAGGGACGAGTGAGAGAAATGGGTCGCATGAGATCGTTCGGTTCAGGGCCGGAGCTCGCGACTCTTCGGCCATCCAGCGCACAGCGCCTGACGGCGTTTATTGGATATTCGTGACGCTGCCGTGACGAACGCGCACAGGCTTCGTGTCCTCTTTGCCGAGGGCTGGCTCTGTCGAAGAACGCCCCAGCGCACGCGGGTCAAACGCACGAAAGCCCGCGTCCGAATGGGCGCGGGCAAGCGACGGGCGGAGCGAAGATCGCCCTACTTCACGACTGGCTCGGTGAGGAGCGCGATCGAGCGGGCGCCGGCCGCTCGCGCCAAATCCATGGCTTCCATGGCCGAGCCGTACGGGGTCTCGTTGTGTGCATCGAAGTACACGACCTTCATCTGCTTGGCGGCCAACATACGGGGGAGCCGCGAAGCGATCTCGTGCTTCTCGAGCACGGTCTTGTTGATGCGGATCACGCCGCCCTTGTCGACCGTGAGCACGAGCGGTTCGTTCTTCACGCTCGGGGGCGGAGGCGGAGCCTTCTCGTCCTGCTCCTTGGGGACGTTCAGCCAGAACGTCTTGGTCATCATCGGCGTCATGACCATGAAGATGATCAAGAGCACGAGGACGATGTCGACGAGCGGCGTCACGTTCACGTTTGGCCGTGGCCCGGCCTTGGCATCTCCACCGACGCTGAATGCCATCTTACTTCGCGCCCTTCTTCCTGGGTTCGCCGCTTGCGGTTTGTTCCTCGACCTTGATGCTCACGCCTGAAAAACCCACATCCTGGACTTTGGCCATCATGCCGCGAATCTTGCCCCAAGGCAGGCGTGCATCGGCGTTCAGCCGCAGCTGCTTCTCGGCATCCGCTTTGTGAAGCTCCCGCAGCTTTGGCAGCACGTCTGCCTCATTGACGGGGCTCTTCTCGATCAAGATGCGGCCATTGAGCGCCAAGGTAAGCTCGATCGGATGCAGGTCCTTCGGCTTCTCGTCCACCGCCGTCAGCTTCGGCAGCTCGATGTGCTCGCCTTCGGCCATGGCCGGTGTGACGACCATGAAGATGATGAGCAGCACCAGAACCACATCGACCAACGGAGTGACGTTGATCTCGGGCTCAGGCAGCTTGCTCTTGCGAATCTTCAACGTGCTTGCGCCCATGGTTGTTCTCCATCTCGTCCAAGAGTTCACCCATCGAACGGCCCAAAGCGAGCTCGATGCCGGCCACTCGTGCCGAGAGATAGTTGAAGAAAAGCACCGCCGGGATGGCCACCATCAGGCCGAATGCCGTCTCGATGAGCGCCTCCGAGATGCCGGCCATGACCGAGCTCAACCCCGCGCTACCGCTGACGCCGATGGCTTGGAACGCGCCGATGATGCCCACCACCGTGCCCAAGAGGCCCACGAAGGGCGCCACCGAGCCCACCGATGCCAGAACGTTCATGCCGCGTCGCAGCTCGGCTCCGGTCGCTTCCATGCGCCGGGCTGCTTCGTTGCGCGCAAGTTCGACGGGCGTCATCTCGCCCGGCTTCTCGACGCCGCGCAGGTACGAGGAGGTCATGCGCTCGAACAAGCCGGCCAGTGGCGAAGCCTTGTAGGTTTGCGCAGTCTTCACCAGCTTCTCGAGCTGCCAGCGCTCGATCAAAGGTGCAGCGGCCGCAGCAAAGGCCTTGGACGCTGCGCTCGCTTTGGCAAAGGAGATGAAGCGTTCGACGACGACGCCGACGCTGGCCACCGCCATCACCAGGAGAACGAACGCGATGGAGCGCGCGAGGAGGCCCATGTGGGCCCAAATGGCAACGAGATCGAATGTCATGTTTGGGAAACTCCAACTCTCTGCGCCCAGCTCGGGCGCCTTGATTCTACGAGCGGGCTCACGTGGTCAGCTTGAACGTGAACACCTTGGTTTGGATGACGCTGACTGCCTTGCCGTCCCGCATGGCGGGCGTGTAGCGGTAGGACTTCACCATTTCGATCACGGCGTCGCGCAGAGCGTCCGGGCCTTTCACGACTTGGATGTCGGTGACCGAGCCGTCCTCGGTGACGACGAACTTCACGATCACCTTGCCCTCGATGCCCGCAGCACGGGCAGCCGCGGGATAGGAGAATGCCGCACCGGATAGCTTCGCTGGCGGCGTCGTGTCCGCGGTGACGCGCGAAGGACCCGTGGGTGCCAGCGCAGCCGGAGCAGGGCTCGCAGCCTTGACCACCGCGGGAGCACGCGCAGCGACTCGCCCCTGGGTCGCGTACTGATAGGGATCGCCGGAGGCGTAGGGATTGAAGTCGCTCGTCGGTGTCGTTTCGCTGGGGGCGTCCGTTGGGATCTCCGTAGGAACGGCGAGCGTCGGCACCACGGGTCCGCGCGGCTGCGCTGGCGCAGGCTCGGTGTTCACCGGCTCCGGGGCGGCCTCGGGTTCCGGCTCCGGCTCGGGCTCCGGTTCCGTGGCCAAAAGGACGTTCTGAACGTCCTGCTCCTCCTCTTCGGCTTCTTCCTTGTGGGAGGTGAGTGCCAAGGCAGTGCCGAAGCTGAGCAGGCTGACCAAGCCAATGGCGTAGCCGAAGAGCAGGCGGCGGGCGCGCTGCCGATCGGAAGCACGGTTGGTCCAGGCGTCGAAGTCCATGGCGGCGCCGCACTCTCCTTCGACCTGATGACGAAACCGTGACGCTCGTGAAAAACGAGCGTGAACGCCGGGGTGATGCAGTTCTTTCCTCACCTTCATGGCAGCTTCACGCTGCCGTCACACACTCCGAGTAACCGGAGGGCCCATGGCGAAGATCGTGGTTGTCGACGACGAACGGGACATTCTCGAGGTCCTCGAGTTCAACTTGCGGCAGGCCGGCCACGAGGTGCTGACGGCGTCGACGGGACGAGAAGGCTTGGAACTCGGCCTGAAGCGCAATCCAGACCTGATCATCCTGGACCTGATGCTGCCGGATTTGTCCGGAACCGAGGTTTGCCGCAGCATCCGAGCGGCCACTGACATCCGACAGGTGCCCATCTTGATGCTCAGCGCTCGCAGCGACGAGATCGACCGCGTGGTGGGCTTCGAGCTCGGGGCCGATGACTATGTGACCAAGCCGTTCAGCGTACGCGAGCTCATGCTGCGTGTCCGTGCAGTACTCGGCCGCTCGCGGCCCGTCCCGGCGGCCAAGCGCGCAGCTGCCATGCAGTTCGGCCGCCTCCGCATCGATCGCGAGGCGCACCGGGTGTGGGTCGATCAAGAAGAGCTCATCCTGACCGCGCTGGAGTTCAAGCTGCTGGTTACGCTCTTCGAGCGGCGCAACCGCGTCCAGACCCGCACGTCCCTGCTCGAGCACGTGTGGGGCATCCATGCCCACATCTCGACGCGCACCGTGGACGCCCACGTCAAGCGTCTGCGCGAGAAATTGGCCGGCGCGCGCGACTATGTGGAGACCGTGCGCGGCGTGGGCTACCGCTTCAAGGAGAGCGTCGACGACCTCGACGGCAGCGCGAGCGACCTCGCGGGAGACGACGACGACGCCCCAGGCCCCAGCAACTACGGCATCGATGCCGTCGAACGTGGTCGCCGCTCCGCCGGGCTGGAGCGACACACGTAGATGGGGCGCTTCTTCATTTCGTCGAACATCTCGGCGAGATAGAGCGAGATTACACCCAAGCTCATGAGGATGAGGCTTCCGAGGAGAAGGTCGACCAAGATGACCGTCGGAAAGCCGGCCAACGTGTCGCCGCGCGCGTAGCGGTAGAGCGTCCAAGCGCCGAGACCCACGGTGAAGACGAGCATGCCGAATCCAGCCATGGCGATCAGGCGCAGCGGCAGCGCGCTGAAGGCGAGCAGATTCCGCACAGAGTAGCGGACGAGCTCTGCGTGCGACCACTTGCTCTGCCCCGCAGCCCGCTCCTGCACCTCGAAGGGCACGGTATCGACGCGAAAGCCGATCCACGCCACGAGCCCGCGAAAGAAGCGGCTTCGCTCCGGACAGGACTTGAGTGCCTCGATCACCTGACGATCGAGCAGCTTGAAGTCGCTCGCGCCTGCAAATCCGCTGCCCGCTGCGGGCAGACTCTTGCCCATCAAGCGATTGAAGATGCCAGCCGAGGAACGATAGGTGAGACTCTCGCGCCCGCGATCCGCCTTTACACCGTTGACGACGTCGGCGCCCTCTTGCCAACGGCGCACGAACTCGGCCAAGAGCGACGGCGGATGCTGGAGGTCCGAGTCGAGCAAGATGGCCGCTCGACCACGAGCATGATCGAGGCCTGCTGTCATTGCGGCCTCCTTGCCGAAGTTGCGGGAGAACCGCAGCACCACCAGCGTGGTATCCAGCTTGGCCTCAGCTTCGAGCAGCGCTCCCGTTCGGTCGCTGCTGCCATCGTCGATGCACACGATCTCGTAGGACAGCCCCACCTCGACCAAGCGACGCCGGACCTCTGCAAGCACGATGGGGATAGCCGCCTCCTCGTTGTACATGGGGAGGATGATGCTGAGATCGGGTGCGTCCACGGAGGGCTTCTATCCTACCACCTCGTGCTCAAAGCCGAAAAATCCGCACACCATGGTCCCGCGCGAGCTCACGGGGGAAGAAGCCGCGTACGTCGACGATGAGGCCGCCCGGACGCAGAAGCTCCAGAAATTCCAGAGGCGACTGCTCCCGATACTCTCGATGGGGCACCGCCAAGACCACCGCGTCGGCGCCTCGCGGCAGCTCTGGCCATGAGGACAGCCTGGCCCCAGCCTCGAGCCGCACGTCGTCCGGCCGTGCAACAGGGTCGTGCAGGCTGACGCCGCAGCCGAATTCTTCGAGCTCTCGAGCGAGCTCGAAGACTTTGGAGTTGCGAACGTCCGGGCAATCTTCCTTGAATGTCACACCCAGAATCACGACGCGCGCGCCCAAGACCTGTTGGCCAAGGGCAGCAATGTGCTTGACCGTCTGCCCCGCCAGATAGCTGGCCATCGAGTCGTTGATGCGCCGCCCGGCCAAGACGACTTCGGAGTGATAGCCGAGCTCTTCCGCTTTGTGAGTCAGATAGTATGGGTCGACGCTGACACAGTGACCGCCGACCAACCCTGGATGGTAGGGCTGAAAATTCCACTTCGTACCCGCGGCCGTGAGTACGTCTTGAGTGTCGATACCCAGCCGATGGCAGATCAATGCCGCTTCATTCATCAAGGCGATGTTCAGATCGCGCTGACTATTCTCGAGTAGCTTGGCCATCTCGGCCACCACGATGGAAGGCGCGATGTACACCCCAGCCTCGATGATCGGGCGATAGACCTCTGCCACACGCTCGGCGGTCGCTGGCGTGTCGCCGGCGACCACTTTGACCACCGCCGTCAGGGTGTGGACCCGATCCCCAGGATTGATGCGTTCCGGGCTATGAGCCACGAAGAAATCCTTCTTCCAGGTGAGGCCAGAGGTGCGCTCCAAGATGGGCACGCAAACATCCTCGGTCGCCCCGGGGTAAACGGTGGACTCGAAGACCACCGTCGTGCCCGCCCGGAGCCGTGCACCGATCGCGGCGGTCGCCCGCTCAAGCTGCCCCAAGTCGGGGCGTTGAAATGCATCGACGGGCGTCGGCACACAGACGAATACGTAGTCGGCGCCCGACAGCACGTCCGGATCCGTCGAGAAGGCGAGCCTCCCTTCTGCCGGCTCCTGCGGCTCGATGGTGGTCCGAGCGGCCGAGCCGCGTGTGAGCTCGGCAACACGGCTCGGGTCGATGTCGAAGCCGACCACTTGGAAGCGGCGAGCCAACGTCAGCGCAAGGGGATGGCCCACGTACCCCAAGCCGACGACGACCATGCGCGGGCCGAGTGTCATGACGCGCGCGTCCCCGGGACCCGGAGGCCGAGTTCGGCGTAGACCTCGAGGACGCCCTGTCTCACGCGCGCTGGCTGGAACTCCCGCTGCACGTGTGCTCGACCCGCCCGCCCCATGGCTGCGCGCTGATCGCTTCGATCGAGCAGAAGGACGCAGGCTTCGGCGAGCGCCAGCACGTCCCGCGTGGCAACCAAGAGGCCGGTTTCACCGGACACCACTGCATCACGCACGCCGAGACTGTCGTAGCCCACGGTCGGCAGTTCCATGGCGGCGGCTTCGAGAACCACGGTGGGCAGACCTTCGCGGAACGAGGGCAACACGAAGAGCGTCGCTGCCGCGTACGCCGGACGTGGATCGGCGAGCTCGCCCAGGAAGTGCACGCGCGGACGCGTTGCGAGAGCGTCCGGTTCGGGTGGGTCCGTCGGGTCGCGCTCGCCGACGACGAGCAGCTCCACGTCCGCCCAGCTCCGCTGCACCAAGGTGAACGCGCGCATCAGGTCGTCGATGCCCTTCTCGCGATGCAAACGACCGACGAACAGGAGCACCGGGGCCTCTGCGGGAATGCCGAGTCGCCGACGCAGGGCCCGCCCGAGAGACACATCCGGTCGGAACCACTCGGCATCGATGCCGTCAGCACTGCCTGAACCCACGCGCCGAATGGCTCCGTGTTCGGCGATTTTCGCGGCGATGAGCTCCGCCTCGACCGAGGCGCTCACCGGCAGGACGCGATGGGCGAGGCGGCACGACACGTGCTCACTCATCAGTACGGCGCGGCGCTTCGGCCCAGTCGCCGTGACATGCGGCAAGCCATGCACCGTGTAGACCCGGCGCTGAACGCCCGCGAGCCACGCCGCCATCATGCCGATCAGGCCCGCCTTGGGGTTGTGCGCGTGGACCAACGCAGGTCGGAGCTGCCGCATGAGCGCGACCGCTCGCGCCAATGCCAGCGCATCCTCGGCCGGCGCCATGCGACGTGTGAGAGGGAGCTCGTGCACGGCGACGAGTCCGCTTTCGCCCAGCACGCGACTGCGGTGACCCGGCCGCGTCGCCAGATGAACAGCCAAACCAGCTCGCGCCTGCTCGAGCAGCGGAGCGGCCAGGAAGTGCAGGAACTGATCGCTCGTGCACACGTGGAGTACCGAGGCGGTCATTCTAGCGGTGCCTCCAGCGCGCCGGCTCGGTGCACCGCCACCCAAGCTGCGAGCTCGGGATCGCGTCCGCCAAAGCGCCGCGCCCGATCCAGCGCCACCTCGACGCGCTCAGCCCTTCCCGCAGCGCGCGCGGCCCGGGCAGCCGCGAGATAGCGCGCCGCGGACGGATCCATCTCTGCGGCTCGCCAAGCGTGCACGAGGGCAAGCTCCACCTGCGAACGGCGGGCGAACGCTCCGGACAGCCAGCTTTCGGCATCGGCACAGTGGCCCGGGCTGTCGCACGTTCCGGCCCGGAATGCACCTAGGGCTAGCCGGCGCTCCTCTTCATTGCCGTGGTCGAGCGCCACCTCCACCCGATCCTTGGCGCACGCGCCGGGCACCTGGCAGCTCGGGCAGGCTCCCAGGAGCTCGAGCGCCTGAGGCGCGCGGCCCTCGTGCACCAGGAGCGCGGCTCTCAGGCGAAGGCCGTCACAGGTCGGTGCTCCTTGGGTACTCTCGGCGAGCTCCAGGATGCGCTGGCGCGCGCTCGGTGGCACGGCGCACACCCGCTCCGTGGATTCGAGCGGGCACGGGGCACTACCAGCGCGCAGATCCGCGAGCAGCGCCCACCCCTCGCTGCTCTGCACCCGGACGTCGTCCGGGGCACGCGCGACGGCGGCAGCAAGCAGGTGTCGATGCTCCCGAGCGTCGACGCTCGCGGGCAGGCCACGCGAAACGTCGAGTAGGAAGCGGGCGCCCGTCACGCCTGCGGGCGCTGCAGCCGCCAGACGGCGCACATCCGCCGTCATTTGCAGCGCGCGCGACGCCAGCACGGGCGTGAGCGTGAAGTCGCTGTCGAGCGCATGTCGCAGATGGAGGAGCGCCTGATCCACCGCCCCTTGCCCCGCCAGGACCTCAGCGGTCAGGACGTGCGCGCGCGCCGAACCGGGCGCGCGGCGGAGGGCCTCGGCCGCCCACGGCAGGGCGTTCTTGCCCTCCGAAAGGGCAAGCCAGCCGCCCACCAAGACGAAGTACGGCTCCGCAGGAAAGCGGCGGAGTCCCGATCGCACCGCCTCCCAAGCTGGCCGTCGCTCGGGGGCGGCGAGTGGAGCCGGGAGCGCGCGCTCGACGACGACGCGCGTCCTTTCGCGCTCGACCGACAGCGCGGGACCGCTGGCCGCGGTCCACACCGTCGCTGCGAGAAGAAGCAAGGGCACAGCGGCGAAGAGCGCCGTCCTGTAGACGGTGATGGGCGCTCTGGGCGCAGCCTCGAAAGCGGAGCTTCGCGACGCTCGCGATCCCTCGAGACCACCCCCGATGACGGCGAATGCTCCCAGCAGGGCGGGCAGCTCCAAGCCCAAATCCGCAAAGTTTTGCAGCAAGAGCACGACCAACCCAAGCCACGCCCCCTCGCCCGAGCCGTGACGACGCAGCGCAAGTCGCCCAGGCCACAGCAGCCAGCACAAGCCGACGAGCGCCGCGCCGCCGACCCAGGGCCCCCACTCCAGTAGCCAGGACAGCACGAAGTTCTCGGCGTACTCGTGCGTCAAGTTGGCGCCCTCGCCCGTCAAGCGTGCGGAGAGCGAGTCGAACGCGCCGCGCCCCGCGCCGAGCGCGTCCACACGGCCGAGAGACGCGGCGAGCCGACCGAGCAACTCCAGCTTCCGCACGTCGTCACCGAAGAGCTCACGCTCGAGCTCCGAGCTCGCACCCAGAGCCGCAATCGCGACGCCAGCCAAGACGACGATGAGCGCGAAGGGCGTCTGGCGGATGGTACCCCGCGGCGAACGCGCCCCCGCTAGACGTCGCAGCGCAGACAAGAAGGCCCAAGCCACGAGGCCGAAGCCGAGAGCGAGGACGCCGCCCCGCGAGCCGCTCGAGATCACGGTCGCCAAGGCCAGGGCTCCCGCCACGACCAAGAGCGCCCGCGCGATGGGTGGGCGGCGGCTCCCCAAGAGGGCCAAGGCCGAGAAAACGCCGAGGTTCATGTACCCGGCGAGGTTGTTCGGATTGACGAGCACACTCGCAGGTCCCGTCCGCCCCTTCACCGGCAAGCTCGTGATGCCCAGCAAATGCTGGACGTCGAAGAGCGCGTGAACCAGCGTGAGGAGCGCCACGAGCACGACCACGCCCAAGAGGGACAGGAGCACGGTGGAAAGCCCGGCACGCTCGGCGACCGCGCCCGCGACAGCGGCCAAGATGCCACAACTCGCCAGGTTCATGGCACTCTGGATCGTGGCGACCGGCGCCACGCTGAGCGAACAGAAGGACAGTGGCGGCGCGTCGAGCGGCGCGAGCGCGTCGGCCCAAATGCCCGCCGAGATTGGAGCGACCAGGCGCCCGACCGAGCACGGCAGGGGCAGGGCCGAAAGCATGGTCCACGCTGCGAGAAGCGAGAAGAACAGCACGTAGCCGTTGGCGCTGGCCCGCAGGTCTCGCCAGAACAGGGCGGCGAGCAGCAAAGCAGCCACCGCGAGGGCCACCGCGCACGATCGAGGTGCGCCGCCGAGCAGACTGACCGACAAGAGCAACCAGACCGCCAGCCCCCACGGGAGCCAGCGCGGCGAGAGCGCCAGAAGCCCCCCACGCGTAAAGTCCGGCAAGTGGCCGTCGGTTCGACGCACGATCACTAAGCTACAGCCAGACCGGTGCCGGGCCGCAAGGGAGCGCCGGCCCAGCTGTGCTGGGACCTCTGAACTCTGGTTCAGGCGGCCGAGTTGGAGGGCGAAGTGCCCACACGGGTGAGAAGCCACGAGCGGCTCGAACTAGACAGGGCGCCTCGAGCCGCACCCCGCCGACGAGAACCCTGTTAACGAAGCGTTTCCGTGAGCGCAGCGCCGGGTCGGCACGAGCGCCCGGATTCTCGGGGCTCTCCGGGGATTTCCGGGTAAGCTTTCGGTTCCGATGCCGGACGTTGGAGCAGGTGACGAGCGGGATGGTGCGAGCGAAGCGCTCGACCTCGTCAAGCCGCGTTCGAGTTGGCCCGGTCGTCGGGGAGCACCGACCGAGGACGAGATCGGTCCGGCTGAGATCGTCCTCGGCGCGCTGCGCCGGCACCTCTGGCTCGCAGTGTCGCTCCTCATCACGAGCGTGGTCGTGGCGGCCTCGATCGGGATGTCTCGCACGAAGGTGTACCGAGCTGCTGCCACGCTCCAGATCGATCCCCGCCCACCGACTCCGCTCGGCCATGGTGTCGAGGGCGTCGTCGAACTCGGCACCAACAACTATTGGGCCAACATCGAGTACTACAACACGCAGCACGAGCTCATCCGCTCGCTGCCGGTAGCGCTGGCGGTCGTACGTGAGCTGTCCTTACACAAGGACACCGCATTCCTGCAGAACCAGGCCGTGGCTACCCCGCCTGCCTTCGAGCTCACCCCCGAGACGGCCGCCTCCATTTTACGCTCGCGGCTCGGCGTGTTTCCCACCAAGGAAAGCCGTCTCGTTCAGGTCACGCTCGACGACGCGAATCCATCTCGCGCGGCGCGTATCCTCGACGCAGTAGTACGCGCCTATGTCACGCACAACATGGATCAGGCGGTCGAGTCGACCTCCTCGGCAGTCGAATGGCTGGGCGAGCAGCTCGAGTCCCTCAGGACCGAGCTGAACGAGAGTGAACTGGCACTCCACGAGTACAAGCTGGAGAAGCAGATCGCTTCGCTCGGCATCGATGACCAAAGCGACATCCTGCGCGCTGAGATCGGTCAGCTGACCGAAGAGCGGACGCGCGTGCGCGCCAAGATCCAAGAGGCGAAGGCACGACTCTCCCAGCTCGCGAAGGTCGACGTCACCGACCCGGAGAGCATTCCCCAGATGGAGCTCATGGACAGCCACGAGCTCAAGGCGCTCCGCAGCGCCTACATCGCCAGCGTGCGCGACCAGAGGGCCCTCATGGGCAGCGGAAAAGGTGAGAACCACCCCGAGGTGCAGGGCGCTGCCGCACGCGTCGCCGCTACGAGCCACGCACTCTCGGTCGAGGTTCAGAACATCAAGAATGGCGCGCAGAAACAGCTGTCCGCTCTGGAGCAACAGGAAGGTGGCCTCCGACAGCTGCTCGCCGAAGCCGAGAAGAAGGCGCTCGATCTGAACCTGATGGAGATCGAGTACAATCGGCTCAAGCGGACCAACGACAACAACGAGAAGCTCTACGGTCTCGTGCTCGAGCGCAGCAAGGAAGCGGGCCTGACCCAAGCGCTCCGCGTGAACAACATTCAGGTCCTCGCGCCAGCCGCTACAGGGCCGATCCCGGTCGAGCCGCGCATGACCTTGATCCTGGCGGCCGGCGTCGTGGCCGGCCTCGTCTTGGGACTCGGGGCCGCACTCGGCCGCGAGCGCATGGATCGCACCATCAAGTCCTTGGACGAGCTCGAGCAGCGACTGCACCTCGTCCCACTCGGTAGCTTACCCGAGCTGCCGAACGCCGTGCTCGCGGGCGGCAAAGGGCGGCGGCGGCGGTCCATCACTGGCACCCCACCGGAGCTGGTCACCCTGGAACAGCCGGGGAGCGCATTCGCGGAGAACGTCCGCGCGGTGCGCACGAATCTCCTCTTCATGTCGCCGGATCAGCCGTTTCGGCGCCTGCTGGTGACCAGCGCCCAGCCGGGTGAAGGCAAGACCACCGTGGCGTCGGCTCTCGCCATCGCGATGGCGCAAGCCGGCCAGCGCGTCATCCTCGTCGACTGCGACTTGCGCAGACCACGCCTGCACAAGATCTTCGGGCAACCGCAGGGCCGTTCGAGCCTCTCCGAGAGCCTGCTCGACCCCGCACACCTGGACCTGGCGACCGCACGCACCGATCTGCCGCGGCTCAGCGTGCTGCCCGCCGGACCCACCCCGCCGAACCCGGCCGAGCTCCTGCAGAGCGATTCCTTCCGGCACCTGCTCACGCGCCTCGAGCGCGAGTTCGACTTGGTCATCCTCGATAGCCCACCGTTGGTCGTGACCGATGCTGCGATCTTGGCCACACGGGTCGACGGCTCCGTGATGGTCGTGCGAAGGGGAACCTCCGACCGGCGCGACGTCCAGCGCGCCCGACGGGCCATCTCCGACGTAGGTGGCTCGCTCATCGGGGCCGTCCTCAACGCAGTACGCGTGTCGGATGGTGGCTACGGCTACGGCTACGGCTACGGCGAGGCGTACGGCCCGCGCTCCTCGACCCAGCGCCCCCACGTCGAGGGCTGAGCGGCCCAGTGGCGAACTTCCTCTTCATCTTGGTGGTCGCCTCCCTCTTCGTGGTCGCCGCACGCTATCCCGGAGCCGCGTGCGGCTACGTACTCGCCGGCATGGCGCTCGAGCAATGCGCGCAAGCCTTCGTACCGCTCGCCAACCGTCAGGACACACTCTGCAACTACCTGACTGCCGGCACGGTGCTCGTAGGCCTCGGCGCTCGGATCCTCCAGGACCGCGCCGCCTTGCCGCGCCTGCGCACGACGAGCCTCTGGGTGCTCGGACTGCTCGGCTACTGCTACCTGACCGCCGCTTGGTCCATCTTCCCCGCAACCACGATCGCAGCGCTCAATCGTGCGGTCCCCTATCTGGTGACCTTCGTCGGGGCAGCGCCGCTCCTGATCCGTTCGGAGAAGGACCTGCAAGCCTGCTTGGTGACGCTCTTGTTCTCGACACTCGGCGCGCTCGCTCTTCTGCTGCTCTTCGCCGAATGGGGTGGGCGCGGGGTCATGCTGCCCGGCAGGCAGTTCGAGTCCAATCCGCTGGCCCTGGCTGAATCTGCTGGCTGTCTGCTCATCGTCACGGCGTTCAGTCCATTGCGCACGGACAAGTCCAGGCTGCTCGGCATCGCCCTGCTCGGAACGGCCCTCATCGTCACGACGCTCGTATTCTTGCGGACCGCCGCGCGCGGCCAAGTGCTCGCCGCGCTGGGAGCCACCGTCGCATTTTCGGTGCGCCAGCGCGGAGGAGGTTGGCTCGTCCTTGCACTCGGCCTCGGTGGCCTCTTGGCGTATGGCTTCATGCCGGAGGAAGTGGCGAAAAATGCCGAGCGCTGGGACCCGGAGCAAATGCGCAGCGCCGTGGATGCCGGCCGCGTCCACGAGGCCGAGCGCCTGCTGACGTTCTGGTCGCACAGTAGTCTCACCCACCAAGTGCTCGGACTCGGTCATGCTTCCGCCCAGGATCCGCGCCTGCTCGGCAACTATCCGCACGTCGTGCCGGTCGAAGTGCTGGCGGAGGAAGGGTTCGTCGGCGCTTTCCTCTTTGCTCTAGCCGTGGGCGTCGGTGCCACCACGTGCTTCCGCGCCTTGCGAAACGCCAGCACAGCCACGCGGCGCATCCTGGCCGCGACGACCGCACTCCTCGCCTTCGAGTTCGTGCTCATCTGGAAGCAGGGTTCGCTCCTCGGTGCTTCGCCGCTCCTGCTTCTCTTGACCATCGTACCGGAGGCAGCCGGTGCGCGCGCGCGGTCCCAATCCGAACGCAGCGCACTTCGAGGCGGATCACGCCTCGCCGCTCCGCCCAGGTTCGCCGCGCAGCGTCTGCGCTCACGTGTGCGCTGAACTGACGGGGCGCTGCCCCTTGCACCGCGTCACGGCGCGCCGCCTGGTGGTGGCAGGCTGCGACGACGAGCAATGCTGCTCGCCAGACGGAAGAGACCGAAGACGAGCGTGGAGGCCAGCAACATGGCCGCGCCCACCGTCCAGTCGCGACCGATGGAGATGGCGAGCCCGCTCAGCGCCAGGAGTGCCGAGAACAAGTACAAGACCAGCACAGAGCGTCGATGCGTCAGCCCTCGGTCCAAAAGCTTGTGGTGAATGTGCCCGCGATCGGGGGAAAACACGGGACGCCGCTCGAGGGCGCGACGACCGATCGAAAAGAGGGTGTCGAAGATGGGTACGCCAAGGGCGAGAATCGGCACCAGGAGCGAGACGGCGGTCGAGGCCTTCTGGTTGCCGACCAAGCTCGAAGCAGCCAAGAGGAATCCAGCAAAGTAGCTGCCGGAGTCGCCCATGAAGATGGTCGCCGGATTGAAGTTGAAGAACAGAAACCCGAGTAGCGCGCCCATCAACGCCGACATCACGACGGCCACCATGACGTGACCGCCGATCGCCGCCACCACCAGGTTCGTGGCCGCCGCGCAAAACACGACGCCGGCGGCCAACCCGTCGAGCCCGTCGATGAGGTTGATCGCGTTCGTGATGCCCACGATCCAGAAAATGGTCAAAGGCAGGGAGAGGACCCCAAGGTCGACCAAGCCCAAGAACGGCAAGTAGATGAGCCCCATGCGGCAGCCCGCTGCGTACGCGACCAGGGCGCACATCAGCTGGCCGAGCAGCTTGAGCTTGGCAGGCAGACGACGCACGTCGTCGATGGCGCCCAAGATGCACGAGAGCGCCGCCCCCACGCCGACACCGATCACGGTGCGCGTCTCGTCCTCGAGCAACCGAGCGGCATCTGCGCGCAGCAGGAACAGGATGGTCAACGGGGACAGCGTCGCGACGGCGACGGCGACCCCGCCCAAGCGGGGGACCTCCTGCGTGTTGACGTTGCGCCCCCCCACATCCGACACGGCACCCAGGCGACGAGCAAGTGTGCCCATGAGAGGCGTCAAGGCGAGCGACAGCCCCAGCGCCAGACCGAATGCGGTGGTGTGAGAGATCATCTCGTCCTCACCTGCCGGCTCCCGCGTGCCCTGCGCCGTAGTCGCTCACCATCGCAGCTGCGCCAGCTTGGAGAGGGGTTTGGTCAGCATGATCGTCGGTGTGGTCAAGAGGCCATTCATGCGCCATGCCTGAAACACCTGCCAGTTGGCGCGAGCAATGTTCTTGAGCGAGCCATTGCTGGCGCCACCGGCCGTCATCCGCACGAGGTTCTTCGGCAGGTAGTGCACGACTGCGCGGTGGAGAAAGAAAAAGCGAAGCATGAGCTCATAGTCGGCGCTGATGCTGAGGCCTTCCACGAACCCGCCATGCCGCTGAAAGAGGCTCCGTCTCACGTACGTCGCCGGGTGGGGCGTCATCCAGCCGAGGTGGTACTTGAAGCGCCGAAACGCCCCGCTCCGCCAAAGTCGTACGAGCCGTCCATCCTCGCTCACGAGCTCCAGGTCCCCGTAGACCGCATCGGCCCCGCTGCGCTCGAAGGCGGCACTCAGGTCCGCCAGTGCAGCGGACGAGGCGAACACGTCGTCGGCATTGAGAAATCCGACGACCTCACCCGTCGCCCGTTCCCAGCCCTTGTTCATGGCGTCGTAGAGGCCTCGGTCTGGCTCGCTGACCACGACCGCCAGGTTGGACCGGTAGCGCTCGATGATGTCCAGCGTCCCGTCGGTCGACCCACCGTCGATCACGATGTGCTCGACGTCCGCGTGCCGCTGCTGCGAGACGGAAATGAGCGTTTGCTCGATCGTCTTTGCGCTGTTGTAGCAAACAGTGACGACCGAGATGCGCATTACGGCGTCTCCTGCTCGAGATCTCGAGCGCGACCGCGGCCTTCCGCCGAGCCCACCACGCGCGCTGGATTGCCAGCGACGACAGCGCCCGGCGGCACGGCACGGGTGACCACCGCCCCCGCGCCCACGACGGCGCCTCTGCCAATGTGCACGCCCTTGAGGATGAGCGCTTGCGTTCCCACGAACACGTCATCTTCGATCACCACGGGCGCGTGCGCACCCGCCTGAGGCGTGGCTCGTCGCACCGCCGGATCGAGCGGGTGGAAGTCGGTGTCGGTGATCACGACGTTGGCGCCGAGCAAGACTCGGTCGCCCACCTCGATGCGCTCGTCGGCGACGAGGACTGCTCCAGTAGCCCCGCAATTTTCACCGATGCGAATGAGGGCACCCGCCCGGCGCGTGGACAGAACCACCGGCTGAAAAGGCCTGAGTGGGTTCGACTCGGGCCGTGACCGCAGCTCGAGCCCGTCGCCCAAGCGAATTTCGCTTTCGCGATGGCGCTGGAGGATCGGCATGCCAAAGATGCGCCAGCGCCTGCCCCAGGGAACGCCCGCCAGGGCAAAACCGAGGCGAATGCGCGGAAGACACAGCACCCGGATCAGGTGGTTCTTCGTCTTCCAGGGCGCATCCAGAAACTCCACAGCCTCGGAGAGTAGCGCCCCGCCCGCGTGTCCCGCACGGACTTTTCCGCTCGTCGGCTAGGCGGAACCTGACATAAATTCAAGCATATTCATGCACTTAAAGAAGTTTTCACGCAAATGTTAGATTGTGATCCCGGCGCCGCTAGGCGTGCTAGGGTCCGGTCGCTTCTTGTCCGCGGGGGATGCCCCACGGCGGCGAACCAACGCAACAGAAAAGGCCCTGGGATGGGCCAGGCCACGATCCGCTGGCCCCTCTAGCCGCCTTTCTGCCTGGCGAACTCGACCGGCAAGTGGCAGCTGGAGTGGCCGAACGGGCAAGCCGGACCGAACGGCACGGAAAATCCGTGCCACCCGGGGCGGCGGTCCGTCGGAACTGCCCCTCTCAAGCGAAGAAACGACATGTCAGCTAGCGATTCGATTGCTCCCACGTCCGTCGAACCGAACTCCAATGACCCGCTGCGCGTCTACCTGAGGAAGATGGGCACGGTCCCGCTCCTGACCCGGGAAGGCGAAGTCGAGCTGGCCAAGCGCATCGAGGAAGGCACCAACGCGGTTCGAGACGCGCTCTTCGACAGCCAGGTCGCCGTCGACGAGCTCGTCACCATTCAGGAGCGCTTGCTCGAGAATCGCCTGCGCGCCCGCGAGCTGCTCAACGTCGAAGCCGACGACGACACGTTCGACGAAGAAACGGCGAGCGCACAGCTGGTCGAGCAGATCGAGAAGATCAAGCGCACGGCACGCCGCCGTGGGCAGCTCGAGAAGGAAGTCTGGTCGGGCGACGACCTGCGCAAGTCGAAGGCCGACAAGTCGCTGAAGAAGCTGAAGTCGGACGTCTACAAGCTGCTCCTGCAGCTGAACTTCAACAAGCGCGCCATCGACAAGATGGCCCAGGCGCTCAAGCACAAGTCGATGCTCGAGCCGTCCGAGGACAACGGCATCAGCATCGAGGAGCACAAGGAGCTCCGCGCTCACGCCAAGACCATTCGCTCGGGCGAGCGTCGAGCCCAGCGCGCCAAGGCGCAGCTGGTCGAAGCCAACCTGCGGCTCGTCGTGTCGATCGCCAAGCGCTACACCAACCGCGGCCTCCAGCTGCTCGACCTCATCCAAGAGGGCAACATCGGCGTGATGATTGCGGCCGACAAGTTCGAGTACCGCCGCGGCTACAAGTTCAGCACCTACGCCACTTGGTGGATCCGCCAGGCCATCACCCGCGCCATCGCCGATCAGGCGCGCACCATTCGTATTCCGGTGCACATGGTCGAGACCATGAACAAGATGCACCGCACGGCCCACGACTTGGTGCAGGAACTCGGCCGCGAGCCCACGCCCGAGGAGCTGGCGCAGCGCCTGGACATCCCCGTCTCCAAGGTTCGCAGCCTGCTCCGCATCGTGAAGGAGCCGCTCAGCCTGGAGACGCCGCGTGGCGAGGACGGCGACTGTACTCTCGGCGATTTCGTCGAGGACCAGAAAGCACCCAGCCCGTCGGATAGCCTGATGTCGTCCGATCTGAACAAGCAGACGCGCGAGCTCCTCAACTCGCTCAGCGTCCGCGAGCAGCGCGTGCTGCAGAAGCGCTTCGGGATCGGCGAGAAGAGCGAGCACACGCTCGAAGAGATCGGCAAAGAGTTCAACGTCACGCGTGAACGCATCCGCCAGATCGAGGCCAAGGCCCTGCAAAAGCTGAAGAGCTCGCGCCGCTCGCGCGCGCTGCGCTCGTACCTGGAGTCCTAGGCGTCCCAGCGAGAAGCAGCGCGCAGCGGCGCTGCACGACCCCACTTACAACGGGCGGCTCCCCCTCAGGGTGCCGCCCGCTCTCGTTTCATGGACGGGAGCCCCGGAGGCGCCCCCCGGTTCGACGGCTGCGCCGCCCTGGCCGCTGAGCGGCGTAGCAGGGCGGAGCCGCGGGCGCCGAACGTCCGACGACTAGGCGAAGGTCGCACCGAAAAGGCGCGGTATCGGGTAGGCTGAAGGCCAGACCCGAGACCATGTCGATCGGCCAGCTCCTCCCCACCGACCTCATCGAGCGCCTACTGGCGATCCCGGCCTCGAGCCTGGCAAAGGTCCCCCTCGGGGCGGCGTGGTTGCTCGTGAAAGCGCCCGAGCACGCTGGTGAGGCGGACCTCGCGGGACCTCTCCTGCGCAGTCTCGAGCGCGACCAGGGTGGCGGCGACGCCGTCGCGTCGACCCAGGAGATGCTGGCCGTCCCCCGGGCGTCGCGTGGCCTCGACGGAGTCGATCAAATCGAGGTCATCGCCCAGCTCGGTAGCGTCCGACACGTGGCGGTACCTCTGGTGTTCCGCCTCGATCGCAGGCTGCTGCTCGGTCGCTCCGAGTCGGCGCACATTCGCACGGTCGATCCCTCGGTTTCTGGCAAGCATGCCGCGTTCGGCTGGGAGGACGGGGCGCTGACGGTGAGCGACCTCGGCAGCAAGAACGGCACCAAGCACAACGGCGTGAACATCGAACCCGGCACGCCAGCCTGGCTGCAGCCGATGGACCGGCTGCAGTTTGGTCGAGTGGAGGCGTTCGTGTGCGATCCGCGGGCGCTCCGAGCCGTATTGCTGTCAGAGCGGCGAGTCGCCGCCAGCGCCCCCAGCGTCTGAGCTGGGACGTTGCGCTTCTACCGCGGCCCCGCCCTCAGGCGCCGCCCCACCACGCCGCTTCCAAGTGGTCCACCAGCTTGCGCACGAGCACGCGCGGAGCCACCCCATCCGTCGTGACCTCGCGCACGACGGCATCCCAGTCTTCCACCTCGACTGCTCCCCGCACCGAGCGGTGGACCGCACGCACCTGCTCGGCCAGCTTCTGGCGCATGGCGCGTGTCAGCGGTGGGACCTGTTCCGGCGACAGTTTGGCTAGCCGCCGCTTGAACACGAGCACGTCCTCGAGCGGGAGCGTCGAATCGACCTCCGATTGTTCGAGCAGGAGAGTCCCGCTCTCCTGCCTCATCTGGCCCAGCGCGGCCGGCGTCATGGCCAAGACGACGCACGCTTCCGGCAGCGCGCCCCCGCAATAGAAGGCCAAGGAGCGCAAGGCGGACCGACGCAAGCTGCGAGAGACCCCCGTCGTGTAGAGGTTCTCCGCCTCATCGATCAAAAGGACGGGCCCTTCCGCCTCGTCCATGCGACGCAGGAGCGCCGCCCACAAAAGGAGGCGGCGGTAGGCGTCCTGGCGGTAGCTCGGGTTGCCCGGCTTCCGCACCAGATCACGTGCCGAGAGAAACTCCTCCACCGCTCGGCCCGGCGTCGTTGCATCCGCCGCAATGGCCAATGCCTTCTTGGCTGCGGAGGCCTCTTCGGCTTCCGTCTCGCCAATCTCCTCGAGCACGGTCAGCAGCTCTTTGAGCCGACTGCGACTCCGCGTCCAGCTCGACGCCCGGTCGAGGGCGTTCGGACGCCCGCGACGCGGCATCACCGACTGGTCGAGCACGCGCGCGAGGTGACGCGCTGGGTTGCCGAGGTCCAAATTCAGCCGCTCCAGATTCAGCCAGAAGACGGGATGGCCTTGGGCGAGAGCGCGTTCCGCCAGGTGCAGGAGCAGGTGCGTCTTGCCGCTGCCGTAGTCGCCGGTGATCACCTGAAACACGCTGCCGGCGTTCTCGGCATGGTGAAACAGCTGCGTGACGGTGCGATCGATACGCTCGTGGCCCACGCTCATCGCGGTCACTGCTTCGACGGGCGGGAGCCCTTGCATGGAGCGAATCAACGCGCGAAGCGCACCCGGTTTGGCCTGCTCGGGCGCCCGCACCCGACGGTGCACGTACTCGTACGGCTCGCGGATGAGGCTCGTCCACGTCCGATGGGGAGGCGGCGGTTCAGCCGCGGAGGACAGCGCGAGGCGCATGAGGAGCGGCGGCAGCATGCGCAAGGAGTGAGGACCTTCGAACAAGGCATCCCCTCCGCTCAGGCAAATGCGCGTGGATACAGCGCCTCGGCCAGCATCGAAGTTATCGACGAGCTCACGCAGCACGGTGTAGCCCTTCTCGCGCTGGCGGGGCGTACGGGTGGCCAGCTGCTCGCCACCCGACAGATGCACGTACAGCCCCTTGTGGCCGAGAGCACAGACGATGCGGGTGAGCTGGCCGAGCACCCGCTGCGCGGAATGCGCGTCGAGCGTGCCGCTCACGCCCGTGATCAGCTGGCGCGGCTTGAGCTCATGCCCTTCCGACCAGAGCGTGAGCGAACGCACCTCACGCGCGGCATCATCGGTGGCACCGAGGTACGCCGAGCAGAAAGCCACGAGATCCCCCTCGGCTCCTTCGCTGTCCGCAGCCTTCTCGAACTGCATGGCAGCCCGGCTCATGTGCTTGGCATGATACGTATCGAGCAGGTAGAGGAGGCCCCGGGAACGGGTTTCGCCCGGCGGAATGAGCGCGTCGATGAGCGCTGCAACCAGCTCCTCCAAGCTGTCGAGGGGCGTATCAGCCATGGCGAGCTCGGCAGACACGAAGCTGCGAGCGCGGGCTGTACGGCCGAGCTCGCGCACCAGCGCCGCTTCACGCGCTGGTGAGGGACAGTGAATGAGGTTGACCGACGTCGCTCGGCAATGCTCGAGATCGAGCAGCGCTTGATCGAGACGGTTCACCTCGTCTTCGATCGTCGTCACCGAAGCCGCGTTCGCACCAATGTGTGGCACGCCCGGCACCAGGTTTCCGAATGTCTGCGAGTCGCCGTGAGAGCCGTGATTCGGAGGCATGCCGCTCGGTTGGTTACCTCGAAAAGCAACCATTAGAAAGGCGGGGTGCAGCCCGACTTGGTCAGGTCGCGGGCCCGCTCCGCAAGCCCGCGGAAAGCAGCGGCAACAAGAGCTCAGCCGTGGTTCCCCGTCCTGGAGCGCTCGTGAGCAGGAGCCCTCCCCCCGCAGCACGCGAGAACGCGCGCGCCGCGGTCAATCCGAGCCCCGCCGCAGCCGTGGTCGGCTTGGTGGTGAAATAGGGTTCCGATGCATGCCTGAGCACGTCCAGGCTCATTCCAGGGCCCGTGTCCTTGACGCGAATCGAGGCGTACGTACCCACCGCGATGCCGAGCGCCTCCGCCTCGTGAGCTCCAATTTCCCGCGGCTGGGAGACGATGGTGATACGTCCAGAGCCAGCGAGAGCCTCCCGTGCGTTGTCGATGAGGCAAAGCAGCGTGGCTTCGAGTTGCTCTCGTGCCACCTGCACCGGACCGGTCGTCTCGAGCTCCAAGCCGACTTGAATGCCCCGACGCACCGCACTCTTGATGAGCCGCGACATCTCGGCAACGACGGTAGAAGGCTCCAGCACTTCCAGGACATCGGCGCTCACCCCAGAGAAGCGAAGCAAGTCACCCAGGACTTCCGCCGCGCGCTCGGAGGCCTCCCGCACGCGCTCCAAGTCGTCCGCCGCGTCCTGTGTGCGCTCCATGCCCCGCCCGGCCAGCTCGGCGCTGGCCATGATGACCGACAGCATGTTGTTCACTTCGTGCGCGACGGCCGCAGCCAGGTTCGTGGTGACCGCCTGCCGCTGAATCGCGCTCAAGTGGGCGAGAGGTGGCTGCGGTACCTGTTCACGTTGCCGCTCCAAATCCAGATGGCTCCGCAGCTGCTGAATCCCGGAGTCGACCGGACTATCGTCGGCGATTGGATCGATCACGAGTCACCTCCCCACGAGGGAAAGAGCGTACGGCAGTCGCGACGGGACCGCAGCACTTCCAGCGGCGACTAGGAGTGCGCGCGCTGCCAAAGCCAAGTCGCGACCGAGGCAGCCGCGGCGAGCACGCCCACGAACGCGTAGTGACGCGAAACTACGCCGCCTTTGGGCGGCGACAGGACGAGCGTCCCGCTAGCGGCCGTAGCCAGCGCCAGCGGGAACGTGACGATCGCTTGGAGGGCGAGGGCGCAGGTTGTGAGCGCGAGTCCGACAAAAATCGCGACCATGGCCCAGGGGACCCGGCCCGCCATCACGTGCCTGCCTCCGCGAAGCCCAGGTGCGTCAGGATGGATTCTGCCAAACCGGAGGTGCGCGCGACCTGTCGACACAGGCCCACCTCGAGCGCGACGGGCTCACCAATGAGAGTGACGCGACGTCGAGCGCGCGTGATCGCCGTATAGAGGAGCTCCCGTGTGGCGAGCGGCGAGTCGGCGGGCGGTAAGACGACCGCCACGTGATCGAACTCCGAGCCCTGACTCTTATGGATGGTCATGGCGAAGGCCGTTTCGTGTCCGGGCAGGTGGGCTGGCCAAACCGACAAGGGCGCGCGCCCGGCGCGCTCGAAGAACACGCTGGGTGCAGCGCCCGGCGTGTGCCACACGATCCCAACGTCCCCGTTCATGAGATCGAGGACAGGGTCGGTCTCGGTGACCAGGACGGGGCGACCATGGAAGTATTCGGTATTGGCTGGAACCAGACGCGCGCGAACGAGCGCCTGCAAAATCGCCAGGTTCTGCCGTTCGACGCCGAACGGTCCGTTCCGGTGCGCACACAGCACGCGGAACTTCGCGAGACGGCCGAGCGCCGTCGCTACGTCGGAAGCGTCGAGAATGCTGCGAAATGCGCGCACCGCCAGCTCCAAGACGACCGCATCGTCATCGTCAGCGGGTCGCACCGAGACACTGTCGCCCCCAGCCGCGAGCGACCGACGCAGACCCGCAACGTCGCCCGTGCGTGCGGCGCTCGCCAGATCCGTGAGCGCACCCGCGTCGAACCGATGCGAGCGCGTCAGCTGAGACAGCGCGTCGCGCGCCGACGTAGGCCCCACTTCGAGTGCATCGCACAGCTCCGCCAGCACATTGCCCGCGTCCACGGAGGACAGCTGGTCGCGATCACCCAGGAGAAGCAGAGAAGCCGACGCCGGCAAGGCCTCGACCAGGTGTCGCATGAGCGCGAGATCGACCATCGACGCTTCGTCCACGACGACGACGTCCGCATCCAGAGGATTGCCGAGGCCATGGCGAAATCGAGTGCGCGAACGCGGCAAGACGCCGAGTGCCCGATGAATGGTACTGCCTTGGTCGGGCAGCGCCTGGACCACCTCCGGCGGCGCCTCGAGACGCTGCTTGGCCGCCAAAATCGAGCTCGACAAGCGTACGGCCGCCTTCCCGGTCGGCGCCAGCAGCATCACCTTGGGGACCCGGCCCTGCTCCGCGCGCGCGCGCTCGATCAGCGCCGCCAGGATGCGGACCACCGTCGACGTCTTGCCGGTTCCGGGACCGCCACTCACGATCGTCAGGCCGCCGCCGAGCGCCCGCACGAGAGCCCGCGCCTGATCCTCGTCCAGGCCCGCCGTCCAGCGCGGAGGAACCGCGACCTCGCTCGGACCCCGCAAACGGAGCAAGCGTGCCACCGCGCCCGCGAGGCGCTGCTCGTGCTCGTAGTACCGCGCCAAGTAGAGGCGTCCCGACGCGTCGAGTACGAGCGGCCGGGCCGAGCGTGGCCGCTGGAAGAGGCCATCCGTCACTGGTTGAGCCGCCGACCCGTCTTCCGCGCTCCCTCGACCCGTGGACGCAGGAGAGGCATCCGACGCCAGCCCCTGCACCGCCGCGTGCCCGCGCAGCGCTGCCAAAAGATCAGCTTCTTCGAGAGGTTCCGCCAGCATCTGCTCGACCGCACGCGCGATGTCCGGCGACGCGACCCGGAGGCAGACATGTCCCTCTCGGAGCGCCTGGCTCGTGAGCGCCACCAGGCACTCGACCCGTCGATCGCCGCCGGCGAGCGCTCGCCCGAGGGCGCGATCCGCACTGGATAGTTCTGGAGCCTTCATGGCGTCTCCTTCGCCGAGAAGAGCTGCGAAAGGGCGTGCACCAGCTCCTGGCTCGGTTTGAAGAAATAGACGCCCGTCCCCGACTCGGGGACTTCGGGCGATACGCCCCGCAAGAACACGTAGGAGACACCACCGAAGTGGCGCTCGTAGCTGTAGCCGGCGATACGCGCCGCAGCGTAGCGGTGAGTCGCGACGGCGTAGAGCAGACCCTGCAAGAGGTAGTGGTGCGACTCCATGGCGGAGCGCAGGCGCGGCGGCGCATAGTCCGCATAGTGGCTCCCGAGGTGGTTCGACTTGTAGTCCACCACGAACATCTGCTCCTGCTTCCAGACCACGAGGTCCAAATACCCTCGCAAGAAGCCGGAAAACTCGGGGAACTCCAGGTGCCCCACCCCGAGCGCGTAGTCGCGGGCCAAGAAGGTCGCGTCGGGGGAGCCAGGACTCGCGTGGCGCGCCAAGCAAGCTTCGAGCGCGGCGGCCGACAAAAGCTCCCGCTCGGTGCGGCGCACGGGCAGGCTGAACTCGAGCTCCCGCGAGCACTCGCTCGGGTCGAGGTCGATGAGGCGGACGCCAGCCGGCGTCAGAGGAGCGCGCAGCACAGCCTCGACGCAGCGTTCGACCACGGGCACATGGACCGCATCGAAGCCGCGTCGGAAAAGTCCGTCGGCGATCACCCGCTGCCTGGTCTCTTCGCTGCTGCCTGCGAACGGCAGATGCTCCAAGATGCCGTGGAGCGCGTCGCCCGGGCCCGCGCCCCGAGGAAAGCCATCCATGACGATCGCCTCGGCGACCAGCGGCGACGCCTCGAGGAGGACCGCGGCGTCACCTTTGGTGCGATCCACGTCCTTGCCCACTCGTTCCGCCGGGGAGAGGGGGGCGCGAGCTCGCGTCATGGCGGAAAAACTGCTGGTTCGCTGCACCGTGACCGGAGCCTTCACCGGCAGGGGTGGTGTCAGCTCGAGCGCGGCGCGGAGCGGCCGCTGGTAGCGGGGCGCCGAGAGCCAGTCGCTCTCCGCCGTCTCGACGCTCACGGCGCCGGCAGCTCGTTCCCGGAGCTGACGATACGCGGCTTCGACGCTTTCATCGGTGAGCTGCTTCCAGCTGTCCGTGCCGAGCCCTTCCTCGCCCACTGCGGCGCCGTGCAGAAACCAAGCGAGGGCAGAGAAACCTTTGTCGGAGTCGATGAAGGCAATGGTCTGGTGGCGCGCCCGCGTGAGGCCGACGTAGCCGAGACGAAGCGCCTCCTCGCGATCCTCGCGCCGCGAGAACTTGTGGGCTCGTTCGTCGTCGCCCACGTGCAAAAACTCCCGCCCGTCACGGTCGGGGTCGTGGTAGCGCGCGTAGGGAGGCGCCTGTCCCCACCTTCTGAACTCGGCGCGTCCGACTTGGGGCAAAAAGACGATGCCGTACTCGAGGCCCTTGCTTTTGTGCATCGTCGTCAACGTCACGGCATCGTCGTCCGACTCGAGGCGCACCTGGCGTGCCTCGGCGGCCATCTGGTGACCGGTGGGCGCTGCGATGGCCGTCTCGAGGAAACGCAGGAGGCCGACCATGCCCAAATGGCGATCGACCTCGGCCTGGTGCAAGAGCTCGAGCACGTGCCGGAAGTTGGTGATGCGGCGCTCACCATCGATGTCGCCGAGTGTGCGCGCGATGAGATCTTCGTCCGCGAACAGACTCTCGAGCGCGACCGCGATGCCGCGATGGCGCCAGGCCGTCGCATAGCGACGAACGGCTTCCGTCTCACGCTCGAACGCCTCTCCGTCACTCCCGAGGCGCGCGAGCTGTGAGGCCGTGCGTCCAATCAGCCGAGTGGCCAGCGCCGCGTGCAAGAGCGCACGGCGTCCAGGCTCGAGCCAGGCCCGTAAGACGCGCCGGAGCTCCTTGGCCTCGCGCGCCTCGAACACGCTGCGGTCGCCATGCATGACCGCCGGCACGCCCACCCGACGAAGCGCCTCCTGGGCCGCTTCGGCCTCGGCATTGCTGCGCGTCAGAACCGCGATGTCCTTGGGCGAAATCGCCCGGCCCTCGATCTCTGTGCCACTGCTCAAGAGCCGCGCCACCTCCGCCGCCACCAGAGCCACCGCGCTCAGCTCGCCGGTGCGCACGATGCGTAATCCGGGCAAGACCTGCCCAGACGGCAATACTTGCCCGGGCAAGACCTGCCCAGACGGCAACGCCTGCTCAGCCGGTCCGAACAGACGATCTTCTCGGCCGGGCGCGGCGGCCACGGGCTGATACTGAATGCCGGTCGCGCCGAACGGCTCTGCGTGCATGCTGAAGACCGCGTTCTGCGCTGCCACCAGCTGCGGTCCGCTGCGAAAGTTCACCCCGAGCGTCCACACCGCACGCGCGGCGTCCCCTGGAGCCGCGTGCCCCGCCGCCGCGAGGTACGTCGTCACGTCGGCGCCGCGAAAGCGATAGATGCTCTGCTTGGGATCACCGATGAAGAAGAGGGCCGTGCCCGGCGCGCCTCCGGCCGCATCCGTGCGGTAAATCTGCTGGAAAATCCGGTACTGGACTGGATCCGTGTCCTGGAACTCGTCGATGAGCAGGGCAGGAAACCGACGACGAATCGCTGCTGCCAACGTTGGGCCCGACGTCGGTTGTTCGAGCGCCCGCGCTAGGCTGCGGAGGAGCCCGTCGAAGGACTCGGTGTGCAAGCGAGCGTGTTCGCTTTGCAGGCGCTGCTCGATCTCGGCAGCGAGACGATGGAGCAAGAGCTGGCGCCGCAGTTTCGCAGCCTCGACGGCTGTCTTGCAAAGGGTGTAGTGCTTCTCGAGCACGTCGAGCAGTGGGTGCCGAACGGGCGCGTGCTTGTCCTTCTTGAACTCGACGACCCGGCTCGACGTGAAGCGCCCGACGTCGCGATCGGGGTATCCGGCAGGGTCGATCTCGTCGGTCCGAAAATAGACGTCTAGCTTCTCGAACTCGCGCTCGACGAGATCCTTCCGATAGCTCGTGCGCTTGAGTCCGGGGTCGGAGAGGAGCAAATCGCGCAAGCTCGCGCCTTCTTCGAAGAATCGGACGCGCGCGGTGGCATAATGCTCGGCGCAGCGCTCCAGCGCGTCCGCGTTCGTTTCCGAGGAAGGCGCGGCATCGAGCGGTACGCCGGGCGCACTCAAGGTGCCGCGGGCCACCTGAGACAGCGCTTTGTGCAGGCCATCGCCGCCCAGGACGCGAAACTCGGCGCTCGGCAGAGTCGCGATGTGACGCGACCAAAAATCGGTGACCACGTCGTAGACGACCCCGCGATCGTCTCCGAGCAGGGTCGTGTCGGGTCTCGTCCCCGCCGACAGGACGTATTCGCTGAGGGCGCGCGCGCAAAACCCATGAATCGTGGTGACCGCCGCGCGGTCGACGTCGCGCGCGGCGTGCTCCAGGCGAGTCATCATCTCTTCGCGCTCGGGGCTCGCCAGCAGATGCGCCGCGATCTCGTCTCCGCCAGCTTCGCCGGCCTGCAGCGCAGCCCGCACACTCGTGACGCGCTGCCGGATGCGCGCGGCCAGCTCGGCGGCGGCAGCGTTCGTGAAGGTGACGGCCAGGACCTGCTCGATGCCCAAGCGCCCCTCGGTGACCAGGCGCACCAAGAGCGAGGTGATGGTGTACGTCTTGCCCGTGCCGGCGCTCGCCTCGATCACCTGCGCGCCCAAAAGCGGGATCTTCGTGGCCTCCAGAGGCTGACGGCTCACGCGTCCTCCTCCGTCCGCTCGCACTCGAGCATCGGCTCGAGGACTTCGTGGCTCAGGCGCTCGAACTCGTCGGCGCGCGCCGACGACAGGCCCACGCGCGGATCCTCGTCACGAAAGACCTCGAAAAACAGAACCGCTTCTTCGAGCTCCTTGTGCGCCCGCCCGAGAGACGTCCTGCGGATGACCTCAGGCACAGGTGGCTCGCGCGAAGCCCGGAGCTTTCGCGCCTCTTCGACGAGCTTCATGGAGGCTTCCGGGGCGAAGCAGAGCGGCGCAGTCTGACCAGCCAAATAGCCCGCCACCAGCCGCGCGAGCTCGGCGCGCGCTCGGATGGGCGGCAGCGCCGAGAAGGTCACCGTCTCGGGCTTCTCGTCGCTCTTGCTGCCGCCCCAGCGCGCCGCCGGCCGCGCCACGAGGATCGACCGCTCGGCCAGGCCCGCAGCCGACAACACGAGGTGCTGGATCCAGAGACCGAGCTTGGCCCGCGCGCTGGCGCGCCGGAACCCCACGTCGAGCAAGAGATCGCCGCGCACCTGAAGCCTTCCCACGATGCGCACGCGGAGCGCTTGGCCTGGGACTTCGTCCACCGCTCGCATGAGCGGAGCGTCCGGCAGATCGAGCACGAGGTCGATGTCGGCCCAGCGCGGCTCGACGTTCGGGGCACGTCGACCCGCTTCGATCCCGAGGCGTGCCGCCAGGGCCGCCACCCGACCGAGCTCGAGCTCGCCGGCCGCCCCGAGCGGCAGGCGCCCCCGACCCAGCTCCACTTCGCGTACGATCGGCTGTCCACGTTCCCGCCGCACCAGTAGATCGTCGCCAATTTGGTAGCGCGCGAGGCCATCGAGCCCCACCGTTTCCCGATCCTCGAACTGGTCGATGTCGTCGTCGATGACGACGCGCAGGCGAGACAAGAACGCACGCGCCGGATCCTTCCAGAAGCGCACGAGATCGCCGAGCTCGATAGGCTGCGCATCACCAGCCTGATCTGCAGGAGTCACCTCCGGCGAAAGGGGTCCATCGTAGAAGGCGGGACGCCTCCTCGCGCCCGAGCGCGCCGCGCTCACCAGCGCACGGGCTGCCGAGTAGTTCTCTTGGTCGAAGCTGACGACCCCCGTGCCCGGAGTGAAGTAACGCGGACTGAAGGGCTGCAGCGGGTGCTGTCGAGCCGCCAGCACGGGCCGCGCTGCCGGCTCGACCATTTCATCGAGCACCGCGCTGAGCTCGGCCACCACCACGGAGACCGGGCACTCCGTGTCGTCCTGCACGCTGCGACCCACGTAGCTGAGGGCCAAGCGCTCGCGCGCGCCCACGATCCACTCGAGAAACAGCTGCCGATCTTCCGCGCGCAGGCTGCGATCGCCGGGGCGCCGCTGCTCGCTCGTGAGATCGAGCTCATGCGGCTGATCGCGCCGAGGAAAGCTCGCCTGATCCAAGCCGAGCACGCAGACGCGACGAAACGGAATCGTCCGCAGTGGCAAGAGCGCGCAGAACGTCACGCCATAGGAAAGAAAGTCGCTGTGACCTTGGCGCTCGCCGAGCGCCCCCGCTAGCAGGTGATGCAGCGTCTCGAGATCGAGCAGCTCCTCGGGCACGGCCGCCTTCGCGTCGCGGCAGACGTCGAGCGCAATCGCAAGTGCAGCGTCGACGTCCCAGTCGCCTGCTTCGCCCTCCGCCAGAAAAGCGCGGACGAAGTCCACCAGGAACTGCTGCCAGTCCCCGGCCGTGGCCCCGCTCCTGGCTCGCCGTCGGAAGTCGAGCACGTGCTGGACGAACTCCGCGAAACGCCCCAGAAGATCGGCCTCGCCCGCAGGCACGTCGTCCACCGGCACGAGGCCTTGAAACCAACTCTGCCCGTCGTCCTCGAGCGCATAGCCGAGCAGCAAGCGCTCGAGCCCCGTCTGCCAGGTGTGGCTGCCCAGGAGCTCGGGTTCACCGTCGGGCGACGTGAGCCCCAATTCGGCGAGGTGCGCGCGATCGGCCCCGAAGCGAATGCCCGCCTGCCCCACCCAGTCGCCCATGCGCTCGAGGTCGACCATCGACAGCTCGAAGCGGGCCGTCACGGGCTCCGACTGCACGAAGTCGAGCACTTCGCTCGCCTTCAGCCGGCCAGCCAAGAGCTTGACGCCGAGCAAGAGAGCGCGGGCAGCAGCGTTGACCGAGCCTTCGCTGCGATCGGCGATGCGGAACGGGATCTTGGCTCCCTCCCCCACTCGCGCGCTGAACACCGCCGTGATGAGCGGACTGTACGCCTCGATGTCCGGCGAGAGGACCACGATGTCCTCGGGCTTGAGGCTCGGGTCCTCGTGAAACCAGCCGAGCAGGCGATCACGGAGCACCTCCACCTCACGCAGACGGCTGTGGCACGAATCGAGCGTGATGGAGCCATCGCGGCCCACGGCGGCAGGCAGTAGGCGCCCGGGCTCGCGGCATGAGGCCTCCGTGATGTCGTGCTGGAGTGCGGAGAGCAGCGTCGTCTCTTCGGGCAGAGGGAACTCCTCGGAGCACTGGGTGTGCTCGACCTGCTGCAAGAGCAGCTGGTAGTCGGCAGCCAGACGCCCCATGCTGGCCAAGAGCGGATGCGCCCCACGTCCGAGCTCCGGCAGCGGATCGTCGTACGGATGCAAGTCGGCCAGCCAGGCGCCGGTCGGCAAGAGGCTCAGCACGTGGACTTCGATCGCGCGCCCGAGGCGAGCGAGCACCTCCAAGTAGAGCGGTGGCAGCCCCGGTCCGCCGACGAGCGAGATGCGCGCCGGCAAAGCTGCACGGATCTGCTCGTCCGTGATCTCGTGCAACAGCTGCGCCGAGCGCTGGGCCAGATGGTGCGGACCGAGTCGCTCACGCAGTCGCCGCCACAGATCGCTCTGGAAATCGGGGGACTCTTGCCCGCTCTCCCAGTCGCGAATCAGCCGTGGGCGGTATGTGAGGTACTGGTCGTAGAGGTGGGCCAGCTGCTCGGCCAGATGCAGGCGAGATAGCGACGTCAGCGATTCTCCCAGGTAGCGCCGCACGAGCTCGTAACCCTCGACCGCGTGCACTTGCCCGAGCAGCGCGTAGATCTCCCAGCGCAAGGCCTCACGCTCATAGCGCTGCGCGACCTCTTCATCGCCGAGCAGCTGACCGAGTGTGCGCTGCAAGAACGCACGCGGAAACGGAAAGTCGAAGTTGGCCGCAATGCCGAGTCGCTCCGCCAGCTCGCGCGAGAGAAAGCGCTGCATGCCAGCGCTCTGAATCAGCACCACCTCGCGCTCGAGCGGCCCGAGGCCGGGCGCCGACACGATGCCGGCCAACCGGCCAGCGAGGGCGCGGAGATCGCTGCTGGTGTGAACGAACACGGGTCCGGGGGCCTAACGCGAGCTCTGGGCGGCGCCAAGGCGACTGCGGACATTCTCTGACCGGACCGGCGGCGGCCGAACCCTTGACCGGGCCGCACCGCTCGCACGGTCGCCAGCAGAAGCTTGGGAAAAAGGGGGAGGGTGGGCGTGATCGCTGCGCGGAGCCCGCCCCGCTCGGACGGACGAGGTCGGCCCTGCGCGTAGGCAATATTTCAGTTCGCTCTCGACCCGCACCCGCGCAGCGCAGCGGCCGAGCAAGTCGGGCGATGTCGGACCCTTCCCCCGCGGGCTTGCGCCCGAAGCCGAAGTTGGGCTCCGCTTCCCCAGGGGGCCCGGCCCAAGCCGCGCGCTCCCCTGCTTTGGCCATGGCCCAGCTCGCTCGCTTCCTTTTCGCCCGCCCTTGGGCTGCCCTGGGCGCGTTGGCGTCGCTCGGCCTGAGCGACGCCTGCGTCCCCGCCGACGAAGCGTGCGTGCGCGCGCGCTCGTGCGCGCCGACCGGCGGCGAGGTGTCGATCGTCGAGCACTGGCAAGGTGGCTCCATGGGGGGCACGGACGCCACCTCCGCGAGCGGGGGCGAAGGCGGCTTCGGAGGAGAGCCCCCCGGCGAGCCGAAGCAAAGCGCGCCCGCAGAACGCGAGGAGCCCACCGCCGCGCCCGGCGACGAGTGCAGCCCCGATGGGCGTTACGCCTGCGCCGCTCACGCCACGCGCGAGCAGCTCGTCTGCGAAAACGGCTACTACGTCCCCTACGACACGTGCCCCGTGGGCCAACGCTGCGACAACCGCCCCGAGACTGCTGGCCTCTGTCAGCCCGTCATCCCCGAGTGCGAAGACCACGAGCCGAGCGACCTCGTCTGCCGCGGCCTCGATCGCATCGTTTGCGGCCCCGACCTCGTCACGGAAAAACCCTACGACACGTGCTCGGACGAGTGCTGGCAGGGGAAGTGCGTGGAATGCATGCCCGGAACGCCCGCGACGTGCGAATTCAATACGCGGCGCGGCTGCACGAGCGAGGGGATGTGGGCCGTCGAGTCGTGCCCGGCGGCGACGCCTCAATGTTCGAATGGCATCTGCGGCCTGCCCCCGAGCTGCCTCGAGCTCGAGCCGACGTGCGGAATCGGCGAGGACGAGCAGTGCTGCGCGAGTCCGGTCATCCCGGAAGGGTCCATCGGAGACGCGGCCATGACCCAGCAGAGCAGCTTTCGCCTAGACCGCTTCGAGGTCACGGTCGGGCGCTTCCGGGCCTTTCGGGCGGCGTGGGATGGGGGCTGGCGACCAGAGGCAGGGAGCGGGAAGCACGTGCATCTCAACGACGGCTTGGGGCTCGTGAACCGTGCCCAACCGGAGGAGTACGAACCTGGGTGGGTCTTGGGGTACGAGGCCAACATCGCTCCGACCGACAGCAATTTGATAGGTGGAACCGGTCCAAACACTCCCCCGGGCACGTGGTCGATTCTGGCGAGCGCGCTCGAGGAACGACCCATCAATCGAGTCAACGTGTTCGAAGCGTATGCGTTCTGCATCTGGGACGGCGGCTTTCTGCCCACGACAGGGGAGTGGAAGTACGCGGCGCAAGGAGGCAGCGAGCTGCGCACCTACCCGTGGGGACCGGAAGAGCCCGAAGCCAACTTCGACTTGGCAATCTATGGCTGCCTATTTCCCGAACCGGTAGCTTGCCCGAACCTCGCCGTCGACAGCGATCACATCGCCTCGGTCGGAACCGCGCGCGGCGAAGGCTTGTTCCATCAGCTCGACCTCATCGGCAACGTCAACGAGTGGATGCTGGGCAGTTCGCCGTGCAGCGATTGCGTCACCACTCCGATTGGCCTGAATGTCGGGTGGCCGATTCGCGGCGGTGCGTTCAACGATCCGCTCCTCGATGCGCAGACCATGAACCAGACGTTCCTCTCTCAGCTGCGGGCGATCGACATCGGCTTTCGCTGCGCTCGGGTTCCTTGAGCATGTCTGCGCGCCGCACTCCTCCGTCTCACCAGCTCCGGCAGAGCCGCGTGCGGCGACGGAGCGGCCTGCGGTGGCTCATCCTGGTGAGCGCCGGAAGTGTGCTCCTGGGTCCGAGCTGCCTGGCTCGTTACTCGAAGTGCGGAACGACCGCGGAACGCTGCTTCCAGGGCGCTGCGGGACTGGGCGGACTCGGCCCGGCCGGGGCCGGCGGCACGCCGCCAGCTGGTGGTGCCGGAGCGGCACCCGACGGCGGAGCGGGTGGGGACGCCACGACCTGGGGCGGCCATGCTGGCTCCGGCCATGCTGGCTCCGGCCATGCTGGCTCCGGCGGCGACTTGCCGACGCCGGCGAATACGGCGGCGCCCGGCACTGCGATGCTCGGACAGCCATGCGCGCGCGACGACGCACGCGCCTGCGCCGACCGTGCCTCCCGCTATCCGCTGCTGTGCGAGAACGGCGTCTGGACCAGCGCAGGTCAGTGCACTTGGACCGAGCGCTGCGTCACGAAGGGTGAGCACATCGGCACGTGTCGGCCCGCGCTCGACGAATGCCTCGGCGGCGAGCCAGGCGACTGGTTCTGCAGCGGCGAAGCAACGCGCCTCCGCTGCGGCGTCGATCTCTTGGATACCGACCAGACGGAGACGTGCTTACTCGGCTGCGTCGATGGTGCTTGCCGGGAATGCGCCGGCGAGGCACCTGCACCGACCTGCTCGCACAACGGCCTGCTCACCTGTTCGGAGGCGGGGACGTGGGTCGCCACACCGTGCCCCGAGGCCACCCCACACTGCTCCGCAGGAGTGTGCGGCGTGCCCCCCAGCTGCGTGGGCGGGCCATCCACCTGCGGGACGGGTTTAGCCGGCATGGGACAAACCTGCTGCACGAGCCCTCTCCTGCCACCTGGCTCGTTCGCTCGGGATGGTATCTCCGACCGACCGGCTACGATTCAGAGCTTTCGCCTCGACCGGTTCGAGGTGGCCAACATTCGGTTCAACCGATTCGTCAGCGCCTGGAACCAGGGCTGGCGCCCGGCGCCGGGCGCGGGCAAGCACACGCACCTGCGCGACGGCGCTGGCCTCATGCTGCGAGAGGACACGTACGAGACGGGCTGGGACACGGCTTGGACAGCCGAGGTCGATGTGTCGGCGGAGGCCCGAACTGGAGACGGCAGCTCGTTCGCGACGACCACCGATGCGTTGCCCGTCAACTTCGTCAACTTCTACGAAGCGTACGCCTTCTGCATCTGGGACGGCGGCTTCCTGCCGTCGGCCGCGGAGTGGGCGTACGTGGCCAGCGGCGGCAACGAGCAGCTCACCTTTCCGTGGGGAGACGAGCTCGCAGGCACGGACAATCGGCGCGCCGTCTATGACTGCTTGCGCACCAGCGGCCTCTGTCAGGATGCCACCAGCATCGGCCCAGTCGGCTCGGCCTCCGTCGCTGGCTGGTTTGGCCACTACGACCTCGCCGGCAACGTCGCCGAGCGCGTGCAAGGTGGCCTGACGACTGCGGGCACGTGCGTCGACTGCTTGGAGCTCCCCACGACGCCGAGTCCGACCGTCGATCAAGTGCGCGGAGGCGCCTTCGACAGCGACGCCGGGGAGCTCCGCAACGATGCCGTGCCGCCGACCATGTCCCGATCGGCTCGCAGCGCGCAGGCTGGCTTCCGCTGCGCGCGGGCGCCCTAGCGCATCGCTGGCCGCGGTTGAGGCTCGCCGCGCGCGGGTGCGCGCGTCACTCGCACTCGCCCACGTGCGTCCACGACTCGCCACTTTGCGGATTTTGGCTGCTGCAGTTCGGGACGTGCGACTGATTGCACTCCCAGATGTAGTCGACGCCCGTGTCGAACCCTTCACAGCCCGCTTGCGCGACGGTGCAGGCGTACACGACTTGATCGCCCGACATCTGACCGCTGCCCGCGCTCCATTCCGACCACGTCGGCAGGCTCGCACAGTTGCCGCTCGCGCCGCCGCTGCCCGCGCCACCAGTTCCTGCGCCGCCCGAGCCGGCGCCACCGCTGCCCGCGCCGCCACTGCCTGCGCCGCCCGTCGACGCGCCACCGCTCCCCGCGCCCCCGCTCGCCGATCCGCCGGTCGAGCTGCCGCCCGTCGACGCGCCGCCCGTGCTCGTGCCA
>Ga0315910_10000103_pt1 | contig 110299 bp, 85 predicted proteins | sample EdamamesoilMG_FD_204470 | JGI IMG/M metagenome (GOLD analysis project Ga0315910, IMG submission 204470) | Garden soil microbial communities collected in Santa Monica, California, United States - Edamame soil | ecosystem: Environmental > Terrestrial > Soil > Garden | place: USA: California...
CGCCGATGGTACTGCAGGGGAGACTCTGTGGGAGAGTAGGTCGCTGCCAGATTTATGGGCCGGCTCGTCCAAATCGGACGAGCCGGCCCTTCTTTTTTGGTTCTGCACCGCGAGCGGCTGCGTTCGTCCGTGGCACCTTGCGGGTGGCTCGGCCGTGAACGTGCTGGGGAGGTCCCTGGCGTGTCCGCGACGGCCGGCGATCTCCGGACGCCATCCGTGATGGTCGGTGGTCCGCGGATGGCCGGCGGTCCGCGACGTCGGTACGCAATGGCGGATGGCCGGCCGTCCGCGAGCGGCGACGTTCTGGCGATCCGCGCGGGCGACGGGGACGGTGGCGACCGACGGCGGTCACATGGCCGAGCAACTGCTCTCGGCGCGTTCGACCCGGAGCGGAACGCAGTCCTCGGCGGTGCGTTCGAGCTGTGCGCGCACGAGCTTTCTGCCGCGAGCCAAGCGACTCTTGATCGTGCCCTCGGGGACCTCGATGAGGAGGGCGATCTCATGGACCTTGAGGTCCCGCCAGTAGTGGAGTTCGAGCACCTCGCGGAGCTCGGGGGGGATTCGGCGAAGGGCGTCGGTCACGAAGCCCTGCTCCTCCCAAAGCATGAACGTTGCGTCGGCTTCCTCGAGGTCGAGGTCTCCAAGGTCGAGATCCTCGAGGGTGCCGATGTGGCTGTCCTTGCGGCAGTGGCCGCGCAGGTACATGAGCCACTGTCCGCGCGCGATCGCCATGAGATAGGCTTTGAAGGACGACTCACCGCGAAACCGGTGCGCAGCCTCGAAGCAGGCGAGGAGCGTTTGTTGAACGAGATCTTCTGAACCGCGAGTCACGCGGCTCTGGAAGAATCGGCGAAGGGGGTCGACGTACCTCGAGAGCAAGAGGCTCCCGGCTTCGGGGTCGCCTGCGCGCCATGCGGCGAGTAGGTCTGCGTCCTCCGGAAAGTGGATGGTCACGTGTCGTAAGGCGCGAGAGCGCTCGCGCCAGCCCCGGATCAGGGTAGCAAAAAAGGGCACCTGGGAGACCGGGACCGAGAGAAATGCTGTCCGCGGCGAACAGGTTGCATGCGAAATGGGGGCTAGGAACCCCATTTCATTCGCGAATCGGGTGGCGACGGGGTGCGTCGATCGACCGCGTCGCGGAGGCGATCTCGAATCTCGGAGGATACTGGACAGAGATCCTGTCTCCTCCATAATGACCGCTCATGCGGTTCGCTTCATCGCCTGTGGAGTCCAAGCGGGCATCGAACGCGTTCGTTCCCCGTTTGAGTCTGCGGAGTGAGACACTGCTCATAAATACAGGGGAAGGATTCGATGAAGACTATCGCGAGATCTCGACGGCGGTGATCGACCTTTCGTTCGACTACGGAGGGGTCATCGTGGCTGCGGCAGACCCTCTGGACCAGATTGGGCGCGATCGAAACGGCGAATCGCAAGTCCGCCGTATTCTCGAGGGATTCGGGCCCGTGGACCTGGCGGGGCTGGAGGATTGTGCGACGATCCCCGGTTCGCACGCCGACTACGCAGTGCACATCGAGGGCGACCCGGACGTCCTGTGTGCTTTTGGGATGCATGCGATTCCGCGTTTGCGCGCGCTGGGCTGGCAGGTCGATGTCGCAGAGGACTACCCGTGCGAGGTGGTCATGCAGGCCAAGTGGTACGCGAGTCTCGACGAGGAGGATGACCGCGATTGGTTCGAGCTCGAGCTCGGGGTCGAGGTCGAGGGGCAGAGGATCGACCTCCTGCCGGTCCTCTTGGAAGTGATCGAGAGCCGGGGAAGCCTGGAAGCGCTCTCTCGCACGGCCCGCAAGACGCTCGCGTTGCCGCTCGGAAGTCGGCGCTATCTGCCGGTTCCGCCCAAGCGCCTCGAGGCGATCGCGCGGATCGTCCACGAGCTCTACGCGGTGGACGGCCTGACTCCCAACCAGAAGCTTCGTGTCCCGGCTTTCGTCCCGGATCTCCTCGACGAGCTCGAGGGCGCATTCGAGCAGGGGCAGCTGCACTGGTCGGGGGAGCCGAGCAGGCGCGAGGTGTTTCGCGGGTTATGCCGGAGCGCCGGGGCACCACCGGTCGAGCAGCCGCGACACTTGCGAGCGACGCTCCGTCCGTATCAGCAAGAGGGACTCGCCTTTCTGCAGAATCTAAGGCGCCACGGGGCGGGGGGCATCCTGGCCGACGACATGGGCCTCGGCAAGACGCTCCAAACGATCGCGCACATCGTCACGGAGGTGGAGTCGGGGGGGATGGTCCACCCCGCGCTGGTGGTTGCGCCCACGAGTTTGGTGGGGAATTGGCAACGAGAGCTGCAACGGTTCGCGCCGCACCTACGGGTCGCGGTCTACCACGGACCTCGCCGGGGCCAGGCGAGGGCGGAGTTCTCGTCTGCCCACGTCGTCATCACGACCTACGGGCTACTCGTGCGCGACCGCGAGGCGTTCGAGGACCAGACGTTCCATCTACAGATCCTCGATGAAGCGCAGGCGATCAAGAACGTCCGAAGCCAGGCGCACCAAGCGTGCAAAACCGTGGATGCCGAATATCGAATCTGTCTGAGCGGCACACCGGTCGAGAACAACCTGGAAGAGCTGTGGGCTTTGCTCGACTTCGTGATGCCCGGACTGCTCGGCGATGCGGCGCAGTTCCGGTGTGCGTTCCGGTATCCCATCGAGCGAGATGGGAATGCGGAGCGGCTGGCGAGCCTGCGCCGCCGCGTGGCACCATTCATCCTGCGTCGGCTCAAGAACAGTGTTGCGCGCGAGCTGCCGCCCAAGACCGAGATCGTGGTGCCCATCGAGCTCAAGGAGGACCAGCGCGACTTCTACGAGAGCATTCGCCTCGCAGCCCACGCCGAGGTCAGGCAGGCCGTGAAGCGCAAGGGGATCGCGGCCTCGACCATCGATATCCTCGGCGCCCTCATGAAGCTGCGGCAGGTGTGCTGCGATCCCCGCATCGTGCGAGTCGGTTCGGCGCGGGCGATCGAACATTCGGCGAAGCTCGAAGCGCTGTTCGAGATGCTTCCCGGAATGGTGGCGCAGGGCAATCGCGTGCTCGTGTTCTCGCAGTTTACGAGCATGCTGGCGCTCATTGCAGAAGGCCTCGCGGCGCGCGACATTTCGTTCGTATCGCTGACCGGAGCCACGGCGAATCGCCAGGCGGCCGTGGACGCCTTCCAAGGCGGCGCCGCAAAGGTTTTTCTCATCAGTCTGAAGGCCGGTGGGACGGGCCTCAATCTCACGGCCGCCGATACGGTGATCCACTATGATCCTTGGTGGAACCCGGCGGCCCAGGCTCAGGCGACCGATCGCGCCTATCGTATCGGTCAGCAGCGGCCCGTGTTCGTGTACAACCTCATCGTGGCCGGTAGCGTGGAGGAGCGCATGATGAATCTCCAGCGCCACAAACAGGCCCTCGCCGATGGGTTGCTCGAGAATGGCGACGGGAGCACGCTCGAGCAGCTCTCGGCCGACGAAGTCGACGACCTCTTCGCGCCGCTCGACGATCGCTCGGAAGACGTCCCGAGCGGCTGATGACGGCGTTTCCTCGCGGGTTTCTCTGGGGCGCGGCAACGGCCTCCTATCAAGTCGAGGGCGAGAATCGAGCGAGTGATTGGTGGGCATGGGAGCAGGAGCCAGGCCGGATTCAACACGGCGATCGCTCCGGTCGGGGTGCCGATTGGTGGGTCGGGCAGGCGGAGCGGGACCTGTCGCTCGCGGCGCAGATGGGTCACAACGCGCACCGGATGAGCCTCGAGTGGGCGAGGATCGAACCCGAGCCCGGCGTGTACGATCCGGAGGCGTTGGCCCGCTACCGCGAGATCTTGGGCCACGCCGCGCGCGAGGGGCTGCAGATCTCGCTCACGCTGCAGCATTTCTCGCTGCCGCGGTGGGCCGCGCAACGCGGTGGCTGGGCCTGGCCCGCACTTCCCACGCTTTTTCGAGCGTACGCAGCACGTTGCGCGCGAGAGTTCGGCGGGCTCGTCGAGCTCTGGTCGACCCTCAACGAACCGTCCGTCCTCGCTCACGGAGCGTACCTCGGTCGCCGCTGGCCTCCCGGACTCGGGCAGTGGAAGGCCTATCGCGACGCGCTCACGGGGATGCTGATCGCGCACGCGGCAGGCTACGAGGCGCTCAAAGAGTCGCTTCCTTCGGCCCGCGTGGGGCTCGTTCTCGCGATGCCTTGCTATGATCCGCGACGTCTCAAGCGTCGCGATCGTTGCGTCGCCAAGGTCCACGATTGGATCTTCAATGGGAACGTTCTCGAGGCGCTCCGGACCGGCGTCGTATGGCCCCCCACGAGCCTCCGTCCGATTCGCATCCAAGGCCTCGCCGATGCGTTCGATTGGCTGGGACTCAACTATTACGGCCGCTATCGCGTGCGGTTCTCCCCTCGAGCCTACAAGGCCGCGTTTGGTCGGCACGTACAAGACGATCCGATTCGCACCGCGAGCAGCGACTGGGGGGACGTGTACCCCGAAGGGCTCACGCGGCAGCTCCAACGCCTCGCACGCTTTGGCGTTCCGCTCTACGTGACCGAGAATGGTGTCTTCGGCAGCGAGCAGGCCGCGTATCTGCGCGAGCACGTGGACGCGGTCGCGGCCGCTCTGCGTGCAGGTGTCGATGTACGTGGCTACTTCTGGTGGACGCTCGTGGACAACTTCGAGTGGGCGGAAGGATGGCAGACCCCGTTTGGGTTGCTGGCGCTCGACCGCGAGACGCAAGCTCGGTCCCCGCGACCCGTCGCGGAGCTCCTGGCGCGGATCTGCCGCGAGAAGGCTTGACTCTGCGGCCAGGGCAGGCATCGTCGACGCATGCGAGGCTTTGCGCGCGTCAGTGCGGCGGTCCCCAGTTGTGAAGTCGGCGATCTCGTGGGCAATGCGCAGCGCACCATCGAGCTGCTAGAACGCAGCCACGCGCAAGACGATGCGCTCGTCGTGTTCCCGGAGCTGGGCCTGACGAGCTACACCGCCCGCGATCTGTTCCACGACCACCACCTCCTCGCGGGGGCGTTGGGTGCCCTGCAGCGCGTCTTGGATGCGTCACGGGACCTGCATCCGTTGGCGCTCGTGGGTCTCCCGCTCCGCGTCGGGCCTGGGCTCTTCAACGTCGCGGTGGCACTGCAACGCGGCCGGATCCTCGGCGTGATCCCCAAGGCGTACCTGCCGAACTATCGCGAGTTCGAGGAGCGGCGGTGGTTCCGAACGGGCGACGACCTTCCGCCTGGCGCCGTGATGGAGGTGCTCGGCCAGGAGGTCCCCGTGGGTCTCGACATTCTGTTCGCAGGGACGGGCGACGTCACGGTCGGCGTGGAGGTCTGCGAGGATACGTGGGTCCAGATCCCTCCGAGCGCGTATGCCGTTTCGGCGGGGGCGACCATCATCGCCAACCTCTCGGCCTCGAACTTCACCATCGGCAAGGCCGAGCTCCGGCGACTGCTGGTGCGATCCGCCTCCGACCGTGGGAAGTGCGCCTATGTCTACGTAGCGGCCGGGCCTGGTGAATCCTCCACGGACATCGCTTTCGATGCCGATGCGTTCATCTGCGAGAACGGGCGGGTCATGGCGGAGTCGCGGCGCTTCGCGAGGGCGGGCCAGCTCGTCACGTGCGACGTGGACATCGAGACGTTGGTACGCGAGCGCATCACGACGAACACGTTCGGCGATTGTGCGCAGGACCATCGGGATCATCGCAGATTTCGGCGCATTCGCTTTGCTGCGCCAGAACACACGAAGAAGCCGTTGCGCAGGGATGTGTCGTCCCGCCCGTTCGTACCCTCGGATCCGCGGACGCTGGGCGATCGTTGCTGGGAGACGTTCGAGATCCAGACCAATGCGCTTGCGACCCGGATGACGGCGATCGGTCGCCCGGCGCTGGTGCTGGGCGTCTCCGGGGGGCTCGATTCGACCCACGCGGCGCTCGTGTGCGCAGGGGCCCTCGACCTGCTGGGTCGTGAACGCTCCGCGCTCCACTGCGTCACGCTCCCGGGCCTCGGGACCACGAGTGGTACGCGGAAGAACGCAGAGGCGCTGGCGCTGGCGCTCGGGGGGTCGTTTCGCGAGGTGAACATCTCCGACGCTTCGCGTTTGGTGCTGCAACTCGTCGGCCACGAAGCGGCGGATGGGACGAGCACCGTCGAAGAGCTCCTCGCGAGGCTCCGCGAGCACCCGCGGATGGGGGACGTGACGTTCGAGAACGTGCAAGCCCGGGTCCGGACGCTCGTCTTGATGACGGTCGCCAATCAGGTGGGGGGCATCGTCGTGGGGACGGGCGACCTCTCGGAGAAGGCGCTCGGGTGGTCCACCTATGCCGGTGACCACATCGCCATGTACGACGTCAATGCGGGGATCCCAAAGACGTTGATTCAATCCGTGATGCGCTGGGTCGCGATGGAGCGCGCCACCACGTGGTCGGCCGGCGATCCTTCGCTCCTCCACGCGACGCTGCTCTCGATCCTCGACACTCCCATCTCTCCGGAGCTGCTCCCTCCGTCCCAGGACGGCACCATCGCACAGCTCTCGGAAGGTGCCCTCGGACCGTTCGAGTTGCACGACTTCTTCCTGTACCACTTCGTGCGCCACGGAGCTTCGCCGCGCCGCATCCTGGATCTCGCTCAGATCGCGTTCGACGGCCGATACGACCTCGCGGTGCTCAAGCGGTGGCTCAAGCTGTTCTTGGGCCGCTTCTTTCACCATCAGTTCAAGCGCTCGTGTACGGCGGACGGGCCCAAGGTCGGCCAAGTCGCGCTGTCCCCTCGCGGTGATTGGCGGATGCCCTCGGACGCGCGCGTCCAAAGCTGGATCGCCGAGGTCGACGCCTACGATGGGAGCGACGCGTGACCACGATGGGCCCGGCGAGGCGTGGACCCCTCGTCGTGGCGATGGTGCTCGGGCTCGCGTGTCGCCCCGCCGAGCCGTCCGAGGCACCGCCTCCGGCGGAGCTCCGTCGCGATGAAGCGCTGACGGCCGAGCAGGCGCAGTACCTCGCAGCGCTCGTAGAGACCGCGGATCGCGACCCGGACGACGTCTCGGCGCGGAAGGCCTCGGGTCTGGCGCACATGCGGTTCGCGCTGTCGGGCGTGCTGTCGCTCCAAACCCGTGCGGAGGCGGATCTGGAAGCGGCGTTCAGGCTCGATCCGGGCGATCCGGAGCTGACCCGCTCGCTTGGGCGCTTCTACAACATGCGTGCGGTCGCGGGCGACGACTCGAAAGCGGCGCTGCAAGTGGAAGTCTATCGCGCGCTCCTGGGCGATCGCCCGGTGACGGAGCTCGACACCCGCCACTTCACGGCGTGGGCGTTCGCTCAGCTCGGGCAAGTCCTCACCCAGAAGAATCGGGGTCGCGTGTTCGAGGCGCTCGGGACGGTGCGCGCGCTGGAGGCGGAGCTCGAGCGGCGGACCGAAGCCAGCCCGCAAGACATCGAGCTGTTCGCCTTGGCGGGGAACTTCGCGTTCTTCTTCGCCGGGAACATCCCGCTCGGGCGGGAGGACCGGGTTCGGCAGGCGGTCCGCTATTTCGAGGTCGTCCGCGAGCACTGGCCCAAGATGCGGTTTGGGGCCCGCGATCCAGAGCACTGCCCCAACACCTACGAGAACTTCATGTTCGAGCTCGCCGAGGGGTACACGGTGCTCGGAGAGGTCGCTCCGGCGCGCGAGATCTACACCGAGCTCGCCGAGCGTTCGCTGCAGACGCGCGCGCAGGAGCAGATCGCCTACGTCTCCGCGGAGCGCCTGCGCAACCACGCGGAGTATCTCGGCAAGCACGAACTCATGCCCCCTTGGCCGAGCGACGTCGGCAACTGCGTGGTGTGTCACGCGTACACGAGCGACGTGCCGCTCACGTCGCTCCACAGCGTAGAGCCGCTCCGGCTCTCGGACATCCCCACCCGGGCGCGGAGCAAACCCGTCGCTTCGGGGCCCGTGCCTTCGGAGCTACGGGCTCTGGTGGAACAGCATTGCACTCGATGCCATCGTCGCGGAGCGGCCGCCGAGGCCGCGGGCGACTTCACTTCGGACGAGGCGGTGCTGGCCCGAGCTCGCGCGATCCGCCGCAGGGTCGAGGATGGCGAGATGCCGCCCGATCGTCCGCTGCCCCCCGCGTTCATCGAGGCGTTCACCGGGGCGGTGGAGGTCATCGCTCCGCGAGGGCGGACACCCGCTGAAACACCGGCTCGGGCAAGCGGCGCACCACCGCCATGATGAGTGCCCAGTACGTCGGTACGAACCAATCGTTTCCGGGGCGATCGAGGCGGGCGAGGATCTGCGGTGCGACGGTCTCCGGACGGGCGAAGAGCGCGTTCTTGGGGTGGTCGACCGTCATCGGCGAGTGCACGGGACCCAGTTTGATCGTGTGCACATGGACGCCCCGCTTCCAAAGGCGACTGCGAACCCCCTGGAGGTACGTGGTGAGGGCGCTCTTGGCGGATCCATAGGTGTAGTTGCGCGGGCGCCCCCGGACGCCTGCCACCGAGGACAAGACCAGCAGGGAGCCATGCCCCTGTCGTTCGAGCTCGTTGGCGATCGGAACGATGAGCGATACGGCGGACAAGAAATTGGTGCGGAGGATCGCCTCGGCCGCGGCGAAGCTCGCTTCGGTCTGGGCTTGGTCGCCCAGCGCCCCGTGTGCGATGACCGCGATGTCGAGGCCTCCGAGGGCCGCAATCGCGGATTGGACGCGAGCTTCGTTGTGACCGAGCTCGTCGAGGTCAGCGATCTCGTACCCGACGACGGCATCGCCGATCGCTTCACGCAGCACGTCGAGCTTGCTTGCACTCCGCCCGACGAGGAAGAGCCGGTCACCACGCGACGCGAAGCGTTTGCACATCTCGGCGGCGATCGCCGAGGTTGCACCGAGGACGAGAACGAGAGCCATGCGCTAGGATGGTAGCCGTGACGGCCCCGATCCCGAAGTTCCCCCGCCTCACCGAACAGGTGTTGGCGCGGCAGTACATCCGCGGATCCACCGTCCAAGTCGTCCTCCACCCCGCCGCTCCGGCCGACGACGTGCTGATCCTCGGACGCGAGGCCTGGATCGTGCTCTCTGCTGCCGATGGGACGCGAACGGTCGAGGGCCTGGAACTGGCGGCTCGGGCCCGCGGGGTGCGACCGCGTGCAGGGACGGTGCAGGGTCTCCTGGCAGCGCTTGCGGAGTGCGGCTTGCTTGCCGACGGACCCCCCACGGAGCTCGAGGAACTCTCCGCCGTTCGCGCCCCGAGCACGCACGCGGAGGCATCTCGGCGGGTCGTCGCACTGCCCGACTACCGCTGGGCTTGCGATGGCCAGGGCGCGTGCTGCTCGTGGTTTGCGTCGGTGCTCGTCACCCGGGAAGAGGTCTTCAGGATCCGCGCGCACCGAAGCGAGCTTCCCCTGGGCACTCTCGCGTCCGAGGAGCTGTTCCTCCCGAGGCGCGGCTCGGTCCCACAAGCGCTCCATGTGCCGACGGTTCGCGACGGGGCATGTTGTTTCCTCGAAGAGGACCGACGCTGCGGTGTCCATCGGCGCCTCGGTGCGGGAGCCAAACCAGAGGGCTGCCACCAGTACCCCACATGTTTCATGGACGACGGCGTGGAGATCCGGGCGAGCGTGCGGACCGAGTGCGCGTGCACCCTCCGCGTGCAGCCTCCCGACGTCGCGACGCTCGGCGCAGCGGACGAGCGAGTGCGGACGCGCGCGGACATCCCGGCCACCGCGGCGCTCGACGTGTTGCCGGAGACGATCCCTTGGGTGGGCGAGGCGGTCGTCGATCGGTCGGTGCTCCGCGAGTGGATCGCCGCCCGCTTTCGTGAAGCGTGGCCGAGCGACCTCGCGGGGTGGCTCTGGCAGCTGGCGACGGGGTTGGAGCCCCGCTCGGAGTCTCCCGCCTCCGCCCTGAGATCGCTCTCCTTCGACTGCGAGCGGCAGGCGCGTCGCGAGGGGGCGTGGCGCGGGGCCTCCGAGCCCTCCATGATCGGGCTGCAGTGGATCGCGGAGGCGGCCCTCTTGGCTGCGGAAGTCGAGGCGTGGGATACGGTGCCGGTGCATCCCAGCGAAGCGCTCTATCTGCGGGCGGCATGGTGGGCCTACGTGGATGCGGGCGCTCGCCCTTGGAGCGCGTGGCTGCGCCAGCGGGCGGTCCGTATCTGGGTCGCTCGCGTCATGCACAGGGTTCGCGGCGATGCGCAAAGGCACGCGATGTTCGATGAACCGCTCACGGTCGTCGACGCCGTGCTCCGCAGTCGTGGCTTGCCCTTCGGGCGCGACCCATCTTGACAAGACCATCGGAGCGGTCAGGCTCGCTCCGATGGTCGATCCGTTCGCCTCGACGGGGGTCCCCGAAGTCCGGCGTCGCGTCGTGAATCGAGCTCCGCTTCGCGCGGAGCGTCGCTTCGTCCTCTACTGGATGATCGGCTCCCGTCGGACGCGCTCGAACCATGCGATGGACCTCGCCGTAGACCTGGCCCAGGCGTTGCGCCGGCCGCTGCTCGTGTTCGAGGCGCTGCGCGTCGGCCATCCGTGGGCCTGCGATCGCTTCCATACCTTCATCATCGAGGGCATGCAGGCCAATGCGGCCTCGCTCGCTGGCACGGGGGTCGGCTACTTTCCGTACGTCGAAGGTTCGGAGGGCGAAGGGAAAGGCCTGTTGGCGGCACTCGCCGAGCAGGCCTGCGTCGTGGTCACGGACGACTGTTTGGGTTTCTTCCAACCCCGGATGCTGGAAGCGGCGAGCGCCCAGGTCTCTTGCATGATGGTCGCCGTGGATTCTGCGGGCCTCTTGCCGGTTCGGGCTCCCGATCGCGCCTTTGCCCGTGCGTACGATTTCCGTCGCTACCTCCAGCGAGAGCTCCCGAGCCACCTCTTGCATGCACCCCACCGCGATCCCGTCGCGGTGCACCGGTTGCCGCGGTTCGCGGGCAAGATCTCGCCCGATACGTCGCGCTGGCCGCTCGCGCTCTCACCCGAGGTCGGCTTCGACTTCGAGACACTGCGACGCCTGCCGATCGACCACGCGATCGGAGCGGCGCCTTCCATCCGCGGGGGGAGCGTCGCCGCTGCGCAACGGTTGGCTTCGTTCGTCGCGGACCGTCTGCCGCGCTACGCAGAGGCCCGCAATCACCCCGACGACGAGGCGGGCAGTGGCCTCTCTCCGTACCTGCACTTTGGCCACCTCGGCGCCCACGAGGTGTTCGAAGCGCTGGCTCGCGATGCGGACTGGAGCCCGGCGCTGCTGGAAGCCGGTGGCGGCGGGCAGAAGGAGGGCTTCTGGCAGCTGCCGCCGCCCCACGAGGCGTTCCTCGACGAGATGGTCACCTGGCGTGAGCTCGGCCAAAACTTCGCCGCGCATCGGGATGACCTCGACCAGTACTCCTCGCTCCCCGCTTGGGCCCAGAAGACCTTGGCGACCCATGCCCGCGACCCACGGCCCGTGCTCTACGACGATGAAACACTCACGTGGGGCCGCACGCACGACGAGGTCTGGAACGCAGCGCAGAACGAGCTGCGGAGCGAGGGTCGCATGCATAACTACTTGCGCATGTTGTGGGGCAAGAAGCTGCTCGAGTGGAGCGAGAGCCCTCGGGTCGCGCTCGCGAGGATGATCGAGCTCAACAATCGATTCGCGATCGACGGCCGCGATCCGAACTCGTACAGCGGGATCTTCTGGGTGCTCGGCCGATACGATCGCGCGTGGGGACCCGAGCGGCCGATCTACGGCACCGTGCGGATGATGAGTTCGCAGAGCACGCGCCGTAAGCTTCGCCTGCGCAACTATCTTGCGCGATACGGTGGCGTTGGGGGGAGCCTGCGGCTCAAGCTTTGAGCTTGGCCCGCCTGCGTGAGCGAGCCGCCATCAGGCGCGCCGAGGCGGCGCCGCCCAGAAACCCAAACAGGTGGCTTTCCCACGAGATCCCCGTCTGTCCGGGCAAGACACCGAAGATCATCCCACCGAACGCGCCGAGGCAAACGAGCGAGAGCGCGATGGTGGCGAAGCGTCGCTCGAACCAACCCGCGAGGAGCAGGTGCCCGAGGTATCCGAACACGAGGCCGCTCGCGCCGATGTGGATGCTCCCTGGGAGCCCGACGATCCAGGTCCCAAGGCCCGCGCACAGCACGGTCACGAACGTCGTGACCCAAAAGACGAGCGGGCCGCGGAAAATCACGAGGCTACCGAGGATCACGAGCGAGACCGCGTTCGTGATCACGTGGGCCATGTTGCCGTGGAGGAACGGCGCCAACGCGATGCCCAGCAGTCCCTCGGTCGTCCGTGGGCGGATCCCGTAGCGGTCCAGCGCATGATGCAAGACAGCGCCGTCGACGGCCTCGAGGGCCACCAGAGCGATCGCGAACGCGACCAGCGCTGCGAGATAACGACCGTAGTCGCGAACGATCGACCGAACGTTGTCCTTGCCCACCCCTCCAAGATAGGCCAGGGGCAGGGCGCCTGCACCTGACCTAGACGAACGCCGCCTACGCGCTGGCGACGGGGGTGGGCTGCAGGAGGAGGCGGATGTCGACGACGGCCATGCCTGCAGCGCGCGCGCCTTCGATCCCGGGGTCTCCGTCTTCGAAGACGCAGCAGCGTTGCGGAGGCACGCCGATCCTGCGCGCCGCCTCGAGGAAGATGTCCGGCGCGGGTTTGGGGCGCTCGACGTCTCCGGCGGCCACGACGGTGGCGAACAAGGAAAGGAGCTGGGTCCGTTCCAGGACCCGCTCGGCTGCCCAACGCGGACTTCCGGTCGCGACGGCGAGGGGACGCTGGCCGAACATCTGCCGCGCGATGGCCGCGACAGCGACGATGGGCTGCACCTCTCCCAGGCCCGAGAAATAGAGTTGTTCCTTCTCCTCGGCCACGGCGTGCGGGTCGAGCGTCAAGCCTGCCTCCGCCGCGAGGAGCGCGACGATCTGGGGGGCGGGGACGCCCCCGAGTGCGTAGAAGCGGGGCTCGGGGAACGAGAAGCCGTACTTCTGGGATGTCACCGTCCACGCACGAAAGTGGGCGGGCATCGTGTCGACGAGCGTGCCGTCGCAGTCGAAGATGAGCCCCTCATAGATCGAATAGTCAAGCATCCGTGCTGCTGCTCTCGTTGCAATACGGAGCGACGCTCTCGCGGAAGGCGTCGCTCCAAGGTGTGGGGCGCTGAGTCTTGGGATCGACGCGCACGATCACGCGCTCACCTGTCGCGAGATCGAGATCTTGGTCGAGCGGCATCACCCGCAGCCCGAACGTCAGGCTCGTTTGGCCGAGGTGGGCGATCCAAACGCGGATCCGTACATCGCCCACGCCCTTGACGGGGCGATGGTAGTCGACGCGGTTCGCCCGGACGAAGTGGTACTGGTCGGGGTTCTCGTTGAAGTTGAGCGGCCCGCCCCAGCCGAGCATGCGCCAGAAGGATCCGATGGCGTGCTCGAACAGTACGAGATACCGAGCGTTGTGCAGGATCTGGAACGCGTCGAGATCATCGAAGTAGACGCCGTGCGTCCGTTCGTGGAACCGCATGGGGTTACCGTGATGCGCGGCGCCTGCGTCCCGCGGCGGCCCCGAGTGCGAACAACACCAGCACGCCTGGAGCCGCATTCGTGCCGGCACCAATCGAGCATCCCTTCTTGCCCTTCGAGTCGACGGGCGGCGGGCCATCGTCGCCTTCGGGCGTCTCCGAGAGCGTATCGAGCTCGTCTTGTTTGGCTTGCTCTTCGTCGATCTCTTCTTCGGATTCGTCTCCGCCGGCCTCGCCTTCGGGCTCGGGTGCCGGCTCGGTGTAGACCAGCGTGACCTTGCCGGTGGCGAGCACCATGGTCTTACCTTTGCCGGAGACCTGCGTGACCTTGACCGTATAGGTCTTCCCCTTGTTGAACCCGACGTTGGCATCGAGCTCGATGGGGAACGAGACGAAGGGGCCACCGTCGTACTCCGCATGCTCGTGGCGATACGCGAGGTAGGGTTTGCCGTCGGGGAGTTTGCCGTGAAACTCGACGTAGATCGGGCCCGCACCGCCACGGTCGACGCTGATCCAAACGTTCGCGACCCAGATGTCCTCGCCCGGTTCGCTCGGGAGATCTTCGACCGCGGCGCTGCGACCCGCGGCCGTGATCTTGCCGCTATCGTCGGTTTCGAGCGGTTGGGGACCAAACTTGACTTCGCCAGCCCAGGCGAATGCTGGGACGAACAGTGTCGCGAGCAAGGCGATCGAGGCCATCGAGATCTTCATGGAGTCGCTCCGTCGGCGGCAGACCGTAGCAGTCCGCGGAGAAACACGCACGCCCTGCGGCGCCGTGCGGTTGCCCACGGTCAGGCGTCTTCGCGGAGCAGGCTCAGGATCTCTTCGTCGAGTCCCGCTTGATGCTCGCTTGCGAACTTGCCCACGATGATGTCGCGGCGATGGGCGATGGGAACGGGGTTGTTGGGGTTTACGCCCCGGCCACCGATGCCGCCCACGGCACGCCGACGGATCCGGCTCGGGCCCCGGCTCGGTCGCTGTTGCCCGTGGCCAGCTGCGCTCGCGGCCACCTGGGCCCGCGCTTCCGCGGCTGCGAAGACGGGGTGGGAAAGGCTTGGATCGATGGTGGGACCCGGACGGCCGGCTTCCAGCGGCGGTCCGTGGATCTCCACCTCGCGCGGAGCCGGGGGGTCGCGACGCTCCCGGCGTTCGGGGCGTGCAGGATCCGGCGGAAGCTCGGTTTGCGGGCGATTGTCCTCGACCGGGTGTTCGCCGATCGTGGCGACGATCTTGTCATCGTAGGCGCCGTGCCGAAGGTTGCGGATCATCGTCTTGTGCGAGTCCTGCATCAAGCCGATGATGGTTGCGTCGAGGTTTTCCGCGCTCAGCTGGTCGCGGTACTCGACCTTCTTGCTCCCGATGATCGTTCCGTCGTAGAAGATGTGGGTGAAGATGTGGGCTTTGTCGATGCCCGAATCCTCCGTCTGCACGTGATACAGCCGTCCCCGGTGGGGAATATTGTGGTTGTACCCGAGCTGCGGGGAATGCGAGGGCTTCATACGCGGCGCGCCATGGGAGGTTAGCAGGGCTCGCATCGCGCGGGCAACGATGCTATGTCCCACCGTTCAGCCGGACCCGTCCGGAAGCAACACAGTACCTCGGACGTTCAACGATGGACCTCGTGACCACACCCACGGCCTCGAGTGGGGCGTCGGACCGCCTGCTTCATCCATTGCGGGAGATCGAGCAGTCCGGCGAAATGCCGAGCGCCGAGACGACCGCGCAGGTTGCGGCCGAGGCCGCGCGCGTGTTGGAGATCGCCCCGGACGTGCTCTACGCGAGCCTCACCCCGGCGTTCTGCTGCCGCTATCCCCACGTCGCAATGCAGTGGCTGCGCGACGCTGGAATCCTTGCCCACCTGCTTCCCGAGCTCGATGCCACGGTCGATTTCTCGCAGGAAGGGGATCGCAGGCACAAGGACGTGTGGGAGCACACCAAACAGGTCGTGCGCCAGGCGGTGCCTCGGCCCATCGTTCGGTGGGCGGCGGTCCTGCACGACATCGGCAAGGTGACGACGCGCCGGTTTCTACCCGACGGCAAGGTGACCTTCCATGGTCACTCCGAGGAGGGCGTCCGGATGTTTCGTCGCGGCCCCGCGCGGCGGATCGCCTTCCCTGCGGACGTGCGCCGGACCGTGGAGGACCTCATCCGCCACCACCTCCGGCCGGGCCAGTACGAGGCAGATTGGACGGATTCCGCCGTTCGGCGGTTCCATCGCGAAATGGAGCCGTTCCTGACCGATCTCCTCGATCTCGGACGGGCGGACATCACGAGCAAGCGGCCGGGTAAGCGGGCGCGTTGTCTCCAGCAGATCTCGGACCTCTCGGATCGCATCCAAGCGCTCGCGGCCGAAGACGCGAAACCTCAGCCGCTGCCTGCCGGGCTCGGAAACATCCTGATGACCCGGTTGGGCTTGCCTCCGGGCAAGCACATCGGGGAGCTGCGCGACCGGCTCGAGCAGCTCGTGGCCGAAGGCGCGCTCGAGGGCGGGCAGGAGGCGGAGTACTACGTCGCCGAGGTTACCGCGCGCGGGTTGCTCGAGGGCTTGGCGATCCAGCCGCCCCGCGGTTTCTGATCCCGGCGGGGGTCCTCATCGTCGCGGGGAGGGGGGCTGCGGGGCGGGGATCCGCTGCACGAGATCGGCGCCCTCGCCCGGATCGCCGAGCGTGCTCGCGCCATCCGGGTGGCGCCGGGGTGCGAAGGATCCGGTCGTGCGTGCTTGGGCCCTCCGCTCCGCGAACACTCCGGCCGTGGGCGCGCTCTGGACCGGTCGCTCCGCGCGGCTCCAGATCGCTGCGGCGAGGCCGACGATTGCAGCTCCGCAGAGCCCGACGCCCGCGATCGCCCAAGCCATCGCACGCGGGGTGGTGCCCTCGAGCGCGAGGTTGGCTTGGTACGGGGCCAGCCACAACGCTGCGATGATGCCGATGAGGGCAGCGCTCACGACCCCGGCGAGGGCGACGAAGCCCCCGACCCGCGCCGCGCTGGCCTGCGAACGACGGGCTCCGAGCGACCAGCCTGCGCCGAGGCCCGCAGCGAAACCGATCGCCGCGAGGGCCAGCAGGCGCGTGCGCCCGATCGGGCGCAGTGGGGGCGCGACGCCTTGCAAGGTCTCGAACGCGGCCTCGACCCGGTCGCGATAGAGGCTTTGCTCGGCTGCGAGCACCGCGAACACGATGGCCACGTGGCGTGGGCCATCGCTCGCGACGCCCAGATGCAGCATGCGCGGCCCCTCCTCCAAGGTCCCGCGCACCACCCACGGGGAGTCCTCGGCCGTCGTGGGACCGACGAGCGTGCCTTTGGACGCCTCGAGGAGCGGCGCGAACACGGTCCGCAACACGGACTCTGGGCCGCCGCCCTCGGGCATCGGTTCGTCGCGTTCGACGAGCACGAGGGTCTCGGTGAAGTCGTCGCGGTGAGGCGAGGCGCGCACCTCGACGATGCGGCCGCCAAGCTGCTTGGCCCAGGTGTCCGCCTGCGCACGGACTTCGCTGGCTGGGGGGGCGGAGGGCCACGCGTTCGGGCTATCCCCCAGGGTGATCGCTGCGTGGGCAGCGGCGGGGAGCAGCGCTCCGGCGAGGCCCAGGACGCCCGAGAGGAATGTTCTCACGGGGACACGCTATCAAACCGCGGCGTCGCGGGCTGCTTTGCGGCAGCGAGGGGGGCGCGACCCCTCGTGCGGGGCGCCGGGTACCGCGCTCATCGAGAGCTCGCGGCCCGACCCCGGCCGCGTGAGCGCCCGCTCTTCCGGACGGCGGTCTTGGGGGCGGCCTGGGTGTTCCGTCGTGCCTTCGCCCCGAGCTCGGTCGGCGGAGGTGTTCCCTGCTGCGGTTGGAACGGGTGCACGTCGACGCGCTGGAGATGGGCGCCGAGCAGGCGTTCGATCTGCTTGAGGTCATCGCGCTCCTCGCTGTCGCAAAAGGAGAGGGCGATCCCGGAGGCACCTGCGCGCGCCGTCCGGCCGATGCGGTGCACATAGGTCTCCGGAACGTCGGGGAGATCGAAGTTGATGACGTGGCGCACCCCGTCCACGTCGATGCCGCGCGCGGCGATGTCGGTCGCGACGAGGACCTGCACGTCCCCACGCTTGAATCCATCGAGCGCGCGGGTCCGTGCACCCTGCGACTTGTTGCCGTGGATCGCGGCCGCCGAGACTCCTTGCTTGTGCAGGAACTCGGCGACGCGGTTGGCCCCATGCTTGGTGCGGCTGAACACGAGCGTGCGGCCGAGGTCGCCGGTCGCCAGCAAGTGCGCGAGCAGGGACCGCTTGTTGCCTTTGTCGACGAAGTAGAGGAACTGCTCCACCCGCTGCGCGGGAGAGGAGATCGGGGCGACCGCGACCTCCACTGGGTCCCGGAGCATGCTCTGGGCGAGCGCTTGGATCTCGGCGGGCATCGTGGCGGAGAAGAAGAGCGTTTGGCGTTTGCTCGGGAGTTTGGCGACGATGCGGCGTACGTCCGGCAGGAAGCCCATGTCGAGCATGCGGTCGGCTTCATCGAGGACGAACACTTCGACGTCCTTGAGGTTCACCGCGCCGCGGTTCATGAGGTCGAGCAAGCGGCCCGGGGTCGCGACGAGCACGTCGACTCCGCGGCTGAGCTCTTGGAGCTGCGGCTTTTCGTTCACTCCGCCAAAGATCACGGTGTGCCACAGCTCTTCGAGGTGTTTTCCGTACGTCGCGATGCTCTCGCCGATTTGAGCGGCCAGCTCGCGTGTGGGCGTGACCACCAGGGCGCGCACGCGTGGCTCGTCGTCCGCGGTGCTGTCGATGCGCTGCAGGAGGGGCAGCGAGAACGCGGCTGTCTTGCCGGTGCCGGTTTGTGCACACCCGAGGATGTCGCGGCCTGCGAGTGCAGGGGGGATCGCGTCGCGCTGGATCGGCGTCGGCGTGTCGTAGCCGGCGTCTCGGAGAGCGCGGAGGAGCGGGGCGCAGAGCCCCAGGCTGTCGAAGGTCACGGCGGCCCGTTCCCATAAAAATGGTTCGCAAGCAAGCACCCGAAGCGTTGTGAGGGGATTTCACCTCCGCGGAGCGCGCGGCAACGGACGTCCGAGCGATTCCGGAGATCGAGCATCCGGGCGGCCGGCAGCGACCCCGACTTGGACAAGGAACGCTCGATCCGTGGTGTTTGTTGTGGGTGTGGGTGCGACGGGGCGTGCTGGCGTGAGCCGAGCGCAGCCGTGGGGCCGATGGTATACCGGGACCCCGTCATGAAGGTTCGTCGCAGCAAGGTGCTTGCCGGCGTCGTGCTAGGGCTGCACGCCGGTTGCACGGAGGCGACCCCGGGGTACACGGACGACGGCGTGACGAGCAGCACGTCGATCGCGGAAGCGACGGGTTCGGAGGGATCGCTCTCGAACAGTGGTTCGACGGCCTCGTCCTCGGCGACGACGTTCGACGCTGCCACCGCCACCCTGGGTGAGACGTCGCTGGAGGGGCCCGGGTCCTCCGGCAGCGGTGAGGAGCTCTCGAGCGCGGAGGGGGACGCCTCGGTCTCCGAGAGCACCACCGAGGCGAACGAAGGCACCTCCGGAGAGGCGAGTTCCAGCGAAAGCACCGGGCCGGATGTCGTGCTGGTGCCCGAGTGCATGGTCCCCGCGTGGCTCACGGGCCCCGTCGATCGGCTCTTGGATCTCGATAGCTCGGAGCTGGGGGGCTTCGTCATCGTCCAGGTGGGGGGCGATACCCTGCAAGTGCGCATCGCCGACGACGGCTCCGCCGCGGACGAGGCCCGCGTGATCTCGCGGGGCATCGAGGTCGGCGCCCTCGACCTCACGTTCTTCGAGGAGCGCCCCTACATCGTCTACGAGCTCGCGGGTAGCTCCTCCGAGGACGGGGCGCGCGTGTGGCTCTCCGAAGACCTCACGCTCGATCCGAACGGCGACGTTTGCATCGACGCTTGGATGGGCTCTCCCGTCGCGAATGCCCGCATGCCTCGGATCGTGGCCGCGAACTCGAGCGGCGCCGACGAGCTGTTCGTGGGCTTCCTGAGCGATACGAATACGGTCCGGTTCTGGCGTTGGGGCATCGACGAGAGCGAAGAGCAGGGGCTGGCGCAACAGGTCTGGAGCCCGGGCAGTGCCGCCATGCGGCTCGGCGACTGGATTTGGGTGCCTTCCGACCACGCAGCCGAACCCGAGGCGCAGGTTTGGGGCGTCGTCGAGGACGCGTCGTCGGCGACCGTGAAGTTCGCTGCGAGCAATGCGGCGCGCGGTTTCCAGGGCCTTGGGCAACTTGGGGTGCGCTTCTTGGAAGCGTCGACGGGCGTGATCGTGGTCGACCTCGAGGAGACCACCGACGCGCTGCGCATGGGGCCGTTCCGCGGCAACACGGAGCCCGTCCTCGATGCCGTGACCTACGTCGAGAACGGCCCCTGCCGGGAGCTGCGTGTCGCGCAGCTCGGGGATGATCTCACCGCGACCGCGCTGTGCGGGGACGCCGAGACGCCCAACATCCAAGCGGTGCTGTTTGGAGTCGCCGCAGACGCTCCCGTGGCGCAGACGCCTGTCTTGCCGGGAGGCGACGCGATCCTCGAGCACCGCGTCTTTAGCCACGCCGATCAGTTCTGGGCGGTCTGGGCGGACGACGCCGGCCTTTGGATCGCCCCGGTTTGCGCTCCGGCGGACGCTCTGTCCGATTCGGGGTGGCAGCGGCCGCCGTGGGGGTTCGCCTCGACGGGATGGTTTGGCCCTGGGGCCGAATCGGGCGAAGACTCCCGGGGCCGCTGAGCCTCAGGGGATCACACCACGCGGCGCATCACGATGGCGGAGATGTTGTCGGGCCCTCCCGCCTTGTTCGCGGCGTCGATCAGGCGCCGCGAAGCGTCGCGGACGTCGCGTTGACATGCGAGGGCGGCGATCTCCTCTTTGGGGACGACATCGCTGAGGCCGTCCGAACACAGCAAGAGGTTGTCCCCTTTGTCCATCGTGTGCTGGCCGACATCGGCTCCGCTCTTCTTCTTGCCGTGCCCCAGACAGCGGCTGATCCGGCCGCGGTACGGGTGCGTGGCGGCCTGCTCTTGCGTCAAGAGGCCCTGCTCGACGAGCTCCTGCACCATCGTGTGATCGACGGTGAGCTGCTGCAGCGGCTCGCCTTCCCGGACGCGATAGACCCGGCTGTCTCCGGCGTGGGCGACCCACACCTGCTCGCGCACCCCGAGCACCGCGACGCACGTGCACCCCATTCCATGCGCGGCCGGGTTGTGGGCGGCTTGGTCGACGATCCGCTCGCTCGCGCGGGAGAACGCCTCCAACAAGAGCGTCACCGGATCGAGCTCGAGGAATTTCTCGGCGACGAACTCGCTGATGACGCCCACGGCGAGCGCCGAAGCGACCTCGCCCGCGCTGTGGCCCCCCATGCCGTCACAGACGATCGCGAGGTGATAGCCGCGCCCATCGTCTTCCTGGATTGCGATCGCGTCTTCGTTGTGGTCTCGCGCGATGCCCGGATCGCAAGCTCCGGACATCTGGACCTCGAACGTCCCGGGAATGTGGGTACGCTTGAAGAGCTTGTACATTGTAAGGGGGTGGAGCCGAGGGGGATCGAACCCCTGACCTGTGCATTGCGAACGCACCGCTCTCCCAGCTGAGCTACGGCCCCTGGAGGTCGCGCAAGTTAGCGGAACCTTCGGGGGGGTGCAAGCCCGAATCGGCCCCATAGCACCGAGGCCGCCACCAGGGCGGCGACGACCGCCAAGGGCCCATTTTCCGGGCGAGTCAGCCAGACGACCCACGTCCCCACGGACTCATGGTAGCCGATCGGGGTGAAGGCGAGGGTCCGGCTCGATCGTCTGCTCGTCGACCGCGGCCTGTGCGAGTCGCGTACGCGGGCCGCGGCGCTCGTCATGGCGGGCAAGGTCCTCGTGCTCGGACAGCGGGCGGAGAAGCCAGGAACGATGGTCGATCCGGCGGCGCAACTCGAGGTGCTCGGGCAGGAGCATCCTTATGTGTCCCGGGGTGGGCTCAAGCTCGAGGGTGCTCTGCGCGCCTTTGGGCCGCAGCGTGGGACCGAGCCCAGGCTTTCGGTGGTCGGCCGGGTTGCCATCGACATTGGAGCCTCGACGGGCGGTTTCACCGATTGCCTGCTGCAGCACGGCGCCCTGCGGGTGCACGCGGTGGATGTCGGGTACGGTCAGCTCGCGTGGAAGCTCGCCGCGGACGAGCGGGTGGTCGTGCACGATCGCCAGAACATCCGGACGATGCCCGACGATGCGCTGGGTGAGCGCGTGCCGCTGGCGGTGATCGATTGCTCGTTCATCGCGCTCGCGAAAGTCCTCCCGCACGCCTTGCGCTTCCTCGAGCGTCCGGCGGAGGTCGTGGCGCTCGTCAAGCCGCAGTTCGAGCTCGACCCTTCCCGGGTCGGGAAGGGGGGGATCGTGCGGGACGAGGAGGATCGCCGGGAAGCGCTCGATCGCGTGGAGAGCACCGCCCGCGACCTCGGGTTGGTGGTCATGGACCGCTGCCCGTCCCCCATCGCGGGCCGCGAGGGCAATCTCGAGTACCTGGTCTGGCTACGATGGGATACACCTCCGGGATGACCATGAGCACCCGAGCACGGGCCCATCTGCGCTCGCTCGCCCACCATCTCGAGCCCGTCGTGCTCGTCGGCGCGGAGGGGTTGAGCGTCGGCGTGCAAGATGCTGTCAAGACCGCTCTGTACGATCACGAGCTCATCAAAGTTCGCATTGGACAGTCGTTCGAGGGTGATCGCCAGGAGATCGCGCGTTCACTCGCCGACTTGGTCGAAGCGGACCTTACTCAGATCATCGGGCGGGTCGTCGTCCTTTATCGGCCCCGCGACAAAGATCTTCCGGGGCGACCGAAGATTCAGCTTCCCGCCTGATGGTAGGATCGCGCGGCGTATGCGGTCGCTGTTCGTCCTTGGGCTTTGCCTCGGGTTGGCCGTTCTCGGGTGCAAGCCTCGCGGGGCCGAGCCTCCCGAGGGGGCGTGGGCTGGGAAGCGTCGCGTCAAGAACGCTCCAGCCGTCCCGGTCGTGAGACCCGAGGCCGCCGCGGGTGCAGGTTCTCCCGTGCTCGACATGCTCGATGCCGAGCTGCAGACCAATCTCGGCCAGCTGCGCGACGAGACGCTCGAGCTCCCCGCATATTTTCTGGGGTACGAGCTCTACGCGACGGAGGAGCTCTGGATCGAAGCCGAAGACGGCGTGATCACCCGGAACGACTCGGAAGAGCTCCGCACGCTCGATGTCGACGTCCGTGTGGGGACGCCCAAGCTCGACAACAGCCACTCTCGCGAGGGCAACTTCGGGCCCGGGAACGGGCTCGGCTCGGGGTTGCCTGCCGCCCTCGGCAACTTCCCGCTCTCGCTCGCGCAGGGGCTTTGGCTCGACACCGAGGCGCAATACAACAACGCGGTCGCCTCGTTTCGCGAGGTGGAAAGCAGCGAGCAGCTGCGAAGCGCCGATGAGCGCGAGCACCCAGACTTCAGCGCGGAAGAGCCTCGCGTGCACATCGAGCCCGAGTACGCGCTGGATTTCGGGCGCCTACGCGCGACGTACAAGCCGCTGCTACGCGACGTCTCGTCCGTGCTCGGGGCGGCGCCCGAGGTCCTCGAGAGCAACGTCACCGTATTCGCCGTCTCCGAGAACCGCTACCTCGTCAACAGCGAGGGCAGCCGCATCCAAACCGGCTCCACGCGGATCCGGATCTTGATGAATGCGCGGGCGCAGGCGGAAGATGGGATGCATCTGCAGCGCACCGCCACGTTCGAGGCGCACACCTCCGAGCAGCTCCCTTCGCGGGAATCGTTGGTCGAGCGCGCCACGGAGCTGCGGACGGAGCTGCTCGCCTTGCTGCAGGCGCCGATCGCCGAACCCTACACCGGTCCGGCGATCCTGGACGGGCGCGCCGCGGGCGTGTTCTTTCACGAGATCTTCGGGCATCGCCTCGAAGGGCACCGCCAAAAGGACGACCTCGAAGGCCAGACCTTCAGCGACAAGCTCGGCAAGATGGTGCTCCCGCGCTTCCTCGATGTCGTCGACGATCCGTCGGTCTCCGAGCTGCTCGGGATTCCACTGTCTGGCCACTATTTCGTCGACGACGAGGCGGTCGCGGGCCAAAAGGTCGTCCTCGTCGACAAGGGCAAGCTCAAGGCGTTCTTGCTCGGACGTTCGCCCGTGCTGCCCTTCACGCACAGCAACGGGCATGGGCGCCGCGAGGCGGGCAACCAAGTGGTCGCCCGCCAGGGGAATCTCATCGTGTCGTCGCGGCGCGCATTCACCCGGGAGCAGCTCCGTGAGGAGCTCCTGGATGAGATCGAGCGCCAGGGTAAGCCGTACGGGTTGCGGTTCGAGGACATCGAGGGCGGCTACACGATCACGGATCGTAGCGGCCCTCAGGCGTTCAAGGTGCAGCCGTTGATGGTGTACCGGGTCTACGCCGACGGACGCCCCGACGAGCTCGTGCGCGGGGTGGAGATCGTGGGCACCCCGCTGGCCGCGTTCGAGACGATCCTCGCGACCGGCGACGTTCCCGGCGTGTTCAACGGGGTGTGCGGCGCCGAGTCGGGTTGGGTCCCCGTGAGCGCCGTCAGCCCCCCGTTGCTGCTGCGTAGCATCGAGATCGAACGGGCCGCGCACGACCGCGGGCGACCGCCACTGTTGCCGTCACCTCCCGCCTCGACCACGTCGCCTTCGCCTGCTGGGGGCCCCCTGGGCACCGCGACGCCTGCTTCCCTCCGGGCGGCGCTCCGGTCGACGCCAGCGAAGCTCGAGGACGTGCCATGAACTCCGCGATGATGCCCGGGGCTTGGACCCTCGTCTTGGCGATGCTCTCGCCGCCCGACCCGGCCGCGCCCTCGAACGCTGCGTCACCGAGTGCCGCGGCCCCGAGTGCCGCGGCCCCGGGCGAGCCCGCAGCGGCCGATCCTTCCGCATCGCAGCCGTGGATGTTTCCAACGTCGAAGGCCGAGCGCGAAGCCATCCGCCTCGAGCTCGAGCGTGGCCTCAAGGGACTGCATCTCCCCGATGCACCGCGCCCGTATCGCGCCGAGGCACGTGTGGTGCGGGCGGGACTGCTGAGCATCGACGGCAGCTACGGCGGTCTCATCACCGACGTGTTGCAGCGCCAATCGACGGGCACCGTGGAGGTGCGGGTCGGGACCGTCGCGCGCGACAACAGCAACTTCTTTGGCGGGGAGGGAGGGGTGGCGCGGTTCGACGTGCCCGAGGAGCCCTCCGGCGCCCTGTTGCGCAAGCGCCTGTGGCTCGCGCTCGATCGGGCGTTTCGCGGCGCCACGCAGGGCTTTGCGGCCAAGCAGGTTGCATTGCAGCGCCTCGCGGTCGAGGAGCTCCCGCCCGACAACTCTCCGGCGCCCCCGGCCGTCACCCGGACCGCCGAGCTCGGGCCGGCGCCGATCGATCGCACGGCCCTCGGCGCCGCGATCGGGGCGCTGAGCGTGGAGTTCGCGCGCTGGCCGAACATCGACAATGGAGACGTGCATCTGCAGGTGCTCCGGAGCCAAGAGACCGTTGTCAGTACGGATGGTCTCGACGCTCAATGGGCGCACGACCGCGCGGTGCTGGCCGTGGTCGCAGACACCAAGGCGCCGGACGGCATGGTGCTCGACCATGGTCTCGCGCTGCATCTCCAGCACGTCCCCACGTCCGCAGCGGAGCTCCTGGAGCTCGGCAAGCCGCTCGTCGAGCGCGTCCTCGCCGAGCTCGACGAGCTCTCGCGTGCGCCGATGATCGACGAGGAGTATGACGGTCCGCTGCTGTTTCGCAGCGTCGCGGCCGCGCAACTGCTCGCCTCCACCGTCGCGACCGAGGCCGTGGGCACGCCGCCCCCGCTCGCCGATGGTGGACGGCTCATGGACCTCGAGCCGGCGTGGCACAAACGTCTCGGCAAGGTCGTGATGCCGCCGTTCATCGACCTCGTCGACGACCCCAGCCTCGACGCATTCGGGCGCATGGAAATCGACGCGGAAGGGGTGACGCCCGAGCGCTTGGTGCTCGTGCAAGGCGGTGTGCTCCAGACGCTGCTGATGACCCGCACGCCCAACGCGATGCTCGGCAAGAGCAACGGCCGCGCCCGCATGTCGCCCGCGCTCGAGAGCGGTCCAGCGATCACCAACCTCGAGCTCCACAGCCGCAGGCGTGGCCTGACGGACGCCGCGCTCGAGCGCGAGTTGCTCGCGCGCGCCCGCGAAGACGGGTACGAGTTCGCGTACATCATCGAGACGCTGCGCGATGGTTCGGTCCTCGGCTCCGTCCCTCGCGAGAGTGCCGCCGCGTACGCAGGGACCGGAAAGCTCGACCTACCGTTGCCCGCGCGCGTATTCCGGATCGAGCCCGGCGGCAAGAAGACGCTCGTGCGCGGAGCCGTGCTCGCGCCCGCCTCGGTCCGCGTGCTCCGTCGGATTCGCGCCGTGGGCCAGCATTCCGCAGCCGTACCGATGCGGATCCCCGTGGGAGCCTTCGGCGGGTTCAACTCGGACTCGGGGATCGATGGTGTCCTGAGCCAGACCGTCGACGTCCAGGTCACGTGTCCAGACTTGCTCATCGACGGACTCGAGCTGTTGGTGGAGCGCGGCGAGCACGAGAAGGCACCGACGCTGCGTCATCCGCTGCGCCGCGAGGCGCCCGCGGACCCGCCCGCCGAGACGGAAGCACCGCCCCAGGCCGCCGGTCCCGCGCCACCCTAGAAAGGCGCTCGGACGACGTACGCTCACTCGTCGTCGCAGGGCGTGTCGAGGGATCCACACCGCTCAGGCGGTGTGCCCCATTCTGCGAGGTCCGTCTCGGTGGCTGTCACCCACTTCTTGCTTTCGAAGATGAGTTGGGTCGTGAGTCGTCCGTCGATGAAGTCCGGACCGAACGCGATGTCGAAGACGAGGGTGACGTCATCGGGGTCGGGGGGATCGAAGGCGGTCAGCTGGAGGCTGCCTTGGAGCTCCCGCGGATCGATCTTGTGGTGAAGGGTGGTGGCGCTCTCACCGTTCAGGCCGACCGTGCGCGAGAGGGGGAGCATCCAGTGCTCGTCGAGCGCACCGTCCTCGGTTCGCAGGGAAACCTCCACGTCGACTTCCAGGCGAGGATCGCAGGTGACCGCGAGGTCGACAGTGTTGCCGCGCTTCGGCTCCACGACCTGGTTGTCGATGTGGCGGATCCCGCCCCCATGGTGCGCGACGGTCAGGGTGAGCGGGCTCGACTCCACCATGGGAACCGTGTCGATGCGTGCGGGCTGCTGCGCGCGGGACGGATGCCAGCGCAGCTCGTACGTATGCGTGCCGATGGCCAGGTCGAGGAGTTCGCGGGCGGTGAGACCGGTGGGTGCGACGTCGTCGATGCTCGCGAGCGTGGTGGGGGTCTCGTCGCAAGTGGGGTAGGACGACGAGCAAGCTGCGACGCCGGGTAGCAGGAAAAGGGCAAAGCAACGACGCATTCGTTAGGCTTGCACGACGCGGTGCTGCGCACAACGGCCACTCCGACAAAGACGAAAAAAGACGGCCACTCTCGTGGCCGTCTCGGGCACTGACCGGTGGTCAGTCAGGAACGGGGTCCTTCGCTCACATGGGAACGAGGGAGACTTCGTCGACGAACATGTCCGTGCCGGCGGCGGTACCCTCGATGTAGATCGAGGCCTCGGTCACGTTGCAGTTCGGGATCGTCAAGGTCCCTGCGAGATTGACCCACGTGCCCGGGACCACCGAGGAGTTGTTCTGGATCCACGGGTAGGCGTTGTGTCCGGCCGGAGGATCCGAGCATTGCACGACGCCCGACAGACGTACGGTGCCGGTCTGGGTACCGCCGATGGTCGCCCAAGCGCTCGCGGCATAGGTCGTACCCGGGGTGACCAAGTTGGTCAGGTTGTAGCGCGCGTTGTCACCCGATCCGGAGGTGCGGTTCGTGACGCGGAGGGACTGCGAGCCCGCGTAGACCACGTCGGTCGAGGTGGTGAGCGTGGGCGAGAGGTACCAAGGATCCCAACCGCTCGTGCCCGACTCGAAGCCCGAGTTTTGGATCAGGTTGCTGCTCGGCGGACGCACGGAGACGTCGTCGATGTACACGTCGGTACCCGCCGTGGTGCCCTCGATATAGATCGAGACCTCGGTGAGGTTGCAGTTGGGGATCGTGAGAGACCCGGACAGCTCGACCCACTGGCCTGGCGTGACGTTCGAGTTGTTGTGGATCCACGGGTACGTGTTGTGCCCCGCGGGCGGATTGCTGCATTGCACGACGGCGGAGAGGCGTGCCGTGTTGACGGCGGTTCCACCCACCGCGACCCAGGCGCTGACGTTGTAGGTGGTGCCGGGCGCCACGACGTTGGTCAGGAGATAGCGCGCGTTGTCGCCACCGCCGCTCGTGCGGTTGCTGACGCGGAGGCTCTGAGAGCCGCTGTGCGCCATCGTGTTGGTGACCGAGAGCGTCGGGTTCAGGTACCAGGGGGTCCAGCCCGCGGTGTTGACCTCGAAGTGGCCGTTCTGGACGAGGTTGATCTCGGTCGGCTCGACCGCGGGGGCCGTGAAGCCGATGCTGTCGACGTTGCCGACGCCGTAGACGTGGTTGAAGCGGACGTAGAGGTCGTGGGTGCCTGCCATGGGGACCCACGGGACCTCGATGGTCTCGTTCGTTCCCCATCCTGCCGTGGGCGGCAGGTCCACTTCCATCAATGGGGCGGCATCGGGGCTGCCCAGGTGGAGGGAGATGCTGCCCGTCTCCCCGCCGCCCTTGGCGTACGTGACCTCGAACATGTCCCAAGCATCGTCGAACGTGACCGAAGAGAAGGCGATCCAGTCGCCCTGATCGGTGTACGAGACGCTGCCTCCGCCCGTGAGCACGCCGTGCCCTTCGTCGAAATCCTCCGCTTGGAGGACGAGCCCCGCTTCCGTGCCCTGCCAGCCGCTCGGGATGTACTCGGGGACGGTGCAGTTCGTACCACCCGCGTGCGCGCACAGCAGCCAATCCATGCCGGGGCGCTGAGAGCCGTCGCTGCGGATGAGGTATGCATTCGTTTGCCAGACATCGCCCTGCAAGTGACCCCAATGGGTCAGACCCACGACGGAGGGGTTGGCGAAGAACACGCTCGCGAGGTCCCGCAACACGTTGGCGTGCCGGGCATCGTCGGCGAAGTTGACGTCGAACTCGGAGATGTAGATGGGCAAGCCCGTTGCGGCGAGCGTGGCGAGGTTCTGCTCGACGACCGAGATCTCCGCGCGCTCGTAGAAGTGCGCTTGCAGGCCAATGCCATCGATGAGGCCGCGCTCCTGCAGGAGCTCGATGATCTCGAGGTAGTCATTGGTGAACTGGGCGAGGCTCAGGATTTGGTAGTCGTTGAGGATGAGCTCGGCGCGGGGGAAGTGGCGGCGAGCCATCTCGAACGAGGTGATCACCCAGTCCCACCCGGTGGCGCCCGCACCCCCGAGCGCGGCTGCGTAGGAAGGCGGCGCGTGGAGAGGCTCGTTGACGACGTCGATGAGCTGCGCGTCCGGATAGCGAGCGGCCAGCGCCGCGTACCACTCCTCGATCTCTGCCAGTTGCTCTTCGGCGCTGAGCGACGCGAGCCACGCCGGCTGTTGTTGACCCCAGATCAGCGTGTGCAGCTTGAAGACCATGCCGCGATCACGCGCGTGGGCGTAGGCGGTGTCGAGCGGGGCCCAGTTCATTTGATCGCGCGCGGCCTCGACGACGCCCCACTTGCCCGCATCTTCGGGGGTGAGCTGGTTGAAATCGTCGCCCATCGAGGCGAAATCGGCCGCGCTGCTGGGCGCCGTACCGAGGAACCGATTGCCGATCGCAACGAGAACCCGTGCGGCGCTCGAGGTGGTGGTGTTGCCCGCTTGGTCCATCGCCGTCGCGGTGAAGTGGTGTCGGCCGTTGAGTTGGGCATCGACGGCGACCTCGAGCGTGTACGGGGCCTCGGTGGCTTGCCCGATGACCTCACCGTCGCGGGCGAACACGACATTGCGGATTCCGGCGCCGTCCGCTGCGTCTGCGGTCAGGACCAGCGTCCCCGGCGCGGTGAAGAAGTCTTCGTTCGCCGCCAGCGTGACCTCGGGTGGGGTGGGGTCACACGTTTGACCATTGATCGAACGAATGATGGTCTCGAGGTCGGCCGGATTCCCCTTCCCTTTGAAGGTGATGAAGTGACTCTGATAGCGGAGAATGGGGTTTTTCTTGAGCGATTTGGGAGCGGTGAGCACATATCCGTTCCCGCTCGGTGCGAGCTCGGCCCCGTCCATCTGCTGGATCTCGTGACCCCCCGTGTCGAGGGCGAGCTCGAAGGCCTTGCCCTTGTCGCCCGACTTGTTGGTGAGGCGGATCCACCCCCCGAACTTCTTGGAGCCGAGCTGGAGCGTGACCGTCTTCACCTCGTAGCCGCAGGTGAACTCGTGGGATTCCTGTTCCCATTCGAACCAATGGCGGAACTCTTCGCCATCCTCGGTAGCTTCGACGGACTCCGTAGCCTCGGGTGCATCACATCCGGGCAGCGCGAGCAACGCAAAAGAGCCCGCAAACCAACGTGTTCTCCATGACGAGTTTCCAAACACCATTCTGCACTCAACCTAACCGTGAACGGACGGAATGACAAATGCGTGGCCGCAATTGGCTGCGGCGTCGCCTCGGGGTTACATCTCCTGCGACGTGTCTGAATACGCTGCTGTCACGATATCCGGAGCGCGATGAATCGGATCCGGGATTCGCCGGAATTTGGCCCCCAACGGGCAAATTCCAGGGTCTTGCACGTCGCCTTGTGTTGCCCACGACCACCGCCACGCAAACTCGGTGAAGTGTCCACACACGCCCTCAAACGGGCCGATTGTTCGCTTTCCGCGAGCCGAAGCGGGCTGTCTTACCTTGGGCCAGCCACGTCTCGTTTCGCGACGACCCAGTTTCGCCTCGTCGTGGACCCGAACCTGCGTTTCGGCCGCCCAGAATCGCGAGAGGGGGCGTCCTACTCACCTGTGGAGACGGAGACTACTGGCAGATTCGTACTGTGTAGACTCACGATGATCGCGAGCTTGAACGGGTCCGCGGCAGGCCGCTGGCGGCGGTTCGGACGGGCTGGTCGTGTTACGGGTTACATCGCCCCACAGACGATCGCGATGCGGTCGCACACGTCTTGGCACGCGCAGGGGCTTTCCGTGTCTCCCACGATCGAGCCCGTGTCGAATCCTTGCAGTTGCTCGATCAGCGCGTCCGCGAAGCACCCGGGAACCTGAGGATTGCCTTGAACCTGCGCGTCTTCGCCGAACGAGGTGAGGGCGTCCAGGCGAATATCCCACAAAGTCAGATTTCGATAGACCCAGAATCTGGAGCCAATCCGCTCCAGCCGCCTCAGATCCAAGGATTGGAGCGAAGCATTCAAGTAGATCCATAGGGAGCTGCCGATGGTCTCGAGCGCCGGGAGGCGCAGCTCCGTGATGTTCGAATCGATGAGCTCATCGTCGATCGTCGCCTCCACCCAAACGTCCCCGCCGACGTGGCGGAGATTGGGAAGCACGAGCGGGCCGGCGAAAGACGTCGCGACATAGAGCGAACCGGTGATCTCGCGATAACCGGCGGCGAGTTGCACGTCGTCCGCCGTCGCGAGGACGACGTCCCCTTCGAACACGGTCCCCGTCGGCGTCGAGAGCTCGTCTTCGCAGGTCCCCGTGTCCTCGCCGAGGTCCACGCCTTCGCTGCTGCTTGCCTCGCTACCGCTCGCGTCGCTGCTGTTTGCCTCGCCGGGGCTCGCGCTGGTCGTGGTCTCCGCGCTGGTCGAGATGTCGCTCGTGGTGGCATCGCTCGCGGTGGTACTGCTCGCGTGTTCGGAGCTGCTGGCGGCCAAGGTGGAGTCGCCCGAGGCGCTGCCTCCTACTGGCGCCGCGTCCGATGGGCACCCCGCGCAGAAAGAGAGGACACCCAATGAACCGCAACCCAACCACCGAACGCGCATGGCAGGAAGCGTATCTCATTCCGCGTTCCGGGCGCGGGGGGTGGGCACCTCGGTGCAACGCGGGCGCGTGGCCCCGCGGGGCGCCCTCGGTTTGCGAGGAGCTCTAGTGCCCGAGGAGGAAGGCTCCCCAGTTCGCGTCACCGGCGATGCGCTCGAACACTTCGGGGCGGTTCGACATCCACTCGAGTTCGGGTGATGGGCCTGGGAAGGCCACGACCGCGTCGACGTTGGCATCCGCCAGACGGCGAAACCACTCCGCTCGACTGCGGCGGATCGAAGCCGGTGACGTCGCCGTGAGGATCTCACCCGACGCGGTGGAAGTGACGTGCAGGACCGTGTTTTGAAGCTCAGAACCGAAGAAGTAGTACGGCGGCCATGACATCGCCCCATGTCCCAGTCCTCCGGTGATCGCGATGGTCCTCGGTCTATCCGGAGTGTCGAGAGCGGCGGCTACCGGCGCCCAGTATCGCGGTGATCCGTGGAACTGGAATGCGGTCTGGGTAGCGGTCGCCCGCCTACGCAGTTGTTCCTTGCGTAGGTACCATCCACCTACCGACAATGCGACGAACGCGAGGACGAGTCCGAGCGAGGCGTCGTTCCGACCGAGCTTGAAGAGGAGTGGCATCCCGACGGCGAACACCATCGCCATGATCAGCACGGGCATGCGCTCGTAGAACATCCATCCATGCAACGCGTTGAAGATCGCCAGGCCGATGACGTTGACGACGACGACCTGACGATACAGCCGCCCTGCGTCTCCCCGTTCCGTGGCAGCCATCGCGATCGGAGCAAGGACGGCCAACGCACCCACGAGGAATCGAGTGATCCCTGGCCCCCCCGTGAGTCGGATCATGTTCATTCCGGGAGGGAACATCGAAGCAAAGAGCGCAACGCTCATCCCTCCGGCGATGAGGAGGCCTCTCCATCGGCCTCGCGCAACCCATGCACCAGGGACGCAGCCGATCACGACGACACCACCGAGGACCCCAAAGTTCTCGTAGATCAGCGGATGAACGAACCAGTGCCGCACCGTCGTGGACTCCTTGGCCCACGTGTATTCACCTTCATAGAAGAAGGTTTGCGCGAAGTCGACCTCTGCATTCGAGCGTCCGAGCTCGATGCCAAAGAGGGTCGCGGGCAGCGGGCTGAGGGGAGCTCCCGTATCCCGATAGGCAACGAGGAGCCAAGGGACGAAGACGAGCAGAGCGACGGCTGTACCGATGACGACGGCTCCCATTGCATGCCTCCGATCGCTTCTCGTTGCAGCGAAGGCGGTCAAGAGGAGGCCAACGAGCAGCGCGGGCACTACGTTCGTAATCCCCGCGCCGACGGCAATGCCGAGCCCCACGATGGCCAAGGCGGCATGCGACACATTTCCGCCTTGCGCGAAACGAGCTCCATGCGCCGCAGCCGCGGTCGTGCCCACGGCTGCGAGGAGCCCGGAGTACCCGGTGCCGATGAGCACGTAGGCGATGGGCATGTTCAGGGCCGCGGCGATGCTGAGGCCACGCGTGTCACCCCGCAGTCCCAAAGCGTGCGCCAGCGAAGCCACGCACGCACCGAGCGAGATCCAGTGCATGAAGTGCCCGAGCGCCGTCGCAAAATCGTTGTGGAACGGAAGCATGGTCCACGCCGCGAGCACCTCCGTACCCGCGACGTAGTGACGGCACATGTTCCAGATCCCAGGCGCCTGCGGTAGCGCCCAGTCGTACCCCTGGAGAAAATGAACCGCTCGCGGTCCGCGATACGTCATCCAGTCCCATCCGAGCGGAGGCGTGAGGAGCGTTCGCAGCAACGCCAAGGCACCAATGGCTCCCGTGACGGCACCCCAGGTCGAGCGGAGCCAGCCGAGGCCTTCCTCGCGGAGTTGGTGCCAGTCGCGGGACGCGTGCTCGTACACGGCGCCCGGCCATGCTCGCGCAAACAAGGCGAGAGCAACGATGCCGAGTACCGCGGGTAGCGGTCGAAATCCGTTTGCGGAGAAAAGTAGGAAGAAGCCGACGGTCGCGAGCCAGATCCCAGCGACCACCGCGGCGCTGACACGTCCCCACGCGTCTTCCGGGTCGGAGGCCAAGCGACATGCCACCCAGTAGCTCCACCAGGCGGTTCCGACGACGAGGATGAGACCCGTCGAGAGACCGAGGAAAAATCTCAGGAAATCCACGCGAGGTCGTCTCCTCGAGGCGTTGCTAGCGTTTATGGCGCGGCGAGGCAAGCCTTCGGGACCATGGGATGGTGCGGCCGCGAAGGCGGAACCCAGGGCCAGACTTCGTCGTCCCGCTCGATGCGAACTCGAAGGAGCGCCGGGCCAGGCTCTGCGAGCCAGGTCTCGAGCGTCGGGTGGGGAGCCGTGTCGCCCTCGGCCGCCCAAGCCTTCACGCCGAAGGAACGTGCCAACGCGACGAAATCGGGATTGTCGGAGAGGTCGTTCTCGCTGTCTCCGCCAAAGAGTTCGGACTGCTGCTGTCGCACCATGCCAAGGCTGCTGTTGTCGAAGAGCACGATCTTGACCGGAAGTCGGTAGCGCACCAAGGTCGCCAGCTCTTGGACGTTCATGAGGAACGAACCATCTCCGGTGACGCACACCACGCGATGTCCGGGTCGAGCGATTTGGGCGCCCACGGCCGCGGGAAGGCCGAATCCCATCGCCCCGAGGCCTCCGCTGGTCAGGTGGTGGTGGGCGTCCGTGAACCGCAGACAGCGCGCAGACCACATCTGGTGATTGCCAACGTCACACGTGACGATGTCCCCGTGAGCGAGGTGTTCGTCCAACGCCCGCAACCACGCGATCGCTTGCGAGCCTCCACGCCTGAACTCCCTGGAGGTGCTCGCGGCCTCTCGGCACCACCCCTGCCAGGCAGGGGGGCATGACGGGGCGCGTTCGAGGGCAGGCCAGATGTCCGCAAGGTCCGCGCAGATCGGCAGGTCCGCGTGGCGGCGGCGACCGAGTTGCTTGGGTTCGATGTCGATGTGAATCACGCGAGCATCTGCAGCGAAGCTCGCCAAGTCGCAGGTCGCGCGATCATCGAAGCGTACGCCGAGGGCCAACAGCAGGTCGCAGCGCGCGACCGCCTCGTTGGCTGCGGGCGTGCCGAACATTCCCACCATGCCCAGGGCGAGGGGATCGCCCGGCAAGCCGTTCCCGAGCCCGAGCAGGGAGTTGACTTGGGGGAGGTTCGTGCGCGCGGCAAACTCGCGCAAGGCCGCGGTCGAGCGCGCAGCCCGAATGCCGCCACCCGTGAAGAGCAGCGGGCGCTTCGCGGCGCGGAGCATCGCGAGCAAGGAATCTCCCCAAGGGGCAGGACGAGGTTGGCTCGTGACCGTTCGTGGACGTCGCTCGTCGACGTCTGCGAGCCCGAGCTGAACGTCTTTGGGGAGGTCCACGACGACGGGACCTGGGCGACCCGAGGTCGCCCGGGCGATCGCCTCGTCGATGGTGCTCCCGAGCTCGGCGGGATGCCGCACCTGGGTGGACCACTTGGTCATCTTCGCCGTCGCGTGAACGATGTCCACTTCCTGGAATGCCTCGGTGCCCAAGGCCGCGGTCGATACCTGGCCGGTGAGGATCAAGACGGGGATCGAATCCGCCATCGCATCGGCGATGCCCGTGACGAGGTTGGTCGCTCCCGGGCCTGAAGTCGCGATCGCGACCCCGAGCCGCCCAGTGACGCGGGCGTATCCTTCTGCCGCGAAGATCGCCGCTTGCTCGTGCCGCACGAGCACGTGCCGGAGACGGCGGCCTTCCGCGATCGCGACACGCAATGCTTCGTAGACTGGAAGGATTGCTCCGCCGGGATAGCCGAAGACCGTGTCGACTCCGTGGGCGGAGAGGCGTTGGAGCAGGATTTGGGCACCTTGGGCTTGCATAGGGACCTCGGGGTCCAGGAGCCCAAAACGACGAAGCCCCCGGACCAGCGGTTCGGGGGCTGTTTGCTGCGTTCTGCTTGCTTAGCTCAAACGCGCCTGCCCCCGTGGGTAACCCCGAGGAGGACGACGACGACGCGAAGAGACAGAGCGGTCATGCGAGAGTCCCTCGAACATGAAGGAGGCGCAGACAGGAAGCAAGAAGAAAGTGAGGGCGAAGATCGCGTCCTCGCCCGAAGCCTCGCGTGCCCAGGGGTCGTGCTCAAAGCACGAGCAGATACGCCAGCAGGTCCGCTTTCTCCTCGGCTGTGAGCGCAACGCCGAGGACGAGGTTGAAGAACTCGATGGTGTCCTCGAGCGTGAGCAACCGTCCATCGTGAAAATACGGCGGAGACTCTTTGATTCCGCGCAATGGGAAGGTTTTGATCGGACCGTCCCCGTCCGCCACGAGCCCTCGGATTTCCCTGGTCGTGAAGAACCGCTCGAGCTCCAAATCATGCATCGTGTTGTCCGTGAAATGCGGTCTCGGATGGCACTCGCCACATCGCGCCTTCCCGAAGAATAGGGCCTCGCCCGCGAGCTCGGCTTCGCTGGCCTCCGGTTCGAGGTAGCCGAACACATCGAGCTTTGGTGCCGGAGGGAAATCCAAGAGGCGCTGGACCTCGGCCATGTGATGGACTTGGCTCGCGCGGTCGAGCGGATTCACACCTTTGAGCGCGGCCTTGTCGAGGTCGCCGTCGAAGTATGCGGCGCGTTGCTCGAACTCCGTGAAGTCTTCGACCGTCATCAGCGCGCGCTGTGAACCGAGTAGCCTCTGGATGTTCACACCCCGTAGGGCAGGCGTGTCGATACGATTGCGGAACTCCTGCGGACGTATGTCACCGACGAGATGCGTGCCAGCATTGGTGTGGCCATTGGCATGGCAGTCGAAGCAGGCCACGCCCAAGCTCGGCGCGCACGAGCGTCGGTCGTCGGTCAGATTGAACTGCTGTTGGGCGAATGGAGACACGAGCAGTCGCATGCCATCGAGCTGCTTTGAGTTCAGGATGTCTTTGAACAGACGATAGAAATTGTGGGTCGTGACGAGTTCTCCTTGCGACACGTCGCCGAGATCCGGGCGGGTCGTAAGGAAGATGGCCGGTGGAAATTCGGGGAGCAGGTGCTCGGGGAGGTCGAAATCCAGATCGAACCGTGTGAGGTCGCGACCCGTCTGCGCCAACACCTCGTCGATGTGCGATTGCGGGAACAGCATCCCCCCTTCGGCTTGTTTGGGATGAGGCAGAGGCAGGAAACCCTGAGGAAAGGCGTCTTCCGTGAGAATCTCCTCTGGGGTCATCGCCGCGAGGTCCTCCCACGAATAGCCGTCCGGGAGCCAGACCCGAATCCCCTGCTGCACGGGTCGACCCCGCGTCATCGTGACGCTCGAGGGGTTGTCCGAGAGATCGTAGCGCGTCATGAGGAACGCGAGGTGGTCGGCCATGACTTGCGGCTTCTCGGCAGTGAGTCGCTCCTTGAGCGCTTCGAAGCTCTCATCGCCCACGTCCGGAGGCGGTGGAGGTGGAGGCGGCGGCTCCTCTCCTCCCGAGGTCCCGTCTGAAGTCTCGCCCGTGTCCGGTGGTTCCCAGGGCCCCTCGTCGCAAGCCGCGAGCACGATCGGACCGCAGATGAATGCGTGTAACAACCTCGTCACCTTCATGGCTCCCCCTCGAACGACGCGGGACTTTCGTGGTCCGGTTCGTTCGCGCGACAGCCTGAAACACGAGAGGACATGGACAAGCGACGCGGTGCAAAAGCACCGAGGAGGGACGTGGACACCTCGAGCATCCGAAGGCGCGCGGTCGCCCACCGATGCGGACGCTCTCACGCAACACGGGCAGTTGCGCTCGTGGTCGTTCGCGATCCCGCACGACCGTTGCATTCCCCGCGGAGCGGGTGAGTTCGGGGTGGTCTCCCGCTCCGCCTCATGTCACAAGAAAACGCTGTTCGTGAGGCTTGCCGATGCGCAACTGCGCGATGCGTCGACCCTCGGATATCCTCCGGGAGCGCCATGACCACGGTCCACGAAGATCCCCAAGGCAGTGATCCGTCCGCGGAGGCGCCCGAGCCCGGCGCGGGAGCACCGAACGAAGCACCGCCTCCTCCAGCGGAGGCCAAACCCGAGAAGCCGAGCATGATGCGGCGCGCGAGTGCGTTGCTCGGTGGCGCGGCCTCGAGCGTCGCTTCGAAGGCGGCCGCGGTGGGCGGTTCCGTCGCGTCGGCTGCGGCCGTGGCGAGCGAGAGCGTGGCGTCGGCAGCCGCGTCCGTCGGCGAGAGCGTGGCATCTACCGCGGTCTCGGTCGGGGGGTCGATCGCCTCCACTGCGACCGTCGTGGGGAGCGAGGTCGGCAAGCACACGGCAAACGCTGCGACGCAGACCGGCAAGGCCATGTACAGCGGCGTGGGGTCGGCGGTCGGTTTCATCGACGAGAAGCTCGATGCTTCGGGCGCGAAAGAGGCCGCTCGTAAGGCCGCGGGCGCCGTGTCCGACAAACTGGACGAGGTCAGCGGCAAGCGCTTGGTGGAGCTCCTCGAGCAGCGTCTCGCGCTTCAAGATCAATACAACGACGTGCTGGCGAGCAAGCTCGCCGAGGCCCTGACGCGGATCTCAGCGCTCGAAGCCGCGATCTCCGAGCTTCGCGCAGGCGCAGGAGCATCGGCGTGACGGCGCTGGCCACCCCGATCTCGACGGTCCAAGCGTTCCTCGCGGCGTATGGTCCGGCGGAGCACACGTTCGCAGACGTGGCGCGCGGTTGGATCGCGCAGGAGGTCGGTGCGCTGCTGGAGCAGCTCGAGGCGAGCGGGGAACCGCCGGGGCCGAAGGTTCAGGCAGCCTTCATGGCGCTCACGCGCGAGGACTTGCCGACGGCGGCACAGATGCGGGAATGCCTGCCCGCATGGCTCGAGCTCCAAGGTGCAACGTTGTTCGAGCGGCGCGACAACGCGGTCGCGACCCTGGTCTCCGCGCTCCATGGCCGCGTCGGTGAGCTGATGGTGACCCGTGAATCCGGCGGGGCCGTGCACCTCTCCGGAGAAGCTCGCGCGGGCTGGGATCTGGCGGTCAAACAGTCCGATGGCACGTTCGATTACGTTCAGGTCGACCTCTCGGAGCCCGCCGCGGTCGTGCGCTCCATGCAAGAGGCCGAGCGGAGGATCGCAGCGCAGGAGCTCCGCGGGGTCGGTGGTGCTCCCGTCGCGCATGTCGACTTCGCTGTGCCCGCGGCGATGGTCCCGGCGGTCCGGGAGCTCACGGCCTCGCTCCCGAGCCTCGAGAGCATCGGGATCCGCGAGCTTCCGGTGACGACGGACGACGTCGTCGACATGGTCGCGGGGGGTCTTCCCGTCGTGGCTCCGGATCAACTCGCGGCGCTCGTCGATGGGCTGTTTGGCGGCACGGTCATCGTGACCTCCCTGCACGCCGTGGTGCAGGGCTTCCTCTGGTACAAGGGCGCCAAGAACTACGACGCGGCGATCGCGGACGCCGTGGGCAGCATCGCGCTCGGCTCGGCGGGGCTCGCCGTGGGGTTCGCCGCCACGGCAGCGCTCAACTCCGTCGTGCTCTCGACCGGCGTCGGCGCGGTGGTCCACACGGTGCTCGCCACCGCGGCGCACTCGCGCTGGCGTTTCGCGGACGCGATGGAGCGCTCGATCGCCGCGACGCAGGGACACATCGAGGCGATGGCTCGCGGGTGACCCCGGGCGCGAGCGGTGGTCGCCCATCCACGGGTCGCCGCCGTTTGGCCACGGTGGAGCGTCGGGCGAGACCGGGCTCGGAGCCGGACCTCGTCGACCCTGGCGGATCGAAGGATTCCGCCCATCGGTCCTCGCCTTGGCCATCCTGGCGAAATGACGCTCGATGACGCAGGTTTTCGGATGGCACGTCGTGTGCTTTATGGAGGCCGGGACATTGTACCGAGCCCCGCGCGGGGCTGACGCCGGCGTACCCGAACGCCTGCGATCCTTGGTACAAGGCTCTGCAGAGCCACGTCCGCAAGCCTCGCCCATGCCGCCGCAGGGGGAGGACGGAACCGATCGATGACCTTCTGCGCCACCACGTCCCCGTTTTCAAGCGTCCGGCTCGCCCTCGCGGCCGCCGTCGTCTCGCTGCTCGCCGGTTGCAAACCCGGGGAGGAGCTCGAAGAGCCCGTCGAGGAAGACAAGCTCAACTTGGGAGGCTGCGACCGCGCGGCTGTCGTCGACGATGGCGAGGACAACGACCACCGTGTGATCGTGCACAATGATCGCGGCGGGTACATGTACACCTACCTCGACGACGCCGGCTCCAACGTGACGCCCACGGCGGGTTCACAAGGCGGAGTGTTCGCGTTCCACACCGGTGGCGCCAACGGTTCGATGTACGGGGGACGCTTCTACGGAGCCCTCGGGGCGAGCGGGATCGTCTACGCCGGTTTCGGTGCCAACCTGCTCGAGCCCAAGGATGGCTACGATGCCTCGAGCTACGAGGGCATCACGTTCTTTGGCCGGCGCGCGGCGGATTCGGTCGCCAAGGTGCGGCTCAAGGTGCCCGATCGTCAGACCGATCCCGGTGGTGGCGTGTGTTCGGAGTGCTTCAACGACTTCGGCAAGGACTTCGAGTTCACCGAAGACTGGAAACAGTACATCGTCCCGTTCCGTGACATGGAGCAGATGCCAGGCTGGGGTTCCCCGCGCCCATCTTCCATCGATCCGACCGCGCTCTACGCGATCCAGCTGCAGGTCAGCACCCCCGGCGCCCACTTCGACATCTGGTTCGACGACATCTCGTTCTACGGGTGCAAGAAAACCGAAGAAAAGCCCGAAGCCACGGACGCCAAAGCTCAAGAAGAAGAGAAGGAGGAGGACGAATGAGACGCTCGTTTTTCTCGGTTCCCCGCACGTGTGCGGCGTTGCTCGTGGGCGCCACCACGGCATGTGTGGCTCCCAGCACGGAGGAGTCGGCGAGCCCCGAAGCCTCGACCCACGAGGAGGACAACGCGCCGGTCCCAGAGATCGAGGGCGACCACAACGTCATCCGCAACTCGAACTTCTCGGAAGGTGGTGCGGCCCCCTGGGGATTTTCCACCACCGGCAAGGCGCTCGGGAAAGCCTCCATCGAGAACGGGGCCTATTGCATGGACTTGCAGGCCGCGGGCGATACCGCCTGGGACGCGCAAGTGCGGCATCGCCAGCTCCAGCTGCACGAGGGCCACAAGTTCGTCGTGGAGTTCACGGCGTTCGCCAGCGCCGATACGCAGGTGCGCCCCAAAGTGGGTAGCGCGGGTCCTCCCTACGACGAATATTGGGCCAGCATCGTAGACGTCACGACGACGCCGCAGCGCTACGTCGGGCACTTCACGATGGAGTCCCCGACCGATCTCCGCGCGGAGCTGACGTTCCAGCTCGCGGGGCCGCTGGTCGGACCCGACAATGGCAAGGTCAAGGTCTGCTTCGACGACATCGCGCTGAGCGATCCCGAGTACACGCCGCCTCCGCCTCCACCCAAGCTCTCCTGGGTCCGCGTCAACCAGCTCGGCTACTACCCCGAGCGCGGCAAGCGGGCCACGATCAAGTCGATCGTCCGCGAGCCCCAGAAGTGGGAGCTGCTCGACGCCAACGAGCAGGTCGTCATGGAGGGCGAGACGTTCGTGTTCGGCGAAGACAACTCCTCGGGCGACCTCGTCCACGTGGCGGACTTCAGCCGCTACACGACGCCCGGTGAGGGCTACCGTCTACGCGTCAGCGGCGACTCGAGCCTGCCCTTCGACATCAGCAACGACATCTACAAACAGATGAAGTTCGATGCCGTGCACTTCTACTATCACCAGCGCAGCGGCCTCGACATCAAGATGCCCTATGCGCGGGATCCCAAGTGGGAGCGCAAGGCCGGGCATCTGACCGACGACAAGATCGAGTGCCTGCCCGAGCTCGATTGCGGCTTCACCATGAACGTGGTGGGCGGTTGGTACGACGCCGGTGACCACGGCAAGTACGTCGTCAACGGCGGCATCACCGTTTGGACGCTCCTCAACCTCTACGAGCGCAACAAGTTCCTCGGCAAGGGAGAGGTCTTCAAAGACGGCTCGCTCCCGATCCCCGAGGCCGGCAACGGCGTGAACGATCTGCTCGACGAGGTGCGCTGGGAGCTCGAGTGGATGATGCGGATGCAGATCCCTGCGGACGCTCCCAAGTGGCAAGGGATGGCGTTCCACAAGCTGCACGAGCTCGCTTGGAGCCCCATGCCGCTCTCGCCCCCGGACGCCAAGGTCCAGCGCTTCCTCCACCGCCCGAGCACGTCCGCGACGCTCAACCTCGCCGCCAACGCGGCCCAGTGCGCGCGCATCTGGAAAGACATCGACCCGGCCTTCTCCAAGAAGTGCTTGGTCTCGGCCGAGCGCGCTTGGGAAGCTGCTCAGAAGTTCCCCGACTTGCTCGCACCCGGTAGCGACAACATCGGCGGCGGTCCCTATGACGACCTGACGTTGCACGACGAGTACTACTGGGCCGCGGTCGAGCTCTACCTTTCGACCAAGAAGAAGGCTTACGGCGACTACGCCAAGCGCTCGCAGGACTTCCTGAACCTGCCCAAGGGCGCACAGTCGGCGCTCAACTGGCAGATGGTCCAAGCGCTCGGCACCATGTCGCTCGCGGTCGTTCCGGGGTTCGACGCGGATACGGTCAAGAAGGCACGGGCCGCCATCGCCGAGATCGCGGATCGCTACGCGGATACGGTCGTCCACGAAGGGTACCGCACGCCGCTCTCCTCGGGCGGTGGCAACACCTACCCTTGGGGCAGCAACAGCTTCATCGTCAACAACCTCATCATCTTCGGGCTCGCGTACGACTTCACGAAGAACGGCAAGTACATCCAGGGTGCCGTCGACTCGCTCGACTACCTCCTGGGCCGCAACGCGATGGTGCAGTCGTACGTGACGGGTTATGGCGAGAACCCGCTCAAGAACCCGCATCACCGCTTCTTCTCGGTGCAGCTCGATCCGGCCTATCCGGAACCGCCCCCGGGCATCGTCTCCGGTGGACCCAACTCTGCGTTGCAAGACCCGTATGCCCAGAAGATCGGGCTGCCTGGGTGCCCACCGCAGAAATGCTTCGTCGACCACATCGAGTCCTGGTCGACCAACGAGATCGCGATCAACTGGAACGCCCCGTTCGCGTGGGGCCTCACGTTCCTCGACGAAGCCGCGCGCTGATCCAAAAGGCCGAGGTGCCGCGCTCGCGTCGGTTCGTCCGGCGGAGACGGGCACCTCGGCTATGCTGCCGGCGTGCGAACGTCGCTGGCCCTCCCGCTCGCTGCATGGTTTGCGGGCGCCCGCGGTCCTTCGCCCGATCCCGGTACGAACGGTAGCGAGGCCCAGATCCTGCATTGGGAGGCCCCCGAAGGCTGCCCGACGCAGGGCGAGGTCGCGGTGACGATCGCCGAGCTCGTCCCTTCCGCTGCGGCGGGCGATGGAACGGCACGCGTCCGCGCGACGGTCGTCCGCGAGGGCGAGCGGTTTCGCCTCACGCTGTGGACGACCTACGCAGAGACGACCGAGCAGCACGTCCTCGAGTCCGGCGATTGTCGGGAGCTCGCCCAGTCGGTCGCGATGATCGTCGGCGCGCTGTCGCACAGTGACGTCTCGTCGGAGACGCCCGTGTCCGTGGTCCCCGAGCGTGCGGCGATCGGGGGAGCGGCAGAAGCCGCGGTCGTCCAGAAAATGCCGCCGCCCGAGCGCGGACCCGAGCAAGAGCTCGCACCCTCGCGACGCCGTCCGCGGGGAGCCCCTGCACTCGGGGTCGGTGCGGGCCTCGGCCTGGACCTCGGCTCGATCGAGGCCCCCGCCGCGCTCACCGAGCTCGCCATCGGCCCCGCGTGGGCGCGCGTGAGGTTGGAAGCCACTGCACGCTTCGTCCTTCCGAGGCCGGTGTCGCAGGGGGAGTTTCGCGGCCTCTACTGGCAGTGGGCCCTCGCCCCTCGAGCGTGCGTGCGCTGGGTCGTGCGGCGTGTCGAGCTTCCGCTTTGCGGCGCGCTCGAAGTTGGCCAGGTCCACGGCTACAGTCAGGCTCCATCACCGACGCGCTCGGGCGTGCATCTATGGGTTGCGCCGGTCTTCGGCGCCGGCGTGACGTGGTTTGGCCGGCGTGCCGGCGTACGCGCCGTGCTGGAAACGGGCGTGCGGCTCGTCGGAAGCGACTTTCAGGCCAACGGCGTAGACGTGCTTACGCCTTGGCCCGTCTCGTTCCGGGCAGTGGTCGGATTTTTGTTCGATCTCCGCCCCAACTTCGCCGGAGCTCGGACATTTAGAACTCGTCCATGACGTTGCGGGTGAGCTCGCCAGGCGATTTTCGCGCCTTCTATGTCCAGCACTATGGATTCGTGTGCTCGATCGTGCGCCGCCTCGGCGTCGAAGGTCCCTCGGCCGACGACGCCGTGCAGGACACCTTCGTCGCCGCGTATCGCCGGCGAGGGGACTACACCGGCTGTTCGCCGAAACCCTGGCTGTACGGCATCGCCCGCCGGGTCGCGAGCAATCACCGGCGCACGGTGGCGCGTGGTCGCGAACGTCAACGGGTGCTCTGCGAGTTCCAAGAATCCGCGCGTGAGGGCATGGCATCGCGCAGAGCCGAGGCGATCGTGGAGCTCGAACGAGTGCTCTCGTCCTTGCCCCGGGAGGATCGCGAGCTGTTCTTTCTTTCCGAGGTGGACGGGCTGAGCGGGCCCGAACTCGCCACGGCGCTGCGGCTCAACCCCAACACCGTCTATTGGCGGATCCGGAAGCTCCGTGGACGTCTCGCCGCCGCCGTCGCGGATCGCGATGCCGCCGTGGAGGAGCTCCAAACGCGGAGGCCCCACGCGGAGGCCTCCGGGTGGGTTGCCTTGCTCCCGCTCCTGCAGGCGGTGCCCACGGGCACCGTGGCGGCTCCCTGGATCGCCGGGGCGCTGTTTGGCATCGCGGCGCTGGGCGTGACCAGTGCGGTGATTCTGCCGGGGCCCGGTGCTGCCCCGGTTGGGGCGGTGGCCGGGCGCAACGCACCGGCGGCCACGGCCGCGGTCGAGCCCACGCCCGCGGCCGCGCGCCAAGACGCCAGCTCAATCGCGAGCCTGGTTGCCGCCGCCGAGCCATCGCAGGCGGACGGCCGCACGCGCACTCCAACGAGAGTGACGCCGTCGACCTCGAGTTCGATCGTGCAACCTCGTGAGGCGGTCGCTCAGGTTCCCGCGCCCGAACACGTGCAGGCTCCGTCGGCGCCCATCTCGGAGGAGGCCCTGCGCGCGTGGAATCGTCGGCTCCGAGCGGCGTGGGAGGCGATGGAGCGCGGCGACGCACGGGCGGCTCTGGCCCTCACGGAGGCTCAAGGCGAGGTCCCACCTCCGCCCCTCGAAGATCTCAGGACCACGCTGCGCATCGAGTCCCTCTGTGCCCTCGGAGACCTTGATGGCGCGCATCAAACCGCCGCTCGTTTTCTGCGCGATCGCCCGAGCACGGCGATGCGAGGGAGGATCGCCCGGAGCTGTGCGGGCGTCACCACGGAAAGCCGTGTCCCTGGACAACCATGAAGTCGATGACGATGCGAATCACACTTCCAACCATCGCTCCCATCCTTGCGCTCCTCGTGGGCTGCGACATCGGGGAGATCGATCTCGGTGACACGGATGGCTCCGCCGACGCTTCGACGACGGGGTCGGAATCCGGCAGCTCGACCAAGGACGGGACGGCGCAGAGCACCACGGGGGTCGACCCGTCCGAGTCCGGCGAGAGCTCGCCGATGACGACGACGTCGTCGTCTGGTTCCGGCGAGGGGTCGACGTCCTTGTCGTCGTCTTCGGAGTCCGGGACCACGGCGATCGCGACGGAAGGCTCGAGCGTGTCGACCTCGACCGGTGAAGACACATCGGACACCGGTGAGGTCCAGGGCGATCCGGTCCTGCGCCTTGGTTGCCTTGCCGCGCGGGGCGTGCCGTTCCCCGACAGCGTCGAGTCGTGCCCTGGAGCTGGCTTCGATCAAGCGTTCTTCGATCGCGAGAACGGATACTGCCTTGCGTGCATGTGTCTCGTGGAATGCACCGAGGACTCCGACTGCACGCCGCCGTCTTCCGGGTCCGCGCAACCGACGTGCCAAGGGGGCCACTGCGAGTATGCGTGCAGCGACGATTCGGAGTGCCCCAGCGACAGCCGCTGTGTGCCGGGCCCCAACGACGAACCGAGCCGCTGCATGGTGGTCGCGGAGGGCGACCTCGAGTGTGCGACGCCGAGCCCAAACATCGATCCCTGTGCGGAGTTCACGACTGCCGAGGCCTGCAACGCCGAGATCTCCGATCAGAGCTTGCTGCGTTGCAGCTGGGTCGAGGAGCAGTACTTCGGCGACGACCAGGACACGAGCAACTGCGAAGCTGCGGACGTCGTGGGGCGTTGCTTGATGACCGTGGAGCTGGAAGGCTACGAGCTCGAGCGCTCCTGCGAGGCGTCCTGCGACGGTACGTCGGCCTCGTACTGGGAAGCGATTCGCGGCGGAACCTACGGCATCGTCGACCTGCCTTGCGAGCTCGCGCCGTTCGGGCTGAGCGATCTGCGGTTCGATGGGGAGCAGTGCGGGCTGGGCGGTGAGGATCCGCTGATCTGCGGCTGTGGTGGGTTCTCGACCTGCGAGTGAGCGTCGGAGTTCGGCACTTCGCGCTTCGTGGAGCACGAGCCCCACGAAGCGCAGGCGACGCTCAGTCCCGTTCGGACATCAAGATGCAGATGTCCGAGTCTGTTGCGGCGACGAGGTCGGCAACACAGTCCTCGTTGAGGTCGCCGGCACGCAGCGAGTTGATATACGTACCAGAGCATTCGAAAGGCAGCGCGCTCGAGAACGTCCTGTCTCCACCCGAGAAGCGGACCTCCAGGTTCGTGTAGTAGGTTCGCGTGACGATGTCCTGGATCCCGTCCGCGTCGATGTCCACGAGCAGTACGTTCGCGAGCGCGTTCTCGACGATCGTCCCGGGGGTCGATCCGACGCCACCGATCTCGCGACCGTAGTAGATGCGAAGGTCGTCCTCGGTGGTCAACACGAGGTCTGAGAATCCATCGTCGTCGACGTGACCCACGTCGATGCCGGTGATCGCCGAGCTCGCGATGATGCTCGTTCGCGCCTCGAAGGAGCCATCGCCGATGCCCGACAAGATCTGCAGTTCGGCGGATTCGAAACCCGCCGGGGTCACGATATCGACGAGGCCGTTGCCATCGATGTCCGCGGCTTGCAGGTGGTAGCCGTAGTCGAGGTCATAGTGGGTCGCATCCGAGAACGACTCGTCGGTGGGAACGCCAAGGCGGACCTCGACGTCGGAGGCACCGTCGTACGCAAGGTCGAGCGCTCCGTCGCCGTTGAAGTCCGCGAGGTCGAGGTCGCGTATGTAGCTCCCCGCGTAGACATGGGACGTTGGCCAGTTGCCAGCGCCGTCGCCACGGACGGCCCAAATCTCGACCGGGCCTTCCATGTGTACGATGAGATCGAGCGTATCGTCTGCGATCGCCGCGAGCCGGATCGTGTCAGGAAAGCCGGACTCGCGCAGCATCGTCTGCCCGGCGCTCTCGAGGTTGCCCGAACCGTCGCCAAAGAACGTCTCTACGGACGTCTCCGCCCGGGAGACGCTGACGAGGTCGAGGTGGCCGTCGTTGTCGATGTCGCCGAGGTCCAGATCCGCGACGTCGAACTCGGCGAGCAGGGTACGAAGCACATAGGGGGCCTCCCCCACCGTGGGGGCACCGCCGGGACAATCGGAGGTTTCCCCCGTCGAGCTTTCTGGGTCCACGCTCGTCTCCTCGGCCATGGTCTCCGAATCCTCGGAGGTCGCCGTGGAGGCGGCCTCGGTGGTGCCCCCGGAAGGGCCCGCGGTGCCGCTCGTGGAGGACGATGTCGTGTCGCTCGTGACCGTGGCGGTCGACCCCGACGTGGATGAGGTGGAGGTTCCGCTCGTCGTCGACGTGGTGGACGCCGAAGTGCTCGACGACGCGGACGTCCCTGTCCCGGTCGATGCGGTCGTGCCCATCGTGGTGCCGCTCGAAGATCCATCGGGCTCGTGGCTCTCGGGGTTGAAGCACCCACCGATGCTGAGCGCGATGCCCACGATGGCTCCCTGCGTGCTCCTCCGGCCCCGGTGAAACGGGACGGAACACGAGTCCAGGAGCCAATTATGGGGTGGGCCAACGCGAGGCATGGCCGGAGCATACCGCGAAAAAGAGCAGCCCGAGGACCGCGGCAAGCGCGATGAGACCGAGCAGAAGTGGAGCCAGTTTCCAAGCGACCATGCCCACGATCTTGATCGGCTTGAACCGATCCCAGATGTCCGCCGCCGCGAAGCTCGGGCGCGCGACCATGCGTTCGAACCATGCCGCAAGCGCAGGGCGGCTCGCGAAGGGATCGTGGCCGAGCATGCGCGCGCGCGCGACGGTGACGGTTGCGACGACGTCGGCGAGGGAGTAGCTCGGTCCCGCGACGAACGGCGCAGTGGCCACGGCGCGATCGAGGTCGTCGAGGACCGCGGCGAGGTTGGCCCGCTGTGCGTCGACCTTGGCGGGATCGCTCGCGTTCGCATCGAAGGTCGTGATGTCCCGCCGCTTGGTCTCGTAGACGCTGTGCAGTTCGGGATTGTGGTCCGCCAGTCGCCGCAACGCGCGTGCCCGCTGCTCGTTGAGGCGTGCGCCGAGCTTGGCCAAGCGATCGCTGCCGTAGCTCAGCTCGCGAATCGAGATCCGGTAGAGGGCTTCCAAGAGCGCCTCCATGCGTGCGGCGGTTTCGGGATCGGAGGGGGACAAAGGGGGCCCCGGAAACGTGGCATCGACGTAGCCCAGGATCGCGCGCGAATCGGGGACGGCGTGCGCGTCGTGAAGGAGCGTCGGGATCGTTCCGTTGGGGTTCCACCGCATGTACCAGGGGGCGTAGCTCTCGAAGAACGGTGGACCCGGGACCACCAGACGACGCCGATAGGAGACGCCTTTCTCCGCGAGCACGAGCCGCGCGATCTGCGAATAGAACGACGGCGGGGCGTGGTAGAGGGTGACGCTCATCGGCGAGTGCCACGGTGCAGGTCACCGGGGCTCGACGCAAGGAGGGGGGGGCCCCCGGATTCTCTCCCCGAGAAAACCCCGCTACGATGGCTCGTGGGGTCCGTTCCTCAGCCGCCGCGTCGGCCCTCGCCTCGGGCGCGGGAGCTCATCTTCAAGTACACGGGGTCTCAGCGCGCGGTCCTCATCATTGGGATCGTGTTCTCTGTCATTGGCGTGATTTTCACGGCGGTGGTCTGTTGGCACATGCCCGCCGAGCTCGCGCTTCGGGTCGCCGGCGAGACTACGGAAGGTCGGATCCTCCGTGCCGAGGTCGATGAGCATGTGAGGATCGGAGGCGAACATCCAACCTACGTCTCCTTTGGCTTCGAGCACGATGGCGTGGCGTACGAGACGCGAACCACGTTTGTAGGCGTGAGCACGACTGAGTTCCCCACGAACGCTCCTGTCCTCATGGAGTACGTTCCGTGGCGGCCGAAATGGGCGCGGATCTCGGGCGGCGACTACGGCTTCTTCCCGTGGTGGTGTGCCTTCGTGGCCATCTTTCCGTTGATCGGCCTTCTGCTCCTCTACTCGGCGATTCGGTCCAATCGGAGAGAGATTCGAGCGTACAGCCACGGCCAGGTCGCGAACGGGGAGGTCGTCTCGTTCGGGCCCGATACGACGGTCGAGGTCAATGGCCGGCATCCCATGCAGGTCGAGTGGGTGTTCCTCGTCGCCGGGATCCAGTACCGCGGGAAGGTGACGCACATGGACACCGCCTTCCTGGCGGCCTACCAAGTCGGCGTGCCGATCTTCGTCCTCTACGATCCGGCCGATCCGCAGATCAATACGCTCTGGGTGGACTGAGGGCTCAAGCCCACATGGGGATGTTCCCCGTGGCGCCCGAGGCGGGGTCGTTGCTGTCTGCGAGCCGCTCCGAGTACGCGAGGCCTCCCCTCCCGAAGGCGTTTTCTTCGAGAGCTCCCATGAAATGGAACATGCTTCCGAAGGCGGTGAGGTTGAGCGTGTGGCCCGCTTCGTGTTCGATGTGCCAGGTCGTATCGGTCGAGGCGTTGTCGACGAAGGAGATGTTGCCCATGTTGAATGCCGTATTGAGCGGGTTGAGATTCGCGATGAGGCCACCCTTGATGAAGAGGGTGCAGGTCTTCCAGTCGACGCGAAAGCCCTTGATGCTGAGGTAGTCGACTTTGCCCGCGGTGAACAACGCAAGGGCGAGCGAGAACCAAAGGAAGAACAAGCCGAGCCCGATGACGAACCAACTCATGGGCATGGCCCAACAGAGCCAACCCACGAGGCCCTGGTAGAAACCGCTCTTGGAGATGGCGGAGAACACCACGAGGAAGTTGACGAGGCCGAGCACCGCGCCGACGACGATACCTCCCGCGAGCGCCGTGCTCGCCGTCCATACCGCGAACGACAGGCATCCATTCATCCCGGCGTTCAATCCGACGAGGAGACCTCGCATGAACTCGGATCCTCCCCCTGCTTCCGTCGCCGTGATGCTGGGCGCCGAAACGGCGGCGATGATGTAGCCGATGATCACGACGGCGAATGCGATGAGTATCGTCAGCCACGCCAAGTCGTAGATGTACATTGGGATGAACATCCCCACCGCAACCACGGCCCCCACGAGCCCTCCTGCAAAGGTCGATCCATCCTTGAGATTCATCTCACCCTCCCCCTACCCACACCAACTTTAGACCAAAGGGAGGGGCATTGCCAATCGTAGCGGAGGATTCCTTGCAGCGGGATTCGTGATTCCGAGGTGGAGTGGGCGAACGCGCCCAGCGTCACGGCGGTATCTGCAATGTGCGCTGTCGCGGACCGGATGGCCCATCCAATCAAACCTTCGATGGGTCGCACGAGCCCGAGTCCACCGAGTCGCGGACATGGTCCGCCAAGCGCTCGAGCGACCGCGAGAGCCGGAGACGACGTAAGGGCGATTCCGGCCGGCGTTGGCCTTGCCCGAAGCGGGCCTGGCTCGTGTCTCGATCTCGGACGCCGCGCGTTACCTCGAGGGCCCCGGTACCGTCCACACCGACGGGCACCGTTGCTCCACCATGGTATCGTTCGCGGCGCGATGCCCACGACTCCCCGCCAACCTGGTCTGCTCAGCTTCATCTACGACGTCAGCTACGACTCCGCGGTGCAGGAGGCGTTCCACGCGAATGAAAACGCGACCATGGCCGGCTACGGCCTGAGCGACGAGGTCCAAGCGTTGATCAACAAGATCGGCGCCGAGCAAACCGCCGGCCAGAACGATGCGGCGGCAGCGAACGCCAAGAAGCTGCTCACGGAGTATCTCTCGGCAGAGTTGGTCCAGAAGCTGCTCCCGGTCATCTGGTAGCGATGCCCGACGCCCTTTTTCGATCGGTGGCCGAGCGCGTGGGTCTGCCGGTGCTCGGCGTGGCGGACCTCGACAGCCTTTCGGCGCTGCGAGCGATGATCCCGGCGTCGTTCAACGCGTTCTATGTCGAGTGCAGGCTGGGCGCCGACGGGGGCTCGGTCGACTTCTTGGCGGGCACGACGGCGAAGACGAGCTTGCGCAAGGAGCTGGACGACGCGAAGGGCGTTCGCTTTCCGGATTCCTCGAGCTGGGACGCCTTGCATCGGGTGGTCGAGGGATGGTGCGAGGCGTCCGACCTGGCGGCGATCCCTTGCGTGTGGATCGAGTTCGACGATGTCACCGAGGCGCCGCGCGGTGATGTCTTGAGCTTCGCGGTCTGCCTGGAGCGGGGATATCCGCATCGGTTGGAGCACGGCCCGGACAATCTCGGCCTCGCGGAGCGATCGATCGCCCGGCTGGCGTGCGAGGACGTGACGGAGCAGCTTCCGGCGCTCTCGAGGTTCTTCGCCGCGCTCCCCGAGGGAGGGCGGGTGATCCATCTCTCGCCGATGATCGGTCGCAGGGGTGCTCCGCTCAAGATCTACGGGCGTGTCCCCGTGGGCACATTGAGCGGGTTTCTCAGGGACGCGGGGTGGGGAGGTTCCGACGCCCAGGTCGCGTACTTGGAGGACGAGTTCTGGAAACCCTGCAGCACGTCGCCAGACGTTTACTTCGACGTGGCCGTCCAACCGGGCGGGACGCCCACGATCGCGATCGTGTTTTCTCCGCTCGAGCTTCACGCCTGCCACCCGCAGGACCGACGGCGCATCGGACTGCTGCGCCGTCTGACGGAACTTGGACTCTGCAGCGGGGACAAGGCGGCCGCGCTGGAAGCCTGGGTGGGAGACGAGCGCCTCGTGGATCCCAGCGTCCCCTGGCCTTGCCGGACTGAGCGCTGGCTCGACATCAAGGTCGTGAGAGGGCCTGAAAGCGCGTTTGCGAAGGCCTACCTCGGCTTTCGTGCCTATCGCACGTTATTCTGACCTCGATGAGGGGATCTCGATGACTCGAGCTGCTGCGCTGCTCATTCTCCTGGCTGTGGCCTGCGGCGAGCAGGGACCCGGGGACCCCACGAGAGCCGCGGAACCGGCCGTCAAGGGAGCCAGCGTGGTCGACCCCGATCCCGATCCCGACCCCGATCCGGCAAGACCGGTGTTGTCGCTGCCGACGTACGACACCCGCGATCCGCAGGCACCCTCCGCGGGGGCATGGTTGCCGAGCGCGTGGTATTGCCGGTTGCCCAAGACACCCGACCCTGTGGCGCAGGCCGAATCCGACGAAGGGTGGGAGCGCCGTGCCCTCGATCTCTACTCGTGGGACGCGTTCATCGCGATCCATTGGCCGCAGCGCTGGGACGGAAATGCTTGGCTCGCGGCGGACACCCTCGAGGTGACCGACGATGCATGGATCCCGCGCTTCGGCTCGTGGTGGAACGACGTGGATGTTCCATCGTTGTCTACCGATGGCCCGTTCCTGCGGACCTCGGAGGACGGTTGGCAATGCGAGGGGGAATGCCTCCAAACCGCGCTCGCCGGCGAACACTACCCGCCAGGAGACAACGGTCTGTGGGACCGCTCCGGTCGCTTGATCCGATTCGAGACGAGGATGAACGACGCCCTCGTCGGAGCGCTCGATCCCAAGGCCACGCGCCTCTCGTTCCAGACGGGGCAGTGTGCGAGCCAGTACCCCCGGATGGTTTGCAAAGGCGGTGCCTGCGAGCGTTGCGGCACGCAGCCCCCGTTGCGCTCCTGCATCCCCTCGGGGCCAGAGGAGACTGTCATCGGGGATACTTTCGACTTCGACGCGGCGATCGAGATCAAGCTCGCGTGGCGCGTGCTCGATCCGCAGGAGGACGACTACGGGCGATTCGTCGTCATGAGGGGCGTCTTGGTCGACGCCGAACGGGAGGACCTCGGCCTCATCGCGATGCACGTGCTCCAAAAGCCCAAGACGCATCCGCAATGGACGTGGTCTTCGTTCGAGCACGTCGACAACCTCGAGGGTCATGACGGGCAGCCACCTTCGTTCCGCGCGGGCCCGTGCCCAAACACCTTGCCCGCCAACGGCCCTCTACGCGACACGCGCCTCACGCGAACCTCGCCCATCGAGGCGAGCACGGCCGAGCTCAACCGGCAGGTGCGAGCGCGATTGACGGAGCAACGTAGTCCGCTTGCGTACTACGAGCTCGTGGGTACCCAATACAGTCGCTACGGACACACCCGGACGCCCAAGCGCGAGGTCGCGAACACGATCCCCGACTGCAGCCACGAAGCCGATCTCGCGAAGACCGTCGTGACTCCCAAGACCCTACGCAACACCGTGATCGAGCCTTACCTGGTGCCTCCGACCGAGGCATGCCCCAACGTCATTCGCCCGCAAAAGTCGAGCTGCATGGGGTGCCACGCAGCCGCACCGACGTGTGACTTCTCGTTCATCGAGGAGCGCTTGGGAACCGCCCGCGGATAGGGGTATCCGGTGCACCGACCTCGTCTTCGGGTCCGTGCAGCGGATACGATAGGTCTAGGTGCCGCACTCGCGACGGGACGACGGCGTGAGCCGTTAGGCGAGCGCTGCGCGCCCGAGCCGTAGTTCGGGAAGATCCACGCCTCCAGCGATCGCCTGCATCGACGAGCGTAGGCGTTCGCGCGCGGCGGAGAGGTCCTCGCCTTCGCGAGTGAACGGGGGGTCGAGGGCCAATCGCGCCACTCGAAGGCCGAGCCAGCGCGCGCCTTGGGCCTGGGCGGATTCCCAGCCGCGCGCCAAGGCATCTCGCGCGGCGTCGTGGTGCCCCGCGAGGGCCGCGATCTCGGCTTGGACGCGGTAGCTCTCCGGCAAGAACATGACCTCCCCCGAGGCAAGCGCTTCTTGTACGGCGCTCGCGATGGTCGCCCGAGCGGCTGCGAGGTCCCCGGTTTTTGCCTGGGCCTCGGCGAGCAAGGTCCGAAACCAAGGCACGTTGATCTTGGCTCCCGTGGCACTCCAGGCGTCGATCCCCATCCGAAGGTCTTCGAGGCCCGCGGCATCGCCGAGGCAGGCGCGCGCCCAGCCGCGGAAGACCGCGGCGTTGGCCCACCAGAGCGGAAAGCCCTTCTCTTTGGCGACGGCCATGGCCTCCTCCGCGAGCTTGAGCGTGAGCTCCGGCTGCCCCAGCAACGTTCGGATGAACGAGGCGCGGATGAGGACGTGCAACAACGTGTGTGCGTGTCCAAACGCGCGCCCCTCCTCCATGTTGAGCGCGAGCATCCGCTGGGCTTCGTCGACCCTTCCCGTCAAGGCTAGGCCGAGGGCGAGGTAACCCCGCGCGGCGATGCCGGGTTCGTAGGAGAAGATCTGGGTCAGCGGGCGATGGAGGTTGGGATCGTACGCAGCCACGCCCTCCTCCAAGGCACCCACGCCACCCGCGAGGTCGCCGCCCAAGTATGCGATCCCGCCGAAGAACAGGGCCGCGGGGAGCTTGAGCGAATCGTCGCTGTGCCCTCGCGCGAGCGCCATGGCCGTCTGCGCGAGCTCGAGTGCCGCCGGGAGCTCGGCACGGAGCACGTGGAACGCTCCACCGCCAAACAGCACGGGGAGCAAATGGCCCATCAGGCCGAGCTCATGCACGAGCGAGCGCGCTCGCGTGAATAGCGTGCCGATCTCCGTGCACGAGAAGCCTTCTTTGGCCATCAGGGTCCCGCAGAGGGCGAGGGACAGCCCGAGTTCGATCTGCAGGGCTTCGGCGCCCGGGGGGAGCCTTCGCAGGACCGCGAACCCGCGCCGGAGGTGGGTCTCCGCCTCCACATTGGCGGCGCGCCGCGACGCCAACTGCCCTGCGGCGAGGAGCAGGCCGACCGCGGGACCGTGTTGCCCGGCACATTCGAGATGTTCGGCGAGCAGTTCGGGGCGGGTGGTGGACACGGTGGGGTCGCGCTCGACGAGTTGCTGACCCACGAGGGCGTGCATCAGTCGGCGTTCATCCGTAACGATGGACGCATACGCGGCATCGCGAACGAGGGCGTGCCGGAATCCGTAGGTGCTCGTCTCGGCGTTGCGTCGTCGCGTCAGCAGGCGCAAGTCGACGAGCGCCTTGAGCTGCGCGTCGAGCTCGGGTTCCGACAGGCCGGCCACCGCCTTGAGGTCATCGTGTCGAAACTCGCGCCCAAACACGGCGCCCAGCTGGGCGAGGCGCTTGGCGGATCCCGCGGCGTCGAGGCGCTCGTCCAGGACGCGTTCGAGTTTCACGGGGAGGGACTTGGCGGAGCCGCCCGATGCGGTGGTCGCGGCCATGATCGCCAGCTCGCGGACATACAAAGGCACGCCATCGGCACGCTCCAAGATGTCTTCCACGGGGAGCTCCGCCTGCGGCACGTCCAAGCCGCCGATCATCGCCCGCGCCTCCTCTCCGGAGAGCTTTCCGAGGCGAATCGTCGCGTCCAACTCCTGTGGCCACGGCGCGTCGAAACCATCCCGCGCCGTGAGGACGAGGAGCAGTCCGCACTCGGAGACGCGGGGGAGCAACTCTCCGATGAGCCGGAGCGTGGTCGGGTCGGCCCATTGAATGTCCTCGAGCACCACGACGACGCGCCGAGAGCCTTCCGCGGCGGCGACGAAGAGGCCACAGATCGCCTCGATCGTGAGCTCCAACCGCCGAGCCGCCTCGACCTCCGTGGTGTCCGTGGCGGACTCGAGCAGCAACGGAAGGAGCAGCGCGACCTTGTTGCTCGTGTACTCCCCGTAGCGGGCGAGCAGACCCTCGAGCTTCCGCTCGGCCACCTCCACGGGGTCGCGCGGCAGGATGCCCGCCCACGGGAGCAGGAGCTCCACGATCGCGCGCAACGGCGTGTGGGTGCTGACGGTGGCGCACGCCGTCTCGAGCCACGTGGGGCAGCGATCGACGAACTCGTCGCGCAGGGCCGCGACCAGGCGTGATTTCCCGAAGCCTGGCTCTCCGCTCACGATGACCGCTTGGCCCCGGTCCGAGAGCATTCGCTCCGCGAGTGCACGGAGCGTGCCCATCTCCACGAGGCGTCCCACGAGTGGCATGGCGTGTTCCTCGCGCTCGACCGCCTCCGTGCGCGTGCGAGCCAACACCTCGAAGGTCTCGGGGACGTCGGCGAGCGCCGGCTCTCGCTCCAGCGTCGCGCGCACGGTGGAATATTCGTCGCCGAGCAGTCCGGTGACTTCACCCGAGACGACGAGTGTTCCCGGCCTTGCACATGCCGCGAGCTCGACGACGGTCGCATCCGTGGGCATGTAGACCGTCGAGATCGGAAAGCCCGAAGGGGTGGGTGCACCGTCGGCCGTGCGGGCGATGCCCAAGCCGTGGACGAGGCTCGCGCCAGCCTCCACCCGCCACCCGCGGGTGTGATGGAGACGTTCGCTGAAGCGAGCGACCGTCTGCAAGATCTGGAACGCGACCCTCGTTGCCCTCTGCGTCCCTCCTTGGCCGCGCTTGGACCCCGCGAAGTGGAGCAGGAACCGCGTGCCCACGTGCCCTGCGAGCGAGCCTCCTTCGCGGTACGTCTTGCCCACCACGAGATCTCGCATCGTGCGGATCAAACTGTCGTACAGCTCCTCGAGGTTGGGTCCACCCTCCGGAGACGCACTCATGGTCACCGTGAGATGGATGGCGAGCGAAGAGAGGCCCCTTCGCTCCGTCGCCAACGTCCCCGGGCTGAACGTCTTCTGCGCGGCGAAGGACGCGATCGTGTTCTCCTCGTCGGCGTCGGTGAGGTCGAGGTCCGCGCTCCCCGCGCTCGCGCGCTGGGGCACGGGGATCCGCAGCGAGGTCTGACTCATCGACGCGAGCGCCGCATAGAGTCCCTCGACCGTCACGTTCCTATCGAGCACGTCGCTGCGCGTGGAAAGCAGCAGCAGCTTGCCGAGCGCGCTCTTGGCCAAGTCCTCCGGGAGCTCGATCTCGCCGTCTTGCTTCTGGATCATCAGGTGTGCGAGCGACCTGCCCTCGAACACGGGGCGACCGAGCAAGACCTCGAGGAACGTGAGCGCCCAGGCGTAGAGGTCCGCGCGGGGGGTCAGCACCTCACCGCGCAGCTGTTCGGGGGCTGCGTAGCGCGGTGTTCCGACGAAATGATAGTCGCCCGTGAACTCGCGCTCGTCGGCCATCGAGGGATCCACGAGCACGCCGATGCCGAAGTCCAGGACCAACGCGTTCCGCCGCAGCCCCGTGGACGTCAGCATGATGTTCGCGGGCTTGATGTCGCGGTGGAAGATCCCCGAGCGATGCGCGCAGCACAGGCCGTCGAGGACCTGCGTCATGAGGTGCATCGCTTCGTCCGGAATCAACGCACCCTCTGCCGCGAGCACGTGTTCGAGCGTTTGACCCGGTACGAACTCGAACACCGCGTACATGAGCTTGCCCATCACCGAGCCTGCGTCGATGAGGCGGACGATGTTGGGGTGGTGCACGCGGGCGCACAGCCGGACCTCTCGCTCGAAGCGCTCGATGCGGGTCGCCGTCGAGCCGCTACCCAGGACCCCGAGGTTCATCGAGACGGCTTTGATCGCGACCTTCTGGTCGGTCGCGGTCTGTCGCGCCTCGAACACCCGACCAAAGCCGCCCTCACCCAAGACGCGCCCGAGTGTGTAACGCTGGCGGAACAGCGGGTCTTCCTGCAGCCGCTGGGCGATGCTATCTGCCGTGGCCGGGTATTCTTCCGTCGACGGTGGGAGATTCGGCGGCACCATGCTCCTGGTTATCGGTCTTCCGGCGAGCCCACACAAGCGTCAGGACCGTGTCGCCACGAGGGTTACACGTCGAGCATGTCCGCGCAGTCCGGGGACCCCCCGTCGGGGATGTTGACCGGGAACGCGTCCTCTCCGTAGAACACCGTGTAGTCGCCGCTCGGGAGCTCCGTAGAGGTGCAGGGAGCCACCAGGGGCCCGGCGCAGGCGTCGTTGGGATCGTTGCCGTCCGAAAACGACGAGGTCATCCGCAACGTTCCATCGGACTCCGCGTCGATCTCGCACGAGAGCTCGGCGCCGCGATGATCGGAAGCACATCCAACGTAGGCCTTCGCTTCGATCCGATCCGCATTGGCGATGAAGCAGATGTTCGCTTCGTCGATTTGGGCCTCGGCGCAGGAGAGCGCGGGCGCGACGAGGCCAGCGCGAAGACTCAGGCTAAGCCCACGGTGCATGGCGGTGAGTATGACGGGAGCGGCTCGAGCCGTCCATGAGGCGCGGCATCACTCGCAGAGGCCCGAGGGCGAGCAGACCGCCTCCACGTCGCTCGGATCGCAGCCCAAGCCCAAACACGCGGGATCTTCACAATCCGCAGCGGCGTTGCAGTCGTTGTCCGCACCATCATCGCAAAGCTCGTCACCGTCCGGGCGGCAGACGAGCTCGACCTCGATCTCGATTTCGACGGGGCAGTAGTTCTGCCCCTCGAATCGGAGGACGCCATTGTAGACGTCCCCGACCTCGCCTACGCCATTGAGGGCGATCTCGAAATCGTCGACCTCGCCCGCCTGCGACACCGTGGCGTAGCTGTCGAAGCCCTGCTCGAGGCCGAAGTCGCAGCCAAACCCGAACGTGAATACGCATTCGAACGTCTCTGCGACGAGGATCGAGACAGACCCGAGCGTGGCGATCACGGCGAGCGTGGGCGCGCCCACCCATCCCGCGTCGTCGACGATGCCGAAGATCCGGATCCAGCTCGGGAGCGTATCCGCCCGGAGCTCCAGCATCCCCTCGGGGAGGTCGCCCGTCAGCGTGACGGTCGCGGCCAGCCCATCTCCGGTGAAGCTCCCCTCACGCACGTGGATCGTGTGGAGCACCTTTTCCTCGGGTTCGAGTTCGATCCGTCTCGATGTCGCGACCATCTGGACCCGAGCGGGTCGCAGCAGACCGGCGTCGTCCAGGGCCTGGGTCACGCGGGCCGTACCCTCGACGTCTCCCGTTTCTGCGATGGTCAGCGTTGCGTGGGTTCCGAAGATCGCGACCGGTGGCTTGAGGTCCTCCGGTCGCGGATAGCCGATGGCTTCGATCTCCAGGAGTCCCGAGAAGTCCGAAGAAAGGGCAAAGCGCCCCTCGCCCTCGAGCCGTAGCGAGAGGTGATCGGGCAAGAGCGTGTACCCCCTCGCGGTGCTGAGGAACGCGCCATCTTCACCCTGAAGACTCAAGTGGACGGTCTCGGGGCCGAGCAGCTCTGCCGCGCCGTCGGGGCCCACGAAATACGGAAGCACGGGATAGGCGGTCTCGAGGACGACCGGTCCGCTCGCGAAGCGCAGCGCGGATTCCTGAGCGCCCGCGAGGTCTTGCGGCAAGCCTGCCGTAGGGCTCATCCGTTCGGCGGTCGAGGGGAGACTTCCGCGGAGCTCGTGGTTGACCTCCCGAATGACCGGGACGGGGGAGGGGTCCAAGCGTGCGCTCGAGCCTGGGATCTCCGCGAGCTCGGCGTAGTCGAGCCGCAAGCCCGAGCCGTCGTCGCCTCCGCTTGCCCTCAGCACGACGAGGCCTGGACCGAGGTCCCGCGGAGCTTCGCCCTCGGCGGTGACCGTGACGGCGGTGGCCTCTGCGAATAGGTACACGCCATCCGATGCGTCGAACTCGAACTCGCAGAGACCGCCCGGGATCGTCGCGTGAATCGGGCCTTCTGCGATGTGAAGCGGGAGGCCGAGCAGTGCGAGGCGGGCCGAGTGGCCACGTGTGGACGGTGGATTGGCGATGGCTTCCGCCTGCCAAGCGGCGACGTCGTCGATGTCGGACGGCTCCGGTGGACCACACTCGAGCACGAAGTGGGGGGGAGGAGGTGGGGCTACGCTCGTATCACCCGTGCTTTCAAACGAACTTTCACCGCCGGTGCCGTCCGTGAGATCAGCGTTCGTCGTCTCGACGCCGCTGACGTCTCCCACTTCGGACGTGACCGCGGCGGTCGTGCCGGCGGAGACGGTCGCGTCGAAAGAAGTTGCCCCGTTTTCACTCGTTATGGGCGTTGAATCGCCGGTCGTCGCCGTGTGGCTCGTCGACCCTTGGACATCGTCCTCGCTCAGCGAGCAGCTCCCGAGGTGCAGCGGGAGGACGGTGACCCATATCGGTGGACCGCGCCACCCAGCGCGCCATGTATGTCCGCTTCGCCGCAAGCTCGCCTCCGAAGCTGAGACACCTGCGGTCCGCGGAAATTCTGGAGCCGGGGGGCGAGGCGGATGGCCCCCTTTGGGTCCACCCCGCGGTGCTAATGGAAAGTTACGTTGTCGGCGGCGTGCGTGTTGAAGCGAATGAGCTCGCTTGCGGTGTCCGTGATGTGTTGGCCATTCACGATGACATTGGTGAAGTCGATGGCCCCGATGGGGTAGACGACCGGAGGCTCCACGGTTGCCTCTGTCCGGCCTTCGATGCGGAACATGGGGCGCATGTCCGGCGCATGGATCGTGATGTCCCTCGCAAACACCTGATCGATGAATCCAACCCCTTCCGAATAGCGCCAGTCGGTACCATTGCGGATGAGGAAGTTCACCGCATCGCAAGGCTTGTTGTCCTCGATCTCGATGTTCTCGAACACAATGTCGTGAACGTTCGCCGTGTCCATGCAGTCGATCACGAGCGCTCGGCCGCAGTTCAGCACGTCGATGTTCCGGAAGGTGATCCCGCTGACCTCCGTACCCATCGTCTTCGTGCCGACCTTCGCCGCGGCTTGGTTGGTGAAGCAAACGACATCCTCGTGCAGGACGTTGTTCACCGCGACGTAGGGTGCCTTGGTAGGGTCCGCAGGGTAGTTGTCGACCCCGGGAGGGAGCAGGTAGTCGTCCGCGATGTCGTCGCTCTTCGTCGCCATGCAGTCGTCACCGACGTAGAGGAACGCATTCGATAGCTTACTGTTGGTGGCGTTGTCGAAATCGACGCCGTCGGTTTCATTCCACCCGGTGCTGAGCCAGTTGTTGATCACCTTGTAGTTGGTGATGTCGACCATGTCACTGCGATAGACGATTGTGTTCCAAAAGCTGGAGTCCAGCGCGATGATCCCGTCGACAGAGGAGTTCCGGCTCTCCTCGATTTTCAAGAGATTGTACTTTGTGTTCGGGTTGTCCTCGACACGTAGGTTCGTTCCATTGGCATCGATGATGCCTCGGCCACGGATGTGACTGTTGGTTACACCCCACATGCGGACGATTGCGTGTAAGCACTGCTCGACGACGGAGCCCGTTGCGTCCGCGGTGACGATGTCCCCCAAGTTGGACGAGCCTTTGAGCACCGCGCCGTCTGCGAGGTAGAGCGTCATGTCGCTCCTCATCCAGAGTTCCCCGGTGAGGTAGGTCCCTGGCGGAACGTACAGAGTTCCGTTGGTGCGAGCGACCGCGTCGATGCCCGCCTGGATCGCACTCGTGGTCACCGTGGCGCCCGTATTGTCGGCGCCGTGGTCCATGACGTTCACCACTCCGGGCATCCCGAGTTGAGGAGGGTTCACCTCCGGAGGGTCGACGAGCACCAGCAACCGCTCGGATAGATCCGGTCGGAAGATGAGGTACTCGGGTTCGGCCAAAGCGAACGTGACCGTGTTTCCGACCTGAGTGGCCGCGATGCCCCGTCGTTCGGGACTCAGCTGGAACGCCGCGAACGGCGTACCGGTCGTAATCTCGATGATGGCTCCGGGAAGGTGATCGAAGCGTACGAAGTTGACCGGAGTCTCGAAACGATCGACCCGATGGACCGGAACCTCGATTCCGTTCACCTTCACCGTGTAGGGCGGCTGCGTTTCCGCGTCGGTGTCCCCGCTCTCGCCAGTGTCCTCCACGCTGGCTGAGTCGTCGCCGCAGGCGGTGGATGCGAGTACGGAAAGTGCTGCAAGTACCAGAATGCGTTTCATTGCATCATCCCCCCCTACGATGCGCTCACGGAGAGAAAGTGATATTGGCGGTGTGCTCGTTGACGTTGAACCGCACGTTGGGATCATCGACCGAGGTGATGACGTTCCCTCCGACCGAGAAGTTGGAAAATGTAACGCCGTCGATGAGGTACTCGTTGCCGTAGTAGGGGTCCTCGGGATTCCAATCATGGAGGTTCCCGTGAATGCGACATTCAGCATCGTTGGCAGAGGACACATTGGTGATCGATGCACCCAGCACGCTTGCGGTGCCGAAGGACACACGCCACGTGATGGACTCGGCGTCCATGTTGAAGTCTACGATGCGACCCGTCACGTTCTCGATGCGGATATCCTCGAAGACGGTGTCAGAGATCAACGCCGTGTCGACTGCGTCGATGACCAAGCCACGGTTGACCGAAACGAGGTCGACGTCTCGGAACGAGATGTTGGACATGCTCTCGCCGAAGGTTTTCGTGCCGACCTTGCAGCCGGACGAGCCACTGAAGCAGACGATCTTCTCGTGCGCGATGTTGTCGACGCTGATGTAGGGTCCGGTGGTGGGGTCGTTGAGCCCGCTCACCTCGAGACCGTCTTGGATATCATCGCTCTTGACGGCCATGCAGTCGTCCCCCGTGTAGAGGAACGCGTTCGTCAAACTCGAGTTCGTACAGTTGTTGAAGTCGACCCCGTCGGTCTCGTTCCACTCGTCGTCGAGACGGTTGTTGATGACCTTGTAGTTGCTGATGTGGATGTTCGCACTCCGGTAGACCATCGTGTTCCAGAACCCTGAATCACGAGAGATCACACCTTCGACCACACAGTCGGAGCTGTCCTCGATTTTTACGAGGAACATCTTCTTGTTGGCGGCCTGAATGTCGACACCATTCCCATCGATCGTGCCCCGACCGATGACCTTGGCGCCGGTCACACTATCCATGACGATATAGCCGAGTGGGCTACCTTCAATGTTTGCGAGCTCGGGGGGTCTCGCGAGCAAACCAGCGGTCGTCGTGATATTTTGAAGGACGGCCCCTTGCGCCAGGTACAACGTCACATTGCTCCGCAGATAGAGAGCCTTGGTCGTGTAGAGTCCGGGCGGGAAGTAGAGAATGTTCTGCGCTGCTCCGGACGCAGCATCGATCGCGCCTTGGACGGCGGCGGTGGTGTCGGTCGCTCCGGTGTTGTCCACCCCCGGAACGTCCATGATGCTGAGAACGTTCGGTTGGCCCACCTGTGGGGCGTCGACTTCGGGCGGATCCATCAGGACGAAGAATCGTTCCTGACCGGGCGTTTGAAGGATGAAGTATCCGGGTTCGTTTGCCGTGAACGAGAGGGCGTTTCCCGCGATCGTTGCCGGGATGTTTTTGCTGAGCGGGCTAAGCGAGGAGTCCGTCAGCGGGCCAATGAGCGAGGTAATCGCAACCTGAGCGGGAACGCCGGTGTGGGTGAAATGGATATAGTTTACGGGAACGTCGAACTTGCAGACGCGCTCGACGGCAATGGGGATGCCGTCGACCGTTGCGGAGTACGCGGTCGATTCGCACGGAGGGGGAACGGTGCCGGTTTCATCACCGGCGGTCGTTCCCGTGCTCTCGTTCATGCTCGCCGTTTCGGATCCCGTATCGTCGGAGGTGTCGGACCCTTCGCATGCGGTGCTGGCTAGACTAAGAGTGGAAAGGAGAAGTAAGACTGTCCTGGTTTCCGACATAAGGGCTCAATCGAATCGGCGCGGTTTTCTCGAAGGTCGGCGGCTCGTTAGATGGGGGCGTCCTTGGTCACCGACACGTTGTCGACGTAGTAGAGGAGCTCGTCACCTTCCGCGCCGTCCTCGAGGATGACCTGCACGCGTACGAAGTCGAAGATCCATTGGCTGACGTCTTCTGGAGGGGTAAATGCGGAGTAGGAAACGTTCTCCGCGGTAATGTCCGCGCTGATCGTTACCCACGTGTCCGCGGCGATACCTTCACCTTCACCATACCAAACAGAATAGATGGGAGTGAAATCCGCCGTAAAGAAGGCCCACTGCACTTGCGGGGTTCTGTCGAACGCTGCCGCCGGAACGTAGACATCGAACTGGATGTTGTAGTTGCCGGCGCTCAGGTCCACGGGGAGTTCGTTCAAACTCCACTGGACCTCGACGGAAACACCGTAGCCGCCGTTGTCCGTGGCCGGTGCGTGGACCGTGAGCGCTGCGGGGTGATCGCCGACCACTGCCACAGTGTTGTTGTCGGCGTAGGTGGTGTCACCTTCGGGCTTGGCCAAAAAGAAGGTCTCGCCGCCGCCTTGCCACGTCGCGAAGTCCGATTGGAAGGCGATGTCTGGACCCTCCGCGCCGCTGTCGGCGGAGTCGTCGGAAGGCGTGGTGTCTTCGGCGCTGACGTCGGAATCGCCGTCTTCACCGTCGTCGCAGCCTGCAAAGCCCATGGAAAGCCCCAGCACGACGGGGGCAAGAAATGCGCGAAAGCACGCTCCAGAGTTCATGCGGCGTAGCTTATCCCCGCTTCAAGGAAATTGGCACACAAAACTTGTGCATTGGCGCCATGAACATCGATTACCGGGCCGTTCACGGCCTTCCAACGCGTTGCGGGGCTTCGCGAGGCTGCGACGAGATGGCCCGCGTTGTCAGCTCGGATGCCCTTGGTGCGTGCCGCGAATCCTCTATGTTGGGATCGTTTCCATCCAGGGTGGAGCGATCGCCGGATCTCTTCGTTCCGCACGCTCGGTTCCCGGCGCGGGGACGAGGTGCGACGAGGTGTGCGGAGCGACGCGCGGGCCTGCGGAGACGCGCGAATGCCGGAGGTGCTCCAATCCGCGGCTCACCGAAGCGTGACCGTGGCTCGCGCGCGTCGGGTGATACAACGCCGCGCATGCCCACGCCCGCGCAGATGTTGGGGACCGCCGTTGCGGCGGCTGGACTCGGTTTCGTCGCTGGAATCGTGGTGTGGCCGAGGCCGAGCGCCGCTCCCCGAGCCGAGCCGGCCACGGCGGAGCCTGCCAAGAGCGTGGTCGAAGCCCCCACGAAGCCCACGCCCGAAGCCGAGGCCAACCTCGCCGCCTGTGCACGCGAGCTCGAGCAGACGCGTTCGCTGCTCCAGCTGGTTGCGGCGCCGTTCCCCAAGCAGGGCCCCGAGCTCGCCGAGGCGTGGACCGAGACGCTGACGCGCGTCTCCCGCGAATGTCCGCTGTCGCCTTACGAGGTGGTGCTCACCGATTGTTCCGAGTATCCGTGCCTCGCGGGTCTGCGGCCCACGGGCGCCAAACCTTCATGGATGCCGGACGCCGGTCCCGAGCGCTTCGAAATGCAGAGCAAGCTGGGCGCCGCGCTCCGCGAGTGCCCGGTGCTGACTGCCCTATTCGGGGCGGGCTTCTCCGAAGGAGCGATCGTCGTCCAGCCTGCGGTGGCGGCATGTCCAGGCGCGGACGAGGAGCTCTGGAGCGTGTTCGTGCTCGACCCGCGGGGCCCCGCCTTCGCGTACGCGACCCAGGACGACAGCACGGCGCGCGAGGAGGCGGAGCTGGAGCGCTGGGCCGCGGCGCGCGTGGGGGCGCTGGCCAGCCGCTGGCCGTGCGCGGAGCAGGCGACTCCCTGACGGACACCGCGGCGGGATCAGAGCGACTCGAGGAATGCGACGAGGGCGTCGCGGTCGTCCGCCGCCATCCCCCGTACGGCCGCGCTGGCGAACGCCGCCTCTCCGTCGTGCCACAACACGGCCTCGAGAAAGGTACGCGCGCGTCCGTCGTGGAGCAGGCGGAGCTCGCCCTCTTGCACGTCGCGGAGCCGGCCGACGCCCCAAAGCGGAGGCGTCCGCCACTCGCGTGCGAGCGGTCCCCCTTGTGGATCGCCGAGCCCCTCGCCCATGTCGTGCAGGAGCAGGTCGGTGTAGGGGCGGATCGTCTGATCGCGGAGCTCCACGAAGGGATGGTCGGAGCCGGTCTGTGCCTCGGGGCGGTGACAGAGGATGCAACCGGTGGATCGGAAGACCTCTTCGCCGCGCATCACCGTGGGGTCATCGGCGTGTTCGCGTCCGGGCAAGCTGAGCAGGCGCACGTAGGCCACGAGCCGAGCGAGTTCCTCGGTCTCGAGTTCCGGGGCGGCGTTCGGGTCGGGGAAGAGTTCGGTGGTGACATCCATGTCCTGCTTGAGGGCATCGGCGATCTGGTGCTCGAGCGAGATCTTCTCGGCTTTCCAGCCAAAGCGCCCGAGGCGAGGCGTGCCGTCGCGCGGATCGGGGACGATCATGGCGCGACCGGAGACGCCAAGCGCGGCCGGATCACACGCGGCGTTGGCGAGGATGTCGGTGTCCGCGATGGCTTCCAAGAGGCCAAGGCCTGGGATCTGCCGCGCGAGGCGTGGTGAAAACGCCCCCGAGACCGCGGAGTACGAGGGCCGGCGAAGCTCGACCTCCGTGCCGTCGTCCAGGGGCACGAGGCTCGTCACGTAGGTCTCGAGCGTGACGGCCTGTTCCTGCGGCTGGAGCTGGTCGCCGAACTCGGCGTCTTCGTAGAGCTTCACCGCAGTGGTACGGAGGACCTCGCCTTCGACGGGCACGAGGCCGCGTCCGTTGTGGACGTGGCACTCGGTGCAGCTCGCGGCATTGAACAAAGGACCGAGCTTGTCGCGGTGGAGTTCTTGCGCGGGGTTGCCGGACTCCGTGTGCTCACCGGTCGAAAAATCCGTGTGGAACAGCCGGCGTCCCTCGAGGAACGACTGGACGTGCTCCGGCTGGACGTTGAGGGCCATCTGCGAGAACGCCCAATGGCGCTCGGCCTCGGGCTGGATGAAGGGGATGGTGACGTCCCCTGCCAGGATCCCGTTTTGGGCGGGGCCCATGCGGCCGCTGGGGTCGTCGTTGCGCGCCGAGAGCCCGCCCTCGCCCACGCGATAGCGGAAGGTGTCCGTGTAGTAGGCGGTCTGGCCCTCGATGCCATCGGGATCGGCGGGGTCGTTCCCGGCGATGAAGATCCCGAACTCGAACTCCATGATGTCCCCGACCTCGAGCGGGCGGCCCTCTCGCGCGTTGGACTCGATGACTTTGATCCACTGCCCGCCGTCCCCGGGTTCGAGCACGGTGTTGTTGTGGAAGACGTTGCCGTCGCCGTAGATCTTGAAGACGCGGAAGTTGGTGGTGGGACCGTAGGTGGTCGGAGGCGTCTGGGGTGTATAGACGATCTCGATGCGAGACTCGCCCAATGCGACGAAGTCGCGGATCTCGAAGGCGTAGCTGCGGTGTTCGAAGTAACGGGGGCTGAAGGGATTGAAGTTCTCCTCGAGCTCGTGCCTGGCCCGGACCCGCCCGGCGGCGCGCGTGAGGAGGGCACCGTCTTCTGCGGTGGAGACGACCGGCGCGAGCTCGGAGGGCTGGGACTGGGGTTCGATGGCATCGAATGCGCAACCTTCTTCCCCGGTGGTGGTCGCGTCGCCGGAGGACTCGGAAGGGTCCGCGGTGTCGTCCTCCGGTGCGGAGGACGAAGACCCGGGCGGAACCCCGGTTTCGTCGGCACTGCCGGTGGTCGCGGTCGTGCTCGAGGAAGAACTCGAGGGGCCGCCCGATTCGGGATCGAGGCCGGTGCCGGATCCCGAGTCCTCCCCACCCTCGAGGTCCGGATCGGCGGTGCATGCCGCGAGCATGAGAAGTATCCCGATTGTGGGTGATTTGTACGATGGCATGGTGATCACTCCCGGGCCCAGTGGACCCGACGACACTCATGGACAATAGACAATGTCGTAGTCGGGACGCGCTCGGCAGACGAATGTGGGGCCCTCCCCGGCGTACGTCATCGCGTCCGGGCAGAGGCTCCGCCAGAGTGCGGTGTATTCATTGGTCTCGCACGCGTTGCCCGTACAGCAGAGGGGTGCCAGATCGCCGCACGCAGCACAGCTCGAAGACTCGGTTTCGGCGCAGTCGTTGCAATCGGGGCAGGCGCTGCACGCCCGACACGGGTTCTCGCAGTACGCGATCTCGCCGGCGTCGTCGGTGCGTACGAGCGGCTCTGCGCAGACCTCGTTGAGGTTCGCGGCACAGCTCGTGGCTTGGCACGCGTTCTCGCCGAGATCGGGTGCTTCGACGCCGATGGGGATCATCGCGAGCGGGAGGTTGAAGGCGTCGAGCAGGCCGAGGTCGTAGAGATCCAAGCCTTCTGCCGAGAGGCTGAACTGGATCAGCGTGCCGCGGCCCTGCGTGCCGTCGCTGGCGCAGAGGCCATCCACGCACCCCGTGCGGCCCCACGCGCGGCCGCCGATGACCTCGTTCACGGAGATGGCCTGGCACTCGCCGGGGCGCAGGAGATCCAGGCCCTCGAAGGCGTCCGCGGGCTCGACCGTTCCGGAGGCTCCCGCCCAAACGTCGTGCGCGCAGCCGTTGTAGAAGCGGAGGCATCGCGCGTCCGGGTCGCCCTCGGGACATGCGCACGTGGGCGTCTCGAGCTCCGTGTCTTCGCCGCTGCCGGAGCTCTCTGCGGGCGGGAGCTCGCCCGTGCCGGCGGTCGCGGGTGCGCTGCTGGCTTCCGCGGTCACGGTGGTGCTCGTGGATGAGGTCTGCGGACCACTCGAACCCGAGGCCGCGCTCTCACCGAGGATCGGATCCCCAGCGAGAAAGCCGCAGTTGGTCGTGGCGAGCATCCAGAGCATCCGTGCGCCCCCTCGTTCCACGAGCGCAGGAATCCGGCTCATCACCATGCGCCCCCGATCGCCAAGCCGCCGAATGCGTGAGGACGACACCACGTCGCCGCCGTGCGTCCTGCGACGCGGACGCGGATCTCGCGGGCGCATGTGAGCGCGCCGGCTTCGATGCGGACGCGCAGGTGTGCCGTGGCGGCGATCTCGAGAGCGGCCGTGACCTCGAAGGATGCATCGATCACCCGATCGGTCGCGCCCTGGTATCCGGCCGCTCCGTCTCCGGTCATGCCGACGAAGACGGGGCCCACGGTTGCCGCCAGCTCTGGAATCACGCGGCGATCGGGGCGGCGCAGGGCAATGCGGGGACCGAGTCCGACCCACCCGGTCAAGATCTTCACTGTCCCCTCGGGCTCTGCGATGCGCACGTTGTGGAGGGGGATCGAGCTCTGCAGGACCAGGCCGACGATCGGGTGAGGCATCGCGCGGAGGTGGACGCGGGCATGGGCTGCGACGGGAAGATCCCCTGGTCCGGCGCCGACGGCTACGCCGATCGTGGCACCCCACCGCAGTCGGGGCGTTCGAGCCGCGGCGGGTGGGGGCGGCTTGGAGGTTGCCGTCGGAGGTGGGGCCACCGCGCGGCGTTCGACGTCTGCGAGGCTCGCGTGCAGCAGCTCCACCGTGCGCACCGCGAGCTCGCGCGGCTCTTCGTCCGCAGGCCCGACCGCGAGCGTGCGCTCGACCATGGCGTTCGTGGTGGGGTCCACGACCCAGACGACGACGGTTCGATCGACGGCGATCGCCGCGACGACCGTGAGGCGCTGGGCGAGGTCGGCGAGATCTCGGGGTGTTCGCGGCGAGGGCAGGGGCACGATCGCGACCTCGAACCCGGAGAACCGCAGCTCCCCGATCAACCGTCGCTCGACCTCGGGAGCTTCGGAGGTGAGCACCGCCACGCGCGATCGCCCTTGCGGTGGATCGGCCCGCGCAACTCCGGGCGCGAGCGATGCCGTCGCGACGAGCAGGTGCAAGGAACGCGCGTGAAGGCCACGCCGAATCACCGCGAGGACGGCTCTGATTCGCAAGCGGCGATCCTTCGGCGAGCCTCGGCGACCATCGAACCTTGGCCGCGTTCATCCAGGAACGTTCGGTACCACGGGACCGCATCGGCACATCCCGCGTTGCCGAGCGCGGCGAGGCGTCCGAGGTCGAACGCGGCGGTGGCCGCCGAGGGGGTGCCAGGAAACCGCCGACGGAGGGTTTCGAGCGCCTCGCGAGCGCGGTGCGGACGTCGTGCATAGCGGCTGACGTCCGCGAGCTCGAGCAGTGCATCCGCGTCGAGCGACCGGCACAAGTCTGCGAAGCCCTCGGCTTCGGCGGCTGCGAACGCGCGCGCGTAGGCGCCGTCGCGGCCCAAGGCGCGCCAGTCCGTGGCAGGGGCCTGCACCGCCTCTGGAGGAGCAGGGAGCGGCGTGGTCTCCTCGTGCGAGGCGGATGCGCGAGCGCTGGAGCGAGCGCGACGGCGTCCGTCTCGGCCATCTCGCCCACCACGATGGAGGGCGGCCTTCGGGGGCTCGGCGCTCGCGTCCTCGAGCGCGACGGCAGGTGCCTCGGGGAGCGTGGGCGCGAGCGCGACGGCGCGGCGCTCGGACGAGAACGTCGCGCGCTCTCCCGCCTCGAGCCGACGGACGCTCGCGATCCCCGGTCCCGTGACGGTCGCAGTTCCCGCCTCGACCTCGAGTGCGAGGGTTTCTTCGGCTGGTTTCCAATGCACGGTCACCGTGGCGCTCGAGGCTTCCACCCGATACGCGCCGGCCTGCACCTGCCACACGGTGGCCTCCGACTCGAGCTCGGCATCGAGTGTTCCGCCGAGCAGCACGAGGTCGGCTCCATCCTCGCGGAGGCGCTGCACCTTGACGCGGGCACGCGGTGCCGCGACGACGCGGGTGCCATCGGAGAACGCCAACGTCACCGGATGTTCCTCCGCGTCGAACACCAGCTGTGCGAGCGTCGTTTCTTCGTCGATCTCCACCGTCAAGGTCCGGGGCCGCAGCGTCCAGGCCAGCAGGAGCGACGCCGCGAGCAGCACGGCGCCACCGTAGACCCATCGCATGCGCGAGCGACGAGGCTGCGCCGCCGCGTGTTTCGCCGCGGTCAAGAAGGCGGTCCGCATGCGGACTTGCCGAGCTTCGCGCCCCCGCGTTCCGGAGGCGCGATGAAGCTCCGACATGCGTGCGATCAATGCATCGAGCGGCGATCGATCGTCATGCATGGTCCGTCCTCGTTTCCAGCCAATGGCGAAGCAGTGCATCGGTCGCAGCAAGGCGTGCAAACCGATCGCGGGCGGCCCGGATCCGCCGCTTGGCGGTCGCGAGCGAAACCCCGAGCGTCTCGGCGACCTCCTCGAGGCTCATGCCTTCCAAGAACCGGAGGCTGAACGCTGCCCGCTCGAGCGGCGGGAGATCTCCGAGCACCGCGAACGCCCGGGTCAGCGCGGCCCTCTCCTCCGTGCCACCCACGGCTTGCAACGTGGGGACGGCGTCCGATCCGAGCCATCCGGACCATTTTCGGGTCCTGCGCCAGCGCAGCTTCTTGAGCGCGAGGCGGACCGCGATGCCCTTGATCCACGCGCCGAGCCTGGCTTCGTCGCCGTGAAACTGATGGATGCCGCGCAGCGCGGCGAGCAGGGCGTCCTGGACGAGATCTTCGGCGTCGGGATCGTGCCCAACGATCCCGAAGACCGCGCGCTCGATGCGATGGACGTACCGGTCGAACAGCGTGGCGGCGGCGTCCGGATCGCCCGCACGCAGGCGCTCGAGCAGCGAGGGCTCGGGCTCGGGCGGCGGATCGGGTACCGGTTGCAGATACGATCTCATCGCGCGTCACCATGGTCCCACAGTCTTCGCCCCCGCGCGATCAGGCGAGGATCTCCTCGAGCAGTGCGTTGGGCGCACCGTCTCGGTCTTCCCCGAAGCCCTCCACGTCGAGTTCGAAGTGGCGCTGCAGGATGGTGAAATAGAGGTCGCGGAGCTGCCGATCCTCGGGGTAGGGCGCGAGGACGACGTTCTGATCGTGGGCAAACGTGGGACCTCCCCCGATGAGCACCATGGGGAGTTCTGCGGCGTCGTGGTCGTCGCTATGCATCCCACTGCCGAGCAGCATGAGGGTGTTGTCGAGCATGGTCCCGTCGCCTTCGGGGATGGCCTCCAGCATCCCTGCGAGCGACGCGGTCTGTTGGACCATCCACTGCGTGATGCTGCCATACGCGTTGTTGAGGCGATCCCCGTTGTGTTGCGCACCGTCGTGGAAGTTGAGGTCGCCCGGGGTTCCGCCGAAATCCTCGACGGTCACGTGGTCGTAGCGGAACGGGCTGCGCGCATCGTCGAGCATGTAGCTGACGACGCGCGTCAGGTCGCACTGGAAGGCGAGGACGATGAGCTGATTCATCAGCTCGGCGTGTCGACCGCGATCGTATTCCGTGCCATTCACGTCGGCCCCGTTGTGGCTCGCGACGCCTTGGAGCTCTTGGTCGGAGTCGGGGATGTCGGGCATCTCCTCCTGCGGGACCTCGCATCGAGGGATCGGATCCATGCCGGTGTCGACGGTTCCGGTCAGGATCTCGAGCTCGCGGATCCGCGTTTCGAACTGATCGACGACCTGCGCGTCGCTGCGGCTCAGCTTGGCCTTGAGCGCGGCGCTCTCGGCGAGGAACTCGTCTAAAATGCTCTCGTCGTAGTTCGGGGCGGGATCCTCGGGATCGGGCTCGCGCGGCGTCGCCCATGGGACGAGCGCCTCGAACACCTCACGGGGACTGACCACGCGACGCAGGGGCTCGGTCTCGTGGGTGCCCGTGCTCGCCTTCCAGGAGACTGCCTGATTGTAGTGCCAGGGGCGACCATCGAAGAACCCCGGAAAGGTCCCCAAGCCGAGTTGGAGCGAATCGATGGGGGTCGCAAACGCGGCGCGCTCGACGAGGAGTTGGTCGATCGAGATCCCATTGCGCTGATCACGTGCGTCTGCGTCCACGCAGGTGAGGTAGGCGGCGCTGCATCGTGCGTGGCTGGGCTCGACCTGGCGATTGTCCTGCATCGCTCGGTAGTTGCCGAGGTTGCGGATATGGATCGTCTTGGACTTGAGCGCCTGGAGTGGCGCGAGCACGTTGGATAGCGTCCACCCGTCGCCGCTTCCGGAGGTCTCGAGTCCCGTCCACCAGTGCTCGGATGCGCCGTTGGGGAAGTAGATCGGGAGGAATCGCTTGATGGGGCCGCTGCTCGCGGCGGCGCGGGCCGAATGCAGGCTCGGCAAGAATGGGAGCGCCAGGCATGCGCCCGTGGCCGCCCGCAGCACGTCGCGGCGAGAGAGCAGGGCGCGCCGCGCCCGGAGGCGGCGATGGGCGAGAGTCTTGGTGATGCGCTTCATTCCGGTGCTTCTCCCCGCCGCCATTGGAAGGCGTCATGCAGGACGACGGCTTTGAGGAGGTCGCGCAGCGAGCCTCCATTCCAGGTCTCGCTGATCTCTCGGATGAACGCGCGGTCATCCCCCTCCGGGGTGCGCCGCAGCGCGAACGTGAGCATCTTCTCGACGGGGCAGTTCAAGAACTGCTTGGTCTTGGCGATCTCGGGCGCGAGCTCGATCAGGCTCGCCACGTCCGTCTCCTGGAACGTCGTGCGCGGGTCGATGGGATAGCCATCTTCGTAGGTCTCCCGCCAGGCCCCGATCGCATCGAAGTTCTCGAGCACGAGCCCGGGAGGATCGAGCAGGTTGTGGCACGCGGCGCACTCGGGGGCAGCCCGATGCGCCTCGAGTTGCTCGCGGATCGAGGGAAACTCGGTCCCCGACTCGTCGTCCATCTCGAGCTCTGGCACGTTGGGCGGGATCATCAAGGCCGTACAACTGAGGGCTTCCAAGATCAGCTTGCCCCGGAAGGTCGGGGCGGTTCGGGCCGAGCGCGAGCTGTAGGTGAGAAACCCGGCGAGCCCGAGATAGCCCACGCGCTGGTCCTCGTACCCTTCCACGCGAACAGTGCCCGCGTCTCCCGTCCATGGCATGCCGTAGTGCTCCGCGAGCCGCTCGGTCACGAAGTTCACGTCTGCGGTCAAGAACGTCGACCAGGGGAGGTCGTCATGGACGAAGTCGTCGAGATAGGCCACGAGTTCCGCGCGCATATCGTCGCCGAGTTCCGCGGACCATGCGGGATAGACCTCGGTGTCGATGAGCAGCGCTTGAGCGTCGAGCAGCGGCACGCGCACCCACGTCTCCACGAACGCCTCGCGGAACCGGGTGCCTTTGGGATCGGCGAGCATGCGGTCGACCTCGGCGTGCAGGCGCTCGCGCTCGAAGAGGGTCCCGTCCTTCGCCTGCGCGAACAGGTCGTCGTCGGGCATCGAGTTCCAGATCGTGTAGGACAACCGCGACGCGAGCGCATACGCATCCAAGCGATGGGGGGCCGTCTCGTCGGGCGCCTCGTCGAGCTCGACGTGGAACACGAAGTGGGGTGAACCCAGAAACATGCGCGTCAGCACCGCGAGCGCGTCGTCGTGGGAGCCACCGGCGTCCCGAACCTCGCGATAGTGCGCGATGAGGCGTTCGGTCTCCTGCGGCTCGACCGGCCTGCGCCACGCACGGAGGCCGAACGATGCGACGAACGCTTCGGCGCACGCCGTGTCGTCGTCGGTTTCGGGTGTGCACGACGACACCCGTGCGCGCGCGTCGGGGTTGGCGAACACGACGCCCACGACTTCGCGCGCGTGCTCGATGTATCCGCGCGCCAAGTCCTCGGGGATGTCGCGCAGGAGCTTGGCCTCGTTGGGAAACCCCACGCCGGTGCCCCCGCGGATGAACGTCGCGGCGGGCAGGTCTTCGAGGTGGAGCAGGTCCGCCAGCGTGTGCTCGTACTGGGCGCGCGTGAGGCGGTGGAGGGCGATGCGGCCAACGTCATCCTCGGTGGAGGGCTCCTCTTCCGGGCGCTGTGGGCCCTCGTCGGTGCCCTCGGACCCCATCGCCTGGGAAGGATCGTGGACCTCGTCCCCCTCCGTATCGCCGGTTGCGGCGATGCCCGAGTAGCAACCCGAGAGGAAGAGAGCGCCGACGGTACTCCATCGCATCGGGTCCCTGTTCCGCCGGTCGTTCGAAACGGCTCAGTGGAACTTCGTATGCACGCACACACGCTCTGCGGGTCGACCGCGTCGCGGAATCGCTTGGCGCGCGCGGGAGGCTCTGTCATCGTCGCCACGTGCGAAGCGCGAGCGATTCAGGCTCTCCGTCCTGGCGCCGCCGCGTTCCGTCGTCGGGAGGGGCCCGCCGTTTCGCCTGGATTCCGTTGATCGTCGCGGGTTGTTTCTCCGTGCCGGGTTCGTCGGACTCGGGGTCCTCCACGACAGGAGCGAGCGGGACCTCGAATACGGGCACCGACACGGGTTGCCCTCAAGGTGGTCCTGGGTGCGCGTGCTATCCCAATCAAACGTGTGATGTCGGCCTCGACTGCGTGGAGACGGTGTCCGTGTGCATTCCGCAGAATTGCCAACCGGGCACAGCGCAGTGCTCCTGCATCGACGGCGCGTGCGTGGGGTCGCTCGTCTGTACGGATTCGATCTGCACGGAGGGTCCCGCGACCTCCGGATCGTCGACGGGCGATGAGGTCTCGACACAGGCAGGAAGCTCGGACGGCGGGAGCTCGGGCACCGCGAGTGCCGAGAGCACCCAGGCGAGCGGGGACGGGTCTTCCGGAGGAACCGGCGACCCCACCGGTGAGCCCTCCAGCTCGGGGGAGACGAGCGCCTGTCCGGTCGGCCAAGAGGGGTGCCCGTGCGACGTGGGTTCGGCATGTTCACCGGGCCTTGCGTGTACGGATGGTGCTTGCGTTCGGTGCGGAGGCGACGAGACCGAGCCCAACGACGAAGAAGATCAGGCCGCGGGTCTTCCCACGACGCCCTGCAACGTGGAGGGCGATTTCGACGGGTCCTTCGCGGGGCACGACGTCGACTGGTTTCACATCACCGGCACGTCGTGCATGACCCATCCGCTCATCGAAGCTGACATCGAACAATCCGAAGGCTCGGAGATCTGCATGTTCGTCGCATGCGAAGGCGGCCTGGTCGGATGCGGACCTTGGACCACGACCGACTATTCTGGGGGCGTCCGCGCGTGCTGTGGGCCCGTGCGTACGGGATTCGATATCGGGACCTGCACGGAGGCGCCCACGACGTTCGCGATTCGTGTCACGGGCGGTGAAGAGGGTGCTTGCCTGCCGTATCGCCTCGCGTGGGAGTGGTTCCCGGGCGGCTCCTGATCCCGCACGCGTCGCGCGAAATCAGCGGCTCGCGCCGTTCTAGGAATCGTGCCATCATCGCGCGCCCAAGCAGCGCGGAAAACTCCGCGCGCGTGGTAACGGTTCCAAGCCCCACATCAGGGCCCCACATCAGGGCCCCACATCAGGAGAGTCAGCCGTGTTTTTAGGGATCGATCTGGGAACGTCGTCGGTCAAGGCCGTCCTCGTCGACGAGAAACAACAAGTGATCGGCAGCGCCAGCTCGCCCTTGGGCATCAGCCGTCTCGCGCCGCGATGGTCGGAGCAAGACCCCACCGAATGGTGGCAGGCGACGGTCACCGCCGTGGGGGCACTGCGCAGCAAACACGGCAAAGAGCTCGCGGCCGTGCGCGGGGTCGGCTTGTCTGGGCAGATGCACGGCGCCACCCTGTTGGACGCGGCAGACAAGCCGCTTCGCCCCGCAATCCTTTGGAACGACGGGCGCTCGGAAGAAGAGTGCCGTGAACTCGAGCAGGTGCCGCAGTTCCGGAAGCTCTCCGGGAACCTGGCGATGCCCGGTTTCACCGCGCCCAAGCTCCTGTGGGTGGCCAAGCACGAGCCAGAGGTGTTCCGCAAGATTGCGAAGGTGCTGCTGCCCAAAGACTACCTGCGGCTACGGCTGACGGGAGATTACGTCTCCGAACCCTCGGATGCTGCGGGAACGCTTTGGCTCGACGTCGCCAAGCGCACGTGGAGCAGCGAGCTCCTCGCCGCCACGCAGCTCCGCATGGAACACATGCCGAGCCTCGTCGATGGCTCGGCGCCGAGCGGTACGCTCAGCAGCGCGGTCGCGGCGGAGCTCGGACTTCCCGCGGGCGTGGTCGTCGCGGGCGGTGCCGGCGACAACGCTGCGGGAGCCGTGGGGATCGGTGTGCTGAACCCGGGTCAGGGCTTCTTGTCGCTCGGGACCTCGGGCGTGGAGTTCGTCGCGCTCGATCGCTACTCCGCGGACCCGGAGCGCGGCGTGCATAGCTTCTGCCACTGCGTGCCCGGTCGTTGGCACCACATGTCGGTGATCCTGAGCGCGGCCTCGTGCCTGAGCTGGGTCACCGCCCTCACCGGGTCCGGCAGCGAGGCTGCGTTGCTCGAGCGGATCGCCAAAGAGACCGAGGGTCCCGGCGAGGTGTTGTTCCTGCCGTACCTCTCGGGCGAGCGGACGCCGCACAACGACCCGCACGCCAAAGGCGTGTTCTTTGGCCTCAACCACGAGACGACCCCCGCCGTCCTCGGACGCGCCGTGCTCGAGGGCGTGGCCATGGCGTTCTGCGATGGGCAGGATGCCCTTCGCAGCGCCGGGTCGGCTCCCAAGAGCCTCAACGTGATCGGTGGCGGCGCGCGCAGTCAGCTCTGGGGAGAGATCCTCGCAGCGGCGTTGGGATTGCCCCTGCACTACCGCAGCGGTGGCGACGTGGGTCCCGCCTTCGGAGCCGCGCGCCTCGGCCGTCTCGCGGCCACCGGGGAAGTCGTCGACGACGTGTGCACGGAGCCGCAGCTCCTCGACACCGTCGAGCCCCGCGCGGCGTGGGTGGACGCGTACGCCGAGCGATTGGTCCGTTTCCGCAAGCTCTACGCGCTGCTTCGCGGTCAGCTCTGATCCAAGCCCCGAGCTCTACGTCCCGCAGAAGGTACGGTAGGGCCCGAAATCCGCGGGCGCCGGCTCTGCGTACGCGGCCCGCCCCGGCCGTTCCACGAACGGCGAGGACACGACTTCCACCAGCGTACGAAAGGGGCCCAGGTCTCCGCGCACCGCAGCTCCGAGGGCGGCCTCGACGAGGTGGTTGCGCGGCACGTAGATCGGATTGACGCGGTCCATCTCGTCCGCGATCGCTCGAGGGGACGCGTCGGCATGTCGGACGCGCCAGCGTGCGAACCATGCCGTGAACACCTCGTCCGAGAACGGCGGAGTGTCTGCGCGAAGGCCAGCCGCCAGCGTGCGGAAGGTCGACGTGTAGTCCTGATGCGTCGCTTGCATCCAATCGAACAGGTCCGCGACGAGCGTCTCGTCTTGGTCCGAGTTGCCGCGGAGCCCGAGTTTCGTGCGCATTCCCGCCTGCCACGTGCTGCGAAACGCCTCGAGGTAGAGCTCCAGGGAGGCGTGGACGAGCTCGATCGCCGCCTCCTCGGTGGGCGCGAGGATGGGAAGGAGCGCCTCCCCCATGCGCGCCAGGTTCCACCGCCCGATCGCCGGCTGATTCCCGTACGCATACCGACCGCCGTGATCGATGGAGCTGAAGACCGTCGCCGGCTCGTACGCGTCCATGAAGGCGCACGGGCCGTAGTCGATGGTCTCGCCGGACAGGGTCATGTTGTCCGTGTTCATGACGCCATGGATGAATCCAATGTGCATCCACTGCGCGATGAGTTGGGCCTGCGCGAGCGAGACCACGCGCAAGAGCTCGAGCGCGTCGTTCCCCTGCTCCGCAAGCTCCACGCGATCGGGGTAGTGGCGCTCGAGCGTATATCGGACGAGGCGCTGCAACTTCTCGAGCTCGCCTCTCGTCGAGAAGTACTCGAGCGTGCCCACGCGCAGGTGGCTGGCACCGATGCGAGCGAGCACGGCTCCAGGCAAGGCCGTCTCGCGCATCACGGGCTCGCCGGTGCGGACGACGGCCAGCGCTCGGGTCGTCGGCAGGCCGAGGTGATGCATCGCTTCCCCGATGACGTATTCGCGGAGCATGGGGCCGAGCGTGGCCTTGCCGTCGCCTCCGCGAGAGAACGGTGTGGGGCCCGAGCCCTTGAGGTGGAGATCGAAGCGCTGCCCTCCCGGATCGACCAGCTCTCCGACGAGCAGAGCGCGACCGTCCCCGAGCTGCGGCGAGAAGCCCCCGAACTGATGACCTGCGTACGCCTGCGCGAGTGGACGCGCGCTGCTCGGGATCTTGGTTCCCGAGAAGATCCGGGCAGCTTCGTCCTCGCCGAGCGGCTCGAGTCCAAGCGATTGCGCGAGCGGAGCATTGAACAGCACGAGCTCGGGCGATGCGAACCCCTTGGGGGTCCAAGGGACGTAGAGCCCCTCGAGCGCCTCGGCAAACGTATTCTCGAACGCGATCGGCATGGGTCCCCGGAACGTGAGCCCGCAACCGGCGTTTTGCAACCCTTCGAGCGCTGGCGCTCCCGGCGGGTATCCTAGCGGCCCCGAACGACGGGGCATGTGCGGGGGGTGGCGGCGCGGGGTTTCCCGGGTGGACGCGTATGGCTGCGGTCGGCAAGATCGCCCCGCCATGTCGGATCTCCGCCTGTTGGTCGTCACCACGTCCCTCGAACGCGCCCCGGACCTCGTCCGGACCTTGTGTGAGGAGCGTTGGATCGCGTGCGGCAACATCGTCCCCGGCGTGCGCTCGATCTACCGCTGGGAAGGGCGCGTCTGCGACGACGAGGAGGCGCTCCTCTGGATGGAGACCACCGCCGACCGCTTGGAGGGCGCCATGATTCGCATCGCGGAGCTCCACCACTATGCCGTCCCCAAGATCGTGGCGGTGACGCCCACGGCGGTGCACGAGCCCTACGCCATTTGGGCGCGGGAGAGCACGCGCTCACCCGCCTAGCCGAGTGGTGCTCGGCGTTCGCTACCCTTGCATGTCCTCGAGTTCGATGCCTTTGGTCTCGTGGACGTAGCGGACCACGAAGTACGCCGAGACGGCGGCGGAAATCGCGTAGAACGCGTACGCGCCACCCAAACCGATGGACTCGAGCATGATCGGGAAGGTCATCGTGATCGCGAAGTTGGCGATCCACTGCGCGAGACCGGCGACGGCGAGGCCCGAGCCCCGGAACTGGTTGGGGAACATCTCGCCCAACATCACCCACATGACGGGGCCCCACGACCCATTGAAGAAGATGACGTAGACATTGGCAGAGACGAGCGCGAGTGCGCCCATGCCGTCTCCCAGCGTCACGTTCTTGGCCGCGTCGACGCTCGCCGTGGAGAACGCGATGGCGCAGAGCGCCAACGTGATCGCCATGCCGATGGAGCCGATCCAGAGCAGGGGTTTGCGGCCGATCCGATCGACCAGCATCAGGGCCACGACGCATGCCGCGATGCTGACCGCGCCCGACACGACATTGATGAAGAGCGCGTCGTTCTCGGAGAACCCCACCGATTGCCACAGCACCGCGCCGTAATAGAAAACGACGTTGATCCCCACGAGCTGCTGGAACGTCGCGAGACCCACGCCGACCCAGACGAGCGGGCGGATGCCTCCGGTGCCGGGATCGATGAGGTCTTTGAGGCTCGGCTTGCGGTGGAAGGCCGCGACGGAGTTGTCGATCTCGGCGAGCTTCTTGTCCCCGAGCGCCTCTCCGTAGAGGCGGACGAGGACTTTGCGAGCCGCCGCCTTGCGCTGCTGAACCACGAGGAACCGGGGGCTCTCGGGGATGACCAGCAGCGCGAAGAGGAACACTCCCGCGGGCAGGATCTCGATCCAGAACATCCAGCGCCACGTCTCGTACCCCCACCAGAGCTTCTCGAGCGCCGAACCCGAGGCGGCTGCGAGCACGTAGTTGCTCAGAAACGCCGCGGTGAGACCTGCGATGATGGCGACCTGCTGAACGGTCGCGAGCCGGCCGCGATAGCGAGCCGGAGAAACCTCGCTGATGTACGCAGGCGCCATGACGCTCGCCGCCCCGACGGCCAACCCTCCGAGCGCGCGGTAGACCACGAACTCGGGCGAAGACACGGCGATCCCCGAGCCCCACGCGGAGATGATGAAGAAGACGGCGGCCACGATGAGCATCGCGCGACGACCATAGAGGTCGGCGAGGCGCCCCGCTGCCGCCGCTCCCACCGCGCATCCGAGGAGCATCGACGCGACGTTGAACCCCGTCGCGATCGAGCTCGACTCGAACGCGACTTGGAGTCCATCCACGGTGCCGTTGATGACCCCGCTGTCGAACCCGAACAAGAAGCCGCCGATCGTCGCGACCCCGCTGATCAGCAGAATGAACGCGAAGTTCTCGCCGCCTTCGGCACGCTCCTTCTCCATGGCCCTCAGGACTCCGAAGCGACCGCCATCACGGCGTGGTAGGCCTTCTTGGGCTGCAGCTGGCGATCGAACAGGAGCGGATAGTTGGTCCGCCCTTTCACGGGCCAGGTGTTGAGCCACGACGCGCCATCCGAGACGCCCCAGAACGTGACGGACTCGATGACGTCGCTATGCTTGACGAAGATGCGGAACATGTCGGCATAGCGCTGGGCCTGGGCTTCCTCGGCCTCCGCGGGGAAACCGGCGGGGTAGGGATCGAGTTCGGCCTTCAGCTCGGCGCTGAAGTTGACGTCCGCGCCGACCCGGTCCCACGCGAAAGGTAGCGGGTCGATATCGAACTCGGAGATGAGCACCTCGACCCCAGCGGCCTTGTACGCGAGGATGGCATCCTCCACGTGGGCCGTCGTGGGATCGCCCGCGGTGCGATAGTGCCCCTGCATGCCGATCGCATCGATGCGGATGTTCTTGCTGCGGAGGCGCTTGACGATCTCTACCGCAGCATCGCGCTTGGCGGGCATCCACATGTTGTAGTCGTTGTAGACCAGCTTGGCATCGGGCGCGGCGGCGGCGGCCATGGTGAACGCTTGCTCGATGTAGTCTTCACCGATGATCGTGTACCACTCGCTCTTGCGCATCGTGCCGTCGTCTTCGAGGCCCTCGTTGACGACGTCCCAGTACGCGATGCTGCCCTTGTAGCGGCCTGCGAGCGCATCGATGTGCTCCTTGAGGCGACCGAGCAGCTCCTCGCGGGTGGCAGGGCGCCCGCCTTCGCCTTTGAAGAGCCACTCCGGCTGGTCCGTGTGCCAAACGAGCACGTGGCCGTGGATCTGCATCCCGTTGGTCTTGCCAAACTCCACGAAGCGGTCGGCGGTCGTGAAGTCGAATTCCGGCGTCGCTTGGACGCCTTTCCACTTGGTCTCGTTCTCCGCTGTGATGCGATTGAACTGCGCCTTCACGAGCTCTGCCGAGGCCTGATCGCTCTGCGTGAACACGCTCGCCGGCATCGCGACGCCAACGAGGAAATGGTCCGCGAAGGCCTCCTTGAGCGAGGCCGGGGCCGCCTCCGCGCTTTGTTCCGCGGTGGGAGGATTGGACGGGGTGCTCGGCGAACTCGGCTGGCAGCCGAAACAGACGGAAGCTGCGAGACATGCGCTGAGCTGGCGCGAGCGGGAACGAGATCGCGTATGGGATTTCATGGTGTCCTTGGGTTCACGGGGCAGCACGGAACGGCCGCGTGCTCGACCGTCCTACGGGGCGAGTCGCCATGCGCATTTTCGGGCAGCCGGGGCGGATCGGAGTGCCGGAACCTCGCGCTCCGAACGATCCTGAGCGGAATGCGCAGAGGTGGAGCGGCGTGGCACCGCGAGATCGGCTCGGACGAAGCGACAGCCGGGCCGCGGTAGACCGCGGCTCGGAGGCTCTGCCAGTGCATGCAGCCTGTCAGCACGACAGGTTGAGCGCGCTCCATCGGGCGCCGAGGATGCCCAAGATCTCCATTTCCGGCAACTGGAAACGATACCGCGCGTTACCGCTTTTTCCCTCCGTCGAGGGGTTTTTCGGACCGACGTGTGGTGTGAACTACAATCCTTCCGAGGGCCAAGCGAAGCGATGGTGGAAGGCTCGCGACCTGCGATATGCTCGGGAGGACCCTCCGAAATCCGGTAGCGAGCAGCTGAAGATGACCACAGAATCCAACCGACTCTCTGTCACCGAAAAGATCGGTTATAGCCTAGGTGACTTATCTGCGAATCTGATCTTTCAAACGCTGATGACGTTTTTGGCGTTCTTCTACACGGATGTGTACAAGATCCCGCCTGCGACCGCTGCCACCATTATCTTCATTGGTGGGCAGGTCGGTGCGTTCTTCACGCCCGTCATGGGAATGATTGCGGATCGCACGAACACGCGTTGGGGGAAGTTTCGCCCGTGGATCCTGTGGACGGCGATCCCTTTCGGTGTCATCGCAGTGTTGGCTTTCAGTACGCCGGATTTCAGCCCCTCCGGAAAAGTCGCGTACGCATTCTGTACCTACATATTGCTGGTGTTCATCTATTCTGCCAACAATCTGCCCTATTCGGCGTTGAGCGGGGTGCTCACCGGGAGTATGGCCGAGCGCAACAGCCTGTCTTCGTACCGGTTCGTCGCGGTCATGGTGGCGCAGTTCCTCATTCAGGTAATGCTGCTTCCTTTGGTCTTGATTTTCGGCGGTGGTGACAAGACCGTCGGATTCATGAACACCATGGGGATGTTCTCGGTGATGGGCGTGGTGTTCTTTCTCATCACGTTCATCACCACGCGCGAACGTATCGTGCCCAAGCCCGAGCAGAGCTCGAGCATCGCCCAAGACCTCGGTGACTTGTTCAAAAACAAGCCCTGGATCGTGATGCTCGTGCTCACGACGCTCGTGTTCGTCACCCTTGCGCTGAAGGGTGGTATGTACATTTTCTACTTCCAGAACTATCTGGACGATGCCGCGCTCGCGCAGTTCCTGGTCGACACGGGTTTCAACGCATTCATCAACGGCCTCAACGGTTCGCTCGTCGCCATCGGACTCTCGGGTTTCCAGTGGCCCGAGGACGCGCCGACCTCGGCCTTCAGCTTGTTCAACGCTGCGGGCATCATCTTCGGGATCATCGGGATCATGTTCTCGAAGCCGCTCGCGGATCGCTTTGGCAAGCGCGACGTCTTCCGCGGCGCGCTCTTCGTGTCCACGCTGTTCCTGCTGGCGTTCTACTTCTTTTCACCCGAGACGGTGGGGCTCGTCTTCGGCGCACAAATCCTCCACGGGTTCTCCTACGGTATTACCATTCCGTTGCTCTGGGCGATGATCGCCGACGTGGCGGACTTCTCCGAGTGGAAGAACAACCGGCGCGCGACCGCGATCATCTTCTCGGCCATGATCTTCGGTCTCAAGTTCGGACTCAGCGTAGGTGGCTCCTTGGGCGCCACGATCCTTGCGCTCTACGGCTACGACCCGGAGCTCGCGACCCAGGCCCCAGCAGCCATCAACGGCATCAAGCTCGCCGTCAGCGTGTATGCCTCCGTGCCGTTTCTCGTTGGCATTGCTGCCTTGTTTCTGTATGAGATCGGCAAAGATCTCGAGCTTCGGATCGAGACGGATCTCGGCGAGCGCCGCAAGACGACCAAGGCAGAGTAGGAAGTTCGAACATGAGCGATGAGCAGGACACCACGGACTACGAAGATCTGGCCAAGCGCGCGATCTCGCAGCCGCTCGTGGAGCACATCTACACCGCGGATCCGTCGGCGCACGTCTTCGATGGGAAAATCTACATCTACCCCTCCCACGACATCGATGCCGGGATCCCGTTCAACGATGACGGCGACCATTTTGGTATGGAGGACTACCATGTCCTGTCCATGGCGACGCCGGACAGCCCTGCGGTCGACCATGGCGTCGTGCTCCACGTGAACGACGTTCCGTGGGCGGAGCGGCAGATGTGGGCGCCGGACGCGGCGCGCAAGGATGGGACGTACTTCCTGTACTTTCCTGCAAAGCGCGCCGACGGGATCTTCCAGATCGGGGTGGCCACGAGCAGCTCTCCGAGCGGTCCGTTCTCAGCCGAGCCCGAGCCGATCCGGGGCAGCTATTCGATCGATCCTGCCGTCTTCGAGGACGGTGACGGCGAGTTCTATATGTACTTCGGCGGCATTTGGGGTGGTCAGCTCCAGAAGTACCGCAACAACGAGTACGCGGAGAAGCACAAGGAGCCTTTGGCGGGCGAGCCGGCGCTCGGGCCCCGGGTCGCTCGGCTCGGTCGCGACCTCAAGCAGTTCGCGGAGCCGCCGCGCGAGGTCCAGATCCTCGACGAGCGCGGAAACCCCTTGCTCGCCGGCGACAACGACCGTCGCTATTTCGAGGGCCCTTGGATGCACAAGTATCAGGGGTTGTACTATTTCTCGTACTCCACGGGCGACACGCACTATATTTGCTACGCCACGGGGACGAGCCCCTATGGGCCATTCACGTATCGCGGACGCATCCTCACGCCCGTCATTGGGTGGACCTCGCACCACTCGATCTGCGAGATCGATAGCAAGTGGTACCTATTCTATCATGACTCGGTGCTGTCCCGCGGTGTCACGCATTTGCGGAGCGTGAAGATGACCGAGCTCTCCTACGACGACGCGGGCCGGATCAACACGATCCACCCGTATCGAGACTGACGGCCGACGACCATGGCAAACGGCCAAGAGACCGCGGCGAGTACGGGGCGGACGACCTTCGGTCGCCTTCGCAGCGGAGAAGCCGTCGAGGCGATCGTGCTCCGCAGCCCCGAGGGTATGGCCTTGCGGGTGTTGACGTACGGGGCGGCGATCCAGTCACTCGAGCTCCCGGGGCCCGGTGGAACGCGGGACGAGGTCGTGCTCGGATATTCCGAGCTCGAGCCCTACGTGGCTCGCCCGGAGTTCTTTGGCGCGGTCGTGGGTCGGTTTGCCAATCGGATCGGGGGAGGCGGCTTCAGCCTCGACGGTGAACGTCATGCGCTGGCCACGAACGAAGGCGACAACGTCCTTCACGGCGGTGCAGACGGGTTTCACCGCGTTACGTGGGAGGTCGCCGGGGTGCGGGGGGGGCAGACGCCGAGCATGACCCTCGTCGTTCGCAGTCCACACGGCGACCAGGGGTTCCCCGGGGCCGTCGAGGCGGCGGTGACGTACACGCTCAACGAAAACCTCGAGCTGCAAGTTGCGTTCGAGGCGACGACCACGGCAAGCACGGTCGTCAGCCTCACGAGCCACCCCTACTTCAACTTGAGCGGTACGGGCAGCGGCCGCGACATCCTGGGCCACACCCTGGAGCTCGCCGCGGACGCCTACACGCCCATCGACGGTACGATGATCCCGACGGGTGAGGTCCGCGACGTGTCCGGGACCCCCTTCGACTTCCGCGCTCCACGTTCGCTCGGCGACGCCGTGCGGAGCACCGAGGATCCGCAGGTCGCCCTCGTCGGCGGCATCGATCACAACTTCGTGTTGCGGGACGGCGCAAGCCGAGAGCCCAGGTTTGCGGCCCGTCTGACGGATCCGTGGAGCGGGCGCTCCCTTGCGATCTGGACGACGGAGCCGGGTTTGCAGCTCTACTGTGGGCAGAAGCTCGGGACGGGAGCCGCCGCCACCAAGGCGGTTTTTGCCCCTTGCACCGGAGTGGCGCTCGAGCCCCAGGCCTTTCCCGATGCGCCCAACAAGCCCGGGTTCCCGAGCGCGCGCCTCGATCCTGGGCAGACCTACCGTCACGTGTCGATCTACCGGTTCTCGAGCAGTTCGCCCCGCTGACGGACAGCTCTGCCTGTTGCGGGCGGGGCAGCCTGGGCGTCGAGCATCCGGGCGAGTTCCCAGCCGTGTGACGCCCGCGCGTCCACGCGCGAGACGTCGTGCTCGAGTTTCGAGGTGCGGTCGGGCTCGCGGGGGGCTCACGGCGCGCAGACGAGGAACTCGATGTCATCGATCCAGACATCGAACTCCTTGCCCCCGTCGAGCGCGAAGCTCACGGTCACGAGCTTGCTCGCGAACAGGTTCGCAGGGCGGGGGGCACCCCATCCGTCGCGCTGGGTCAGGTCGGCAAAGCGCATCGTGTACGTCTGCCACGTCTCGTGCAGGGGGAAGTCTTTGCGGAAGTGGTTCCAGCACGTCGTGCACACGCCGGTATCCGCGTGCGTGTTGACGTCGCCCAAGTTGACACGGACCGTCTGCGTGGGTCCCGTGGCCTTCGCCTTGAACCGGAGCCCTGCGTACTTCGACGCGTCGTACAGGCCACCGCGCGCGTTGATGAAGTTGGCGCCGATCTCGATCCCCCACGCGTCGTTCGAGCCCGTCACGGTTTTCCCGGAAACGTGCATGGCTTTGGCCGAGTCCGCGCCGCCCTCCGAGGGCAACAGTGACCCCGTAGGGTGCGTGAAGACGGACCCGAGCGCGTCCTTGGCCGACCACCAGGTCCCGCCTCTTCCCGCGAGCGCGGCCACTTGGTTGTCGCCATCCTCGAAATCGTCCACCAAGCCGTCGGCGGCGGGCTGGAGCTCGCCCGAGCACACCTCGAGCTTGGGAGGGGTGGTCGAATCCGCGGCCGCCGCGGGAGCGCTCTGTTCGGGGGCGGGTGGGGCAGCGGTGGGCGCCGGTTTGCATCCGAGCTCGCCGAGAACGAGCAGGGCAAGAGGGCCGACGGTCGTCCATGCGAGCGCAGGAGCGGGTTGGGTCATCGAGGTGCGTGTCGACATTGCGATGGGCGGGCGCGGGTGATGGGCTCGGCCGTTTGCGAGCCGTGTGTGCCCGAGCGGGCCGAGGATAGGGCAGCCCACGCCCGAGGGCTACCGCGTGGCGGCGCCGCACAGGCGCGCAGACCCGAGATCCGCGACGCCTCAGGATCTGCCGCCGGGATCGGAACCTCCCTCGACGCCGTCAGGGTCGACGGGGACGCGCGGACTCGCAGGCCTGGGCGGCCTGGCCCGCGAGCGGTGAATGGCCGTGAGACTCGAGGAAACGCTCCGTCAGCTCTAGGCCCTTGCCGATCTTCCCGGCGCGGCAGAGCGCGGTGATTCGGAGCACCGTGGCCTCCTCGACGAACTCGCCGCGTTGGAAACGTTGCGCGTGCTCCTCGAGCGCGCGGAGGGCCCGTGCCGTATCGCCGTCGCGGAGCGCCGCACGTGCGTCACGTACGATGGCGATCTCCTCGTTCAGGTCGCTCACCGTGGAGGGCGTCGACGCGGCCTTCCTGCGCTTGGACGCGGAGGAGGAGCGTTTGGGAGCGGCCTCGGGTTTGACGACGACCTGCTCGTTGCGCGCGTCGAGCGGGGCTGGGTCGCCTCGCGCTGGACACCCCGTGTCTGCCGCAGGGGGGCATTCTTGGACGAGCGCCGCCCCGTTCGCCACCTCGTCGTGCTGGTAGGCGGCAGCCTCCCTCGCAGGGGTGGGGTCGCGGCTCTGCATGCCACTCCACCACAAGGTCCCGGCGATCGCGACGGCCGCGCACGCAGCTCCTCCGACGGCGAGCGTGCCGACGCTCACGCCGAGATGGCCTGCGCCGACCTTCGCCGCGGGAGCACCGAGATTCTCGTTGGGATCGTCGTAGAGATCATCGGTTGCGTCGACCTCGACGAGGGCGCGCCGTTCGATGGCAGCCCAGTTGCGCTCGACCCGAGCGGCATCGGGGTTGAGCTTGCCTCGAAAGTCCTCGACGACCGTCCTTGCCACGTCGCTTAGCCGGTCCATGGTTCCTCGCGTTTCTTCCGCGCCATGTGGCGCGCCAGGGTACGTTCGAAGCGCTGGCGTGCTGCCCGAAGCCGCGCGTACACCGTGTTGACGTTCAATCCTTCGAGCTCTCCGATCTCCACGGCGGTCATGCCTTCGAGCTCCGAGAGCAGGAAGACCCGGCGTTTGTCGGGATCGAGCTGCTCGAGAAATTGCTCGACGATGTGCGCCGCTTCCACGCGCGCGCCGGCGTGCTCCGAACGCAACAGCGGATGGTCTTCGCCCACGAGCACGAGTTTGCGGCTCCCCCTGCGAGTTCCTCGACGATAGTCGCTCGCGACGCGCTTGGCGATTCCATACAGCCAATTGCGGATGGAGGTGCGTCCATCGAAGTCGACCAGGCGGCGGTGGACGACGAGGAAGACGTCTTGCAGCGCGTCGTCGATCAAGCTCGTCTCCAGTCCACAGTGGTACAGGATCCGCGCGACGTAGTCCTGGTGCGCACGGTAGATCGCCGCCAGATCCGACAGGCGGTCGCCCGTGTCTTTGGAATCGCGACGAGTCACTGCACGGTTCTTGGAGCGCCGACGAGAAATCCGTGGAACGAGTCCTCGGGTGCCGAGGTTGGAGCGCGCGCCCGGGAAAAGCTCCGTCGTGGCGGACCGTTACCGGGCGGAGCGGCGCGCTCGAGGCCACTTCCAGCGCGCTTCCAGTCCTGCCACCGCGGAGAAGGACGCGGAGCCCGCACGATGGACGACGGTATCGTCGATCTGGAAGCCAGGACGAGTCACGGGGATCGTGAGGCGAGCCACCACGAACACGGCCAGAAACGAGGTCGCTCTTGCGTTGATGGCGGCGCTGCCCTCGAACGCGAACCATGGGAGGCGCGCCTGGTCCGGGGTTTCCACCCCGTGGCCGCGGCCGGACATGGCCCCTGCTTGGGCGCCGACACAGAGCGGAAACTCGACGGTGCGCACGCTGGGCACCCCGCAACCGCGACTGTCGATGTGCCAGGCACCGATGTCGGCACTCGCACCCGTCCCGGCCAGACCTTGGGACCGCGGGATCCAACCCGTGGCACCGAGCTCCCAGCGGGCATGAGGCCAAAGCAGCACGAAGGCTCCGGAGAACCCGCCCGTCGGCCCCGGGAGCATCCCCAGGCCAAAGGCTCCCGAGAGGGTGATGGCGCCGCTCGTTTCCCGCAGTGGCACGCGCGCGATCGGGTCTCGAATACCGCGGCGGTTTCCGGGGCGCTCCTCGGGCTCGCGCGGCTCTCCTTCCGAGGCTGGTTCGGGAGGTCCTTGCGGGTCTTTGGGGAGGGTCGGTGGCGGTGAGGGGTCGGCGCTGGGCGGCGAGGACTCACCGCCGAGGTCGGTCAAGCCCAAAGCGAGCCTGTCATCGACGGTCACCGCGATCACGACGATCGCGATCTCTGCCAACTCCTCGCACGTCTTCGCAGACAACTCGCGCGTACGGGTTCCCGTCGCCGTCTCGATCTCGAGGTCCATCGACCAGGCGTCTCCCACCTGTCGGATCCGACCTTCGACGTCGAGATCGCCGCTCGCTCGAACATCGGCTCGTGTCCCCACGAGGCGATGGACGCCAGCCTCGATCTCTGCCGAGTGGGGGCAGCCCGCGGGGGCTTCCCAGTGGATCTGGACGCGGCCAGGCGTCTGCGCGGCGGAGGCCGTGAGCAGCGCTCCCAGGACCCGACCCAACATCACGGCGACTCTACCGAATCGTACCTCGGCGGCGCCAGGACTTCTCCCGCCTCGAGCGCGCCTTCCGATCTACAGGGCTGTCAACGCCCGAGATATTCCATCAGCCACGTCAAGGCGGGTCTCGGGACGCCGTCGCGGATCAACCCGGTATCCGTTTTCCACGTGAACCCGTGGATGTAGCCCCAGAGCGTGATCCCGGTGATCTGCGGCTCCTCATAGAACAACGGGAACTGCTGGCTCATGACCTTTCGTTGTTCCGCGTCGTCGGCGATGTTGAGATCGTACTCGCTCACGTAGAGCGGCAGACCGGTACGGAGCACGCGGGACAGGTTCGACCTGAGCTCGGTGATGGAGACCGCTTCCAGGTTGTGCCCTTGGGCACCGAGCGCATCGATGTAGCCCGAGTCTTGGACGGCGCCCACGATGCGAAGGAAGCTCACCGTGTCCGAGACGAGCACGTTGTAGTCGTTCAAGATCAGGATCGAGTTGGGGCAATAGTGCCGCGCCCGCTCGAACGACCAAACGATCCAATCGTAGCCGGTAGCTCCCGCTCCGCCGATGGCATCCATGTACGGAGGCGTCGTGTGCGGAGGTGGCTCGTTGACGACGTCGATCATCTCGGTGTCGGGGTAGCGCTCGCAGAACAGACGGATCCATTCCTCGACCTCCTCCCGCTGCTCCTCCGGGGGCAGCCCGGCGATCCATCGCGGGTACTGGCTGCCCCACACGAACGTGTGGCCCTTGAAGGGAATGCCGTTCCTTCGCGCGAAGTCGTAGGCGCGATCGAGGGCCTCCCAGTTCATGACGTCGCGCGAAGGCTCGATGGAGCTCCACTTGCTCTCGTTCTCGGGCGTGAGCTGATCCCAGTAGCTCATGAAGTCCGACCGAACCTCACCCCGCGTGGTGATGTTGCCGACGAACTTGTCCATGGGAGGCGCGGTCGACGTGTCCCCCGAGCTCACGTCTCCATAGGAGAGCGACGCGCTGATCTCTGATTCGGAGCTCGGCGCACAGCCACTCGAAGAGGCCAAGCCCGTGGCCGCGAGGGCCAGGAAGAATCCAACCAACCGCGGAGTCATCAAAGCGATGGGAACGATACCAAAACTCGAGCGGCACAAGTAGGTCGAATGGGTCGCGGGGCTGCCGAAACCCCGCGTCACAGAACGCCGCTGCAAGCGCGCACTCCGACCAGTTTTGATTCCGCGTGCACCGGTGCTTCGGGAATCAAAACTGGTCACCGTGCTAGGTGAGCAGGCGGCGAGCGGCTTGCTCGACGGCTTGCGCCGTCAGGCCGCGACGCTCGTAGATCTCGGCGTACGGTGCGGACGCACCATAGGTGTCGAGCCCGATGAACGTGCCTCGGGCGCCAAGGTATTTGTCCCAGCCCTGACGGATTCCGGCTTCGATCGCGACGCGAGCGGTCACGCTCGATGGAAGGACCGCCTCCTTATAGGAGTCCGGCTGGGCGTCAAACAGCTCAAAGGAAGGTAGGCTCACGACGCGGCTCGAGATCCCGCTCGCGACCAGTTTCTCGTGGGCGGCGAGCGCGAGGTAGACCTCGCTGCCGGTCGAGAGGAGCACGACCTGCGGGGTTCCCCCCGGTGCGTCGGCAAGGATGTAGCCGCCCCGTGCCACGCCCCCTTCCGCGCTCGCTCCACGCGCGAACGTGGGGAGGTTTTGACGCGTGAGCACGAGCACGGAGGGGCGCTGTGACTCGGCCACCGCGAATCGCCAGGCCTCCGCCGTCTCGTTGGCATCCGCGGGGCGCAGGACGATGACGCCCGGAATGGCACGGCAGGCCGCGAGGTGCTCCACGGGTTGATGCGTCGGTCCGTCTTCTCCGACGCCGATGGAGTCGTGCGTCATCACGAAGATGCTCGGGAGGTTCATGATCGCCGCGAGCCGCAGCGATGGACGCATGTAGTCCGTGAAGACGAAGAACGTAGCGCCGTAGGGTCGGAGCCCGCACAGCGCCATGCCGTTGACCGCCGCCGCCATCGCGTGCTCGCGGATCCCGAAGTGGAAGTTGCGTCCGCCATGGCTCGTCGGTCCGAAGTGACCCGTTTGGTCGCCGGAGAGCAACGTCTTGGTGGAGGGCGCCAGGTCGGCCGAACCGCCGAGGAGCCACGGGAGGTTCTTGGCGAGGGCGTTGAGGGCCTTTGCGGAGGAGGCACGCGTGGCGAGGCCCTTCGGATCCGCTGGGAACTTCGGCAGCTCGGCGTCCCAACCGTTCGGGAGTTCGCGGGTTCGGATCGCCTCGATCTCGGCGGCGAGTTCGGGGAACTCGCGCGAATAGGCTTTGAACTGGGCATCCCAGCGCTCTCGCGCAGCCCCACCGCGGCGTCCCATCGTGTCCTGGAAGTGGGCCGGGACCTCGGCGGGGACCAGGAACTTCTCTGCCGGCCAACCATAGGCCTTCTTGGCGAGTGCGATCTCCTCATCGCCCAGGGGCGCGCCGTGGGCCTCGGAGGTGTTCGCGGCGTTGGGGGCTCCATACGCGATCACGCTCTTGACGCGAATGAGCGTGGGACCTGCATCGTGGTCCAGGAAGGCGCGATAGGCCGAAGACAGCGCGGCGAGATCGTTGGCATCGGCGACCTCGACGACGTTCCACCCGAGCGCGCGGAAGCGGGCCGAGACGTCTTCGCTGAACGCGAGCCCAGCCTCACCTTCGATCGTGATGTTGTTGTCGTCGTAGATCCAGCACAGGTTGGGCAGTTTGAGATGACCGGCGAGCGAGGCCGCTTCGCATGCGACGCCTTCCATCAGGTCTCCGTCGCTGCACTGCACCCACACGTTGAAGTCGAACAGTTCGAAGCCCGGACGATTGTAGCGCGCAGCCATCCAACGCCCGGCGATCGCCATGCCCACGCTGTTGCCGCATCCTTGCCCGAGCGGCCCGGTGGTGGTCTCGACGCCCGTCGTATGCCCATACTCCGGGTGCCCCGGCGTGAGGCTGCCCCACTGACGGAAGTTCTTGAGCTGATCGAGCGTCAGCGCGGGCTCGCCGGTCGGACGACCCGAGGCATCGGTCTCACGGATGCCTGCGAGGTGGATCATCGAATAAAGGAGCATCGAGGCGTGACCGCACGAGAGCACGTAGCGATCGCGGTTCATCCACGCGGGCGCGGCGGGATCGTAGCGGAGCTGCTCGGTCCAGAGTTGGTACGTCACCGGAGCCAGCGCCATCGGCGTGCCGGGGTGTCCGGAGTTGGCAGCTTGGACGGCGTCCATCGCCAGCGTTCGAATCGTGTTGATCGACGTTTGCTTGATGTCTTTGGCCATGGGAAACACTCGCTCGGCTTTGGATAGTCACTGTCAGGGCCACACGTGGCAGCCGGTCATCGCATCGTAAGCGCCGTGCCACGCGGGCTTTGGGCGGTAGTCGTTGTCGAACAGGAGCGGCCACGGGTCGAACGCCGTATCCTCGCAGGGCCGCTCCGTATTGAGCCAGGAGTTGCTGTCGGCGACGCCCCAAAACGACACGGAGTCGCATGCTTCGAACTGCAGGCACGTGCCGACCATTTGCCGATAGCGCTCGCGCTGCACCGCCAACGCCTCCTCGGGGCTCCCGAATCCGTAGCACAGCGTGACATCCATCTCGCTGATGTTCACGCGCAACCCGAGGTCGATGTAGCGCTGGAGGTTGGCCTCGAAGTCCGCGCGCGTGGGACCCCAATCGAAGGCCGCCGTGTGCATCTGGAACCCGACGCCGTCGATCGGGACGCCGCTCTCCACCATGCGGCGGACCATGTCATACGTGGCCTGGGATTTGGCACCGAGGCTCTCGATGCCATAGTCGTTGTAGAACAGCAGCGCGCTCGGATCCATTGCGTGGGCGAGCTCGAACGCCTCTGCGATGAAACCCTCGCCCAGATGGCGGTAGAACACGCTGTTCCGGAAGCTCACGACACTGTTCACGCTATCCAGCGCTTCGTTGACGACGTCCCAGGTGATGATGACGCCCGGGAACTTCTCCATGAAGTGGCGCATCGTCTCTTGGATGTGTCGCGTCATCGCCTCGCGCACGGCCTCGGGGGTCTGCAGCTCCTCGGCCCAGCTCGGCAACTGACTGTGCCAGACCAAGGTATGCCCCTTGACCTTCATGTGATTCATGCGCGCGAAGTCGACGATGAAATCCGCCTTGCCGAACTCGAACACGCCGGGCTCGGGCTCGATCGCGTCCCACTTCATCTCGTTCTCGGGCGTCACGTAGTTGAACTGCTGCGCGGCGATCCGTGGGTATGTGGCGTTGTTGGCGAGGCGCGGGAAGTTGAGCGCGACGCCGACGAGGTGGCCGGTGTCGCGCAGCGGACCTGCAGGCAACCCCTCGACCTGCGGCAGCGTGCCTCCGGTGGTTTCCGAGCTCGCTCCGGCGAATGAACCACCGGAGCTCCCCGCCGAGCCGTCGTCTTCCGAAGACGCGCCCAAGCCTGAGCTCCCGGAGCTCCCCGCCGAGCCGCCGTCTTCCGAAGACGCGCCCAAGCCTGAGCTCCCGGAGCTCCCGAAAGAGCCCGAAGACGACGTCTCTTCCAGGGCACCCGACTCCGAGGCGCCGTCGCCCGAACTCGAGGAGCTCTCGCTCGTTGGAGGTGGCGGCCCGAAGTTGGGCTGCGGGAGCGTGGGAAACCCCGAGACGCAGGCGCTCACGAAGTCTTGGACGGTGGGGCGCGAAGGCGGGAGGGGCGGGGGTTCTTCGGCCGTCGTGCTCGCGCTCGAGCCCTCTGCCGCACCATCCCCCCCATTGCAGGCCAGCGCGTGCCCTGAAAGGACGACGGCGATCGCCAAACGAGCATCCCAACGCTGCATGGGCGAACGCTCCTACCACCTTTGACGGGGCGAAACAAGCGATCCCGGGGCATCCAGGGCGACGCGGGCGTGGCCCTCGTCTCGGTTGGTATCGTTTCCACGCGGACCCCGCGCGCGATGTTCTCGCCGCTGAAATGGCTGTAGCGGGGCTCGGCCTCCGCTCGCGCTCAACGTGCCGAGAACGGCGCGGTGCTCCGTCGCTGTAGGAGCTGCATGGAGTATCGCGCGGAGCCGGGGCGCTTGCCCGGGTGGAGGATGGCTCGGCATGCGTCGATCCCGAGCTGGGTGATCGGCTGCGCAATGGACGTGAGCGGGGGGTTGGAGAGCGCTCCCTCGGGCACGCCGTCGAAGCCAACGACGTTCACGTCTTCGGGGACGCGCAGCCCGGCGTTCTGGACGCTGCGAACGAATCCAAGGGCCATGGCGTCGTTGGCCAACACGACCGCGGTCGGGGCCCGCCCCTTCTCGCGCCACTCGAGGAACCGCGCGGCGGCCCGGTCTCCGCTCGCCACACTGTAGTCGGGGCTGAACGACTCGTGACCGCGCTGGAGTCGAACCGGCGATTGCTTGAGCCCGCGGAGGCGTCCCTGGGTGTCGACGGAGGTCTTGGGACCGCCGAAAAACCCCACCGCGCGATGCCCCAGGTCGTGGAGGTGCTGTCCCGCGAGCTTGCCGCCCCGCTCGTTGTCGAGGCGCAGCACGACGGCGCCGCGAACCGCCTCGTCGGGAACGACGAGGGAAACCGCAAGCTCCGCGTCGAGGGCAGCGCGGACGAGGGGGCGCTCCCGCCGACCCGACCGCACGAAGATGAGTCCGTCCACGCGTCGCTCACGAATCCACGTCTCGACCGGGCTCGCGTCGTATTCGCCCGTGAGCCGGAGGCTGCAGAGCGCGACACTGGCGGCGTGTTCCCGCAGCCCGACCTCCACGCCGTGGAGGAACTGCACGAACCATGACGCCTGCGAGGTCTCCGCGACGACGCCGATGATCCCCGTGCGCTTGAGCTTGAGGTTGCGCGCCATTTGGGACGGGACGTAGCCGAGCTCCTCGACGGCGCGCTGGATCTTCTCGCGCGTGGTCGCCCGGACCGACCCTCCATTGAGTGCCCGAGATACCGTTCCTACCCCTACGTTCGCGGCCGCGGCGACGTCGACGATGCTGACTGACCTTCTGGCCACTGCAGGCGCAGCATACACGCTTCCACCCAGGCACCCCAAACTCGGGTGGTTCCCTTGTGGCCCAAGGGCGAGCACCTCATGCGCGCAACGAGGAGAGCTCCCCCGTCACGATCGCGGGATCGTGGGCGTGCCCAAACCGGTCGATCTCGGCTCCAAACGCCGCTGCGATCGAAACGAGCAGGCGATTGTTGGGTAGCAGGCCGCGCTCCGTCAGCGGCTCGAGCTCCTTGAGCCGGAGATGCCGACCGCGGGGAAACGGGCCGCCACCGGCGATGAGCGTGGGGACGTCCCGCGAGCTATGCGACGCCGTGTCTCCCATGTCGCTGCTCACGAGCACCATGGTCTCGTCGAGCACCTGCTTCTCGTCCAAGCGCGCCAGCAACTGCGCCACATGGCCGCTGCTGTGCCGGTTTTGCCGAGCGAGGGGGATCCACGTTGCCGGGTCCCCGGGATGATCCCCACGCCGCGCGACGTAGCGGTGGGCGACGTCGGTGTGGACGTCTGCGGGAAGCTCGGGGTAGAGCCCCGTGCGGCTGAGGTCCGCGAGAAACAACGTGGCGAACCGCGTGAGGTCGCAGGCGAACGCGCAGGCGAGCAGCTCGATTTGGAGCGCCGTGATCGTCTCGAAGAAGGGTTCGCCACCGCCAAAGGCGTAGACCTTCTCGAAGGTGGGGAGGGTCGTGGGGCCTGGACATCGACGCTCGAGGTGCGCGAGGCCCTTCTCGACCTCGCGCAGGGCGTGGTGGTGCTGCTCGAGCTTGAGGCGTTCCGAGGCCGGCGCTTCGGCGTGCAGGCGCGCGAGGTCGCGACGTACCACGTCCAGCATGCTGCGCCCGCGCTGGCGCACGGCCGCGAGCTCGGCCGCGGAGGCGTGCGCCAGCGGGCCACCGAAGAGCTCCGCGAACGTCTCCGCGGGATCGGCCAAGCTCGGCATCGGTGTGCCGTCTCCCGCATAGCTCAGGTTCTCCCCGATCTCGACGCCCTGCGTACCGATGGCGAGCGAGAGGGTCGAGCGCGGCGTCTCGAGCCCGAGCTGGCGCTCGTGCGCCAAATAGTGATCCAGCGAGGGGGTCCGGCCGTCTGCGCCGCTCCCCGTGAGGATCACCCGGGCGGCATCGTGGCCGATGGTCCCGACTTCGATCCCGGCGGCGAGATCGAGGCCTTCGAGCACGAGCAATTGATCGCGAAAGGAGCGGCCGAAGCGGCCGGGGTCGTCGAACGGGGCGAGGATGCTGTGCTCGCCGTGGAGATCGAACCCCGGTCCCGGACGCCAATACTCGAGCGCGACCCCATGCGGCGCATAGACGCCCACGAAGCGGAGGATGCTGGGGCGCTCGGCATCGGCGGCGCGAGTCCAAGCTTTCGGCCCCATGACCCAAGCGGCTCCACCTGCGGCGACGCGCCACAGCCACTCTCGCCGATGGATCGGCGACGGCCTCATGTGGCCTCCCCTGCGGCCGGGGTCGCGCGGCGAAGCACGAACCGCTCCGAGCGGACGTATGCGGCGACGATCTCCACGAGTCGTATGCGCTGCTCCGGCTCCAACTCGCGTAGGTCTGCGACGAACGCCGCTTCCATCGCGGGATCGTGCTGACCGCTCAGGTAGCGGAAGAACTGGCGTGCAACGCAGGCGTGCACGGTCGGCGCAGCGGCGAGCCATTCCGCCAGCTCCACACTGTCCTCGAAGTGCACTGGCGCACCTGCGTGTGGATAGTCCGCGGCCGAGCTCACCGGATGTCCGTTCTCGCGAGTGCGTCGGCGACCGCCCGCGTCGAAGTTCTCGAACGTGAAGCCGAGCGGGTCGATGCGGCGATGACACGTTTCGCATTCAGGATCCGAGACGTGCTGCTCGAACCGCTCGCGAGTGGTCTGCGACGCGGTCGCGGGAGGAATCACGACCTGGAGATCGAGCTCCGACGGGCGCGGAAAATCTACGCAGAGCAGCCGGCGTAGGACGAAGTCGCCGCGCTTGATCGGGCTTGGGCTGTCGGGGTGTGCGTGCGCTGCAAGAAAGCTCGCATGCTGGAGGACGCCCACGCGACCATGGGCGGAGAGGCCGATGCGCGGTCCCGAGGTCCCTCCCGGGAGGCCATAGTACGCGGCCATCGTCGCATCGAGCGACGTGAAGCGCCCCGCGAGCAACGCGGGGATCGAGCCTCCCGTATGGACCATCACTTCGTCGACGAACGCGCGGGTCTCCGTGAGCATGTGGGGTTTGACGCGATCGTAGTCCGGGACGAGTTCGGGGCTTTTGGTGGTCTGCTCGAGGGTGTCGACCTCGAGCCATTCGAGCACGAACTGGCGAAAGTGGTGGCGCGCGTCGCTGCGTGCGAGGAGGCGGTGCATGTGATGCTCGCGCGCTTCGCCATCGTGGAGCTCCCCACGCTGCGCGGCGGCGAGCAGGGCCTCGTCTGGGGGGCCACCCCAAACGGCATAGGACAACGCGGAGGCGATCTCGTAGTCACCGAGCCGATGGACGGGAAAGCCCGCACGCGCGCTCGCTTCGGCATCGGCGCGGCCGAACTCTTGCAGATAGAGCATGCTCGGCGATTGGAGCAGCGCCGCGACCACGAGCGCGGGTCCGCCGAGGTCCCGGAGCGTCGCGAGGACCCCTAACTCCTCGGCGCTCGGCGAGCGACGCAGCGCCAACGTGGCGGCTCGTTCGAGGAAGCGTGGGTCGTGTTGGGCGGTCTTGGCCCATCCTTCCTCCAGCGAGGCCGCCGCGAGCTGGGGGGCCAAACGGGCGAGGCGCGTCGCCGTCAGGGGGGGATGGGAGGCCTCGGCGTGGACGGTGTAGCCGTCTTGCCTCGCGTCCGGGGGAAGGGTCTGCGCGAGCCGGGACGTGATCCCGAGCCACGTGTCGACGCTGCGTTCGAGCTCGGCGTTGCTCAATCGGCGCAGGCGCGTGGGCAACAAACCCGTGGGCACGGGCGGAGGGGCGATCGCCTGCGTGGTGTGAGCACATCCAGCGAGGACCAGCGCCGCGAGACCCAACCGGGTGCCCGCGCGTCCATGGGGCTTGGGCCTCACCGGGGCGCTTCCGTGGCGAGCGGCGGCATCGGAGGTTTGGGCGGGATTTCTTCGCGGGTGACGAACGAGATGTCGTCGACCCAGAAATCGGCGGGCAGCATCTCGGGGCCGGCTTGGAACATCACCCCGAGCAATCGCGAAGGATCGAATGGGACGTCCGTACCGAAGCCGCGCTGCTGCAGTGACTCGAATGGGACGATGTGCGTGCGCCACTCCGGGTGCAGATGGATCACATAGGTGTATTGGTCCCAACACCCTTGTTTGCACTCGCCGAGCTCCTGATCGACGGGGGTCGTGGTGGGCATGCTGATCTGGAACATGACCTGGCCCGTTCCCCTGGCGGCAAAGCGCACACCTGCGAATGCCGACCCGTTGAACGGGCACTTGAGGCCACCTTCCATCCATCGCAGCGTGGTGCCCCAATTGGCGCCCCAACTCGACTGCCCGCGCGCCTCGAAGTGCGCGGCGAAGGCATTGGGTAAGCTCTGCGCGGACCCCTCGATCGCGTCTCCGCGCAGGGCCGGTTTGAACTGACCGGCGACGGGGGAAAGGACCGATGTAGGCGTGCCATCGCTCGAGGACCACCACCACGCGTCACGCTGGACGACCTTGAAGGCTTGCCCGTTGCCGTCCTCGAAATCATCCACGAGCGGGTGCGGGCTCGCAGCGCGGGGGACTGCGCATGGGCCCGACGCGGGCGTGGTTTCGGCGGACGCTTGCTCTGCGGGGACCTCGACCACGCCCCCCACGCCTCCAAACACGGGGGCTCGAGCGGCCGGTGCTTGTGGACTGGGTGCACAGGACGCGGCGAGCGCGAGGAGGAGGCCCAACCGGATCTTGCCATCTACGGTCGCACGCATCGCACGGCATGATGGCAGCTCGGCAATTCATTGTCGAGCGCGAGGCGGCGCGGACCCGCGTGTTCCAGGTGGCACGAACGCTACCGCACGAGCTCGAACTGCAACCCTTGCCGACTCGTCAGCGGTGGTTCGCCGCTGGGTCCACCATGATCGGTGTAGACGAGTTCGATGGCGTACGAGAGCAGATCGAGGCTCGGATCGTGGTCTTCCGGATCTGGAACGAATTGCGCCGTGCAGCCCTCGAACTCCCAGACGGGATGAGAGTGCGTATTGTGAATCAGCCGCACGTTCCAAGCGAGCTCCTCGCAGGCGGCGACGCCGTCTTCGGGGTCGTGCGCTTCACCGACGAGTTCGACGGCGGTGCCCACCGCGAGCTGGGCGCCACGACGAGGCGACACGATACGGACGCGCGGCGGCGCATTGCCGACGACGACCTCGACCGTGACGGGGCGGCTCGTGCGTCCACGATCGGTTCGGACGACCAGACCCACCGCGTGTCCACCATGGTTCTCGAACGTGTGGGAGAACTCCGGGCCATGGCCGTCCACGGTGCCATCCAAGCCGATGTCCCAGGCGTATTCGGTGAGGACTTGCCCTGCGGGAGCCGCGGATGAACTCGCGGAAAACTCGACCCGAAGGGGTGCTGGACCAAAGGCGGTGGAGGCCTCGATCCACGCGGTGGGAGACAGGGCATCCGGTTCGCCGTGTTCGATCACGCTGAGCTTGGCATCGGCGTTGTCGCCCCAGAACGAACTTCCGTACTCGAGGAGGTAGAGCGCGCCGCTACGCGAGGTCTCGAGGTCGATGGGGCGATGGAGGCGCTCGGCCCCGTACACGCGCTCGACATCCATGAGCGTTCCCAGCTCGTCCATGGTGACGAGGCCGATGAGGTCGCGGGTCCATTCGCTCGTGAGCAGCTGGCCACCGTGACGGGGTGGCGCCGAGAACGGGCCTCGCTGGCGCGAGGGTACGGTGCCCGCGATCGCGGTCCGACCCACGAAGGTTCCATCGGCGAGCGTCGCCGTCCCGAGCGCGGCATACGTGGCCGTGTCGTAGTCGTAGGCGAGCACCGGGGGAGAGCTCGACGTGCAGTCGTATGCGGTGCCTTCCGCATCCGGATTGGCATACGGGAGCTCGAACGCAATGCAGTGCGGCCAGCCGTAGTTCCCCGGCTCGGTGACCCTGTTGATCTCGTCGTACCCGCGAGGGCCACGGCTCGAGTCCTCGGAAGCATCGGGTCCCACATCGCCGAAGTACACGCGGAAGTGTTCCGGATCCGCCGCAATGCGAAATGGGTTGCGGACCCCCATGGCAAAGATCTCGGGTCGGCCTGCGGACGACCCGGGCGGAAACAGGTTGCCGCTCGGGATGCTGCCGTCAGGGTTGATCCGGAGGAGCTTGCCGCGGAGATCGTGCGGGTTTGCGGACGTGCGGCGGGCGTCGAACGTCTCCCGCCCTTGCCGGCCATCGAGCGGAGCCGCGCCCTTGGACTCGAATGGATTGGTGTTGTCCCCCGTGGAGACCAGCAGGGTTCCATCGGCCGCGAACGCGAGGCTGCCCCCCTCGTGGCAGCAGCGACGCTCGCTCGGAACCGAGAGCAACGTCGTCGCGGAGCTCGGATCGAGCGTGCCGTCGGGTCGCGCCACGTAGCGCAAAAGCGAATTGATGCCAGGAGGACCCGAAACAGGCTGGTTGGTCAAGCGTGGGGTCGAAGCATACAGATAGACGAAACCGTTGTCCGAGAACGCGGGGTCGAGCACGATCCCGAGCAGTCCGTTCTCGTAGCCCGTATCCACTTCGAGCACGAGCGCATCCACGACCGCTCCGGTGTCGGGTCGCCAGAGTCGGACTTCACCGGTGCGCTCGATGAAATACACCCCTTCGTCCGGGCGCACGGCGAGCGCGAGCGGATTCTCGAGCACCGTGCTCAAGGTGGCCCGCATGTAGTGACCGCCGCCGGCCGCCCACCGGATGCCCTCCAGGAGGTGCGTCACGAAGCGAGGGTCCTGCCACGTCTGCGGGCGGTGACCGAGGTTGGTGTAGAACGAGCGCCCACCGTCGATCGTGCGAAACCAGGCGATCGGATGGTCTTCGCCCATGGAAGGGCCCGGCGGGACGTTGGGGACCACGAAGTCCGCCTCGTCGACCGTCAAGAGCACCGTGGCCACCTCGCGTGGGTTGCGATCGAAGTTGTACCACTCGTCTTCGAACCGGAACTCGGTAGGCAGGTGGGCGACCGTTTGGTGGTCGGCCAGCGCTGGATCGTCGAGACGGAGCGCCGCCTCGAGGGGGATCTCGGGATGGCTCACGAAGCGCGCACCCACGAGTTCTCGGTACCACGGCCACGCATGTTCCGTATCGGCGGCGGCGTGGATCCCGACGAATCCGCGACCCGCCGTCACGAAGCGCTGCAGCGCAGATTGTTGGTCCTCGGTGAGGACGTCTCCCGTCGTGTTGGCGAATACCACGACGTCGAACGATGCCAACCCGGCGTCGCTGAAGCGCGCCGGGTCGTCCGTGGTGACGACCGTCATGGCCTCGTCGGCGTCGAGGTCCGCGAACAGGCGCTGCGCGTCTTCGATCGATGCGTGCCGATAGCCCGCGGTGCGGGTGAAGACCAACACTCGGAGCTCGAGCGGGTGGTCCGACGGCGGCGGCTCGCTCGTCGGATCTGCGCCGTCTCCCGTGGAGCCTGTATCGCGTGGACTCACGTGACACCCCAGGGCACCCAGGAGGCAGATGGCGAGCACTGGGCGACACCGTTTCATTTTCGCGATTGTCGCGGCGGGGAGGACCGAGCGCAACCTCGCGTCGTCAGCCCGTGTGCGGCGGCGCCCAGGAGACCCGGCGACGCGTGCGTGGCGGTGGTGAGTGCTCGCCATGCCCGTCCGGGCGTGGTCTGATGTGCCAGGACATGGCCGAACCCAACGCGGTAGAACGAAGGCTCGCGAAGCTGCGCGAGCAGTACATGGCGTTCGCAAAGGACGAGGCAGCCCGCGTCTTGCACTGGGTGATCCGCGAGGACGAACGTCGCATGATCGATACGTTCCTCAAGCTGGAGGCGCTCGAAGGGAAAACGGGGGACATCCTGCTCTTGCTCGACAGCCCCTTCGAGGATGCGGTGCGCTACGGGACCGACCTCGTGACGGAGATCGCCCAGATGTACGATGCTCTGCGCGAACCGTTGCTGGCGGCAGGGCTGGCGAAAGCCGACTGGCGGCCACCGCTGCGCAAGGGCAGCGGCGCGCAGGTGGGGCACCAGCATCTCAAATCCGCCGCCGAGTCCTTCCACGAGGACCACCAGCCCCTCCTCGAGCACTTCTCGCTCGTGCTTTCCCCCGCCGGCATCGCGGACGGTGCCGCGCTTTCGGCGTGGCTCACGGAAGCCGGGACGGTCTTCACGGAGCCTACCGTCAAGCTCGTCTTCGTCGATCACGCGGCTGCGCGCGTCCTGCCCGATGCTCCCGACGACAAGGGTCCCATTCGCACGGTGCCGGCGGACCTCGACATGCCCGGGTGCATGCTGGAGCTGAACGCCGCTGCAGGTCTGCACACCCCGCAAGGTCAGTTCCGAGACGCGAACATCAAAATGGGGGTTGCGATTGGAGCGCAGGACATGAAGGCCGCCAACACACACGGCGCGGCCGCGCTCAAGGTGGCGGAGGCCCAGGCCTGGCCCCACCTCGCCATCTCGGTCTGGTTCACGCTCGCGAGTGGCTATCTCGGCCAAAAGAACTTCGTGGAGTCGATGAACGGGTTCCGGAAAGCCGAGCTGTTGGCGGCGAAGGCCAAAGACGGCGGCGAAGCCTGGGCGCCGCAGCTGCTCCTCCACAGTCGCCTGGGAGCCGGAAGCGTCGCCGTGTCGTCGCAGTCGTGGGCGCTGGGGGCGGAGATCTACGGTCAGAACGCGCTGCCTGTGGCGCAGGAGATGAAGGATGCCCGGATGCAGATCGAGTGCCTCCGCATGGCGGCCTATTGCAACGAGCAGCTCAAAGCGTTTCCCAACGCCTGGGACCAATGCGTCAAGGCGTGCGCGGTAGGACGTTCGATGACTCCGGAGGAGCGGAACACGACCACGCTCGCGTTCGTGGGGGAGGCGATGCTGCGGATCGCCAAGCAGAGGGGTTTCACCGGGTACGAGAAGACCGCAGACCAAGAGATGCGCACGCTCCTCGGCGACGACTGGCGCAGCAAGGCCGCCGCGGCAAGCCCTCCGCACGACCCCGATCCCTCGGCTCCGTCACCCTTGGATACGAATCCCCCACAAGTGAAGACGATCCCCCAGCCGACTTGAGGGTCCGTCGCAGCCGGGCTCGACATCGGCCGAGCACCCACGATGACGCCGAACGGGGGAGAACACGCCCTGGCCGTTCGTGAACGGCATCTGCGCTTCGGGCACGCGAGCGTGGACACAGAAAGACTCGATCCGAACGCGGACGATCCAAGGATGAGCCGCAAGGGTCCGCAGGTGCTTGTCAGAGCGCTCGACGAGCAGCGAGGCCGTTCGTGGGGCCACGTCGAATCTTGCATGATCGAGATGCCCAAATACATTAACAACTCGATGAGTATGATGTCCCTCTCCCGGCAGAATCCGGCCGTGTTCGCTCTATGTGGATTGGCGTCGCTGACCGCCGGATGCAGCTACACCCTCGATCTGGAGCCACGCTCGTGTAAGCACGATGATCAGTGCTCGATCAACGGGACGTACGTGTGCGTTGCCGGGGCTTGTGAGGTCGCCGAACTCACAGAGGACGGTACGTCGGCCGACGACACGTCGTCGGGGACGACCGCATCGACGTCGGACACGACCACGAGCGGCACGGACGAAGATGACAGCTGGACGTCCGAGGGGACGACGACAGGCACGACCGGGACCTCCGACACCACGAGTTCGAGCACGAGCACGAGCACGAGCTCTGGCGGTTCGACCACCTGCGCCGACGGATGCACGACGACGGACGACACCTCGGCGGTCGACGAAGACTCGACGACTGGCTTCGAGGTCCCGCCAGAGAACATCCTGACCAACGGCGGCTTCGAGGACGGGGTCCTCTCACCGCTGTGGAACATGTTCGGCACCAGTACCGTCGCTCTCGTGCAAGATCCAGTGTTCGAGGGGACCTACGCGGGGAGCGTGACGAGCCGCGACGCCGATTGGAACGGCATCGCCGCGAACATCACCAACGATGTGGTTCCGGGTGGGGTCTACGGCGTTGCCGCACAGCTCAGGCTCGACAGCGATACCATCACAAGCATTCCGATCCGGATGTCGTGGAAACTCGCGTGCTACGGCGAAACAGAGTTGTATACCCAGCTTCGTACGCTCCCCGCCCGCAATGACGAATGGCGTCGATACGATGGCACCATCACGATCCCCGAGAACTGTGAAGCCAGCGAGGTATCGGTATACTTCGAAGGCGGGGTGAGCGGCGAGGACTTCCTCGACTATTTCATCGACGACTTCTGGCTGTGGGTGATCGAGGAGCCCGAGCAACCCGACCCGGGCGAATCCAGCACCGGTTCGGACGTGGACACCGACACCGACACCGACGGTACCTAGCACCGCGCGGGCGGAAGTCCGGATCGTTCGACGACCCGGCGAATGAGCTGACTCGATGTGCTCCAGTCCGTCAGGATTGGAGCACATCGTCGCGTTTGGTTGCCGTCGCTCATTCGACCCGGTGCAGGGGGAGACCCTTCCGCTTCCATTCGGAAGCGGCCCCATGGAAGCATGGCGTCTCTTCTCGGGACAGGGCTCCGGAAGGTCGCGGCCGAGGGCATGTCGAGGCCGTCGAGGTCGTACGCGGCGGACGTGTGGAGACCGTCGCGGTCGCACCCGCCGACCGTAGCAAGGCTCCGAGACGAGGCACACGAGCCTCTTGCGACGCAGCCACGGTCGGCCCGGGGCGGCGTTCTTGTGTCGTGAGCGTTGCGGGATAGGTGATCACCGAGGCACGCCTGGGCCCGCCCGTGGCGTCCCTTGGCGTTTGCGTGGGCTCGACACGCGCCCGACAAAGACCCAGCGCACGAACAACTCACGACGGCCCGGAGCGAAGGTGCCCGGCAAGCATCCTCGCGACACGAGGTCGACGAACGAAGAAACGCGTTGGGCCCCGTGCAGGGTCCAACGCGTTTCTGTGATGCCGGCGGTGATCTAGAAGCGGCGGGAGAAACCCAGCGAGACGTGCTGGGGCCCGAAGCTCGGGGTGACGAGCGTGGCGCTCTGCCGGAACTTCTTGGAGTAGCTCACGCCCACCATGATGATGCCCGCGGCCGCGACCACACCACCGCCGATGAACAGGCCGTCCGCGGCTGCGGCCAGCGGTTTGGCGCTATCGATGAGCTCGTTCTGATCTTCGACCAGAGCTTCGTCCTCGGCGCTGGAAACACGGCTGGCACTGATCCCGCCCAGGATTGCGGCGGTGATGAGCGCAGCACCACCCGTCGCTGCCAAGGCCGCGCCCGCGATCCGCAGCTTGGGGGGACCCTTGCGCACGGTCGTAGGGGTGTCCGTGTCGGATGGCGTGTTGGCAAGTACGGGCGGGGGAACGTCCGAGTTCTCGCCGTCCTTCGCCTCGGCGTCGGATTGGGCCTGGGCGAGGACACGGCGGATCACCTCGAGGCGCTCAGCGGCGAATCCGCGCGTCTCCAGGTCGACCCCCGGAAGCGTGAGGAACTCGGTGTAGAACTTGGAGGCTTCCTCGAGCTGCCCGAGCTCCTCGTGGATGCGGCCGATGTTGAAGACGAGGTTGGGCTTGGGATTGAGGGCATACGCCTCGGTCAGGAGCTCGAGCGCGCGCTCGAACTCGCCGGCCTCGAAGGCCACGACGCCCTCGGATGCCAGGCGATCGCCCTTGTCCACGTCCGTCTCTGCGGTGCCCTCGGTCGCGGTGCCATCGGTCGCGGTTCCGTCGGGGTTCTCGACCTCGGACGCCGTGGGTGCCTCCGCGTCCGGCTGCGCCGCAAGGGCTGGGCCGGGGGCGAGCACCCACGCCATCGCGGTGGCGGCAGCGAAGGAAGTGGACCTCGTAAAGGAGTTATGGGAGCTCTTGAAACGTCTCATGGGTCGCTGCCGCCATGTCTGGATGGCCGATGACAGGCGCTTCATCGGCCAGGATAGCCCGAGGTTGAGTTCGCGCCCACGGTGTTCCTCACCCCCGAACGGGCACGATTCCGGACGGGTGTCCAGAAGTGTCCGACCAGCGAACCTGATCGTCACGACCGAATCGTACTACGGGCCCAGAAGCGCCGCCATGAACGCGTCATATGCGGGCTTCTTTTGGTAGTCGTTGTCCCACAGCAGCGGGTGCGGTGTTTCGCCATCCGGACATCCGGGTGCCCCAGCGGCATTCAACCAGGAGTAACGATCGGTGATCCCCCAGACGGTGATCTCGGGACACCTGGGTTGCCCAAGGCATGTCGCAACGACGTCGTGGTAGCGGGCGGCTTGCTGCTCCGCGGTCTCACCGTTGCAGTGGCGGACGTCGAGCTCGCTCACCACGACGTCCAGGCCGAGATCGGCGATGCGTTGCATGTTCTGCGTGAGCTCGGCGATCGCCGGCTCGTCGTCGGGGATGCGGACGTGCATCTGGAGGCCGACGCCGTCGATGGGCACGCCCCGATCGAGCATCCCGCGGACCATCTCGTAGATCGCGTTGGACTTCATCGACAGGTCTTCGCCGTCGAAGTCGTTGTAATAGAGCTTGGCCTCGGGATCGGCCTCCCGAGCGGCGATGAAGGCCTCGTCGATGTATCCCGCGCCGAGGTGGCGGTAGAACACCGAGTCTCGCAGCGCGCTACCGTCGTCGTTCCAGGCTTCGTTGACGACGTCCCACGCCCGGACCCGACCGCGGTAGTGCTCCATCACACCGCGGATGTGGTCGAGCATCGCGGCCCGTACGGCCTCCGCACTATCGAGGCTGCTCACCCACCCCGGGAGTTGATTGTGCCAGACGAGGGCATGGCCCTTGAGCTCCATGCCGTTGTCGCGCGCGAAATCGGCGATGACGTCACCGGCGGCGAAATTGAACCGACCGGGGCTCGGCTCGTTGCTGCCCCACTTCATTTCATTCTCGGCCGTCGCGGCGTTGAACTCGCGAGCAGCTTCCACGTAGGACTCCTCGGACAGCCTGGAGGCAGCCAAGGCGACGCCGACGAGGCGTCCGCTGCAGGAGGCTGCGTCGGTGAGGTCTTGCGCGCCCTCGCACATCGGGGCGTCGGTCGCGCTCTCCGACCCGTCGGGTCCATCTTGGCCTTGGCACGCTGCCGCGAGACCGACGAGCCCCACGAGGAGGCGTCGGCCCGCGAGCGTTCGAAATGTCCCGACGGCTACCACCAGAAGGTGGCTTTGATCATGAACACGTTTTCGTCGGGGTTGACCATCGGCTGGCCACGGATACCACCGCCGTTGATCGAGCCTTGCGCGCTGCCGAAGCCCTCGGGGCCCGCTGGGAACGGAGGCGGCTGCACGCACTCCCAGAACTGCTCCGGGGCTACGGGATCCCCGTCGTCATCGAAGGAGGCTCCGTCGCAGACCCGGGTGTTGTAGATGTAGCGCGAGTACGAGACCTCGATGGTCTCGCGGCTGATCCAGTCGGTCTTGAACAGAAGTCGCGGTGAGATCACCGAGAACGTTTGTTCTGCAATTTCCGAGTGGGGACGGACCTGCGTGAAGCGAAGACCGATGCCGAGCCACTTGAGCGGGGTGCCCAAGACGTCGAAACCGTACTTGATGCGGGACGAGCCGTCGTTGTCCGGGTCATCCGACTGGATGCGGTTGTACATCAAGTAGAACTTCGCGGCGACGTCCCAGCTCTCGCCGTCCCACTTGGTGCCGTGCATGGCGCGCTTGAGCGAGTGCTCGAGCTGCGTCATGACGGTCAGGATCTCTCCGTTGCCCGAGCCCTGCTTGTTGGGCCCTTGCAGGTAGTTGTCCACGATGCCGAATGCGAAGCGACCCGGGGTCGTTCCAAGCAGCGAGTTCAGCCCGTTCTCGACGGGGGCCGTATAGCCGCCACCCTTGGAGTGGATCACCTCGATCGCGGGACCGACCGACGCTGCATCTTTGGCGATGATGTACGAGGCGCCTGCGTAGAGATAGCCGATGCGACCCCAGTCGAACCGGACATCCGGGCCGAGGACGTGCATCGCACCGTCGGGGACGCCGTCCTCGAACGGGGTGTCGGGCTCGAACGCGAACTCGTCTCCAAGGCGATCCGCTTCTTGAGCCGAGGCGCCGAGGTAGTGGAATCCGACCTCGATGCGCTTGTTGCGGCCCTGATCGTACGCGTAGTCCACGTGCCAGTGGTGCAGGAACGTGAAGCGGTGGATGTTGTCCACGCTCGGGTTCGGGCGATTCACGGCAAGGCCGTGCTCGAGGCCGATGGTGTGGCTCGCCTTCTTGTTCTTCTTGCTGTCGAGCGTGAACGTGATGCGGCCGGCTTCACCGGTACCGTGCGTACGTCCGAAGAGGTAGGTCTCGAACTCGCCGGCGTCATAGCGGCCGGCTTCGCCGTAGCGATTGTCGAACGAACCGATCTTCCAGCTCAGACCGAACCACTTATTGCGGAACTTGGGCGTCAGCGCGACGAAAGCCTGCGCCACACCGAGCTGCGCGTCGCCTTCTTTCCAGGCGGCGTCGGTAAAGTTGAAGCCCTGGAGGGAGACCACACCGGTGGCAATCTTGTTGCCGTAGGTGAAGTAGAGCTCGGCCCAATCCCGCGGGTTGTGCAGGGTGTATTGGTACGAGAAGTACTGGTCGTCGGGGACGACGGGGTAGTGGACCGAACGGTCGGACTGGCCCTCGGCGGGATTGGGATTTTGCCCCACGCCCACGCGCATCGGTGCACGGAAGTACCCGTGAAACCCGAACTCCCAGTCGCCGCCAGGCTGAGCTCCGCCACCGCGCGCGGTCACCCGGGTCCGGTGCGTTGGCTCCTCCTCTTCTTCGGCCTCCGCTTCCTCTTCCTCCGGGACGCCGCGAGGTAGCGAGCTTGGCGCGCTCTCGTCGGCTCCAACGGCGACCGTGGGAAGCGCGGACATGTCATCGACAGTGTCCCCCGACGCGTCTGCGTCGGATGCGCTCTCCGTGGTCGCGGCGTCAGCGCCCTGCGCGTCTGTGGCCGCTTCCGTTGGCGTGTCTTCGACGGGCTCCGCGTCTACGGTTCCGGTCGATGCGACTGCCTGCAACAAAATTCCCGCTGCGATGCTCACTCGGCTGCCTCGGCTCCGGGCGGATTCGGAATCGTTCCCACGCCGCCCCTCCCCGCCTAAAGCACTTCCCGTGCCAGCGCACCACAACGGGAACTCGCGACGTTAGCTGCACCGCACGGCGTTTCGCGCGGCAGCAGGCGTTCCGTGCCGGATCGGATCGTGCTTCGGACGCGGGCGCGACTCCGGGTCTCCGGCCCGTGCGGAGTGTCGTCCGCGGCCGCGGCGACATCGCGAAGTTCGCGCCTTGGCCTCAGACGCGGCGGCTGGTGATCCGCATGGTTCCCGAACCCGCGGCGGACCAGATCCAGTAGTTCCCGGGACCCAAGATGAGCTGATGCGGCGGTGCCCCGCGGTAGACGACGCGGTCCTCGGCATGCGGGCCGGCGCTAATCACGATGGGCGCATCGCTCGGACCCTGCCAAGAGAAGTGGAGCTGCTCCTGGGTGGGAAGCTCGAGAAAGGCGAGGACCACGGGGGCCCCCCCGTCGCTGGCCGCAGCGGCTTGCGGGACCTCGCTGATCCCCAGAAGGACCGTCGCCAGCAGCGCCCAACGCAACCGGATTCTCAGGGAAGTGCCCCACATGACGGAAACTTCATCGAGTGTTTGCTCTTCGGGCTTGAGCGGGGGTAGCAGACCTCCGCCCGTCGGCGACGCGGGCTGAGCGCACCGGTTTCCGCACGGCTGCGGAACCGCGGTCACGCTGCGGAATGAAGACTTCCGCAGGGGTCCCCCACGAGATCGGTGGCGCGCCACGTACGCCTTGCCCGTCGATGGAGTCGTTTCCATGTGTGCGCTGTTCGCGAACCTCGGCGCCGTGGAGTCGTTTCCAAGGCACGGCGATCCGCGCGGTTCGCGAACGACCCGTGGAGTCGTTTCCAATCCTCCCCCCGCGGCAGGGGACGGTCGCCAACGGGGGCCCA
>Ga0315910_10000104_pt1 | contig 109002 bp, 98 predicted proteins | sample EdamamesoilMG_FD_204470 | JGI IMG/M metagenome (GOLD analysis project Ga0315910, IMG submission 204470) | Garden soil microbial communities collected in Santa Monica, California, United States - Edamame soil | ecosystem: Environmental > Terrestrial > Soil > Garden | place: USA: California...
GCATAGAAACGGTAAATCATCAGGAGTACTATTCCTGCGAAGATTACAACAACGGTCATCGTAAAATCAGATCTTCCGAAGAAGATTGTTTATGGAGCAAGCGTCAATCAATTTTCCTTTCACGTCTGCAATCTTCACGCGGTCTTGCTTCATCGTATCGCGATCGCGAATGGTAACGGTGTTGTCTTCCAGGGTTTGATGATCGATGGTGATGCAATATGGAGTACCGATCGCATCCTGTCTGCGGTAGCGTTTACCAATAGCATCTTTCTCTTCGTAGAAGCAGCGCAGGTCGAACTTCAGTTCGTTCATAATTTCCATTGCTTTTTCGGGCAATCCGTCTTTCTTCATCAACGGAAGGATGGCAACTTTTACCGGAGCCAGCGGTGCAGGAATTTTTAATACTACTCGTTCGCTGCCATCGTCCAGTTTTTCTTCGGTGTATGATTTTGAAAGTACCGACAGGAACATGCGATCAAGACCTACGGAAGTTTCTACCACGTAAGGAATGTAGTTTTGATTGTCTTCCGAATCGAAGTATTGTAGTTTTTTGCCTGAATATTTTTCGTGATTCTTTAAATCGAAGTCCGTGCGTGAGTGAATACCTTCCAGTTCTTTGAAGCCGATCGGGAAATTAAATTGTATATCGCACGCTGCGTTGGCGTAGTGGGCAAGATTAAGATGATCGTGGAAGCGGTAGTTGTCATTGCCGAGACCGAGCGCCTTGTGCCACTTCATTCTTTTCTCTTTCCAGAACTCATACCACTTCATTTCTTCGCCTGGCTTAATGAAGAATTGCATTTCCATCTGCTCGAATTCGCGCATGCGGAAGATAAACTGGCGCGCCACAATTTCATTGCGAAATGCTTTACCAATCTGCGCGATACCAAATGGAATTTTCATTCTGCCTGTTTTCTGCACATTGAGAAAGTTCACAAAAATTCCCTGCGCTGTTTCAGGACGTAGGTAAATCTTGTTGGTGTCGTCAGCAAGCGAACCCATCTCCGTAGAGAACATCAGGTTGAACTGGCGCACATCGGTCCAGTTTTTTGTTCCGGAAATCGGGTCAGTTATTTCGAGGTCGTCAATAAGTTGCTTCATGGCCGCCATGTTGCCGGTGCTCATAGCTTCTTTCAGACGGGCATTGGTATCATCAATTTTCTTTTGATACTCCAGCACGCGTGCATTGGTAGTAATAAAAGTTTCGCGATTGAAGGAATCACCGAAGCGCTTGGCAGCCTTCTCCACTTCCTTTTCAATTTTATCCTCCATTTTGCTGATGGCGTCTTCAATCAGCACATCGGCACGGTAACGTTTCTTGGAGTCTTTGTTGTCCAGCATCGGATCGCTGAACGCGTCTACGTGACCGGAAGCTTTCCAGGTAGTAGGATGCATAAAGATGGCGGCATCAATCCCAACGATGTTGTCGTGCAGCAAGGTCATGAACTTCCACCAATATTCTTTGATGTTGTTTTTCAGTTCGGCACCGTTTTGCCCGTAGTCGTACACAGCACTTAGCCCGTCATAAATTTCGCTGGAAGGGAAAATGAATCCGTACTCTTTGGAGTGGGAGATTACATTTTTAAAAAGATTGTCTTCTTGTGGATTTGCCATAGGGGGCAAAGATAATATTTGCCCAGACGAGGCAACGACTGTGACAAGATTTTTTGAACGCCCTGCCGGGTGTTAGGACGTGGCAGGATTTTCCGGAAGTTCTACCGTGAACGTAGAGCCAAGACCGGGTTTGGAGAACAGGTGAATACTACCCGAAAGTTTTTCGATTGTTTCTTTCACAATGTAAAGACCCAGCCCGGAGCCTTTGGATTGCTCGCTGGCCCGGTAAAACATGTCGAAGATTTTAGGTTGATGTTCGGGCGCTATTCCGATACCATTATCGCAAACTGAAAGTTTGTAACCTGCTTCCGTTTTCTGAGCTTCGATAGAAATAAAGGGCCCATCTTTTTCGACATCGTGGTATTTGATGGCATTGCCGATCAGGTTGTTTAACACCACTGTAAGTCTGGTGGTGTCGGTTTTAATGTGCAGGTTGTGTGGAACATCCAACTCGATGTGGATAGGCTTGCCAGTAGCGGTGTACTTCAGGTTATCGGCAATGCTCTCAATGAGTTTACGAATATTAACTTCTTCATAAACAACTTCGGTTCGTGAATTCCGGGAGAAGTCAATGATCTCGTGCAGCAAGGCATCCAGGTTATGCACTCGCCCGGCAATCATGTCGAGGTATTGTTGAATTTCTTCGGGCTTGTTGGTATACCGGGCAATGTTTGTCAGCCCTAGAATTGACATGAGAGGCGAACGCAGATCGTGCGATGCACTGTATACAAACCGATCGAGCTCGGAGTTGGCTTTGGTAAGCGCTTCGTTTTGGCGCCTTACTTCGCATTGTTGTTTTTGAAGTTTCTCCTCCGAAACAAAGTTCAGCTTCACCATCATGTATAAAATAATACTCGAGGCAATAAACACCATGATGAAATTGACCAGTTGATTCGCACGAATGTATTCCATTGGATAGTGGTCATCCGTAGCCATTGTAAAGCCGGTGAGAAAACTAAAGAGAAATGAACCCAGGGCGATTCCCGTAATAGCAAAAGCAACCCACCGTTGCTCATGGCCAAACAAGGCATAGGCAGCAATGGAAATGATAACATAAAAGAAGTGTGTATCGGTTTGAAAATTTGACTTCGCACCAAAAACAAACACAACGTAATTGGCTACGAGCAGCAAGATAACTTTCGCCCATTGATGCTTGCCAAGACGGTTTGCCAAAAATGCAATCGTTGCCCCCGACAAGAATATAATGTATACGGCATAAGAATCGTTGATACCGCTGATGTAGTCGAACAGCAGATACGAAAGGCTCATGCTAATGCTCAGCAGGCTTAAGTACCCTACCAGCATGGCCCGCTTAAAGGCATTGCGTGAAGGAATAACGAGCGTGCGGGGCAATATGATATCGCGTATTTTCAAAATAGCTTACAGCTTCTTTGGTAGTTTAATGGTAAAGGTTGAACCAATGCCCGGTGAAGATTCCAGTTGTATGGAGCCCGAAAGTTTTACCAGAGCTTCCTTAACAATGTACAGCCCAAGGCCCGAGCCTTTTGAGCTTTCGTTGGCCCGATAGAACATGTCGAAAATTTTTGTGTGATACTCTGAAGAAATTCCCTGACCGTTGTCTTCCACTTTTAAATAGGATACCTGCCCGTTCATTTTATGCTGGAGGCGAATATACTTTATTTCTTTTCGATGATCATGATAGCGAATGGCATTCGAGACCAGGTTTGCCATGATGACACGCAACCGGTTTTTATCGGATTCCACGGTGGCTTCTTTCGGAATGTCAATCTGGAAATCAATGTGCTCGGCTTCGGGTGAATAGCGTAGACTTTCCCAAACCTCCTGTGCTAGTTCAGAGAGATTTACTTTTTCACGACCAACATCCAACCGGTTGTTGCGCGAGTAATCAGTGATGTCTTTGATAAATTTATCGAGCGAGAGAACCCGGTCTTTCATCATGCCCAGGTACTTCTTTACTTCTAATGGATTTTCATTGCGGTGGGCAATGTCGATCAATCCCATAATGGATGTAAGGGGTGCGCGCAAATCGTGCGAAGTACTGTAAACAAACCGGTCGAGTTCGTGGTTGGTTTTAACCAGCAGCTCATTACTCTGAACTAATTGAAGTGCGTTATAATGATTCAGGCTGATCAGCAGGTAAACCGCTACACACGCTGCGGGCAAGGCAATTGAAAAATTGATGATAACATTCAACACCAGCATGTCGGCTGAATAGTCGCGCTTCGGCAGCAAACTAAAATTTGTAAAATAAGCCAGGGTAAAGAGCAGGTAGGTAAAGGCTACAAACAGTATGGAAAGAATCCGTTGCTTGTAATTGAACACGGCAAACGCAGCAATAGCGTTTACAATAAAGAAAATGAATATGCCCGTGTTGGGCGATTCGCTTGCGGCAAAAAGATAAACGGTAACGTTAATAGTAGGCAGTAGAAAATAATTAGCCAGACAATGATCACCCTTCCGGTGAATAAAAACTGAAAGGCTCAGAAAAAACGCAGCGGTGAGCAGCACCGGTAATGTGCTCCAGGTACCGTAAGCGAAATCGGCTATGAAATAAAAGAAGCAGACTACAATTCCGGCCAATGCAAATTGCCCGGAAAGCATCACTTGCTTGAATTCAGCATAGTTGTCTATCCACTTGCCCTCTCCAATGATGAGATTACGGATACTTTTCTTCAGCGACATACCAACACACTTGTTTGACAATACAAAAGTAATGGCCGAGGATCCAAGAGAACTTTGTTTTGTGGTATCAAGACCATGCGTGCAAGTTTTCTTAGAGATTTCAAGGAGAATGAAAACACGATCTCAAAATGGCCGGGATTATTATCTTTTTGGGAGAGTTCAAATGTTGCATGCCCTGTTAACATTTCGTCAAACATCATGGCTGGTTTTATTTTAACAGTCTTTTCTGTTACTGTCAGGCGATGGCCGGCCACATTGTTGCGCTTGCAGTGGCTCGCATGAAATGGAAGAAATTGAATATATTTCCCACGTGAGACAATTCCATAAAATAGGACTGGCCCTTGCATTTTCGCCACGTATGGAAGCCTTGTTGGCCGAAACAGTACGCATTAAGAAAATCTGGAATGCCGAATTGGTATTGGTTCATGTAGGCGAGCATACCGAAAAAGAAGAGCAGCAGGTAACGATGTTGTTGGCTTCTTTCAACCTGACCGCCAGCGATGTAAAAGTTTGCTGGGAGAAAGGTAAACCCAGTGAGCGAATCCTGGCCGCCTGCAAGCGCGAAGGTGTTGATTTAATTATAGCCGGTGCGCTGCGTAAAGAAAAACTGGTTCAATACTACATCGGCACAGTGGCGCGAAAAATTTTGCGCAAGGCACCTTGTTCGGTGCTCATGCTTACCAATCCGTCTACAGCGCCACAGCCTTTCAAAAATGTGGTGGTCAATGCGGAAGACAGCCCGGTAATTGACGATGTTCTTTCTTCGGCTGTTCAAATCGGATTGAATGATCAGGCAGCCTGGCTGCATGTGGTGCGGGAGATTAAACTTTATGGTCTCACCATGTCATCGTCCGAACAATGTACCGAAGATGAATACGAATTGCTTCGCCATAACCTGGTGCGCGAAGAAATTGAAAACGTAGAAAAAAAACTCCATCGTATTCCACATGATGGCTTAAAAGTAAATATCAAACTCGTTTCTGGTAAATCAGGATTTGAGCTTTCAAAATTTGCCGAACGCAAACAGGCCGATTTGTTAGTAGTGGCGGCACCTCAGCAAAAGCTTTCATTTTTTGACCGCGTGTTTACGCACGATCAGGAATATATTTTTGCTGATATGCCCTGCAGTTTGTTAATCATTCAACCGCAGGCTGCCGGAAAGGAGGTTGCTCGTGGTTAAGCTGGGTCATTCTGATGTGGTACACCTGCTGGTTCAGTTGGGAGTGATGTTAATTGCCGGACGATTGTTGGCCGAAGCAGCGCGCAAATTCAAACAGCCCGCAGTGATTGGTGAACTTATCGCAGGTATTTTATTAGGACCAACGGTCTTGGGAATGATTGAGCCTGCCTGGTTCGAGAATTTGTTTCCAACGGTGGGTGGAGCTGGCACCGTGTTAACCGGTATGGTTCAGATTGCCGGGGTTATGCTTTTATTCATTGCAGGTCTTGAAGTTGATCTTCACATTGTTTTACAACAAGGCAGGCAAGCCGTAACAACAAGTTTCTTTGGACTGATCGTACCGTTCTCTATTGGTTTTTCATTTCCGTATTTCTTTCCTGAGTTTTTTGGAATAGCCGATCCAGCCTATCGTCTGGTGTTTGCTTTGTTTATGGGTACAGCCATGGCCATTACAGCGTTGCCCGTGATTGTGCGCATTCTGATGGACCTTAATATTTTTAAATCAAAAATGGGGTTGCTGGTAGTGGCCTCCGCGATGGTGGATGACCTGGTGGGCTGGATGATTTTCTCGGTTATCCTCGGCATGATTGGCAAAGGCAACACCATGTCGATCTGGCACACGATTTTGCTAACTGTTTCGTTTGCCGCCATCACCCTTACGATTGGCCGCGGATTGTTAAACCGAATACTTCCGTGGATAAATCGTAAGCTTGCCTGGCCGGGTGGCGTACTTTCCATTTCACTTGCCTTCTGTTTTCTGGGAGCAGCCTTTACGGAGTACATTGGTATTCATGCCATCTTCGGAGCGTTCATCATGGGTGTGGCATTTGGTGACTCCGAACATTTTTCTGAACGCGCCAAAGAGATTGTTCATCAGTTCATCAATAACATTTTTGCCCCGCTTTTCTTTGTGTCGATTGGATTACGCGTAAACTTTGTTACCAATTTTGATTTAGGTCTTACACTGGTTATCCTCACCATAGCCTTTGTTGGTAAAATTGTGGGTAGCGGCCTGGGTACCCGGCTTGGCGGGTTCAGTTGGAAGGAATCGCTCGCAGCAGGTTTTGGTATGAATGCCCGTGGTGCAATGGAAATCATCCTCGGCTTAATAGCCCTGGAAAATGGATTGATCAACGAAAAAGTATTTGTGTCGCTGGTAATTATGGCGATGGTGACCAGTATTACCAGTGGACCGCTGATGAAGTGGAGCCTGGGGCGTTGAGTGTAAAACGTCTATACGGATTTGGCCTTTTCCCAATACACATCCATTTCGGTCAGGGTCATCTCCCCTATTTTCTTTCCATCTTTGGCCGACTCGGTTTCAAGGTATTGAAAGCGTTTAATAAATTTTTTGTTGGTGCGCTCCAGCGCTTCTTCCGGATCAATATCAATGAAGCGGGCGTAGTTTACCAGCGAGAACAGCAGATCGCCAAATTCAGCAAGAGCTTTTTCTTTGTCGATGGCATCATTGGTTTCAGTGTTGCCTGCAGGCAGAAATTCATTTTTAAATTCCTGCATTTCTTCTTCAACCTTTTGCCACACTTGTTCTTTCTTCTCCCAGTCAAAACCAACGCCTCTCGCTTTATCCTGAATGCGCATAGCTTTTACCAACGCGGGTAATGATTGAGGCACACCACCCAACACAGACGTGTTTCCGGTTTTAAGTTTAATTTTTTCCCAGTTGGCTTTTACCGTTTCTTCATTGTCGGCAACAACATCGCCATACACATGCGGATGGCGTTCAATCAGTTTATCGCAAATCGAGTTCAATACATCGGCAATATCAAAGGCTTTCATTTCGGAGGCGATGCGCGCATAGAAAACATTGTGCAGCATCAGGTCGCCCAGCTCTTTTTTAATTTCATTCAGGTTCCCCTCTAAAATAGAATCGGATAGTTCGTACGTTTCTTCAATCGTGAGGTGTCGCAGACTTTCCAGTGTTTGTTTTTTATCCCACGGACAATTTTCGCGGAGTTCATCCATTATTGTAAGCAGCCGGTCGAACGCTTCAATCTTGGCTTCACGATTCAGATCAGGCGCGGATAATTTTTTTTTCATGGATTTCAAACTTAAAGGATGGATAGGCTGTTCTGGTAAGGATTACTACCTTTGCCCATGGTGGCGAATGTAACAAATCATTAGTCACACGAGTAACGATCAGGATTAAAAATCGCGCTGCACATGACAGTTTTTTTTCTTTCCATCGGAGTTTTCGCACTCTTTTTTATTTTGCTTTCCGTGCGCCTTATTTTTTTAAAGAACGGAGAGTTTCGCGGCACATGCGCATCACAGAGTCCGTTTTTGAATAAAGAGGGCGTGCCTTGTGGCTTTTGCGGAAAGACATTGAAACCGGGCGATGCCTGTGGCGATCCGGAAGGCATTGCGAAGCTGGAGGCGTTGCCTAACGTGAAAAAGAAATAGATCAACAAGCTTATTCTGTTGTCAACATCAAAACAATTATGGGTTGAAGTATCAGCTGATAAATCCTTCGCGCAACATTCCATAATCTTTCTATTTTTGCTCTCCCAATCAGAACAACTAAAAAAGTGGCTCTAATCAAATCAATTTCTGGTATCCGCGGTACCATCGGTGGTAAGACTGGCGAAAATCTAACTCCGGTTGACATCGTAAAATTTGCCGCAGCCTTTGGTACATGGCTGAAGAAGAAAAAAGGTTCAACCAAAATTGTGATCGGCCGCGATGCACGACCTTCAGGGGAAATGGTGAGTGCATTAGTAAGCTCAACCTTGCAATCGCTTGGCATTGATGTGGTTGATCTTGGACTCTCCACAACCCCAACGGTTGAATTGGCGGTGCCCGAAGAAAAAGCATCGGGCGGAATAATTTTAACAGCAAGTCATAATCCGGTTCAATGGAATGCATTGAAGCTGTTGAATGAAAAAGGCGAATTCATTTCCGGAAAGGATGGCGAAGAGATGTTGAAGATCGCTGAAAAGGAAGAGTTTGATTTTGCCCCTGTTACCAAGCTGGGTAAGTACGAAAAGAAAGAAGGCTATATCGAATCGCACATTGAGCAGATAATTGACCTGCCGCTGGTAGATGTTGCCGCCATTAAGAACAGAGGATTTCATGTAGTGGTGGATGCGGTGAATTCAACAGGCGGTATTGCTGTGCCGATGTTGTTGAAAGCACTGGGCGTGAAAGTAAAAGAACTGTACTGCGAACCCACCGGGCACTTTCCTCACAATCCTGAGCCGTTGCCAGAGCACCTTACCGACATTTCGCGCGAGATCAAAAAAGGAAAATACGATTTGGGTATTGTGGTAGACCCTGACGTTGATCGGCTTGCCCTGGTGTGTGAAGACGGCACCCCCTTCGGTGAAGAATATACATTGGTAGCGGTTGCTGATTACGTATTGAAAAACGGAAAGAAGAAAAAAGGAAATACCGTTTCGAATTTATCATCCACACGTGCGCTGCGCGATATAACCGAAAGCGCGGGAGGTGAATACTTCGCGGCAGCAGTAGGCGAAGTGAATGTGGTAACGATGATGAAAGAGAATGCAGCCGTAATTGGTGGCGAAGGAAACGGTGGTGTGATCTATCCAGACTTGCACTACGGTCGTGATGCCTTGGCCGGTATCGCGCTTTTTCTCACACACCTGGCAAAGTCGGAGATGACCGTGTCAAGACTTCGGGCGAGCTATCCCAACTATGTAATCTCCAAAAACAAAATAGAGCTTACGGCCGATATCAATGTTGATAAAGTATTGGATGCCGTAAAAAAGAAATACAAGAAGCAACCCATCAACACCATTGATGGTGTAAAGATTGAGTTCGATAAGGAATGGGTACACCTGCGCAAATCGAACACCGAGCCGATCATTCGCATTTATGCAGAGTCGGATATGGAGGCCAAGGCGGATACCCTCGCCAAAAAAATTATCATGGATATTAAAGAGATAATTTCAGAGAAGCCGGTGGCTTGAAAGGACGTTAGAACTCTTGAACTTTCCTGTTAACTTTGCCCCAAATCATTAACCGAAATGCGCATTTATTTAGATAATGCAGCTACTACTCCCCTTGATCCTGAGGTATTTGAGGCTATGAAGCCCTTTATGCTGGAGGATTTTGGCAACCCATCGTCCACGCATGCTCACGGGCGCAAAGTACGCGCAGCCATTGAATCGGCTCGAAAAAAAGTTGCCGAATTACTCAACTGTACAGCCGGTGAAATCATCTTCACATCGGGCGGCACCGAAGCCGACAATGCAATATTGGTGAGTGCCATCAACACGTATAAAATAAAGACGGTAATTTCGTCACCCATAGAACACCATGCGGTGGAGCACACACTGGGTGTGTTAGCCAAGCAGGGGGTGATAAAATTGCAGTTGGTAAACCTGGATGAGAAAGGTCATGTGGAGTTGAATCACCTGCGTTCGTTGTTGAAGGAAAACAGTAATGCGCTGGTATCGTTGATGCACGCGAACAACGAAGTGGGAAACCTGCTTGACCTTGAACAGGTAAGTGGATTGTGCGAAGAGCATGGCGCATACTTTCATTCCGACACGGTGCAAACGGTAGGGCACTATCGTCATGATCTGCAAAAAATAAAAGTTCACGGCCTCACAGCCGCAGCACATAAGTTTCACGGTCCGAAAGGAACCGGCTTGATGTTTATTCGCAAGGATAAAAGGATACAGCCTTTCGTTCATGGTGGAGCGCAAGAACGCAGCATGCGGGGCGGAACCGAAAATGTGTATGGAATTATTGGCCTGGCGAAAGCGCTGGAGATAGCTTACCGCGATATGGATGAACACATCCGCTATGTACGCGGGCTGAAAGCGCGGATGATCGAAAAGTTGAAGGAGCAGATTCCGGGAATACTTTTCAATGGCGATTCAGAGAACCTGGACAAAAGTCTGTACACAGTGTTGAACGTAAGCATGCCCGAATCGGAAGAGAGTGATATGCTGCTCTTCAACCTCGACTTGCAGGGAATCTCGGCATCGGGTGGAAGCGCCTGTTCAAGTGGAGCCACGCAGGGATCGCATGTGCTCAACGCCTTGTACCCGGAGTCAAAGCGGGGCGCTGTTAGGTTTTCGTTTAGCAAGTACAACAAACCTGAAGATATTGACGTTGCTGTTAAGGTATTGGCAGAACTGTATAAAATACCGGCACAACTCGGATAGAAGTAAAAACATAATCACAGCATTTGTCATTCATGAAATTCATAAACATCGTACTCGTTCTGGCATCAACAGTTTTTTTGTTAGCCTCTTGTGATCCCACAGAAGAAGTAAAAATTCCCAAAGCAACACACCTGTATTTTTCGGATTACAGTGGCAAGCGTGTAGGGGTAATCGATCTGGAATCTCCCGGAGCTTTTACTACGTTGGCCGATGAATCGGATGGACTAGATACAGTCGCAGGAATTGCCGTTGATTTCGAAAACGGAAAAATCTATGTCGTAGAAGAGCGCGCGAATAAAATCAAGCGCTTTAATATTGATGGTAGTGGTGTTGAAGTATTGTATGATGAGGCAGACGGTGTTGACATGCCTACCAGCATTGACATTGATGAAAGTGCAGGAGCCATCTACTGGGCTAATTCTGGTTCGGGTCACATCATGAAGGGTAATAGCACAGGAACAGCCGCTATTGATACATTATATGATGTTGATGAACGCATCATCGATTACTGCTACGGACTTGTTGTTGATACGAAGGGTAAACAACTTTATTTTTCAGATCTGGGAGAGTTTGGTGGAATCTGGAGAGGGATGTTGGATGGCTCAAGTTATCCTATTTTGTTGTTTAGCCGGTCAGCCATAAGTACAACTTTATTGAATCCTTCCGGTATTTTTCTTGATCGTAACAATTCAAAGATTTATTGGGCCGATGAGGGGTTGGATGTAATTACCATGGCCTATATGGTAACTGGTGCTCCGGCTCCAAGCGCATTATTTAATTCAGAAGACGGGATCAACCGGGCCGATGGTGTAGCGGTTGATAACGGAAATCAAAAAATCTATTGGAGCGAAACCGGAAATAACGGACACGCAATTTTCAGAGGTAATCTGGATGGCACCGAGGGCCGCGAAGTCATTCTCGATGATGTAGAATCATACAGCATCGTGCTGAAGTTCGATAACCAGTAACCATCACACACAATTCGTTGTTGTACTAGGCAGGTATAATGCCCATCTTCTTCATCAGAAACGTGGCATTCATTTTTTGTGCAAGGCCCGATTTTAGTTTGTAGTCGAACGACAACTGATCGTTTTCGATGGTTGGCTCAAAGCAGAAGTTAGCAACCCTGTGCGGATGTTGCTGTGCTAATTCTCCCAATGCAAGATCGTGTGTGGCAATCAACGCCAGGCACGGATGAGGCAACAGTTGCTTCACTAGCGCAATCGATCCGGTTTGTTTATCGGTGGAGTTTGTTCCTTTCAGAATTTCATCCAACAAGATGAACAATGGTTTATCACTGCGTAACTCATCCATGATGGTCTTTAAGCGATCCAGCTCGGCATAGAAGTACGACTGATGATCCTTCAACGAATCTGCTGTGCGCATGCCTGTTCGTAGTGAAATAATCGGACAACGAAATTCTGTTGCACATACCGGTGCTCCATTTAATGCCAGCACCAGGTTAACACCCAGCGTTCGGAGAAACGTACTCTTGCCGGCCATGTTAGCACCGGTTATAATCAACACCGATTGGTTTTCTCCTACCTTAACATCGTTGGTAATGCGCGCGTTGCTTTGCAACATCGGGTGCCCCAGATCTTTTGCGTTGATCAGCAACGAGTCGTGGATTTCTGCGAAACAAAAATCAGGATGATTAAATTGATAAGTACCCAGACATGCCAGCACTTCGGTGTCGCTGATAGCGGTAAGCCAGGCAATGAGATTTTTGCCATTTTCTTCTTTCCATTTTTCAAGCCGGTAAACACATTGCAGGTCGTACATCAGCAAACTGTTCACCACTACATTGGTCATGAAATTAAGACGGGCATTTAAGGCACTTACCAGCGATGCCAGTGACTTTACTTTACGATCGGCCTCATAAGCAGTTGATGCAAAGCCCTTCATTAATTCCGATTCAAATTTTTCGTGCCGCAGGTAGGTTAGCAAGTGTGCATACTTTTCCAGTATATTTTTCTTACGACTGATGTATTCGTGAAATGCACTTACTTTTTTGGAGTACACGCCAAGAAAAACCCAATGCAAAAGAACACCGGCAATGGCGAATGACTTTAGCTGAGGGAAGAAGAATGCTCCAATAACCAACGCGATAACAACGACTGGCAAGATTACCAGCAAGTATTTAAATAACGGTTTGCCAAAGAGAAAAGAAGGATGGTTTGTCCACTCCACCAACTGGGCATGGTCACCCGGCTGTTCGTTCATCTCCATTCCGGCTGCCTGCAGGTGTTGCCGGAAATCTGTTTTTGCTGAAAGTTCAGCACACGCCTCCTGATGTTGTTGAATACTTTTCTTGGAAGGTAATGCTCCTCTAAGCCGTGTGGCAAAAGTCCGTTTGCCATTCAGGGTATTGCACCGGTTGATGGATTGAAACAACGAACCTTCTCCAAAAATGTCAAGGTCATGGGTGTAAGGATGGTGCGGGTCGATAAACTCATTACCCTTGGAAAAGAATGAATGGTCGCCTTGTATGGCCTGACGTTCACCGCCATTAAGCATAACCAGATTTTCAAGATGTGTTTTTTGACTGTAGAGGTTTGTATGCCGCTGCACAAGTGCAATAAAAAGAACAAGCAATAAAGCAGCCACATACAACCAAAAGGAAAGATCAAAGGCCAGGTAGAGTGATACGATAAAAGCAAGTGCTGCTGCGATGCGCGTGTTGGCTACGAAATTGATTTTTCGGTTAACCTCACTCAGCTGGGCTGAAAATTCTGCTTTTCTTTTTTCGTAAAATGACACGAGGTCTGTGTACGTCATGGCCTAGAAATTAATGACTAATTTAAATGATGAGGGCGCTCTGTAATTAGGGGAGAATCGTTTCGATGATGCGCATTAATTTTTCAAGGGCAAGCTGGTCGGTTTCATCAAAGTCGTTAAGGCGGTCACTGTCTACATCCAGTACAAGCGATACTTCGTTGTGTTTAAAGGCAGGCAATACAATTTCCGATTTCGATGCAGAACTACAGGCAATGTGCCCGGGAAACGCATCGACATTCGGAACAAGTATCGTTTTTTTTTCTTTCCACGAAGTGCCACAAACACCTTTGCCAAAGTTGATCCGCGTGCAGGCGATGGGTCCTTGGAACGGCCCTAACACCAATTGATTTTCCTTTACCAGATAGAATCCCACCCAAAAGAAATTCATGGTTTGCTTTAAGGCAGCGGCAATGTTGGAAAGATTGGCAATGAAATCGGGTTCATCCGAAACCAGGGCCGCAATCTGGGGAAGTAAGGTGGCATACCTTTCTTTTTTATCTGCGGTGGATGCAATGATCAGTTCTTCGGCCATGGCGAATTTTTTCAGTTCGTAACAAAAAGATTTACACAAATATTCATTTTTTATACGGCATTCTGCTCAATTTTGAGTTTCAAAACCGTTTTAAAGAATTACCTCATGAAACGACTAACAATTGCTTTGGTTGGCGACTTCAATGAAAACAAGCACACGCACCTGGCCCTTAATGACGCCATCGATCATTGCCGTCAGCATTTGAATTTTGTACTGGAAGCCAGGTGGATTGCAACCGATGCCATTCCCGCAGATTTGCATCAACACGTTAATGCGTTGTGGATTGCACCAGGCTCGCCCTATAAGAATGATGAAGCCGTTTATGCTTTGATACGCTGGGCACGCGAAAATAATTTTTCTATTCTCGGTACGTGTGGAGGCTTTCAGTACATGGTGGTAGAGTACGCCCGCAATGTATTGGGCTTTACCGATGCCGGGCATGAAGAAAGCGAACCTGATTTTGGACAACTGGTAATTTCAACGTTGAGTTGTTCAATGAAGGGAAAGCAGGAAGATGTGTATATCGATCGTGGGTCGTGGCTGTACCGAGTATTGCAGGCGGATAAAATCACCGGCCACTTTAACTGCAACTATGGCGTAAACGCCCTCTACCAGGCCGAACTCAATCAACTGCCGATGGTGTTCACTGCGTTTTCATCTTCGGGCGAAGTACGTGGATTGGAAATCAGAAATCATCCTTTTTTTAAGGGCACCTTGTTTCAACCTCCGCTGGCATCAACACCGGAAAATCCGAATCCATTATTGCTGAATTTTTTCGAAGTATGTTTTGCGCTGAAGGAGCAATCGCTTGCTAGCGCGATTGAGTAGCGGGATAAACTATCTTTACGGTGTCAGCATGCAGTACATGTTCCGCATGTAATACACCGGGAAGGTGAGGCGCTGGAATTCCCTTAATGAAAAGTTTTGGCGATACGAATATGCGGGCTTCATCCCACAAACCGCGATCAATAAAAAGTTGAAGGGTTGCTGCTCCGCCTTCAACAATTACCGATTGAATTTTTTGGTTATAAAGATCACCAACCAGGTTAGTCACGAAATCATTTTCATCCAGGCGGATCAATGAGAGGTTGTGATGCTCTTCATGCTTCAGCACATTATAATGAAGAGTTTTTTGCTGGCGGTCAAAAACATGCAAGTTGTCCGGGAGTTTAAGAAAGCGATCGATCACCACGCGTACCGGATTTCTACCCGACCAGTCACGAACATTCAATTGGGGATTGTCGTGCAAGGCCGTAAGCCGGCCCACCAACACAGCATCTTCTTCGGTGCGCCACCGATGCACCAGCTTACGCGAATATTCATCACTGATCCATTTCGAATCATGATTTTCGCGCGCCACAAATCCATCTGCTGTTTCAGCCCACTTCAGAATAATGAACGGACGTTTTTTTTCCATGAAGGTAAAGAAACGGGCATTTAGTGCGCGGCCTTGTTGTTCCAGTATTCCGGTTACTACTTCAATGCCCGCTGCACGCAATTTCTTTACGCCATTGCCAGCCACCAGCGGATTGGAGTCAAGGTTGGATACTACTACTTTCTGTACCCGATGGTGGATCAGTAAATCAGCACAAGGAGGAGTCTTGCCGGTATGCGAACAGGGTTCAAGTGAAACATACACGGTACTCTCGCGCAAAAGTGATTTGTCGGCTATGGCTTCAATAGCATTTACTTCGGCATGTGCCTGGCCATACTGTTTGTGCCACCCCTCACCAATGATCTTTCCCTGATGTATCACCACACAGCCCACCAACGGATTCGGACTAACATGGCCGCGACCCAACTGGGCAAGGTCAAAGGCCCGTTGCATAAATATTTCATCGATATGGTGGCGGTGTTTGGTCATTGCTTATACTTGTAAAGATTGCCAAGCTAATATGAATTCCAAAGTCTTGTTTCAGGATTTCGTACATCAGCTTTCGTTGGATGAACATCCTGACGAAGTTCACGCCATTGCTTACCTGGTGTTGGAAACAATGCTTGGCGTGGATCGGACTGCCATCATGATGGGAAGAGTAATCACGCTATCGGAGTCCGATCAGAAGCGACTTGGCGAAATCATTCAGCGACTTAATCGGCACGAACCTGTTCAGTATATTTTGGGAGAAGCTGATTTCGGAGGAAGAAGATTTGTGGTGAACAACGCGGTATTGATTCCACGACCGGAAACAGAAGTACTGGTAAGTGAAGTGCTGAAGTCATGGAAGCGTAATGAAGGTAAACTCCGCTTGCTCGATATCGGGACAGGCAGTGGCTGCATTCCGATTACGCTGGCGCTGGCGTTGCCACAGGCTGAAGTAATGGCGGTTGATATCAGTCGCGATGCCCTGGAAGTCGCGAAAGAAAATGCAGCAAGGCACAGTGTAAAAATTGAATTCTTCGAATGCGATGTTTTGCAGCAGCCGCTTCCGTTTCAACACCTGGATTTGATCGTGAGTAATCCACCGTATATTACCGTGAAAGAAAAAGCACACATGCAACAGCTCGTGTTGGCGCATGAACCACACCTGGCGTTATTTGTACCGGATGACGATCCTTTGCTTTTTTACAGGGTGATAGCCAGCAAAGCCTGGAGAAGTTTAAATCAAAATGGAGTGCTCGCCTTCGAAATTAACGAAGCGTATGGAAAAGAGGTAGCAGCGTTGATTCGGTCAACGGGTTTTTCTTCGGTGGAAATTGTAAAGGATATTTCAGGAAAAGATCGTGTAGTGAAGGGCGTTAAACCGCACGCTACATAAAGACACAAGTGTAACAAACATGAAACCAACGTCTGTATCATTTATCGGTTCGGGCAACCTGGCGTGGCACCTTGCCGTGGCGCTGGATAACACCGACTATGCTGTGCGCGAAGTGTATAGCCGTAATCCTGTACATGCAGCGGCACTGGTCGATCGCTTGTACCAGGCTGAGGTAAAGGCATCGCTCGATTTTTCGACCAGCGCTTCGAAAGTATTTATTCTTGCCGTAGCCGATGATGTGATTCAGGATATTGTTCAGGAAATTATTCTGCCAGACGAAGCAGTATTGGTGCATACTTCGGGCAGTCAGCCGTTAAGCCTGCTGGGTTATGCGGCCACACCCAACATTGGTGTGTTTTATCCGCTACAGACTTTTACAAAAGATAAACGCATCGACTTTAAGGAAATCCCGATTTTTTTGGAGAGTGATAATTCATTTACTGAAAAAGTGCTGATGGGTATGGCCAGGGCTATCAGCAAAGATGTTTTCAAAATAGCATCGAGCGATCGCAAAGCGCTTCATGTGGCGGCTGTGTTTGCGGCCAACTTTACCAACCACATGTTGTTGATTGCCCAGTCGATCATGAAAGAAAATAGTTTGAGTTTCGATTGGCTCAAACCGTTAATTGCCGAGACCATTACCAAGAGTCTGGCCATCGGTCCGGAACATGCACAAACCGGACCGGCCAAACGCGGTGATCTCGAAATTTTGGATAAGCACATGGAGTTTCTCCAGGAGGATGAATCGGTTGCTGAACTGTACAAGGTAATAAGTCAGCATATTGTAGATACCTATCAGACGTAAATGATAAGTACTGCGTGATTGATGCTACGGAATGCTGTTGATAAAAGCCGAAACATCCTTAATCCAGTGGGTCTTGTTATCATCGGTAAAAAGAGCGTGGCCAGCATTTGGGTACGTCTTTAGCGTTTTCGTTCCCTTAAGGTTAGTGTAAATCAGATTCGTTTCTTCGCGTGTCACCCGATCATCCTGTTCACCAAACAAAAGCAATGTAGGGCAATCAACTACTTCAGCATAGTGGGCGGGATTATGGCTGAACGCCCAGTAACCATGTTGAACACCACCCCAAAAACTGAGTAACCCGGCCATGGGGAATGTTGGGATGTGCATCAACCGGAAACGGGCGCACACCGTTTTGTACAACGAACCAAACGGACATTCAAGGATAATACCCTGCGGAGAGAAATCATAGTCGTGCAGTGCTTTGAGAATGGCGGCCGAGCCCATAGAGGTTCCAAAGAGCACGATGTGGCTTTCGCCTTGTGCTTGAATGTGGTCGTAGCAATCTTTTACCTGCCGCGCTTCACGATACCCGATTGAGGTTGCCTTTCCTCCAGAATCACCCGATCCCATAAAATCAACGAGTAAGGTAGTGTAGCCAAGTGCACGGAATTCTTCTGCGCGTGTAAGCAGCGAGGATTTTTCGCCAGCATATCCATGGAAGAGAATAACTGTGCCAATAGCATTTTCAACCGGAATCTTCCAGCACGCCAGTTCCGTGGAGCTCTTCACCGTAATTTTTTCAAAGGGATTTTTCGGTAACGTTTGGTTGCTTGGGCGGGGGTTGTCAATGCCGGTAAGAAGGATTGTTGCTTTATCGATTGCCGAGAGTTCTTTTGGATCTTTGGTTCGTGTAGTTTTTTGGGTTGAGAAATGGGTGAACTTGTAGGCGTGAATAAAGGCCACGGCATTCATCGCGATGACGAGAAACAAGCAGGCCCATAGTATTCGCTTTACTTTCAGGGAGGATAGCATGCGCAGGATGTTGAATTCTTTCAAACTGTTTTTGGAGCGGTGAGGTTACAGGGTTCGTAAAGTAAGATTTAAAATTTGTACTTAACTTCAATCAAAAAAATTTGAAGCAGATGTTTACCCTAGAACAAGTCAAACAAGCGCACAGCACCGTGAAATCGGGCGCTGATTTTCCGGCCTACATTCAGGATCTCAAAAAATTAGGAGTTGTCTATTACGAAACCTTTGTGGCGGATGGACATTCAGATTATTTTGGAACGGCCGATTATAAAATTACATCACAAGCAAAGTATGCAGCATTGAACGTTGCCTCCAAATCAAATCCTGAACAATTCAAGGCTGATCTTAAAGCTCATCAGCAAGGCAAAACAGATTACCCAACTTTTTGTAACGACTCCGCTAAATCCGGAATAGAAAAGTGGACAGTCGCATTGCATGAAATGACATGCACCTACTTCGATAAAGCTGGAAATGAAATTTTAGTGGAGAAAATACCACAGAAGATTTAACGTCAATCACCCATGTCTACAGCAATATTGAGCACAACGCCCGATTGTGAAATTGTTAATACCAGAGTTTTACACTCACCCATCGATTTGGTGTACCGTGCCTGGACGGAGCCCGATCATCTTAAAGTCTGGTGGGGACCAGCCGGGTTCACAAACACATTTCATGAATTCGACTTTCGTGTGGGTGGCCGATGGAAATTTACCATGCATGGTCCGGAGAAAGGAAATTACAATAACGAGTGCGAGTTTATTAAAATCGAGAAGCCAACCCTTGTTGCCTGGAGGCGTCATTCCAAACCGCTTTTTCAGGTGGTAGCCACCTTTGAAGAAGTTGAGGCTGGTAAAACTAAAGTAGTCTTCAAGCAGCTCTTCGAAACTCCGGAGGAATGCATGAAATTAAAACCCTATGTAGTGGATAAGAATGAAGAGAATTTCGACAAACTTGAAGTAGAGTTGGAAAGAATGAGACGCTGAGAAGTCTTAGCTTGTTACGAGTATGTTATTTGAAGCTTTACGTGAATCACTTTTGCCTGTAATTCCGTACAACTCACAAAATCATTCAGTTGAAGGAAGCGCTACTGATCCTGTTTCTTTTGTTACCACTATACGGGGTATGCAATGATCCGGTAGAATCGACTACGCTTGATTTTTCGCTTTACGTTCCGGTTGATCCGACCAGCACGTTCAAGACACTTGTTATTCCCATTAAGCGTGTACAGAATCTCATCATCATTGAAGCGCGCATCGATACGCTGGTGGGTAATTTTGTGTTGGATACAGGTTCGCCCCTGCTCGTGTTAAATAAGACGTACTTCAGAAAAGGATGGGACCGTACTGATAAAGTGGCGTCCAACGCAGCAGGCGGCAGAACCACACTTTCTCAAACCCATGTTCAGGATTTTGCACTTCGCGAACTTTATGTTGAAAAGATACAAGCAGATCTTACTGACCTTGGCCATATTGAAAACCAACGGGGTATAAAAATTCTCGGCCTGCTCGGTGTAAATCTTTTTACGGAGTTCGAAATGGTTGTCGATCTTCATAAAAGTATTCTCTACCTGCACCGCCTCGATGAAAATGGTTTTGTGCCCGAAGCTGAACGCATTGTGCGATCAACACCAATCATTAAAGTTCCGTTTGACTTTGTTCGAAGCATCATTACGATGGAGGTTATCGTAGCAGACAAGAAACTGATATTCTGCCTCGACACCGGAGCCGAGACCAACAGCTTGAGCAGTACCTTGCCACCAAAAATTCTGGAAGTATTCCGGCTGAGTAAACGCATGGTGATGTTAGGCACAGGCGGTTCGCGATCAGAAGTCCTGCTCGGCACGTTAGATGAAATGGCAGTTGGTGAAAAAAAATTCAAGAACATGCACGCGGCTATTACCCGACTGCAAAGTCTGGGCGATGCGTATGGACGTCCGATTGATGGTATCCTTGGCAACAACTTTTTGGTTAAAGGCATAATTAGCATCAACTTTGTGAGAAGAGAATTTTGCATGTATCCATTTGATGTAAGCAAACCATGATGAGCAGGGCAATCATAGTAACCATTTTACTCCTGGCATCCGGCTCTGTGTTTGCTCAACCCGGTAACCTGCACGAGGCTTACCGCATTGAAGGCTCGGATATTGTGTTGATACTCGACAGCACCTGGCCACGAAAATCACAGGAAAATATTCTCGAGCAGTGTGGTATGAAAAGTCTATCGCTGGATACCCTTTGGAAATTCGGAAACCTCGGAGGAATGGCCAAAGACGGTTGGAAGCTGCTGCGCACCAGCAAGACCTCATTCAAAATTTATAAACCTGTAAGCGAGCTGTCGGGCAACCTGAAGTGGGATAAGGAAGTAGTACTCTTCAGCGATCTCTGGCTCAAAGTTCAGGAACAAACACGTGCATCGTTTGGATACAATGCGTTCAAAAAGAGTTCGGTGTTTGCGTTAAAAGATGGCAGGCGTAGATTTTTTCTCGCGGGCAATGAAAATGCCCGTGAAGTTTATCTCTCCGGCACGTTCAACAATTGGAGTACATTGAAAACACCCATGATAAAAACCGATTCAGGTTGGGTGGTCGATATTCGGTTAAATCCTGGCAAGCATTGTTACAAGTATATTGTAGATGCCCACTGGATGCATGACAAACAAAACGCGCTCAAGGAAGATGACGGTCATTTAGGGTTCAATTCGGTTTACTTCATGACCAATTATGAATTCCACCTAAAAGGATACCAACAGGCAAGAGAAGTAATTGTAACGGGCAGCTTCAACAATTGGAATGAGCGCGAACTCCGGATGAAAAAAACCGGTGACGGCTGGAAACTGCAGGTCTACCTGAATGACGGCACATACGGGTATAAATTTATTGTTGATAAGCAATGGGTTAACGATCCGGCAAATCCAAGTGTACGCGATGATGGAAAGGGAAATAAAAACTCGTACCTCCAATTAGGCGTAGTAACCAATTTCAAGCTGGAAGGACATAAGACAGCAAAACAGGTAGTTGTTGCCGGAGAGTTTAACGGATGGAATGAGCAAGAACTTTCATTAGCGCCAACACCAACCGGATGGGAACTTCCCTATGTATTGGCTGCCGGAAATTATCAGTATAAATTCAAGGTAGATGGTGAGTGGTTCACCGATCCGAAAAATCCTCACCGCGCATTCTTGAACGGGCATCAAAATTCGTTGTTGTTGGTTAAGCCGAATACTACCTTCACACTTAAGGGTTATACTTCGGCCAACACTTGCGAAGTATCCGGCACATTTAATGGCTGGACGGGCTACACCATGAAGAAGGGTGTTGATGATTGGACAATAAGTTTGTATCTGCCGCCCGGTAAATGGTTGTATAAATTTGTTGTTGATGATACGTGGATTATTGATCCGGCCAACGAGTTGTGGGAACAGAATGAACATGGTACTGGCAATTCTATTCTGTGGATAGCGCCACAGTAGGCGCACCTTTTTTAGCTTACCCAGAAGCACTACCTTTGAAAACTCGAAACTATAAACTCAAAACCTGTGTCCGATTTTCTTATCCGCAGACCAAGACGAAACCGAAAAAGTGAAGCCATCCGGGCGATGGTGGAAGAAACGCGTGTTACTACCAGCGACCTGATATTTCCATTGTTTCTGTTGGAGGGAAGCAACCTGAAATCCGAAGTAAGTTCAATGCCGGGTATTTTCAGACTCTCAGCCGATTTAATGTTGAAAGAGATCGAACAATGTTTGAAGTTGGGCATAAAGGCATTCGATATTTTCCCTGCGGTAGACGATCAGCATAAAGATCAGAAGGCAACAAAAAGTTATGATGCCACTTTCTTTTATCTGCGTGCATTAAAGGAAATCAAGAAGCAATTTCCGGAAGCATGTATCATGACAGATGTGGCGATGGATCCTTACAGCTCTGATGGTCATGATGGTTTGGTAAAGGATGGAAAAATTTTGAATGACGAAACCCTGGAGATACTCGGCAAGATGGCGCTTGCCCAGGCCGAAACAGGAATAGACATTATCGGTCCTTCCGATATGATGGATGGGCGTGTAGGCTACCTTCGAAAGGTGTTGGATAAAAACGGATTTACGGAAGTGTCTATCATGAGCTATACAGCCAAATATGCCAGCGGGTTTTATAATCCTTTTCGCGATGCGTTGGATTCAGCGCCCAAGTTTGGCGACAAAAAAACATATCAGATGAATCCGGCAAACCGAACCGAAGCACTTCTTGAAGCTCAACTGGATACCGATGAAGGAGCCGATTTTCTGATGGTGAAGCCGGCCATGACTTACCTCGATATAATTCGGTTGTTGAAAGATAATTCGACCCTGCCCATTGCAGCCTATAATGTAAGCGGTGAATATTCCATGATCAAGGCGGCAGCACAGCGAGGTTGGCTGGATGAAGATCGTGTGATGCGCGAAACGTTGCTAAGTATTAAACGAGCCGGTGCGGATGTTATCTTAACATACTTTGCTAAAGCATTCGCTACTCAACCAACATAAATACATGCTCCGCTTCAGTTGGTTATGGGTGGTATTGATGTTGTGCGCAAGTACAACCCTGGCACAGGTGGTTACACTAACCGAGGCGGGTCATGTTGATGTGCAAGGTCAGATGAAGTACTGGCGCGATCCGTCAGGTAACGTAACAGTGGAAGAAATACAGAAGGCGCCTTTTAGCAACCTGACTAAAAATGAATCACCCAATCTTGGGTTCGACCGGGCAGCGCATTGGGCGAGAATTGAGATCAGAAATGAATCTTCGTCTTCTGAATGGCTGTTGGAAGTGGCGTATGCTCCGTTAGACCGAATTGATTTTTATGTTGTAGCAAACGATGGATCTGTTGTACACAAAGTTTCGGGCGATCATTTTCCTATTTCTAAGCGTGACGTGCGTCACCGTCATCCTACGTTTGATTTCCAGATTTCCCCGGGCGAATTGAAAGTAATCTTCATTCGGGTTCAAACTATTTCATCGGTGCAACTTCCCTTCACCATCTGGCATCGCAATGAGTTTTTGAAAGCCACCTATAACCTGCAACTGATTAACGGATTTTTTTATGGCGGCATGTTGCTGATGATGCTCTACCAGTTGTTTTTGTTTTTCTCCGTCCGCGATAGAATTACATTCTTTTATGTTCTTACACTGCTCACCATGGTGAATGTAGTGGCGTTCTTTCAGGGGTATACGTTCCTCTACTTCTTTCCCGAACTTCCAACCTTAAATGGTATGCTGGCCATGATAACCGGTCCGGCCTTTATTGTGTGCTCAACATTATTGACGAGAGCATTTCTGAACGTGCGGCAATTCAGTAAAGTACTGGATTCGCTTCTTGTCGGTAACATGTTGCTGGATTTGGCAGTCGCCCTGCTAATGGCGGTCTTCTATCCACGCATTTCATTTTTGTATCACAATTACATCATCTTTGCCCATTGCCTGCTCGCCTTGTTATGTGCAGGCTATTGCTTGCGCAAACAATACCGGCCGGCTCGTTACTATCTTATTGCCTGGTTTACGTTGCTGGTGGCAGCAGGAATCTTTACCATCAGCAGCCTGGGCTTTATGCCCGGATACCTCAGTACCAACTACACTGGGTTGATGACCGGTTGCATCCTTCAAACGTTATTTCTCTCCTTCGCACTTGGCGATCGTCTTAATGAACTGACGAAGGAAAATCAGAAAGCAAAAGAGCTGGAGTTGAAGCGCAATCAGGATGAGAACGAGCGACTGGAGCGCGAAGTGCAACTGCGGGTAGAAGAGATTGAACTGAAGAGCAAGCGACTGGAAGAAGTGAACATGGTGAAGGATAAATTGTTTTCGGTTGTTTCGCACGATATCCGCGGGCCACTCGCATCGTTGCAACTGGCGTTATCGCTTATCAAATCAGGAACCGTTTCGAAGGAAGAGTTTCAGGAGTTGTCGGTAACGCTGGCAAACCGATTCAATCAAACGACAGAGTTTATTGAAAATTTACTGCAGTGGGCAACACTTCAGTTGAAGGGCGAAACCTTTGAGCCGGTGCCGATCGACCTGACCAAAATGGTTGGTGAAACCGTGAGTTTGCTGGGCGCTGATGCGCGTAAGAAGGAGATCAGCGTTCAAAATAATATTCAAGGTTCAGTCAATGCCTTTGCCGACCTCAACATGATTCGCTCCGTAATGCGCAACCTGCTGACAAACGCCATAAAATTTACCGGACAACAGGGAACCATCACCCTTAACACTATGAGTAGTGATCAGTATGTTGTGCTTTCCGTTTCGGATACCGGGGTGGGTATACCTGCAGCCAACCGCGATAATCTTTTCAGCCTAAGCAGCATCACCACACCGGGAACGCATAAAGAAAAAGGAACCGGACTTGGGTTGTTACTTTGCAAAGAGTTTGTAGAAAAAAATGGCGGTCGTATCTGGCTCGAGAGCGAGGAAGGTCGCGGCACTACCTTCTATTTTTCAATTCCGGTACACGAAAGAAATTCAGTTGCTGCTGTTGCCGGGTAGTCGAATTGCTTGCGCCTATGATTTCGTTGAACCACGGACAACCGAATCAGGCCACTTTTGTTTTAACAATCCCTTTCTGGGCGTCAATCTTTACTTCGAAGAATTTGGTGATAAACGTGCTGAGTCGAAGGCCGGCCATTTGCGGGGTATAATCTTCCGGATAGAATACAGTAAGTTCCAGCACTGCCCGGATAAAGTTTTCGTGTTTGCAGAATTCCTTTACCCATTGGTGATAGGTGGCAGTCCATTCTTCGCGATAGCGCTCGGTTGCATCACGGCCATCAAAGCAAAAGGCTAGCTGGTTATCGTTGTAGTAGGTAAACCGAAACACTCCGGCCAGGTTCATGTAGAATTCCTGAAGGTGGCTGAAGTCGCTTCCAGTGTGGTTGGTAATGCGTTCAGTCGTTTCATCCACTATGCCTAACGGGTTGAATCGCAGCAAGTACTCTACTTTCACATAGTCTACCAGGTACTGCTGAAGGGAGTTTTCAAGAGATAGTTGTGCCTGTTCGAGAATATAATTCTTGTCGCGTGGGAAGAACTTTCGAATCACAGGTGGAAAATTTTACAAAAGTATAGTTTATTGTCCATTCCATCAATACGTGAGCCTAACGAAAGTTTCTGAACGACTGCTGCTGTATCCGGATTTGTTTAATGATTACCTTTGGAGACTAACTCCATCGTTATGAAAAGACTACTATTGATTATCCTGCTGATGAGTGCCATGGTTAGCTACGCCCAACAGTTGAAAGTGGAAAGCAAACCTGTTAAGAATGAAGAGGGCAATGAAGTAGATGCCTGGGTAGCTCACCTCGACCAGACTCCAGACGAGTGTATGGAATCGTATGATGACTTTATGCGCGAAGTATTCGAGCAAAAAACCGAGAAGCTTACCAAAACCGCGCGCATCGTTGCCCGCACCCAGTTTCACGAATTGTCAAACCTGCGGATCGACCAGCGGGCATTCTTCATAACCGAATCCGGTGGCACCGGGGTGGCGTTTATTTTCAGCCCGGGCTATGATGTACACTTCAGTACTAAAACCTACACGGAAGAATTCAAGAATGCGGAGCGCTTTGTGAAGTCGTTCGTTAAGTTTCACTACAAGGATTTCTACGGAAAGAAGATCAAATCAATGCAGGCAACCGTAAAGGATAAAGAAAGTACGATCGAGTCGAACGACAAAAAAATAGAAAAGAACAAAAAATCGATTCTCGATAATAATAAAGATATCGACAAAGGAAGCTCGGATGCCGGAAAGCTGAAGATCAGAAACGACAGCATGGAGAAAGAAAACCTTACCCTTACGGGTGATAATTCCAAGCAGCGTGCCGAGATTGTAATACTGCAGGAGCAACTCACCAAGCTGAATGAAAGCCTGAAGAAGGTTGAAGAATTCTAACGGTTAGCGTCAGAATCTATCGGCATTCGCGGCTTCAAACGACATCTTATAGCGCTCGGGCACGGTACCGTTCACGAATGAACCTACCGCTACAGAAGGATAAATTTCTTCCAGGGTTTTAGTTTCATTCATAAATACCCTGCGGGTAATCTGATGACGATTAAGTCTTCGTGGGTTATCAATTCCGGAAGCTGCCAGCAATTCAACAAAGCTTTCAACGGTGTGTTTATGGAAATTGGCTACCCTTACTTTCTTATCCTCAATGACGAGTCCGTTCATTAGAATGGGATCTTGTGTAGCAACGCCTGTCGGGCAGGTATTCCGGTTACACTCCAGCGCCTGGATACAGCCCAACGCCATCATCATAGCCCGCGCACTGTTACACATGTCGGCACCGAGCGCAACTGCCCGAACAATTTGAAAGCCGGTAAGAATTTTTCCGGAGGCCACCAGCTTAATGTGTTGACGGATGTTAAATCCTTTCAAGATGTTGTCGACAAATGCAAGAGCATCAAGCAACGGCATGCCTACAAAGTTAGAGAACTCCGGAGGTGCGGCACCGGTACCACCTTCGCCACCATCGATGGTAATGAAGTCAGGATAGGTATCGAGTTCAACCATGGCTTTGCAAATAGAAATAAATTCACTTTTCCGGCCGATGCAGAGTTTAAACCCAGTGGGTTTTCCGTCCGACAGATCACGCAATTTTTTAATGAACACCATCATTTCCTTTGGTGTTTGAAACGCACTGTGGAAAGGAGGCGAGAACACCGTAGTACCCGCTTTCACCAATCGGATGGCGGCAATCTCCGGAGTGTTTTTCTTGGCCGGCAAAATACCACCATGACCGGGTTTGGCCCCTTGCGATAGTTTTACTTCAATCATCTTTACTTCCGGTCGCGCAGCATTTTTTTGAAAGGCTTCGTTGGAGAAATTACCGGCTTCATCACGCGCGCCAAAGTATCCGGTACCAATCTGCCAGATAATGTCGCCACCATTTGCCAAATGATGCGGGCTGATGCCACCTTCGCCCGTGTTATGCGCGAAGCCTCCAATCTTTGCTCCGGCATTGAGTGCTTCCACGGCATTGCCGCTTAATGAGCCGAAGCTCATAGCCGAGATGTTCAGGATGCTGGCGCTATACGGTTGCTTGCAGTCCTTGTTGCCGACTTCAACGCGGGGTGAGTGATTTACCTTGTGAAAATCCAGCGGCACAATGGAGTGACTCATCCACTCATAACCTTCGGCATATACATCGTATTGTGTTCCGAAGGGAGTTGTGTCAACCTGTTTCTTGGCCCGCTGATAAATAACGGAACGATCATTCCGGTTGATGGGTGATCCGTCCGTATCCGATTCAACAAAGTATTGCTGAATTTTCGGGCGCATATCTTCAAACACGTAGCGCAGACGCCCGAGCACCGGGAAGTTTCTGCGAATGGATTGCTTTTCCTGAAGCATATCGATTGCACCCATAACAATGAGCGGGCCTACCAGCAGGAATCCGAACAAAACATCAATCCAGAAGAATGACCAGTAGATGAGTAGTGCAGTGATCAGAATACTGCCGATGACAAAAATTTTTCTCATAGTCGCAAGAAGTAGTTAATCAAATATACCAGCCGTTGATATTCATCGTCAAACGGAATTATTTTCTGAAGTGAATAAAGAATGTTGTTCCCTTTTCAAGTTCGCTTTCCACCTTCACGGTTCCGCCCATAGAAGTAAGCTGTGTTTTGATAAGGTATAGGCCAAGGCCTCTGCCCTCGGTATGTTCATGAAATCTTTTGTATAGACCGAAGATGTTGCCGTGATGGCGCTTCAGATCAATGCCCAGCCCATTGTCGGCCACGGTAAGCAGCACATGGTCGTTATGCAATTCAGTTTTTAAATTGAGCACAGGCGCACGGTCGGCATGGCGATACTTAATAGCATTGCTCAATAAATTATACAGAATGCTTTCAACATACGGAGAAACTCCGGTGACGCGATCTGCCCGCTGGAAATCAACGGTGAGTGATGTCTGTGTTACTTCAATTTCGCGCTCAAGGGTTTTGGTAACACGCTTCAGGGTTTCAGTAAGACTTACCTTCTCCAGCAAGCTGCTGTGTTTCCGCACATCCAGAATGGTGTTAAGATCGCGGATCACCAGGTCAAGATCGCGTGTGGAGGAAATCATTCTTCCAATCACTTCGTGGCGGGCTTTTTCATCGTTTTCGTATTCCAATACATTGGCAAGGCCAAGCAATTGCGCCAGGGGCGAGCGAAGGTTATGTGCCGCGATGAACGCAAACTGTTCAAGTTGATTGTTCTGTTGAATTAACTCGGTATTGGCATGCTTTAATTCCTGTGTCCGTGTATCCACGTCCAACTCCAGTTGTTGATTTTGCTTTTCGATGGTGAATTGAGCTTCCTGAAGTTTGGCGTTCTGCATGGCCAGTGTGTCGCGCTGCGAAGAAATTTCCCCGGTGCGTTCGGCCACCATTTTTTCAAGCATGAGGTTTTGTTCTGTTAACAACTTATTGTTCTTGGCTTCGGTTTCTCGCAACAGATCAGACAAGGCCATTGTTCTTCGGGTATAGTACGCGGCATAGAGTAGCGTAGGAACGCTGATCAGGAACAGTGCAATTTGTAAAATAAAATTTCTGCGCATGGCCTCTTCATAGCGTTGTTGCGCTTTGTGGTTGATTTCATCTTCGAAGCTGGCTATGTTTTGCTGACATCGTATGTACTGAAGCCAAAGGTTTAATCCTTTGTCTGATGAAAAATGTTTTATAAACTCATCGGTTTTCTTTTCATCGATTAATTGCTTCAGGGAATAGCAGTACTTGAAGTAAGCGTTAAGCGAATCTTTTAAGGTATAGAATTCTGAAAGCTGGTTATACCGCTGACTGATCAGACGTGTTTCAATATTTTGCAGAATGGAATCCTTTCGGAGAAAAGCACTATCGACCGGAGAGAAAAATTGTGCATTTTGAACCAAGGCATAACCGCGCAGGCCAATGTCGATGCCATGAATAGTAGACTTGCCAATCTGTTCGGTATAAAGCTTGATTGTTTCGGCTTGTTGCTGTAATGCCTGGTTTGATCGGATGATACGATTGTTGCGAACGGTATGAAAAATATCGGCTAGCAACAGCAGGCTGATGATGATCACTGCAGTGAAGATAAAATTCTTGCGGAAGAGGGATGCCATGGCGCCAGACTTCATCTCACGGTTGAGGTTTCCGTTTAAGGTAGCTACTTTATTTTAAAAAGCCTTAGCCGGCCACGAATTGTTTAGTCGAACAAGCCGGGGCCTTTGCTTAATGGTGGTGTAATTTTAGTGTGCTTGTAAGCTAACTCGGTTGCCTCACGGCCACGGGATGTCCGTTTGATGTAGCCTTCCTGAATGAGAAAAGGCTCATACACTTCTTCAATGGTTTCGGCTTCTTCACCCACTGCTGTAGCAATGGTTGTAAGCCCTACCGGTCCGCCTTTAAATTTTTCGATAATGGTGAGTAGAATTCGGTTGTCCATTTCATCCAATCCATTCTGATCGACATCAAGCGCTTGCAAAGCCATCTGGGCAATGGCTTTGGTAATGGTGCCATCACCTTTTATCTGTGCAAAGTCGCGTGTTCTTCGAAGCAGGTTGTTCGCAATGCGGGGTGTGCCACGACTTCTTCGCGCAATTTCAAAAGCGGCATCATCATCGATGGGTGTGTTCAGAATGCTGGCCGATCGCTTAATGATTTTCAACAACAGGTTGGCATCATAATATTCCAATCGCGCATTGATACCAAAGCGTGCACGCAGGGGTGAGGTAAGCAGACCCGCGCGCGTAGTAGCGCCAATTAAGGTGAACGGGTTTAACCCGATCTGCACCGACCGTGCGTTGGGCCCGGAGTCCAGCATGATGTCGATGCGAAAATCTTCCATAGCAGAGTAGAGATATTCCTCCACAATGGGATTGAGCCGATGGATTTCATCGATAAACAAAACATCGTGCGGCTCCAGGTTAGTAAGCAATCCGGCCAGGTCGCTGGGCTTGTCGAGTACAGGACCAGAAGTAACTTTAATATTGGTTTGGAGTTCGTTTGCAATAATGTTTGAAAGTGTGGTCTTCCCCAGACCGGGAGGGCCGTGCAGTAACACGTGATCGAGTGGTTCAGCGCGCTGCTTGGCGGCAAGCACAAACACCTTAATATTATCAACAACCTTTTGTTGGCCGGTAAAATCGCTGAAGCTTAGGGGGCGTAATGCTTTTTCAATTTCTTTTTCAGGGGCATCAAGTCCTTCGCCTTCACCTTTCAGGTAGTCTTCGCGCATCGCTTTCGTTTATCGTTATGCAAATGTAATGGTCTGGTACCAGAACTTATAAATCGAATAAGCAACATTGTTGCATTTACCTTATTTCTCTATCTTGCGCCCCGATTCTGAAGCGATGACCAATCGAAGCAAAAACATTCTCTATTCTATTATTCTGTTCATTTCCGTTTTTGCTGTTTACAAATACCGCAAGGCGAATACTTCAACGCAGGCAATGGAACCGATGCGCATTGAAGGTAAGACCATGGGGACAACGTATAACATCACCTACTTTGATACCCATCACCGCGACTTCAAATCATCCGTTGATTCATTACTCAGCTTGGTGAATCAATCTATTAACACGTACGATCCAGCATCAGAAGTTTCTCAGTTTAACAAGAGTAGTAGCGGGGTGGCCATTCAGTTGCCGTACCTCATTCCTCCGGTTAAAAAAGCAAAGGAAGTTTTTACGGCATCTAGCGGTGCGTTCGATCCAACCGTGATGCCCCTGGTGAATGCGTGGGGCTTTGGGCCGGGTAAGCAGTTAAATCCTGATTCAGCACGGATTGATTCTATTCTCACGTTCGTAGGGTTGAATAAGGTCAACATTACGAACGACAGCCTCGTGAAATCAGCAGCCCGTGTTCAACTTGATTTTGGTGGTATCGGTCAAGGGTATGGTGCTGATGTTATTACGGAGTTCCTAAAGACGAAAGGCATTGCCAATATGCTGGTGGAACTGGGTGGCGAAGGAATGGCCATCGGTAAAAACCTGAGGACCAATAAACCGTGGGAGATCGGAATACTGGATCCGAACTCCACGCGTGATCATCAATTCTTTAAAGCCTACATAGCGTTGACCGATCGATCGTTTACTACCTCCGGAAATTACTTCAACTATCATGAGATCAACGGGGTGAAGTATTCGCATACTATTGATCCGGCAACAGGGTATCCGGCAAGACGTGCCATTCTAAGCGCTTCTGTATTTGCCACCGACTGCACTACGGCCGATGCGTGGGGAACAGCGTTTATGGTGATGGGTCACGAAAGAGCCATTGAAATCTTGAAGACAAACACCGCACTAGACGCCCTGCTAATCTACACTACCCCTGATGGAAAAATGGAAACCTTTGTAACACCGGGCATCAGCAACATTGTTACGTTCGAATCAAGCTCACCTCAGCAATTATGACTGCAACGTTTCTTGTACTTTTCTTAACACCCTTGCTGTCGGGCTTGTTGGTGTACCTGGTGCCGAAAGGGAAGAACACCAACTTCAATTTGTTATTGGTGTTTGCCGGTGCATACCTGTTTTCGATAACGGTCATTCACATCTTGCCGGAGTTGTATCATCAACCGGTTGGTGTGGAATGGATCGGCATGTTTGTGCTGGCTGGTTTCTTTCTGCAACAGCTTCTTGAATTTTTTACTTCGGGCGTTGAACACGGACATATTGAAAGTCATGATCACCACCACCATCACGATCACGGTAGTGGTCATCACCATCACCACCATAAACCGGTGTCGGCTATCGTGCTTTTACTAGCACTTTGTGTTCATGCATTTCTGGAAGGCGGCATGCTGGCGCAACCTTCGCAGGGTCATGTGCATTACGATTTGAATGCTGTATTATTAGGTATCGCACTTCATCGCGCACCAGCAGCTTTTGCCCTGATGACAGTGCTTACGGTTCAACTCGGATCAATCCGAAAAGCCCTGCCCTACCTTATCATCTTTTCAGTTGCGGCTCCTATTGGATTACTGGTAAGTACACAATTGGCAGAAAGTGAAATTCTCACGGCCAACGGTCTTATTTTTCTCTATGCGCTGGTGTGCGGAAATTTCTTACACATTTCTACTACTATCGTTTTTGAAAGCAGCCCGGAGCATCGTTTTAATGCACGCAAGATGGCTGTCGCCTTGTTGGGTGCCGTTGCTGCTATAGCCGTGCAAATGATGATGTAGTAGTGTTCGATTCAGAACTGTTACTTCACGATAAAGTCGATAATGAATCGATCGGCCATGCCTGCAAGCCAGGAGAATCTGTTAACACGTTTTTCAATTTTGGCGAGTACGAGAATTAATCTTTTGTTTTTGCAGAATGATTTATTGAGACGGGACGGAGGCAGCATGAAGCCTATTGGCTTTTGTTGGTTGAGGATGAATTTAGCGGGCGCCCATTTCTTAATCTGACGGGGTGAATAGTACCAGGTTTTCCAGGAGGTTTCCGAATCGATAAGTACACCCAAACGCGTGTACCTGCGGAAAACTCTTCTAAGCTGAAACCTCAGCACGCTGTAGGCCGATTCCCACAAACAAAATTTCGGAGTGATGATGGCTATAAATCGTCCTCCATTTGTTAATAAGGATGGAATTTTTTGCAACAATTTTTGAACCGTAAGCGGATCTATTCCATTGATGGCTCCGAAGTTGGCAAAGATGAGATCGAACTTTTTATCGAAAAGGGTTTCATTGAAATTGTCGAGGTCAACATAATGTGAGCTGACTTTATGCGACAGCGAAAAGCGCGAATCTTTTTGTGTCGTTAACTTCATCATCTCTTCCGACACATCGGTAGCAACCAGATTAAGACCCTTATCGCTGAATAACAATGCCTCATCGCTTGTGCCACCGTTCAATTCCAGAATTTCAAATCCAGGTAATTGAGGTGTGATAGTCTCCAGGTATTCCCAAACGACCTTGCGCTGTAACTGGGCAATGAGCCCCGACACAACCCGCGAATCCTGCTGCGATGCAATATGATCGAAAGGTACTGACATGATGTAAATTTTATTCCGTGTCTTCTCCTCTGTTTAGCTGACGCGCCTGGCGTCATTCCCTTCCATTCTACGGACTTAGAAGCGGGTGAAAATGATAAATGAAGATAGAAAAAAATAGCCAGACCCTAACACTCATTTTCCTTCATCATCAAATAAATGTGCATGGAACACACTTTAAAACATTATTTGATTTTCCGGAAAAAGAACAGAATTTTATCGCTTTACCTAAGCTATAGTATTTAACCAGACCAATTTTTTACCAACCCCCAATCATGAACCCTATTCGTAGCGCAGAAGATTATCGACATCAGTATCAGAAAAGTGTAGAGCATCCGGAAAATTTTTGGAGCGAGGTAGCCGAAACCTTTCTCTGGAAGAAGAAATGGAATAAAGTACTCGAATGGGATTTTAACAAGCCCGAGGTAAAGTGGTTTATCGGAGGGAAACTGAACATTACCGAGAACTGCCTCGATCGCCACTTAGCCAATCATGCCAATCGCACAGCGATCATTTGGGAACCCAATAATCCAAACGATGATGCCAGGCACATTACGTATCAGCAACTCTTCGAAGAAGTTTGTAAAACAGCCAACATGCTGAAAGCAAACGGGGTGAAGAAGGGTGATCGGGTTTGTATTTACCTGCCGATGATTCCGGAACTTGCCTACACGGTGTTGGCGTGTGCGCGAATCGGAGCTGTGCACTCTGTTGTGTTTGCCGGTTTTTCAGCTAAGTCATTAACCGATAGAATTACCGATGCCGGATGTAAAATTGTGGTGACTTCCGATGGCTCTTACCGCGGTGACAAAACGATTAACCTGAAAGGTATTATAGACGATGCACTGGAAAGTTGCCCCGATGTAACAAAAGTAATTGTAAAGGAGCACGTTAAATCCGGAGCAAAAATGAAAGCCGGCCGCGATGTGTGGTGGCATGATGAGATTGTAAACGTTGATAGTAATTGCCCGGCCGAAGAAATGGATTCGGAAGACATGCTCTTCATTTTGTACACTTCCGGATCAACCGGTAAACCAAAAGGCATGGTGCATACCTGTGGTGGGTATATGGTGTACACCGGTTATACGTTTAAAACAGCATTTCAATATCGCGCGGATCAGGTGTATTGGTGCACAGCCGATATCGGTTGGATAACCGGCCACTCTTATATTTTATATGGCCCGCTGGCAGTTGGAGCTACTACCGTAATGTTTGAAGGCGTTCCATCCTGGCCCGACTGGGGAAGATTTTGGCAAGCGATCGAAAGACATAAAGTAAATATTTTTTATACAGCACCTACGGCCATTCGTTCCCTGCAAACGGCACCGTTAAGTTTTGTTGAAAAGTATGATTTGTCTTCCCTGCAAGTGTTGGGCAGTGTGGGCGAACCGATCAATGAGGAGGCCTGGCATTGGTATGATGAACACATTGGCAAAAAGCATTGCCCGATCATCGATACCTGGTGGCAAACCGAAACAGGAGGCTTCATGATTACACCGATAGCGGGTGTTACAAAATTAAAACCAGCGCATGCCACACTACCATTACCGGGTGTTCAACCCGCGGTGATGAATGAAGGTGGACTCGAAATTCAGGGAAACAATGTTGAAGGAAGACTGACGATTAAATTTCCATGGCCTTCGATGGCGCGCACCATCTATGGCGATCATCAACGATTTAAGGATACTTACTTCTCGACTTTTCCCGGAAAGTATTTTACAGGCGATGGCTGCAAGCGCGACAGCGAAGGTTACTATCGCATAACCGGCCGGGTGGATGATATTATAATTGTATCGGGTCATAACCTGGGTACAGCGGAAATAGAAAGTGCCATTGATGAACACTCGGCTGTTGCAGAGTCGGCCGTAGTAGGTTATCCGCACGACATCAAAGGACAGGCGGTGTATGCCTTTGTTATTTGCTATGATAAGCCGCGGGAGGAGAACCACCTACGGGCCGAAATAAAAGAAACCGTTGCCAAAATTATCGGGCCTATTGCAAAGCCAGATAAAATTCAGTTTGTAAGCGGACTTCCAAAAACCCGTTCCGGAAAAATCATGCGCAGAATTTTGCGCAAGGTAGCAGAGGGCGATATGACCAATCTCGGTGATACCTCCACACTACTCGATCCAAATGTAGTGGAGGAGATAAAGTCAGGGGCACTCTAAATTTTCAAACAGCTTTTATGGAATAGTTACGGTTTGTGCATCTCACAACCGTAACTAAATCCGTAAGCTTATGAAAGTAGTCTTTACACTCCTTATCTGTTCTGCGTTTTTACCAGTATCAGCACAAAACGATCAGAAAGTAAAATCAACCATCAAGCAAGTAACCGTCTTCCTTCAGGGAGCGCAAGTTACCCGACAGACTAAGGTTCCGCTTAAGCCGGGCATCACCACGCTAACCCTCACCGGAATTTCTCCGGCCATTCAGGAACAAAGTATTCAGGTAGAAGCACCTTCCGTGAAAATACTTTCTGTATCCTTTCGGATAAACCACCTGGAAGAAGTGCAGAAGCCTGAAAGGATTTCAGACCTTGAACAGGAGCGCAGGCGTTTGCTCGGACTGATTACACAAGAAGAATCCTATCGTGAAGTTTATGCAGAAGAAGAGAGTATTCTACGAACCAATAAATCGATTGGTGGCACAGCAAAAGGTGTTGAGATCGGTGAATTGAAGCTGGCTATGGATTATTTTAGGCAGCGGTTACTGGAGATAAAACAACAACAATTAACCATCAGCAAGAATATAAGGAAGTACCAGGAGGAGGTTGGCAAGATTGAAGCCGAGCTTCGCGAATTAAGTTCGCTGCGCGCACTCCCAACCGGAGAGATCACCATTAAAGTTTCGACCAAAAATACTACTCAGGCGGATCTCAATGTAAAGTACGTAGTACAGGAGGCAAGATGGTTTCCTTCGTACGATATTCGCGCGGTGAACATCAAATCACCGGTGGGCATCACCTACAAGGCCAACGTTTCGCAGCAATCGGGTGAAGATTGGGAAAATGTTGAACTTACCATTTCATCGGGAAATCCAACAGAAGCAGCCGAACGTCCAAGCATCAAGCCCTGGTATCTTGGATTTAATAATACCACCTCATCACCGTATCCTGTCAGTAATCAGATTTCAAGCGAGGCCCTTTACGGCAGCAGTGCCACTAGTATGATTCGGGGTCGCGTTGTCGATCTGAATGGTGAGCCGATGCCAGGTGTTAATGTAGTAATGAAAGGTACTTCAATTGGCGCTGTAACCGATGGTGAAGGGTACTACACAATTGTTGGTGGCGCTACTGAAACCCTGGTGTTTTCTTTTATCGGTTATCACGCGCAGGAAGTTGCAGTGCAGGGAAGAGATCAGCTTAACGTAACACTAGCCGATGACAAATCAACGTTAAGTGAAGTAGTGGTTATAGGGTATGGTGCGGAGCGAAAAAGAGATTTAACCGGTGCTGTTGCTGGGCTTCAAGTAAGAGGAACGAAGAATTACAACCGAATGTCGAATGCTGAACTCGAAAAAATAAAGCGAAGTATTACCACTCCGGTAGTACGCCAGACTAACGTTGAGTTCAAACTGGACGAGCCCTTTTCCATAAAATCCGATGGTGAGGTAAGGGCAACCGAGATGATCGAATACGAGTTGGATGCTTTGTATGAATATTACTGCGTTCCGAAACTTGAAACCGATGCCTTTCTGGTGGCGAAAGTATTGAACTGGGATGATTACAATTTTCTGGAAGGTGAGGCCAGCCTTTTCTTCGAAGGAAAGTTCATTGGTAAATCAATCATGGATACGCGTAACACCAGCGATACATTAACCCTTTCATTAGGCCGCGATGCCAGCGTTTTGGTAACACGCGAGAAAGTAAAAGATCTTTCATCAAAACAGTTTATCGGATCGAATCAAAAATCTACGTTTGCCTATGACATAGTGGTGCGTAACAAAAAAACACTGCCCATCACCATTGTGATTGAAGATCAGATACCGGTGCCAAACACCAAAGAAATTGAAGTAGACAAACTGGACGATTCAAAGGGTGAACATAAGGAGGAAACCGGTATCATAACGTGGAAGAAAGAAATTGCACCGGGTAAATCCGAAACCGTGAAACTGAAGTATGCTGTGCGCTATCCAAAGTATAGTACAATGATACTTGAGTAGGGCCGCGACTTCCGTGCATGCCGAAAGCAAGTAGTGCGGCATGCACGGAAGTGGCATCATTATCAGGTCAGGACTTTACTTCATTAAGAAGCGATTCGCCTTTTTTAAAAGCTTTAATATTGTTGAGCGTAACCGAGGCAATTTGTGTAAGCGCTTCGTGTGTAAAGAAACCCTGGTGGGCGGTGATCAACACATTTGGAAAGTTGATCAGACGGGCAATGGTGTCATCTTCAATTATTTTCTCAGATAGATCACGAAAGAAAAGTTTTTCTTCCTGCTCATACACGTCAATGCCCACTGCGCTGATGTGTCCTGATTTCAATCCGTGAATTACCGTCTTGGTATCGATCAACGCTCCGCGGCTGGTGTTGATAATCATTACACCATCTTTCATCAGGTTGATGGTGTCGTCATTAATAAGGTAGCGGGTGTGTTCATTCAGGGGGCAATGAAGCGATATAATGTCGGCACGCGCAAGAAGGTCCTTTAAAGGAAGGTACACTACACCAGCTTGTACTAAGCTTTCATTTTGGTGAATGTCGTAGGCAAGCACAGTGCAGCCAAAGCCAAGCATGATTTTCGCGAATACCTCACCGATGTTTCCGGTGCCAATCACCCCAATGGTTTTTCCATGGAGGTCGAATCCGAGCAACCCATTAAGCGAAAAATTTTGCTCGCGCACACGGTTGTAGGCTTTGTGTGTTTTACGGTTCAATGCCATGATTAGTGCCAAGGCATGTTCGGCAACCGCATAAGGCGAGTAGGCAGGTACGCGTACTACGCTCATATTGTTTGCAGCGGCAGCCTGTAGGTCTACATTGTTAAATCCCGCGCACCGTAGGGCAATGATTTTTACACCTTGCTGAGCGAGTTGACTAATGACTGTTTCATTTACACGATCGTTCACAAAGACACAAACAGCTTCCGCAGCGGCTGCAAGACTTACGGTTTGTTCGTTTAACTGAACCTCCAGAAAACTTAGTGTAAACCCGAAATCCTTGTTGTGATTTTCAAAGAAAGTTTTGTCGTAGGGCTGGGTGCTGAAGAAGGTGATATTCATCGTAATGGTTCAGAAAGTTATACTACTCCATGGCTTAACCCAAGATAAGGCCGCGTATTGAAAAATCACAGGCTCCTTGTTTTAATATAATTTCACACGTTTCCAGTGCGTGCACAGCTAAACTAACAAGCAGCCATTTGATTTGTGTGTGATGAATTAAGGGTTGCTCATCGATCGACTCGCTGATCAGACAGACTCTTTGCTTCCTTATCCACACGAATGAATGTACCAACCTTTAAACTTATTTGAATGCATTGGCATCATCCTTCGATCCGTTCACCACATTTTCTTGACTTAGATCAATAAATCATCTCTTTTTACTAACCATCATCAATATAGCGTAGGGGTTTACGTCTTCACATTTGTCGTACGAAAATAAAAACAAACCCTTATCCCTCATGAAAAAAAGTCCCTCTCTTCTTTCATTAAAAGTAGTATTGATTTATGCTGGTTTAATGCTGATGCACGCTGGTACTGCACACGCCCAGGCCACACAAACCATTCGTGGTCGTATTCTTGACGAAGTATCGCAAACTGCCTTGATTGGTGTTAACGTAATGGTAACATCATCAACGGGCCAGCTCTTTGGCGGTACTACCGATGTGGAAGGTGTCTATCGAATTGAGAAAGTTCCGGTCGGCAGGTATCAGGTTAAGATATCCTACATCGGGTATGAAGAACACGCCCTGCAAAACATTATCGTAACCGCTGGCAAAGAAGTGATTCTAAATGTCGGACTCGTAGAGAGTGTAAGCACCCTGAATGAAATAGTCATCACCAGCGATGCCAACGAAGATAAAACAGCTACCAACAATGATCTTGCTGTTGTCAGTGCGCGCTCATTTAATATTGATGATACCAAGCGATATGCCGGAGCCATTGGTGATCCATCGCGTATGGCCGCCAATTTTGCAGGCGTAGTAGGCGGTGATGATTCGCGTAACGATATTGTGGTAAGAGGAAATTCGCCCACCGGTATGCTTTGGCAACTTGAAGGGTTGAACATTCCAAACCCAAATCATTTTGGTTCGCTTGTCAGTACCGGTGGTCCGGTAAGCATGCTCAACAATAACAACCTTGACAAATCGGATTTCATGACAAGCGCTTTTCCGGCTCAGTATGGAAACGCCACGGCTGGTGTTTTTGATATCAAGTTTCGGGAGGGTAATAATCAGAAGAAAGAATTCATGGCACAGGCAGGCTTTAATGGATTTGAGCTGGGTGCAGAAGGTCCATTCTCAAAAAAGTCCAAAGCATCTTATGTTGCGAACTACCGCTATTCAACCCTCGGAGTCTTTCAAAAACTGGGGATTGATTTCGGTACCGGATCCAACACACCCATTTATCATGACCTTAATTTTAAAATCACCATGCCTACCGGAAGCGGAAAGTGGGTACTCTTTGGCCTTGGCGGGATGAGCGAGATTGATCTGCTAGGCAGCGAGGCAGATCTTGAAGGCGATGGCAATCTTTATGGAAGTGAAAACCTGGACGCTTATCCTCGGTATAAAACGGGTGTACTAGGCGCTGCCTACGAAACCAACATAGCAACCAATACATTTGCCAGAATTACGGCAGGCGTAAGTGCTACCAACGAAGTATTCACAGCCGATTCGCTGGTGCGGAATTCAGAAAACGAAGTGATCGCTAAATACTTGCGTATGAAGTCGGACATGAGCACTCAGAAATATTCGATCAACGTTTATACGCGCACCAAGTTTAATGCCCGAAACAGTCTTACTTCAGGGTTCACTGTGGATTACCTCACGTTCGATTTGTTTAACCAGGATATTTATGCCAACATCAATTCGGATACCGTGCGCCTGGATGTTGATGATAACGCGAGCTTGTATCAAGTGTATACCACCTGGCGGCATCGGTTCAATACACATCTTTCGCTGAACGCGGGATTACACGGACAGTACTATTCCTTAAGTGAGGAGTTTGTCCTGGAGCCGCGCATGAGTATGCAATACCTGATAAATGCAACGCAGTCGATCAGTGCTGGCGTTGGGGTGCATAACCAGGCGCAGAATGTAACAACATCCTTTGTGCAAAGTAAAGATGCCGAAGGCAACATCTTGCAGACTAATACTACCCTAGGGTTCAGCACGAGCCAGCAATACGTAATTACCTACGATTGGAATATTTCCGAAAATCTCAGGCTTAAAGCCGAAACCTACTATCAGAATTTGAAGAACATACCGATTGAGCAATCGGCCAGTTCGTTCTCGGTGTTGAATACAGGTTCAAGTTTTGCTCCGCTGGAAGAAGACTCACTGGTAAACAACGGTACCGGCAGAAACTACGGACTGGAATTAACACTTGAGCGATTTTTCAACAAAGGATACTATTTCCTGATTACCTCTTCTTTGTTTGATTCGAAATACAAAGGGAGCGATCAGATTGAACGCAACACCGCATTCAACACGCAGTATGTACTCAATGTACTGGCAGGTAAGGAATGGAGTTTACGAAAGTCAAGATATTTTACCGTTAGCTTGAAGGTAACAACCATTGGCGGCAAGCGACTAACCCCAATTGACGTGGCAGCCTCTCAACAATATGGCAGAACTGTTTACGATGAAGCTAATGCTTTTAGCGAAAAGCAAGATCCATACTTCAGAACGGATCTTAAACTTTCGTACCGTAAGGAGTTTGCCAAAAGTACCCTCGAGGTGGCTATCGACCTGCAAAACCTCACCAACCATAAAAATATTTTTTCTCAATCATACAACCCCCGAACCAACAGTGTTGTAACGCAGTATCAACAATCATTCTTCCCGGTACCGTTTGTACGGTTCACATTTTAGAAGTGGATTTATGAAAGTACTCAGGTGGAAGCCGGATGAATGGAAGAGTCATCCGGCTTTTCTAAAACCCTTAGAACAATTTCGCGTACCTTCGGGTATGCAACACAATGAGTACGCCCAACTACAACAATTTATTGCCAGGATAATTCCAGTAACTGAAGAGGAGTGGACTTTCCACCGAAACATGCTTAGCCGGAGAAAGCTGTTTAAAGGAGAGTTTCTTACCAAGTCGGGCGACATTACCCGGGGTGTCTCCTTTGTTAATCGTGGATCGCTTCGCGCCTATTGGCTAACGGATGGTTGCGACACCACTAAAAATTTCTTTTTTGAAAATGAGTATGCATGCGACTATGAAAGCTTTTTGACCCAAAAGCCATCACGACTTACTATAAAAGCAATGGAGGATTGTGAGTTGCTCGAGTTGAACTATAACAATGTTCAGCAACTTTACGAGCGTTATCCGGTGTGGCAAAAATACGGAAGGCTTATTGCAGAGGCACTCTTTACGCACGTGTCGAAGCGCAGCCATGATCTCCTGCTGAAATCTCCGGAAGAGTTATACCTCGACCTGATGCAATCACGGCCGCATATTATTGAGCGCGTTCCATTATTGCACATTGCCTCGTACCTGGGCATACAGCCCGAATCACTCAGTAGAATACGAAAAAGGGTAATGGAAGTGAAGCGGATTGCTTGAGTATATGTGTTTAAGAGATTTTCTCCAGGTATCTCATTATCCTATGCTGGATATAATGTTGTTGAAAGCATTTCCTCAATGGTTAATACACCCTTGAGATTTTCCATTCCCCAGTTTTGCAAGTGTTCAAAGAGCGGCAGCACCGACTTTCCTTTTTCAGATAGGCGATACTCCACCTTTTGAAGCTTGTCATCGTATTGCAGGCGAATGATGAGCTCATCTTTTTCGAGTTCATCGAGGTGCTCGGATAAAATCTTGCGACTGATGTTGGGAATGATTCGGTAGAGTTCGTTGTAGCGCATAGGCCGCTCGGCCAGGTAACAGAGTATGCAGGGCTTCCATTTTGTACCAACAGCTTTGATGGCCGCGATGACAGAGCATTGATAAATCAGTTCGGTATTGCCAGTTCTTTTTACCAGTAACCTTTTTGTTACTTCTTGACCGCTTTTCATCAGCATTCTATTTTCGTGAATAGTAAAATCAATAGGAAAGATATGGAAAATGTATTTCAACTCGCGCAGTTAAATGTAGCCCGCATGAGAGGTGTGAATATTAGCGATCCGATCATGAAAGAATTTGTTGATAACCTGGATCGGGTAAACGTATTAGCCGAACAAAGCGATGGTTTTGTGTGGCGCCTGAAAGATGAAAGTAACAATGCCACACAACTTAATCCGTACAACGATGAACAAGTGATCATCAACCTTTCGGTTTGGCAAAGCGTGGAGGCGCTGGAGCACTACGTTTACAAAACATTTCATGTCGATTTTCTAAAGCGAAAAAGAGAATGGTTCGAGAAGTTCGGCAAGGCTCACACCGCGTTGTGGTGGGTGCCAGCAGGTAAGCTTCCCACGGTTGATGAAGCTATGGCTAAGCTGGATCACCTTCAAAAATATGGAGCGTCAGAACTTGTGTTTACGTTTCGTGATAGGTTCCCGGAGCCTGATTAACAAATTGGAATGGAGAAGATAGTTATCTGAATAAATCTTAAATTCAAGAAAATTTTGAACTATGAAAAGAGACAAGGCATTAGAAGCTGTAAAAGAACTTCCACAGGAATTTGACCTTGAAGTTCTTATCGAGAAACTCGTCTTCATGGAGCAAGTAGAGGCAGGACTAAAAATCTTGACGAGGGCAAAACTGTTGAGCACTCATCTGTTAAGGAAATTGTTAAAAAATGGTGAAGGTTGTTTGGACAGATTTAGCTATTGAAGATTTAAAGTCCATTCACGCGTACATTTCAAGAGACTCGAAATTTTACGCTGACCGATATGTTGATAAACTTATCAGACGAATTGATCAACTCCAAAATTATCCTCAATCAGGAAGAGTCGTTCCTGAATTCGGAAAAGAAGACATCCGGGAGTTGATTGAAGGTAACTACAGGATAATTTTTCGAGTTAAGAGCGACTACATTGGAATAGTTCGCGTACATCATTCAGCGAAATACCTGACGAAAATTTAAAAATTACTTCTTGAACACCGCGAGCAGTTCATTTAACTTCAGCAGTGCTTCCACCGGACTGATCGTGTTAATATCAATCTTCGAAAGCTTCTCTTCAATTTCCTTAAACTTCGGATCGGCTTCGAACAAACTCATTTGAGGTGTAGGCTTCGGAACGTCCTGAAGTTTTTTCCTGTCTTCGTTTTTGTGCTTGTCCTTTTCCAGGAAGTGAAGAATTTCATTGGCGCGCAGTACTACCCGGTTTGGCATGCCCGCCAGTTGTGCCACATGAATACCAAAGCTGTGTTCGCTACCGCCTTCTTTCAGCTTGCGCATGAAGATGATCTTGTTGCCAACTTCTTTTACCGATACATTAAAATTTTTGACGCGAATTAAGTCTTCTTCCAACTGATTCAGCTCATGGTAGTGTGTGGCAAAAAGTGTTTTGGCGCTGAAGTCTTTGTGATTGTGCAAATATTCCACAATGGCCCACGCAATCGACACACCATCATAGGTGCTGGTGCCGCGACCTATCTCATCCATTAAAATCAAACTGCGGTTGCTGAGGTTGTTGAGGATACTGGCGGTTTCCGTCATTTCTACCATGAAGGTAGATTCTCCACGTGACAAATTATCCGATGCACCAACGCGTGTAAATACTTTATCAACGATACCAATCGAAGCCGCATCAGCCGGAACAAAACTTCCCATCTGCGCAAGCAAAACAATCAGTGCCGTTTGACGGAGTAACGCTGACTTACCCGCCATGTTAGGACCGGTAATAACAAGTATCTGTTGCTTCTCACTGTCGAGGTAAATATCATTGGGCACGTACGTTTCGCTAACCGGTAATTGTTTTTCAATCACCGGATGGCGGCCGGCCTTGATATCAACAATAAGCGAATCGTTTAGTTGTGGTTTGGCATACCGGTTGGCTTTTGCAACAAACGCAAACGACAACAGGCAATCCAGTTGAGCCAAGACTCTGGCATTTTGCTGAATCTGCGGAACGAAATCCACTGCAGCACCGATCAACCCTTGATAAATGCGTTGCTCGATTACGACAAGTTTCTCTTCGGCATGAAGAATTTTCTCTTCGTAAACTTTTAATTCTTCGGTGATGTAGCGCTCGGCATTCACCAGTGTCTGCTTGCGAATCCAATCAGCCGGTACTTTGTCTTTGTTGGCGTTGCTTACTTCGAGGTAGTAGCCGAATACTTTGTTGTATGAAATTTTGAGCGAACCAATTCCGGTGCGCTCTACTTCGCGCTTTTGAATTTGCAGTAAGTAATCTTTTCCGGAGAACGCGATGCGCTGAAGTTCATCAAGCTCGGCATCGATGCCTTCTTTAATCAGTCCGCCCTGGTTGCTGTTGATGGAAACATCTTCCCGAAGCTCCTTTTCAATTTTCTCCAACAGAAACTCGCACGGATGCAGTTGATCGCCCAGTTTTTTTAATCCTTCTGACGAATGCGTGCCGAGTAATTCTTTGATTGGCGCAATGCATTTTAGCGAGCGCTTCAGTTGAATCATCTCGCGCGGATTGATGCGGTTCACCGCCACTTTGGAAATGAGCCGCTCCAAGTCGGTGATTTGTTTAAGAGGATCGGATACTTTTTCAGCCAGCGGAGTGTCGGTGAAGAACGTATCAACGATAGTCAATCGTTCATCAATGGTGGCTTTCTCTTTAAGGGGAAGGATCATCCACTTTCGGAGTTGCCGCGAGCCCATTGGGGTTACCGTTCGATCAAGGATGTCGATGAGTGGAACGCCACCTTCGTGTTGGGCATGAACAATTTCCAGGTTTCGGATGGTGAATTTATCGAGCCACACATAGCGATCTTCATCTAACCTGGAGATCGATGAAATGTGTGACGTGTCTTTATGTTCCGTGTCCTCGAGGTAATGTAAAATAGCACCAGCCGCAATGATGGCTTCTCCGAAATCTTCTACGCCAAAACCTTTCAGCGAAGTAGTCTTGAATTGATTGATCAGTTTTTCATAGGCGTAATCATAGCCGTAAACCCAGTCGTCCAGGGCGAAGGTACTGTAAGCATCACCAAAGAGTGTTTCAAATTTTTCGCGCGAAGGTTTACTAAAAATGATTTCCGCGGGCGCAAAACCCTGGATAAGTTTCTGCAAATAATTCTCGTTGCCTTGGGCCGCATAGAACTCTCCGGTAGATAAATCAAGAAAGGAAACACCAAAGGCATTCTTGCCGGCAAACACCGAGGCGAGAAAATTATTTTGCTTGCGCTCCAGCACATTGTCGTTGAAGGACAAGCCGGGAGTAACCAACTCCGTAACGCCACGCTTCACAATACCTTTTACAAAGCGTGGATCTTCCAGTTGATCGCAAATGGCCACGCGATGGCCGGCCCGAACCAGTTTGGGCAGATAGGTATCAAGGGCATGGTGTGGAAACCCTGCCAATGCTGTTTCGGATGCTGAACCATTACCGCGTTTGGTCAGTGTGATGTCCAGTACTTTACTGGCGGTGATGGCATCGGTGCCGAACGTTTCGTAAAAATCGCCCACCCTGAAGAGGAGCAGCGCTCCGGGGTACTTCGCCTTAATAGCGTTGTACTGTTTTTGAAGCGGAGTTTCGGTAGTGGTTTTTGTCTCGGCCATGGTGAGCAAAGATAAAAAAGTCGACTGTCCGCGGTCGACAGTACACAGTTTTTTATTCTCTTTGAGGTGACGTTAGTAACGAAACCGAAGCAATGAAGAAACTGAAACTCGAAGAGCTGGGCAGAATATCCATTGATGAATTTAAGGATGCGGAAAAGCTGCCGGTTTGCCTGGTGCTGGATAATATCCGGAGTCTTCATAATGTAGGCTCGACCTTTCGCACAGCCGATGCTTTTCGCATTGAAAAAATTTTTCTTACAGGCATTACGGGCACTCCGCCTCATCGCGAAATTCAGAAGACGGCTTTGGGCGCAACGGAATCGGTGGACTGGACGTATGCCGAAAATCCGGTTGATGTTGTGAAGCAGTTGAAGTTGGTGGGGTATCGGATTGTGATTATTGAACAGACTACGGAAAGTATTCCGTTACAACGGTTTAATCCTTCAGCGGCAGAAAAGTATGCCCTGGTATTTGGTAATGAAGTGAACGGAGTAAGCGATGAAGTAATTGAGCAAGGCGACCTGGCCCTGGAAATTCCTCAACTGGGTACCAAGCATTCGCTGAATGTTTCGGTGTGTTTGGGTGTTGTGGTTTGGGAGCTGGTGAGAAAACTAAGGTTGTGAGGCACCAATAGTTTCCCGCAGATCTCGCAGATGAACGCGGATGATTTCCTGATCTGCGAAAATCAGCGAAATCTGCGGGACATAATCATACTAACTGACTTCAAAAAAAGAGGCCGTCTTTAGGAGACAACCTCTTTCTTCTTTAGCAATTGTTCTTAGCTGATCTTGAATGCTTTCTTCACAGCTTTAACATAATCAAGTTTTTCCCAGGGGAACAACTCAACGGTAACTTTCTTCTCACTCGCTTTTCCTTTGTTGAAGATCTTCTCAACAGTTTTCGGTTCGCGGCCCATGTGACCATACGCAGCCGTCTCAGCGTAAATTGGTGTGCGCAAGCTGAAACGTTGCTCAATAAAGTAAGGACGCATATCGAAAATCTTGGCAATGCGCTCAGCGATTTCGCCATCGGTTGCCTTCACTTTAGAAGTACCGTACGTGTTTACATATAAGCCAACAGGCTTGGCAACACCGATCGCATAAGCAACCTGAACCAATACTTCGTCACAAACTCCGGCAGCAACAAGGTTCTTCGCGATGTGACGCGTAGCGTACGCTGCTGAACGGTCTACTTTAGAAGGATCTTTTCCGGAGAATGCGCCACCACCGTGAGCACCTTTTCCACCGTACGTATCCACAATGATTTTACGGCCCGTTAATCCGGTGTCACCGTGCGGACCACCGATTACGAATTTGCCGGTCGGGTTGATGTGGTATTTGATATCGTTTCCGAAAAGCTTTTGAACACGCTTTGGAAGTTTTTTAAGAATACGTGGAATAACAATGTTGATAACATCTTCTTCAATTTTCTTCAACATCCTGGCATCTTTGTCGAAATCATCGTGCTGTGTTGATACTACGATGGTATCAATACGGGTGGGCTTGTTGTCGTCACCGTACTCAATCGTTACTTGCGACTTGGCATCCGGACGAAGGTAGGTAATGGCCTTATTTTCTCTGCGGATGGCTGCCATCTCGCGAAGGATCAGGTGCGCAAGTTCAAGCGGCAGCGGCATGAAGTTGTCGGTTTCGCTCGTAGCGTAACCAAACATCATACCCTGGTCACCAGCACCCTGGTCTTCTTTCTTCTTTCGTACAACACCCTGGTTGATATCAGGCGATTGTTCATGAATGGCTGAAAGAATTCCGCACGAATTGGCTTCAAACATATACTCACTCTTGGTATAGCCGATTTTACGAATCACTTCGCGTGCAATATCCTGAACATCGAGATAAGCTTCAGACTTTACCTCTCCGGCTAATACTACCTGGCCTGTGGTTACCAGTGTTTCGCAGGCAACTTTAGAAGCAGGGTCGTAGGCTAAGAAGTAATCAATAAGCGCGTCTGAAATCTGATCGGCAACTTTGTCGGGGTGACCTTCGGATACTGACTCGGAAGTGAATAAGTATGGCATAAAATGTTGAGTTGTTAAGTTTTTTGAAGCGGCAAAGTTAGACCGAAAAGTGTAAAACAAAAAAGTCTATCACCTCAATCGAATTAGCGGCTAAGAAATAAAAATATCGCAGGATTTTTTGGGAAATCGACCTTCAGAGACTTCCATTTTTTAACTGTGTACGTCCGGATCGTTTCACCAGCCCCGGTAACATCCAGCGCAACACAAAGCAGGGTTTCATCGGCCAGGTTTTTAAGAAGGTTGGCCATTACCTGATTGTTCCGGTAGGGTGTTTCAATGAATAATTGTGTTTGGCCTTTTGCTTTCGATTCCTTTTCAAACACGTTGATTGCCTTAGCGGCTTCTTTGCTGTCGATAGGCAGGTAGCCATGAAAAGCAAAATGCTGTCCGTTTAAGCCTGATGCCATCAAGGCTAATAATATCGATGATGGGCCTACCAGCGGTACTACCTGAATACCGTTTTCGTGGGCGAATTTTACAGCCAGCGCACCCGGATCTGCTACGCCCGGACATCCCGATTCGGAGAGGATGCCAAGGTGTTCGCCACGAAAAACAGGTTCGAAGTAAGCGGCCAGATGCTGGGGTGGTGTGTCTTTGTTCAGGATTTCAAAGTGTAAGGTCTCAATAGTGGGGTAGATTTTCAGGCTGCTTAAATAACGTCTTGCGGTGCGCACCTCTTCGGCTAAAAAGTGGGTGATGGTTGGGAGTGCCTGGCGAACCTGGTCGGGGATGACATTTGCCTGTGTGTCGTTCGCTATAATTGTAGGAATCAGAAATACTTTGCCGTTACTCATGCGTGATCGTGAAGCGCTAAATTCGTATTAAATTTCGCAAGAAAACACGGAGCATTTTACACTCGTAAATCCTTTACCTGATTAACCGATGGAAAAATTGATCGAGCCGATGTACAGCGCAGCGCGACACACCGTTATTCACCCAACCCCTCTTTAGTTTATTTAACCATTATTTACGAATTTCAAGGTTTTAGACGCAGTGAAGCAGGTACTACCATATTTTTTAGGCCTTTTTGTATTGTCGGGTCCGATGTTGATGGCCCAGAAGAAAGCCGATAACACCGTTGCCCTTAACTTCCCGGATAGTGTTCGCATTGTTTTGGAGAACACCCGCAACATCGATGCCTCGGTAATCGGAGCCAGCTTTGCCTCGGCTTGGGGAAGTTTGGGAGTTGATCAACAGATTACCATTCAGCGGCAGCTTCGCTTGATGAAACGCAAGAAGTTTCCATTAAAGCCTACCTTGATAAACTACTTTGGGGCACTGGCTAATGCGGTAAGTATTGAGCATGCCGACAATTCCAAAATCAACGAGTTTCTAAAAGTAACAGCACAGGTAATTGACAATGAACCCACTGCTAAAGTGGCCACGTTTTTTCAGATCAGCCGAACATTCTTTCAACATCACGCACTGCATTTTGAGAAATCGTTGAGACTTCATGCCACCGATGACGAGTATTCCTTTGAGTACATCTCGCCTGCACCCGCTATCGATATGTTTGATACCACCAGCGCGGCTACCGCTTCGGCCGATACAGAATCAAGTTATACCGAACCGGCAGATGAACCCACCGAAGAGTATGTTCCGGATTCTATTTTTGTAGAGGCTCCTTTGTGGATGAACCCCCCTCCCCAACCAATCATCGAAGGGCCGGTGATCCGGTTTAACCGGGTGACTTTAAATTTCGTGACCAAGTACGATTCAGTTTTCCTCAAGGGCACCAAGGGAATGTTGTCGTTGCGGAACAACACGTTTGTGGGCAATGGTGGTTCGTTTGATTGGTCGCCTGCGGGGTTGAGCCCCGATAGTGTTTACTGTACGTTTACAGACTACAATTTCAATGCGGCTCGTGCTGACCTCAAATCGGATCTGGTAAAACTGAATTACGTTGGTCGCACGCCCGGATTCATACCGGGTACATTTGAATTTAAATCGCAGCAACGAAAAGACTCGGCATTTTCTACTTACCCACGGTTTAAATCATTTCAAAACTCATTGGCCATACAGGGCATTGGTGACGAGAATGTAAAATACCGGGGAGGTTTTTCGCTAACCGGCAGGAAAATTTCAAGTGCTTCCGTTACCGGAGATTTTTCATCCATAGAAGTATCGCACAATGGTGAAAAGAAATTTGTAGCCGAATCGCCCGAGTTTCTGTTTACCGACTCAACCATTAGCTCTGAGAAAACACGCATCGTTATTGAGCAGGGTAACGATTCAATAGCACATCCATCTGTGCGCATGCGCTACACCTATGGTTCAGACAGTCTGCAACAACTGCTCTTGTTGAAAGATAAGGGTGTAATGAAACATACACCCTACTCGGCATCTTTTTTCAATGTTGATTTTGCAACGGATGTTATCCGGTGGAATTTATATTCCGACAGTCTCGATTTATTAACCGATGGCGGGCGAGGCACTGTACCACTGATTATTGAATCCATTGATTTTTATGACCCGGACGACTTCAGGCTGTTGAAAGGAGAAGGATTCAGCTTTCACCCTGTAGCGTTGATTGCCAACTATTGTATTAAAAATAGAGTGCGCGATTTTTATACTGGCGATCTCGTACAATTTTCAGGTAAGGAATTTCGCGATATCAAGGCAGCCATTCAGTTTGTTAGCCAGAAAGGACTGATCACGTACGATCCGAAATCGGATGTAGTGCACGTAAAAGAAAAAACAATACTACTCTATAAGGCATACCGCAGTGAGATAGACTACGATAACTTAAAGATCCATTCCGTGATTGATAGTTCCGCCAATGCATCGCTCAACTTCAACAAGCGATACATGACGGTTCGGGGGGTTGAAGAATTTAAAGTAAGCGACTCGCTTAATGTGCGCATTGAGCCCGACAGCAGTGTGATTACCATTCTGCAAAACCGCGACATCAAATTTGACGGCACCATCAATGCCGGTAATTTCGAAATCAGCGGAAAAGGTTTTACACTGAAGTACGACAGCTTTTTTATCAGCCTCACCCACATCGATTCCATTAACTTCTATGTAACCGAAACCAACGCAAAAGGACAAAGCGTTAGGCGAAAACTTAACAACAACATGGTGGGTGCTGACTCTACCGCAGCCAAAACCGGTGGGTTAGGCGATACATCAAAATCGTCAGGTACATTGTTTATCAGCAGAGCCAATAATAAATCCGGTAAGCATAAAATTCCAAACTACCCACGCCTGGATGCCACAACGGGTGGGGTAATTTATTTTGATCGCGAAGAAGTGCTGGGTGGTGTCTATGATCGTTCGATGTTTTTTGTGGTACCACCATTCAAGCTCGATAGTTTGAACGATGCTGATCCATCCTCCATCAACTTCGAGGGCACTTTTGCTTCCAGTGGCATGTTCCCCAACTTTAAAGAGAAACTGCATTCACAGCCCGATAAGTCTTTAGGCTTTGAACACGACATTCCTCCTGCCGGCTACCAACTCTATAACAGCGATGCAAAAATGACGGGTATGCTTACACTGAACAACCGTGGGCTTCGCGGTGCCGGTACTATAAATTTTTTGGCAGCAACCGTTTCATCGAATGACTTTCTCTACTACCCTGACTCGGTAATTGCACGCGGTAATCGCGCCACGATTTCGGAAAAACTTTTCGGTGATGTGTACTTTCCACAAGCCTCCCTGCCGGATTATGAGATGAAGTGGTTGCCGAAGGAGGATAAAATGAAATTGAAAAATACCAAGGACCCTTTCAATTTTTATGATTCCACCGCGCAAATGCGGGGAACAGTTACCGTTTCAAAAACAGGCGTAACAGGAGCAGGTAAATTGGAAACCAGGGGAATAGAAATTATTTCGCGTGGTATGAGTTTTAATGCTAAAGATTTCGGTGCCCGCCACGCGCGTTTCAAAATGAATTCTGCCGACCCTGAGAAGCCCTTGGTTTCTGGAAGCGACATCCGGTTGAAGTTTAATCTCGAACAAAACTATGCCGACATCAGCCCTGAAGTGGAGGGGGTTGCGGCCATTGATTTTCCATACGCACAGTTCAAAACCTCCATTCCAAAAATGCGGTGGGACTTGAATGCGCAAAAGATCACGATGAGTAAAGATCCGGATGTGCCCATTGAGAACTCATACTTTTATACAACACGAAAAGATCTCGACTCCTTGAATTTCAATGCCGAGAAAGCCGAGTATGATTTGAAAACTCAGCAGTTAAAAGTAAGTGGTATCCCCTACATTATTGTGGCCGATGCGAAGATCACCCCCGAAAACAACGAGGTACTTATTCTGGAAAACGCAAAGATTGGTACACTGAAAAATACTACCATTATTCTCGACACGCTCAATGGCTATCACCGGCTTACCGAAGGTGTGGTTGACATTGTTTCGCGTAAGGAGTTTAGCGGGTATGCTACTTACCAGTACGTGAATTTTCTGAGGGATACGTTTGCCATTAAAATGACAGATTTTCATCTGGAAGCTATAGCGGAAACTGAGGCTGCCCGCAGATCACACCGCAGAAAATCGGTGGCCACACAACAAACCGTGGGCACCGGTGCTGTTACGGATCAGGCAAAGTTGGTATTGGGTGCCGGCATGTTTTACAAAGGTGACATGACGATGTATGCCACACGGCCAGCCCTGCAGTTAACCGGGTATGTAAAGCTTGACATCAAAAAGATTAAAAACTACAGCACCTGGATTCGTTACGAGCAAACGGGCGATGAAACCGATGTGCACATTGATTTCGACAACGCGGTAACGGAAGAAGGAAAACGTGTTAATGCCGGGTTGCACTTTGGCGCAGACAACGATCTGTACATCACCTTTGTGAACGATAAGAAAAGCGATGACGATGACAATTTCTTCGAACCAAGCGGTACGCTTCACTACGATACTACGTCCAGCGAGTTTAAAATTGAAAGTCTCGAGAAGGCCGCGGGCAACAGCTTGTCAGGAAAAGTTTTCGCCTACAACGATGCCAACATGCAGGTGCGCTTTGAAGGACCAGTAAAATTGTTTAGTGGTCTGAAAGATTTTACAATCACATCGTCTGCGCTGGGTCAGGGAAATATGCAGACCAATGAAATCAAGATGAATACCTTCCTGATGGTAGACACCAATGTGCCGGCACAAGCCTTTGATATTATGGCCCGCCAGATTCAGGATGTGATCAAAAACGAAGGTGCTGATGATGGACTGGGTGATCAAACAGAATTGCTTTACAAAATTGCTGACATTGTGGGAGAGCGGGTAGCGAAAGATTTTGAGCAGCGCAGTCTGCAAGGCTATGTTCCGTTAGGCACCATTGCACAGTTGGCGAAGCCGTTGGTATTTTCCAATGTAAACCTGAAGTGGTCACCGAAGGCAAAGGCTTTCTATAGCGAAGGTTCGATCGGCATGTCGAACATTGGTCGCAATGATGTGAACGGAGCTTTTGAAGGCTTTATGGAAGTGCGAAAAAATGAAGACGGTGCTCCTGTATTTCATGTGTTTATAAAAGCTTCACCAGAAGCTTGGTATTACTTCGGTTACGAAGATAACCGCCTTATGGTGCAGTCATCCAACACAGAGTTCAACGGTGTTATTGCCAAGCGAAGCAACGCAGGAAAAGCAAAAGTTGGTGAAGTAGCGTTTATTCCCGGCAGCGATGATGAAACGGTTGCATTCATTAACCGGTTCCGTCAGCAATATTATGGCATTGATATTCCCTATAACCTGAGTGACGGTTCTGCTGTAGAAAAGAAGAAAGAAGGCGATCAGTTACAATTGCCGGTTGACAACAAGAAGAAGGAAGAGAAAGACGGCAAAGAGGACGATGACGGATTCTAGAAAAAGGAAATGCCCCGGACGAACCAGAGGGCATTAACCTGTCTAACCAAATCTAAACCAACGTATAGAGGTAATTTTTTGAGAAGTAGCGATTCCTGATGTTGTTTTTTTTTCGATCTATCCGAAAGCTACTACACGCTGCTCCTAACGTCAACTACACAATGATGGGGTTCTCAGATTTCACCGCGAAGCGATTTCGAAATAACTTCAGCTTTGCCGTGAACATGCAGCTTCCGATAGATGTTTTTGATGTGAAAGCGAACGGTTTCAATGCTGATGTTCATGCGATCGGCTATCAGCTTATAACTTAAGCCATCCACAAGGCCCACCACAATTTCTTTTTCTTTAGCCGACAGTGGTGATACATCTTCTTTTTTTCGGGCACCGGGTGTAAAGTACTCAATTACCTTTCGGGCAATTTGAGGCGACATGGGTGAGCCACCTTGTGCGAGTAATTCAATGCCTTCTTTGATTTCTTCCAGCGGAGTATTTTTCAGCAAGTAGCCGGTGGCGCCTGCACACAAGGAATCAAAAATGCGTTTCGGGTCGTTGTAAACCGAGAACACAACAATATCAACTTCCGGATATTTTTCTTTGATGAGTTTCATCCCCTCAATTCCCGACATACCGGGCAGGCCGATATCCATGATCAAAACGTTGGGTATGCTTTGATTGAATAAGCCATTCAACAGTTCCTCTACCGAACCGCACGACCAGTTGCATTCAAAGTTATCCTGTTTATTCAGGAAGGATTGGATGCCCTTTCTGATCTGCTCATCGTCTTCAACAATTCCAATTGCTATCATGCCTGGAGGATCAAATCTATTTTCGAAGTATACGTGAAGATAACAACCCGGATTCAAATTTTTCAAACCCATAAAGATGGGGGCAGTTGTTAGGGTACAAGCAATTTTATTTTATGTGGAGCCATTGCAAGGGTAGCCGGCAGCGTACCCAACCATTCGCCATCCGCTTCGATCGAACACAAAGCGGTTGCTTGCAGCGATACGGAAGTTGTCTTGTTATAAAAAACCTTAGGGTGCTTGATGTGTTTACCCAGCTTTAGATTGTTGGATTGTAAAATGAAATCAAGGGTGGAGGCATCGCCACAAATAAAGGATTCAAAAATACCATCATCTGGCTGGGCATCGGGGGCAATGCATAATCCATGGCCATAGAAGTTTCCATTGGCAATGGCCAGCGTGCGGAGTTTGCCGTGCCAGCTCCAGGTGGCGGTGGTAGCAACAACCTCAACAGGTTTATACCTAATGAATGTTTCCAGAATGGCCAGGTAGTAGGATGCCCACGAACCAAGCAGACGCTTGCTGTTCAACACACGCTTTACAACTTCTGGTCCCATACCCACATCCGCCACGTTAATGAAGTACCGGGCTTCTGATGTGCCAGTTGTGTTGGTGAAAGTAACGGTGCCAACATCAACCTGCTTAACATGAAAACGACTGAGTAGCGAAATCAATTGGTTGCTATCCGTAGAGATATTCAGACTTCGTGCAAAGTCATTGCCGGTGCCCAGGGGAAGGATCATCAAGACTGGAGGGGAATGATGAGGTTCTCGGCCTTCAAGCATACCGTTGACTACCTGGTGTACAGTGCCATCGCCCCCCGCAGCGATAATGACATCAAAATTTTTATCGACTGCCTGCGAACTGAGGGATACAGCATCCTGCTGCGATCGTGTTTCAAATACCTCAACCAAAAAAGATTGCTGCAGGGCCGGGAGAATACTTTTATAAAAATTCTTTTTTGCCAATGAAATGCCGTTCAGGATAATGGCAATTTTCATGTTCGTGGAATTTTTAAAACGCAATGATTCGAAGTACGCTTACTTGCAATTCTTTTTAATCAGTGCTTTGGCATCGGGCGATCCAAGCTCTTCTGCGCGTTTCAGGTCGAGACATGCATCGTATTGGTTGTTCATAGAAATTTTAACCAATGCGCGTTGCAGGTACGTTTCCGGATCGCTGGGATAAAGTTCAATCGATGAAGTATAGTCTTCAACAGCACCGGCATAGTCTTCTTTTTCGGTTCTGCTAAGCGCACGATTATCGTAGTATACCGGGTTTGTTTCGTCCAGCTCAATCGCTTTGCTGTAATCGGCAATGGCGCCATCGTGATCTTCGAGGTTATACTTTACCACACCACGCAGGTTAAGCGTTTCGGGATCTTCGGGGTTAAGTTCCACCGCTTTGTTGTAATCTTCCAGCGCCCCTTTAAAATCGTCTTTGGCATTTTTAGCCAACGCGCGGTTTTCAAAAATCAAGGCATCTTTCGGATCGAGTTTGCTGGCCTGATCGTAATCGGCAATGGCTAACTCCAGGCTGCCGATGTTGTAGTAAGCAACACCACGATAGTTGTAAAGGGCAGCATCCGATTTATCAAATTCGATAGCCTTGGTGTAATCTTCTATAGCACTCATAAACTCACCAAGTTCCGATCGCACAACACCTTTATTGAAATACTTGTCGGCATCGGCCGGCCCGAGTTCCAGTGCTTTGGAGAAATCGAAATATGCTCCTTGTAAATCTTCTATGTTATACTTGGCCAGCCCGCGGTTGGTGTAGGCATCGGCAAACTTTGCATTGAACTTAATGGCTTTGTTGAAATCATTGATGGCGCCTTCATCATCAGCGAGTGCTACTTTGGATTCGCCTCGGTTGTTCCAGGCCTCGGCATAGGTTGAATCGATATCGAGGGCTGAATTGAAATCGCCAATGGCTCCGTAAAAATCACCAAGCCCCATACGGGCCTCACCTCGCAGGGTTAAAGCAATTTTATTCTTGGGGTTACTATCCAGTATTTTGGTAAGGTCTGTTTTGGCCCCGGCAAAATCGCTGGCGGTTAGTTTCTTTTTCGAGGCTTCCAGCGGGTCTTGTGCGAACACGAAATTGATACCAACAACGAACAAGACAAAACAGGTTGAAATTCTTTTCATGAAGCGATTTTAATGCCGAGCCAAGTTAAAAAATAAAATCGGAGCAACGATCATGCCTTCGGCTTATTCAACAACCTTCCTTCAAAGGATACGGCCAGCAAGTTGAATTTACCTTCCATCCTTTTTTTATAACGGGTTCCGAACCTTCAACGTATTTTCGTCTAAACCCTTACGATTATTAACAGATGAAATCAGGAATTGCAATTATTATCATGACGGTTAGTTCCGTCATGGTGTTGGCCCAGGAGCGACCACTGGATATGAAAATGGATTTTGAAGTGTATGATCCGCCATCTACCCTGGTTGTGCCGGAGCATCATGTTAAACGGGCAAAGTATCCATTCATTGATGTTCACAATCATCAGTTTAATATGACCAACCAGGATCTGACGCAACTGCTGGCGCAAATGGACGAGTTGAACATGCAGGTAATGGTGAACCTGAGCGGGCGCGGCCGAGGAAGCACCGAGCACCTGGATAAATCGCTGGAGAATGTGAAGAAGACCAATCCAAAGCGATTCATTGTTTTTACCAACATGGACTTCGCAGCTATTGATGATCCGGAGTGGGAGGACCGCATGCTGAAACAACTGGAGGAGGATGTGAAAAAGGGCGCAAATGGCTTGAAGATTTACAAAAGCCTGGGCATGTTCACCACCGATAGTAAAGGCAACCGTATTCACATTGACGACCCGCGCATCGATCCCATCTGGGCGAAGTGTGGGGAACTTGGCATACCAGTATTGATTCACGCAGCCGATCCAAAACAATTCTGGCAGCCTATTGATAAAAACAACGAGCGTTGGCTTGAGTTGAAAACGCATCCGGGTCGCAGGCATGATACCGATCCGGTTTCGTGGGAAACGATCATTGCCGAGCAGCACAACATTTTTAAAAAACATCCGAAAACAAAATTCATCAATGCGCACCTGGGGTGGTATGGCAGTGATTTAAAGAAGCTGGGCAGTTTAATGGATCAGTATCCCAACATGTATTCCGAGATCGGTGCTGTGATTGCCGAACTTGGAAGACAACCGCGGGCAGCACGCGAATTCCTGATCAAGTATCAGGACCGTGTTATGTTTGGTAAAGACTCGTGGGTGCCCGATGAATATGAAACATACTTCCGTGTGCTGGAAACAGCCGATGAATATTTTCCCTATCACAAAAGGTACCATGCATTCTGGCGTATGTATGGACTTGATTTGCCCGATGATGTGTTGAAAAAAATTTACTACAAGAATGCCCTGAAGGTAATTCCAAACATTGATGCCGGTCAGTTCCCGAAATAACCCTGACGTTTTCTACATTTGATGCAAAAATAGTTAAGCATGACAGAGCCGAATAGTATTAATGAATTGATTCGTAATCGGAGATCCGTTTATCAAAATCAATTTTCGGGTGAGAAAGTAGACGACCGTGTGGTGAAGCAATTGTTGGAGAATGCTAATTGGGCGCCTACACATAAAATAACGGAGCCGTGGCGTTTTATGGTTTTTACCGGAAATGGCATTCAACAACTGGCGCAGGCACAGGCCGATGTTTACAAAAAAGTAACAACAGCCGATGGCACTTTTAAAGAAGAGCGATTTCAGAATCTGCTTACCAAGCCTGCCCTTTCATCGCACATCATTGCCGTGGGTATGAAACGCGATGAGAAAAAATCTGTTCCGGAGATTGAAGAGATCGGAGCGGTATTTTGTGCCATCGAAAATATTTATCTCACCGCTACCGCTTATGGTATTGGCTGCTACCTCAGCACAGGCGGCATTACATACTTTGAAGAAGCAAAAGAGATTTTTGGATTAGAACCAGCCGATAAATTACTAGGATTCATTCATGTGGGCATGGTGAAATCGCAAATTCCTCCCGGAAAACGCAGCAGCATTGATGACAAAGTGATTTGGGTGAAATGATGGTTATCGTTTTATTACTGTTTTTCGTGTTTTACGTTCATTCAACCCCAAACTTCAGAGTAGCAACTTACCTACCGGCAATTTCTGGTATAGAATTCGTACCTTAAGTATGCTTAACCTTACGTTTTATGAAACAAGTCACGCTTTTAGTTTGTGGATTGATACTGTCGGCTGTAGTTGATGCGCAGGTAATTGGAAAAGTATTTCCAACCATGGAGGCGGAGACTGTTGAAGACAAGAAAGTGGTACTGCCTGCTGATACCAAAGGTAAGTACACACTGGTAGGATTGGCCTATTCAAAAAAATCGGAAGACGATCTGAACAGTTGGTTTCAGCCGGTGTTCGAAAAATTTATTCAGAAGACCAGCGGCCTGATGTCGGGCTTTGGCTACGATGTAAATGTTTACTTCGTTCCGATGTTTACAGGTGTGAATGCAGCCGCTACCGGAACAGCCAAGCGCAAGGCTATTAAGAATATCGATCCTCAATTGTTGCCGTACATTCTTTTTTACAAGGGCGAACTCAAGCCTTACAAGGAAGCACTGGATTTCGAGAAGAAAGACATTCCATACTTTTTTGTGCTGGATGCTGAAGGGAAAATCGTTTATGCCACCTCTGGTAAATTCAGCACCGATAAACTGGATGCAGTGGAAGAGAAGCTGGAGTAGTCTCTTTGATTTTACTGAAACATTGTTCAACTTACTTTGGTAATTTGAATCTATGAGCCGTTCAGCCTTCTCCGGAAAATTGTTTTCCTTTCTTAACATTCTCGAAAAAATTCTGCTTGTGCTGTTTATCGCTGGTGCAGCACTGAAGTTTACACACAATGCCGGAGCCGCAGAGTTATTGATGATCTCCATGACGGGCATTGCGGCAATCAGTTTTTTATCAGCCTATAAGCCGGTGGAGCTTGAGCAAGACCACCCCAACAATTATTTACTGTTGGTTGTTGTTAAGGTTGGCTATATCGGCATTGCCGTTTGCACGATAGGCTTACTCTTCTATTTGTTAAAGATGAATGGGCACAAGGAAATGCTTATGATTGGTTCGCTCTCCATGGCCAGTACTTCCATATTCGGTGTGTTTCTGATGACGCAGATTGAGAAGAGTGCTGTTGTGCTTAGACCCGTTTTACTACGGGGTATTCCGTTGGCCGTGGCGGGTGCATTTATCCTTCTGGTGAAATGAATTTTCTTAGTTTACTTGCGCTAGCCCTCGCACCAGGCGCTGCTATTGGTCTGTACATCTATTTGAAAGATAAGCATGAGCGCGAACCGCTTGCATTGTTGTTCGTTAGTTTTTTGTATGGCGGGCTCAGCACGATTGTTACCTTGCTGATCAGTTGGCCGGTAAATGTCATTATTCACACCGATGTAGATAGCACCGCCTCACAGTTTATCAATGCCCTTTTTAAAGTGGCGTTGGTGGAAGAATTCAGCAAGTTTGTTTTCGTGCGGTTTATACTGTACAACAACAAGAATTTTAATGAACCTTTTGATGGAATTGTCTATGCCGTAACCGTAAGTCTAGGGTTCGCTACCATTGAAAATATCCTTTACGTTTTTCAGTATGGGTTTACCACCGGCATTATCCGGATGTTTACGGCTGTGCCGGCTCACGCTACCTTTGGTGTGTTGATGGGCTACTTTCTTGGCCGAGCCAAGTTTACACACCGACAAGGAATGTATTATAGTGTAATTGCACTTGGAACGGCAGCACTCTTTCATGGTGCTTACGATTACTTTCTGTTCATTGCCGAAATTGAAGGCGTGTGGATCGGAACCTGGATGGGAGCGTTTGTCTCGTTAATTGTCGGACTGATACTAGCCCGCAAAGCCATTCGGTTGCATCAGCAGGCATCACCGTTTATCAATCCTCCGGAGAATAGTGCAAACGATAATTCTGCGCCCGGATCTCAAGGGTGATCATGTATTCGATCATGTTTTGTATTTTAGTTTAAAATGACCTTATGATCAGAGACACGCTTAAGAAACACTACATCGGCATGAACCAGGAGTTTCGGTTTCGTGGTGAAGAACCCGGACGATTGGAAAACTTCAGCGATGCTGTATTTGCCCTCGCCATCACGTTGTTGCTGATCTCCACAAGTCCGCCAACAACATTCCAGCAGATCAAGCGATTTGTATGGGATATTATTCCATTCTGTGCGTGCATCACGCTCATCATTATGATCTGGCATGAGCATTTTACTTTTTTCTTTCGCTATGGCCTTCGCAATGGAAGAGTGATTTTTTTGAATACCCTGTTTCTGGTCATCGTACTTTTCTATGTATATCCACTGAAGTTTCTTACCAAGCTTATACTCTTTCCAGTAGGATACTTATTTCATCAGCCCGACCTCATTTCAGAATTGAAAGGGATGATTAGCGGAAACGATATGGCAGCCCTGATGATTATTTACGGTCTTGGTGCAGCGGGTGTATTCTTTATCCTGGTTTTAATGTATCGCTATGCCTTAAAGCATGCTGCCGAACTTGAACTTAACGAATTAGAATTGTTTGATACACGCATGAGCATGCAGTCCAATTTACTGATGGGTGCCATACCATTATTGTCGGTGGCGCTGGCAATAATTTTTCGTAATCAATGGTATGCGGGCATGGTGTCGGGGTTTACGTATATGCTATACACGCCCGTCATGTTTATATATGGTACGCGCTCGGCAAAGAATCGAAAGAAACTATTACGGCCAGAAGTTGAAGTGCCCGACACTATACATTAGCAACACTAGCCAATCACTTTCTCCAAAATTTTTCCGGTCTTCTTATTCTTCAATATCAGTTTCTTGGCGCCATAGTGTGTTACTTCTTCTTTCACCAGGTAGTGATCGGCATCGTATTCTGTTAAGTGAGCGTCTTTGGTTACACCTACACGTCCGCGCCAGATATCAAGCGTAACGGGTTCCCATAGTTTACTTTTTGCTGAACGATATGCGGCATCGAGAATGGCATTAACAACATAACCATCGTAAAATGTTTCCTTTGGTTGTTTGCCTTGCTCCAAGGCATTGAACATATCCATGAACATGTGGTTGTAGCCAAGCTCATTCAGTTCATCGCCAACCGGAAATAACCAGCCTGTGTTGCTCTCTGCTTTTTCGGCAATGTAGTCTCCGCCTTTGCCTGTGGTAAACATATCGAAGCCGGTTCGTAAGAAACTGTTTATCCAGATGGTGCCCTCACTTCCCATTACTTCATCGCGAAGATCTAATCCGCCACGGAAAGTCCAGCTCACTTCAAACTGACCAATCGCTCCGTTTTCATACTTTACCAAACCGATGGCGTGATCTTCAGCATCAATAGGTTTTACTTGTGTATCGGCCCAGCACATTACTTCTACCGGCTTAATATCCTTACCGATATAACTTCTTGTAATTTCCACGCAGTGACATCCAAGATCGAGAATACAACCACCACCGGCTTGCTCCATATCCCAGAACCAATCGCTGTGCGGGCCAGGGTGAGTCTCGCGTGATTTTGCCCACAGTATTCTGCCCAGTGCGCCTTCCTGTACGCTTGCATGGGCTTTAATAAATTTAGGTGTGTATACTAAATCTTCGAGGTAGCCATTGAAGATGCCTGCCTTTTCAACGGCTTCCAGCATACGCTTTGCTTCTTCGGCATTGCGGCCAAGCGGCTTGGTGGTCATCACTGCTTTCTTGTGTTTACAACATAGCATCACCGCTTCCTCATGTAAATTGTTAGGAAGCGAAATGCAGACGATATCAACCTCTGGATGGTTGATGGCATCTTCCATCGTAGTAGTAGCAAAAGCCACATTGTAATCGTGGGCAAATTTTTGAACGCTTTCTTCCTTGCGTGAATAGATGCTCACGATTTTATCCTTGCTTCTATATCCCTGAAGTGAGTCTGCATAAAAACGTCCGATAAAACCGGAACCGAGCATGGCGATGTTCATAGTGGTAATGCGTTAAGCGTTTGTAGATTGTTTGTCTCTAAAGAAAAGTATGAAAAGCACGAGCACAACAGCGGCAATGCCTGCCGGCACAAACCAAACATTTGTCCAGTTGGTGATGGAAGCATCTGCGCTGGTATAGAAATCTTTTACTTTACCCGAAATGATCGATCCGATAAACATGCCTACACCATAGGTGGCCAATGAGATTAACCCTTGTGCTTGTGACTTGATTTTTTCTCCGGCTTTGTTGTCGGTGTAAATTTGTCCGGTTACAAAAAAGAAATCATAACATACTCCGTGCAGCAAGATGGCTGCGTACAGCATCCAGGCAGACGTATCGGCTGTTCCGTATCCGAAGAAAACAAAACGAACGATCCAGGCCAGCAAGCCAATGATCAGAATCTTTTTTACGCCCCATTTTTGAAAAGCAAAAGGGAGTAGTAGCATGAAGATTACTTCCGATGCCTGCCCTAACGACATTTTGTTCTCGATGTTAAATCCTGTAGGATCGGCAGAAGGGAACGCGACTTTGTAGGCATCCGTAAGCGAGGGGTTAGCCCACGCATAGTAGAATGAAAGTGGAATGCAGATCAGGATTGACGAGATAAAGAAGATGCTGAACGAGCGATCTTTAAAAAGAACAAATGCATCCTTGCCAATGATCTGTGCAACACTAACAGCCTCGGTGGAGGTAGGTGGTGTGTTCGGAAGAAAGAAAGCCAGTACTCCAAGCAGTGCAGAGGCGAGCATCGAGATTTGAAATATTGTTACCTGATCGCCCACCGCCATAAAACCAATAATATTTACCACCACTATCCAGGCAACAGTTCCGAAAACACGAATGGCCGGAAACTCCTTTTCAGGAATACTCATTTGCCGCATGGCGATTGCGCTGGTGAGCGCGATAGTCGGTGTAAAGGAGAAACAGTACAGTAACATCACCCAGAAAAAAAGATCGGGGTCTGTGATAGTCGTAAGAACAAAGAGGATGGCAGCGCCTAGTAAATTGAGTATACCCAAAACTTTTTGAGCGGCAAAAAAACGGTCGGCCAGCATGCCCACAAAAAACGGAGCGGCAATCATCGCGATGGAAAAAGCTGCGTAGGCATTTCCCACTTGATCGCCCGTAGCCCCAAGTTGGTTGGTGAGGTACTTGCTCATCTGCCCGTACCACGATCCCCAAACGAAAAACTGAAGGAACATCATGAGGGAAAGCTGCGAGCGAAGCGTAAATTTCATAGTAGGTGATAAAGCAGAAATATACTGGGTCGGATTCTTCCCTAAAAACCGTTGACGTAATTTTTTCGCTGTGCCAACGCACACAAACGTCTTGCTGGCTTAAAGAAAGTTAGGAGCAATTAATTTTGAAACACAGAGGTTCGGTGCGCACGGAACAAAGAAACTTAAGACTGTCGTTCGATCAAGGCTTCGGCATACCCGCGCAGCAAGGTTTTTGATTTTGTATCAACCGAAAGGTTGTCGAGACGATCAAACCCTTTCGCGAAGTATTGATTGATTTTCTTTTCCGCCAGGGTAGGTATGTTCAGCGAATCATAAATGGCTTTTACGGCTTCAACTTTTTTCTTCTTGTTGAATTTTTTAGCGGAGAGCCATTCCGTCAGTTCTTTCTGTTGTTTGCCTCGTGCTTTCTCCAGTGCTTTAATGAGCAGGAAAGTTTTTTTGTTGGCCAGGATGTCGCCACCCACCTGCTTGCCAAACTTTTTTGGGTCGGCATAGGCGTCCAGCAGATCATCCTTCAGTTGGAAACCAATGCCGATGTTCACGCCAAAGGAGCGCAGCGCAGGTCGATCTTCCGGTGGTGCGCCCGCCAGTATTGCCCCGAGTTCCAAGCTGAATCCAAGTAGCACAGCCGTTTTTAGTTTTATCATGTTGATGTACTGCGCTTCTGTTACGTTGGTTGTGGTTTCAAATTCCATATCCCACTGTTGACCTTCGCATACTTCAGCTGCGCAGGGGTTGAAACGCATGAGCACTTCTTTTAAGACAGCAGGTTCCAGCGCGCTGAACAGTTCGTAAACTTTTACCAGCATTACATCGCCCGAAAGAATGGCAGTGTTTACATTCCATTTTTCATGCACGGTTTGGTTTCCTCTGCGAAGCGGGGCGTTGTCCATGATGTCATCGTGCATCAAGGTGAAGTTGTGGAACGCTTCCACCGCCACAGCGTAGGGTAAAATCGTTCTCCAGTTCTTTTTGTACAACGAATACGAGAGGAGTACGAGCATTGGGCGAAGGCGTTTGCCACCAAGACTCATCAGGTAGCGAATGGGCTCGTAGAGGGATTGAGGTTGCCTGCCGTACTTTTTTTTGGTGATTTCCTTTTCGAGGACAATCTGAAGTGATTTTAAATTGTGCATACTATTTCTCGCGGCAACTATTCAGAAAAATCCAGGTCATCATAATTTTCCTTTTTCTTTTTGATGAGTTTGCCCCGTTCGGTTTTTCCGCCAAGGAACTCATCGCCATCGGCAAAAACAAGGTCGATTAATCGTTTGTCGATGTCGGTTTTCTTTACGCGTACCTGAACTTTATCGCCAAGGGTATAGATTTTTTTTCGCTTTCGTCCGATAACCCGGTAGCTTTTTTCATCGAATTCATAAAAGTCATCGGTAAGGTCGGCCAGCCGAATCATCCCCTCGCATTTCGTTTCAATGATTTCAACATAGAGTCCCCACTCGGTTACACCGGAAATCAACCCTTGATACACTTTGTTCTCGGCACTGGCCATGAACTCTACCTGCTTATACTTGATGGAGGCGCGTTCAGCATCGGCTGCACGTTTTTCACGCTCGGATGAGTGCACGCACTTTTCTTCATACTCGACTTTGCTCACCGGCTTTTGATCATCGAGGTAATGTTGCAGCAGCCGATGGGCCATCATATCCGGATACCTTCTGATGGGCGAAGTGAAGTGTGAGTAGTGTTCAAATGCTAATCCAAAGTGACCCTTTACATCAGTGGAGTATTTTGCCTTCGCCATGGTGCGAATGGCCAGTTGCTCCAGAATATTTTGCTCAGGCTTACCTTCAATGGTAGTCATGAGTTTGTTCAAGGATTGACTGATGGAGGTATCGTCAATGGTTACGTTGTGACCGAACTGTTTGGCAAACACAGCAAAGTCTTTTACTTTGTCAGGATCGGGCGAATCGTGTATGCGATACACATATGTGTTTTTCTCTCTTCCTTTCCGGAGGTTGTAAACAAAGGTAGCTACTTGCTTATTGGCCAATAGCATAAACTCTTCAATGAGCTTGTGCGAGTCTTTTCTGATTTTCGGAATAACAGCCAGCGGCCGGCCTTTTTCATCAAGTTTAAATTTTACTTCGGTGGTTTCGAAGTTCACAGCGCCTTTGTTGAATCTTTCCTTGCGTAGTTTTTTAGCGAGGTCGTTAAGAATCAGGAGTTCTTCCGCTTTGTTGCCGGTTCCTTTTTCCAAAATCTCCTGGGCTTCTTCGTACGTAAAGCGCACATCCGAGTGAATGATGGTGCGGCCAAACCATTCTTTTTTGATTTTACCTTTGTCATCCAATTCGAAAACGGCAGCGAACGTGAGCTTATCTTCGTTGGGTCTCAGGGAGCAAAGCCCGTTCGATAATCTTTCCGGCAGCATCGGAATGGTGCGGTCAACCAGGTAGACGGAAGTAGCGCGATCGTACGCTTCTTTTTCCAGGTTTGAATTGGGTTGAACGTAGTGTGTTACATCGGCAATGTGTACGCCTACTTCATAGTGGCCATTCTCCAACTTTCGAAAGGACAGTGCATCATCGAAATCTTTCGCATCGTAGGGATCGATTGTAAAGGTGGTGATCTCACGAAAGTCCCAACGCTTTTTAATTTCTTCTTTCGTAATTCCCTCTTCAATGGCTTCGGCTTCCTTTTCGATTTGTGGCGGGAACTTAAACGGCAGATCGAACTCCGCCATGATCGAATGAATTTCAGCTTCGTTCTCTCCGGCTTTACCCAGCACTTCCACTACTTTGGCTTCGGGCTTCTTGTCTTCTTCAGCCCACGATACAACTTCTATAATTACCTTGTCGCCTGTTTTCGCCTTACCAACATTCTCGGGATAGACAAAGAAATCCTGGTGCATTTTGCGATAGTCGGGCACCACAAATGCGTAGTTTTTTGATACTTCAATCTTCCCTACAAAACGGTTTCGGTTTCGTTTTACAATCTCCACTACTTTACCTTCCGGATGTTCACCATGACGGGTGGGGAGAATAACGAGTTTAACGGTGTCGCCATCAACAGCCGAAGCGAGATCGCGCGCTTTGATAAAGATGTCGGTCTTGTCGGCTCCCAGCCGTATGTAGGCAAATCGTGAGCTAACATGATCAACAATACCGATAAGTTCTTCTTGTTCCTGGTTGCTGGTAAAGCTTCCGTTGATTTGCTTGATAAGGTTATCGTCTTCCAGTTCGTAAAGGGCCAGGGTAGCCAACTTGATGTCTTCGCGTTTCTTTAACCGAAGCCGCTGTGTGATTTGATTTACTTTATAAACTTTACCTGCATTGCTGTTGAGCAGGTCGAGAATCGAACTGCGAAGATTCTTTTTGAGGTCTTTGGCTTTTGTTTTTTTGCCTTCTTGTTTCTTGTTCTTTTTGGGCATTTGAAAAAATTGAGTTTAAAAAATTAGGGCGTTGTTCGGATTACTTTCTGATGAAAATTGCGGGCTTTAGAGACAACGGATATGAGATCAACAACCTAATGGTTATAACAAAGGTCGCTTAATTCTGTTATTTTGCCACACGTTTATAAACTTAAAATTAAAAACTATGGCAATTACAAAACTTGGCGATACCCCTGTTACAACCCTGGGCGACCTTCCAAAAGTGGGATCTGTCGCGCCTGACTTTACCCTTGTTGGTATTGACCTGAAGGAAGTATCGCTGAAAGATTTTGCAGGCAAGAATGTTGTGTTGAATATATTTCCCAGCATTGATACACGCGTATGCGCCATGTCCGTTAGAGAGTTTAATAAACGCGCGGCTGAATTACCCGATACGGTAGTACTTTGTATATCGAAAGATCTTCCGTTTGCTTTTAAGCGTTTTTGTGGTGCCGAAGGAATTGATAAGGTAGTATCGCTTTCGGATTTCAGAAACCTGAATTTCTCACCACGGTATGGTGTGGAAATGAAGGATGGCGGAATGGTGGGACTTATGGCGCGCTGCATTGTGGTAGTCGATAAAAAAGGTAACGTAGCGCACACCGAGCTGGTGCCAGCCATTGGTCAGGAACCGGACTATGAAGCAGCCATTAAGGCGCTTCGCGAATGAGTTGACAAGTGTGGAACGACATGTGCTGAGATATTATTAGAATGTTAAATTTTATGAATGCATTGAATCGGGCTGGTCGAAGAAAGTTGGCGTTGGGGGCAATTGCCGCTGCGATTATGATGGGCTGTGCCACCCCGAAGGAGCAAGTAGTACTTCGCCAGATCAAGGATGTGGTGGTGGATGGATCAAGCGACCCGAAGTTGAAAGCAAAAGCTGTTTTGTACAATCCTAATCCGCAGCGCGGACGCCTTCGCAAAATCAATGTCGATATTTTTGTGAACGACAAGAAGGCGGGTGTAATCAACCATAAAGTAAAAATTGCCATACCCGCCAACGGAGAATTTACCGTGCCTCTTCAAGTTGACCTGAACATAAAAGAACTTGGTTTCTTTGACACACTACTCGGTGTGTTGGGCGGAAAGAAATTTGCTATTCGTTACGAAGGCCACATCAAAGGATCGTATCGCGGCCTGCCCCTTAGAGTGCCGGTAAAGTATAAAGACGAAGTACGCGTACGGCTGTAAAGACGGATAATCATCCACCTTTACAGTACCTACTTCAAAATCTTTTCATAGGATGCACTGATACCTTTGATCAATGATGAGCTGAATCCGCGGTGCTCCATTTCATTCAGACCAACAATGGTACAACCTTTAGGTGTTGTTACTTTATCAATCTCTTCTTCCGGATGGCGGTTTTGTTTTAGCAGAAGTTCGGCTGCGCCTTTTACTGTTTGTGCGGCAATAAGGTTGGCTGTTCTGGCATCAAATCCTATTTCAATTCCACCTTGTGTTGAAGCGCGAATGAACCGCAGGGCGTAAGCAATGCCACAAGCGCCCAGTACGGTAGCAGCGTCCATCAATTTTTCATCGATGCTGATGGTAAGACCTAGTTGGTTGAATAAGGCCGTTACATAGTTTACCTGTTCATCGTTGGCGCCAAGATGGCACAAGCAGGTAACCGATTCCTGTATAGCGATGGCGGTGTTTGGCATCGCGCGGAAGATGGGCACACCAGGATTAACAATAGCCGCAAGATCTTTCAGGTAGATTCCGGTCACCACGCTAATGATAATATGCTTTGACGGATCAACGTTAGCTTTCAAGCCTTCCAGTACTTCTTTTACATTGTATGGTTTTAAGGCTACAATGATTATATCGCTTGCGCGAATGGCTTCGGCATTGTCGCTGGTGGTGTTCACGCCTTGCGAAGCCAGTGCTTGCAAGCGATCAATATTTCTTCGTGTAATCGTGATTTGACCAGGAGAAACAAATTTGCTGATGATCAAACCCTCGGCTATGGCTCCACCTAAATTTCCACCTCCAATGATGGCTATTCTTGAATTCTTCATGACTTTGTTTGTTGTTTAACGTCTTACATCGGGCAAGGGCTCAGCGATGAACTTGTGCTTTTATGTTTGTGTTGCAAAGTGAAAATTAAAAATACTTTCACGTACTTTCACGGCTGTTCAAAAAAATTGCAATCAATTCATGAGCGATCTTCTTCATAAGCCCTGGCCGTGGTATATCGCAGGTCCGGTTATCGGGTTGATGGTGCCCGCCTTACTCTTGTTAGGGAATAAAAAACTCGGGATATCCTCCACCCTTCGTCAGATTTGTGCCGCGTGCTACCCGGCAAAAATTCCGTTTCTTCAATACGATTGGAAAAAAGATAGCTGGAATCTTTACTTCGTTGTTGGCATTCTCATCGGTGGTTTTATTGGCGGAAAACTGTTGGCGAATCCTGAACCGGTTGCTATCAGTGCAAAAACAATAGAGATGCTTTCACAGCATGGGCTTCAGCATCGGCCAGGCTTACTACCCACCGAACTTTTTAACTGGCAAAGTCTGCTAACACTAAAGGGATTTTTGTTGATGGTTGTCGGTGGATTTATGGTGGGCTTTGGTACACGCTATGCGCGCGGATGTACTTCCGGTCATGGCATCTTCGGGTTTGCCTCTCTTCAATGGCCATCGCTGGTGGCAACAGCTTCCTTCTTTATCGGAGGGATTTTATTCAGCCATTTTGTTCTTCCGTTAATCTTGTCGCTCTAAAATAAAGTACTTCGTAACGAAAATGAAGCAAGTAAAATATTTGATTGCAGGCATCGTGTTCGGCCTGGCGCTTACAAAGGGTGAAGCTATTTCGTGGTATCGTATGCAAGAGATGTTCTTCTTCGAGAGTTTTCACATGTATGGAATTTTTATGACAGCCGTGCCCGTTGGTGCACTTTCCATATTCATGATACAGAAATTGAATATCCGTGCTATGAATGGCGAAGCGATTGAGCCGCCTTACAAACCTTACCATCACGGGGTGATTCTCGGAGGATTGATTTTTGGTTTTGGTTGGGCACTCACGGGTGCTTGCCCCGGTCCGTTGTATGCCCAGCTTGGTGCGGGCTACGGAGTAACTATCGTTACGTTTACATCGGCTGTGCTGGGCACGTGGGTGTACGCAAAACTTCAACCCTACCTTCCCGATTAATCCTTTCATCAAAAAATAATTTTGGATTTACGCATCGACACCGGCTACAAACAAATTCTGGGCATGGCCATGCCGATCTCATTGGCTATTCTCGTACCGCAGATAAACTTTATTACCAATAATATTTTTTTGGGTGGATTAGGTCAGCGTGAATTGGCAAGTGCCGGAATTACCGGTGTGTACTACCTCATCTTTGCTGTAATAGGCAGTGGGTTGAATAATGGATTGCAAGCGCTCATCGCCAGGCGTGGTGGTCAGAATTTACCCGAAGAAATCGGAAGACTTTTTTTTCATGGGGTGTGGATTGCGTTGGGAATTTCTTCAATGGGGATCATCATCACGTATACGGTTTCGCCCATCATCCTTCGAAATGTTATTCACGATCCGCTCATCGCAGAGCAAGTCATACAGTTTCTTCATATACGGATATGGGGGCTGCCCTTACTCGCACTTTATGTTACCTGTAATGCGCTGCTGGTGGGCACCAATCAAACACGTTTTCTGGTGTGGGGTACGTTAAGTGAAACACTCTTTAATATCTTCTTCGACTACTCCCTCATCTATGGCAAGTTTGGATTGCCCCAAATTGGATTTAACGGAGCGGCTTACGCTTCCATCATAGCCGAAGGGGCTGGGTTTCTGGTAATGTTCATCGTGATTTCAGCGAAGGGAATGAATCGCACCTTTGGAATTTTTGACCGGTTGAAATTTGATTTTACAGTATCGAAACTTATCCTGGTGCAATCCTCTCCGCTTATTGCCCAGTATGCCTTGAGTATTATCAGTTGGGAATACTTTTACATTTTGATTGAACACCACGGCTCGCAGGCACTGGCTATATCCAACACCATGCGAAACATTTTTGGTTTGTTTGGAATTTTCTCGTGGTCGTTTGCCTCCACCACCAATATGATGGTGAGTAACATCATTGGGCAGGGACGTACCGATGAAGTAGTGTCGCTGATCAAGCGCATAACGAAGATCAGTTTTTCAATTTCGCTGGTGTTTTTTGCGTTGCTCAACAGTATACCGCAGGTGTTTCTTTCATTCTATGGACAAGGCGAAGAATTTATTCAGGCGGGTGTTCCGGTAGTTCGGGTCATTTCAGTAGCGCTTATGCTGATGTCGTTTTCAACGGTGTGGCTCAATGCCGTAACCGGAACAGCCAATACGCAAGTGAACCTGATGATTGAACTGGTAGCCATTGTAGTGTACTGTGTTTATGTGTATGTAGTACTTGAAATTTTCAACATGCCCATTACCTGGGGTTGGTTGTCTGAATGGTTGTACTGGAGCACCATGTTTACGCTGGCGTATTTTTACATCCGGTCAGGCAGATGGAAGCATAAGAAAATCTAAGTGTTCACTGTTTCTTCCGCGGGTAAAAATATAAGTATAATTTCTTACCGGGAATTTTTTCGCTGACGGTATAAAACCCAGAACCATCGTGAGCCCACGCGATGGATTCACCTTGTGGCTCTTCATTATACGGAATAATTTTCGGAGCCTCTTTTAAAAGTTCAGCTATTGGTTTAGCACCTTCGTTCTTCCAGTAAAAAATTCTTCGATAATTTTTCAGGAGTAATTCTTTGCCATTGGAAGACAGATCACCGCCTACCAGTTGCGTGAGTTCCAGGGAGGCCACTTCAGGTAAGTTGAGCGTATCGGTTTCAGATTGTGAATAAGGTAAGGTGTAGATTTTTGCTGGCTTCTCACGTTTTGATACTACATATAAGGCTTTGGTAGTACCATCAAGAAACAGGGTTTCAAAATCTTTTGGCTTGCCGGGTGTAGTAAAAGAAAGACGGGCGATGTTGGTAACCTGCACTACTTTCGATCTGTCTTTCGATAGCGTGGGTTCTTCAATTCTGTAGATGAATTTTACTTTAAAGATGCCAACATTGTCTCCTGTTTCAGCAATGTAAATGTAGTTCTTGGTTGGATCAGGACCGGGGCCAACAGCGATGTCTTCCCAGTCGCGGTTCATGATCACACGCAGGTCGCAGATCAATACAATCTCCAGACTGTCATTAACCAGGTAGAGTTCTGGTTTCCGGCCGCTATCGTTGTGGGCCCATAAGAACCCTGGATTATTAGCGCTTGCAGCAAGACCGGAGATTTCCAACAGATCATTATTCTTTACTTCCCCCAGTCGAACAGGTGTTGAGAATAATGTTGAATCATAGAACCGGTTGATCTGTGCGGTGGCAATGAGGTTAACAAACAGCAGCACCAGGAGGGAGAGTCGTTTCATACCGCAGCGTAGGTTAACCGGAAACAAGAAACGATTTCCGGTTAACGAATAACGGCAATTTCAAAATCAAACCGAAGTACTTTGATGGAATTCGACTTGTTAACAGTTTCTATTTGCGCTTATAAAAGTATAGAAAACTCTTCTTGCCTTTGTTCATTTCGCTGATCGTATAGAACCCTGAACCATCGCGTGCCCACGTGATGGATTCGCCTTGTGGTTCTACTTTATAAGGAATTTCAATTGGTTTTTCCTGCAGTACAGTGGCCAGGGATTTTTGATCATCATTCGGCCAGTAGTAAATGTTGTTGTAGTTCTTCATCAGGATTTCTTTTCCATCGGCAGAAAAATCACCCGCCACAATCTGGGTAACAGGTATCGATACGATGGATTCAATAACAAGTGTATCTTTTGTTGAGTACGGATATTTCAATTCATAAACATGAACAGGCTCCTCGCGCTTGGAAACAATGTATAAGTTTCGGTTAAGCGGATTAAGCAACAACGCTTCGGTGTCTTTCTGTTTGCCGGCAAGTGTTACAGTAATAGTATCGAATTGAGTGATGGTGATTTCCGGTGTTGAATCGTTGGCCAGCGGTTCTTCAAAACGATAGATATACTTTAATGGATAGATGGCTTCGTTGTCGCCAATGTCAGCAACATAGACGTAATGCTTGGTTGAATCCGGTCCGGGTCCCACGGCTATATCCTCCCAGTCGCGGTTTACAATTCCATCAAGAGTGCAGGTTAGTTTGATGTTTAGGTTCTCATCAATGAGAAAGATTTTATTGTCGTTTCCGCTGTCGTTAATTGTCCAGAGGTATGCCGGGTTAGTACTGCTTGCGGCCAACCCCGACAATTCAGATAATGTTTTGTTCTTAAGTTCTTTTAATTCTTTTCCTTTTTCAAACGCGATGGAGGAGGTTGTTGTTTTCTTTTCGGAACATGAAAAGAAAGCAAGGAGTGAGAGAAGTACAATCTTTCGGGTATGCATAGCGGGCGTGAAGAAAGCAATTAATCGCAATATGCCGAAATGATTTTTTGCAGGTGTAACTCGAACTCGATTGAAACCCGACCTCACTGCGATGAGCGGTTAAGGCAGCCGAGCATAGCGGGCAATCAAGCCGTACCAATTAAGAATCAAAAATCACTTGCGGTCTTACGAAGTAGAACTATTTTTGCCACACTAAATTAATCATCATCATGAGTTACCGCATCGAAAAAGATACCATGGGCGAAGTACAAGTGCCTTCAGAAAAATACTGGGGCGCCCAGACAGAACGTTCGCGCAACAATTTTAAAATCGGTCCGGAGGCAAGCATGCCAAAGGAGGTTATCTATGCTTTTGCTTACCTGAAAAAGGCAGCCGCACAGGCGAACCACGAACTGGGTGTGCTCTCGGCTGATAAGAAAGATCTGATCGGGCAAGCATGCGATGAAATACTGGCGGGCAAACTGGATGGTGAATTTCCGCTGGTGATCTGGCAGACGGGTTCTGGTACGCAAAGTAACATGAATGTAAACGAAGTGATTGCTTACCGGGCACATGTACTTCATGGCGGAAAACTTTCGGATGAAAAGAAAGTGCTTCACCCCAACGATGATGTAAACAAGTCGCAGTCGTCTAACGACACCTTCCCCACGGCCATGCACATTGCCGCCTACAAGCAGGTGGTTGATATTACCTTGCCAGGGTTAACAAAACTTCGCGGCACGTTAGCACAGAAAACAGAAGCGTATAAAAACATTGTCAAGACCGGACGCACACACTTCATGGATGCAACTCCATTAACCCTGGGGCAGGAGTTTTCAGGGTATGTGCAGCAAATCGATAATAGTATACGCACCATTAAGAATGCACTGGAAGCCGTACGCGAGTTGGCCCTTGGCGGAACAGCCGTTGGTACAGGCCTTAATACTCCGAAAGGTTATGATGTACTGGTAGCGAAGAAAATCGCAGAGCTTACCGGGCTTCCGTTTGTTACGGCTCCAAACAAATTTGAAGCGTTGGCTGCGCATGATGCCATGGTGGAACTTTCGGGTGCGTTGAAACGTGCGGCTGTATCGCTGATGAAAATAGCCAACGACATTCGCATGCTCAGCTCCGGTCCGCGTTGTGGTATTGGTGAGATTATCATTCCCGATAATGAGCCCGGCTCGTCAATCATGCCGGGCAAAGTAAACCCTACACAACCCGAAGCGCTTACCATGGTTTGTGCTCAGGTAATCGGTAATGATGTGGCGGTTTCCATTGGAGGTGCCACCGGGCATTTTGAGCTGAATGTTTTCAAGCCTGTAATTGCTGCCAATGTATTACAATCGGCCAGACTGATTGGTGATGCTTGTGTATCGTTTAATGACAAGTGTGCAACGGGTATCGAACCGAACGAAGCCATCATCAAACAACACCTGGAGAACTCGTTGATGTTGGTGACATCACTCAACACACATATCGGATATGAAAACGCAGCGAAGATTGCCAAGAAGGCTCACAAAGAGAACAAGACCTTGCGCGAAGCGGCTGTTGAAACCGGCTTGGTAACACCCGAACAATTTGATCAGTGGGTGCGTCCGGAGAAAATGGTAGGAAGCCTTTAAGATTCTCACGCAAGAATTCAAGTAGACGATCGGTACATGGATACGTGTTTATGATTAACAGTGATCGGTTAACGATTTATTCACAAATATTTGTACCTTTAAAATGATTTTAACCAATCTGAGAATGAAAAAAGTAGTAATACTAATGTTCTGCCTTGCGCTGATCACAGCTTCAACGCAAAGCTTCGCTCAACTTTCGAAGAAAGAAAAGAAAGAGTGGAAGAAGAAGGCTAAAGAATACGCCAAGAATCCGCAGAACCTGAAGCAAATGACGGAAGACAAACAGACAGCCGACACACAGGTTTCTGAACTCAATCAAAAAGTAACGCAGATGCAAAACTCCATTAGCGATAAAGACGCTAAGATCACGGAGTTAGAAGATCAACTCTCGCAAATGAGAGGACAGCTTACTTCCGCACGTGCAGAACTGGCTCAGCTTAAATCAAGCCCGGTAACATCAGCCAACCCTGGCGATTTTTCCAAAGGTGTTGTGTTCAAGGTTCAGGTTGGTGCATTCAAAAATAAAGATCTGGCCAAGTACTTCGAAAATAACCCCAACTTTGGTGGCGAAGCAAAAGAAGGCGAACCTCAGAAAATCACTATCGGTATTTTCCGCGATTACTGGGAAGCCGACACATTCAAAAAGTATATGCGCGAAATGGGCGTGAAAGATGCCTGGATTGTTCCCTACAAAGACGGTCAACGTGTAGAAATCAAAGATGTGCTGGAAGGTGTAATCAGCGATAAACCTGCAGCGGCTGCCGAAGGATCAAATTAATTCCAAACGCACAACATCATTTTTCAAAAAGCAGTGCATAACGCACTGCTTTTTGCGTTTATTAATCATCCAATAACTCGACAATAATTTTCAAAAGACACATACAACGTTATTTTTGTGCCATGACCCGCCTTATCGTTTTTCTGGTTATTCTCTGCTCGCAAACCATACTAGTGTCCGCACAGATCCGGGTGAGTAAACTGATTATCAAACCCAATGAATCGTTTGACCTCGGCCAATCGGATATCCTCGTGGCGGATACTCTAATAATGATGGATTCCTCCAGGCTGATTTTAAATAAACTGAAGAAAGACAATTTCATTCGTGTAACATCCGTGGCTGTGTTTGGCAACCATACAATAATTGACGGTCACGGTATTAACGGCCAGCCTGGAAGAAACGGCCGAAAAGGCCTAACACCAGCGGGTCCATGTCAGAATGGATCGGAAGGACGCGTGGGAGGCCGCGGTCTTGACGGTACGCCAGGCATCAATCTTTTTCTGTACCTTGAGCATGTTACCTTCAAGGGCAAGCTCACAGTAGATCTTGCCGGTGGTAACGGTGGGAAAGGTGGTAATGGCGGCCATGGTGGTGGTGGTAGCCCTGGCACGGTACATTGCACCGGAGGCAATGGCGCCAATGGCGGCAATGCTGGGGCCGGAGGTAATGGCGCCAATGGAGGAACACTAACCCTGAGCAGCGGCAAGAATCCAAAACTGAATGACCTGTTAGGCAAAACAATATTCATACGTAATGAAGGAGGCTCAGCGGGTAGAAGCGGCAAACCTGGTTATCACGGATCAGCCGGATTGGGACCATCAAAACGAAATGGAAAAGATGGAGAACCCGGGCAAGAAAGTGCTTCCGGAACACCAGGAGCCAGGGGGATCATCAACTTTGAATTGAAGACAAATTAATGGATAAACGTTGGATACTTAAAGACGCTCCGCCTCCGGAGCAGGTGGAGATGCTATCTAAAGTCATTAATGTAAATTCATTTTTAACCTCCATTCTCCTGCAGCGCGGCATCACCGATTTCGACAGTGCCAAATATTTCTTTCGCCCCGCGCTCGAACACTTGCACGATCCTTTTCTGATGAAGGACATGGACAAAGCCATTTACCGGCTGAAGCAAGCCATTGATAGCGGAGAAAAAATTCTGATCTATGGCGATTACGATGTAGACGGAACAACCTCCGTTGCGCTGGTGTATAGTTACCTGCATAATTTCTATCCGCAATGTCACGCCTATATTCCAGATCGGTATGCCGAAGGGTATGGTGTATCGCTGGCAGGAATTGAATGGGCCGAGCAAAACGGATATTCACTCATCATCGCACTCGACTGTGGTATTAAATCTTCTGAACTGGTTGATCTCGCCCGTAGCAAAGGGATTGACTTCATCATCTGCGATCATCACCTGCCCGATGAAAACGTGCCGAGCGCCATTGCCGTGCTAGATCCAAAGCGAAAAGATTGTGACTATCCCTATAAAGAGTTGAGTGGTTGTGGTATTGGGTTCAAACTAATGCAAGCTTACGCGCGCAACTATCGCGATGAAGAAGAACTGTATGGATTTTTAGATTTGGTGGCCGTTAGTATTGCCTCAGACATTGTTCCGATTACGGGTGAGAACCGAACGATGGCACACTATGGTCTGAAGAAATTGAACGATGATCCGTGCCCGGGACTAAAGGCGTTGAAAGAAATAGCGGCTATAAAAAATGAACTGGATATTTCAGGAATAGTATTCACCCTTGGTCCACGCATTAACGCGGCCGGAAGAGTAGCGCATGGACTGGCTGCTGTAGAGTTGTTGATTTCGCCCACCGAAGAAGAAGCCAACGAACGGGCCGGTAAAATCAACCTGAAAAATGATCTGCGAAGACAATTTGATTCGGATATCACAGAAGAAGCCATCGCCATGATTGAAGGCAATCCGGTTCTTCGGTCGGCAAAATCAACGGTACTTTTTAAAAATACATGGCATAAAGGAGTAATTGGCATAGTTGCTGCTCGATGTGTGGAGAAATACTATCGCCCCACAGTGATTTTAACTGAATCCAATAACAAAGTAACCGGCTCGGCCCGAAGCGTCAACGGGTTTGATCTCTACAACGCCATTCTGGAGTGCAGCGACTTGTTGGAGAAATTTGGTGGGCATAAGTATGCGGCCGGACTCACCCTCGACATTCAAAACCTCGAATCGTTTCAGCGCAAATTCGAAGAAGTAGTATCGGCTACTATCACCGAAGAAATGATGACCCCCGTTATTGAAATAGATACGATTATTCATTTTGATAACATCGGCCCGAAGTTTATGAATGTACTCAAGCAAATGGCTCCCTTTGGGCCGGAGAATCCGCGGCCGGTGTTCGAGGCCTCCGGTGTTTATGTGTTCAATTCGCTGACGAGTTTTAAGGACAGACACCTGCGTTTTTTAGTGGCACAGGAAGGCAGCGCCAATGTTTTTCAGGCGGTTGGTTTTGATATGGCCGAGCACTACGACCGGTTAGCAGGTGGCGATCCGTTTAAAATGGTTTTCACCATTGAAGAAAATACATTCAACGGAACTACGTCTATTCAATTACGAATCAAAGACATCAAATTTATTTGATATGGTATTGCGGGCAGAACACCTGATGAAAAAGTATAAGTCGCGCACGGTGGTGAACGATGTTTCCGTTCAGGTACAGCAAGGCGAAATTGTTGGGTTGCTTGGTCCGAATGGTGCCGGTAAAACCACGTCATTTTATATGATGGTGGGATTGATTAAACCTAACGAAGGAAAAATTTTTCTGGACGATGAAGACATCACCGCCTTGCCCATGTACCAGCGTGCGCGCAAAGGTCTTGGATACCTGGCGCAGGAAGCATCGGTGTTTCGAAAACTTACGGTAGAAGAAAACATCATGTCCGTGCTGGAGATGCGCGCTTTCACCAAACAGGAACGGAAAGATAAAGTAGATCAGCTCATTGATGAGTTCAGCCTGCATAAAGTGCGAAAAAATATGGGCATGTCGTTATCGGGTGGCGAACGCAGACGAACAGAAATAGCCCGCGCCCTGGCAGTCGATCCGAAATTTGTGTTGCTGGACGAACCGTTTGCCGGTGTCGATCCAATTGCCGTTGAAGAAATTCAAACCATAGTCGCAAAACTGAAAAATAAAAATATCGGCATCCTCATTACCGATCACAACGTTGACGAAACACTCTCCATTACCGATCGTGCCTACCTGATGGTAGATGGAAAACTCTTTAAATCCGGAACAGCCGAAGATTTGGCTAACGATCCGCAGGTTAGGAAGGTCTACCTCGGGCAAAATTTTGAGTTGCGAAGAGCAAAAATCACGATACCTCCGGCAGCAGATTAGAAGGTCATTAATTGTCGAGTTTCGTCCTCGCACATTCCCAATAATCAATTCAAGTTTCTTACTTTTGAAGTTACCTGAAACTTTATGGGACTGATCAACTCGATATTGACCTGGGTGATGAAAAAGCGCATTCATCAGATTGAGCTTTTTATGAAGTACCCAAACGAAGTTCAGGATGAGCAATTTAAAAAGTTGCTTCAAACGGCCCGGCATACCGAGTTTGGAGCCCGGTACGATTTCAGCAGCATTCAGCACTACGAGCAGTTTCGCGAACGCGTACCCATTCATACCTACGAGCAACTCTTTCCCTACATCGAGCGCCTGATGCGGGGCGAACAAAATATTTTGTGGCCATCTGAGATTAAATGGTTTTCAAAATCTTCGGGCACCACCAATGCCAGAAGCAAATTTATTCCGGTATCGCACGAAGCACTCGAAGATTGTCACTTCAAGGGCGGAAAGGATCTGATTTCGATTTATGTCAACAGTCACCCGGATACAACCTTGTTTGATGGTAAAGGACTTGCTGTGGGTGGCAGCCACCAGATTAACGAACTCGACCCAACGGCAAGTTCGTACTATGGTGATGTGTCTGCAGTGATTATGCAAAATCTTCCGCCCTGGGCGCAGTTCATTCGAACGCCAAGCCTGGAAACTGCACTGATGGGTAACTGGGAAGAGAAGATTGAAAAGATGGCACGCGAAACAGCAACGGTAAACGTAACCAACATTGCCGGAGTACCTACCTGGACAATTCTGCTGATTCAAAAAATTGTAGAGCTCGAAAAGAAGCAGAACATTCTGGAGGTTTGGCCAAACCTGGAAGCCTTTTTTCATGGTGCGGTTTCATTTGCTCCGTATCGGGCATTGTTCAAATCGTTGATTCCGTCCGATCGTATGCGCTACTGGGAAATCTACAATGCCAGCGAAGGCTTCTTCGGAATTCAGGATAAAAAAGATTCTGAAGAAATGTTGCTCATGCTTGACTATGGAATTTTCTACGAATTTATTCCAATCAATGAAGTGGATTTTGAAAATCCACGCGCTATTCGATTAGATCAGGTGGAGTTGGATAAGCATTACGCCATGGTTATCTCAACCAATGCCGGGCTTTGGCGATATAACATTGGCGATACAATTAAGTTTACTTCACTATCACCCTACCGCATAAAGATATCAGGCCGCACAAAGAATTTTATAAATGCTTTTGGCGAAGAGGTTATTGTAGAGAATGCTGAGGTAGCGATTACCAGAGCCTGCGAGCAGACAGGTGCTGTGCTTCATAATTTTACAGCGGCACCCGTTTATCTTACCGAGGCAAGCAAAGGTGGCCACGAATGGATTATTGAATTTAAAGTAAAGCCATCAAGCTTACCTGATTTTGGAAGAGTGCTGGATGAGTCGTTGCGTTCTATTAATTCTGACTATGACGCCAAGCGCATGCACGACATGGCATTGGTAGCGCCCATCATTCACAGTGTCGATGAAGGTACCTTTTATAATTGGATGAAACGAAGAGGAAAACTCGGTGGGCAGAACAAAGTACCACGATTGTCAAACTCGCGCGAGTATGTCGATGATATTTTAAGCATGGTCGCCAGACCATAGTCAATAAGGGAGTTATTTAAGTTCTGCGAAAATCTGCGCGATCTCCGCGAGAAGTTTTTAGAAACAAGAAAAAATAAAAGAGGCTGCCTTTCGAGACAGCCTCAGTACTTTTCCATTACGTGAGATTATTTCTTCACAATGGTGAACGTGCTTTCGCTGGTGATTTCCATAGGTATGGCCATATCCTCCGGAATCATTCCTCCGGCCAGCAAGGTCATTACCCCTTTTATTTCTGAAAGTGTTTTTACTTCCGTAGGCCAGCCGGTCTTAACATTTATGGTGGCTTTCATAGCCTGACGTCCGTTAAGGTCAGCTTTAGCATTCATGCCATTCACGGGCGTTACTTTTTCTTTGTCGGTTGTTACAACTGTTCCATCGCCATCAATGTTAGCGGTACCTCCATCCTGCTTGCTCAAGGTCCACACGTTTTCAGTCTTCATGGCAAAACTGCTGGCTGAACCGATGGACGATTTCCAGGTGTCGCCAACGTTCACTGCGGTTTCGGGGTAGCTTACCAGTACGCCTTCAATGCTGGCTTTAAGCGCTCCTTCGCCCAGCGATTGTTGCAGCGATTGTTTCGCAGCAGCAGCCGCGGCCTCATCAAGGCCAAGCTCGCCCAGTCCTGAAAAAAGATTCTCGGCATTTTCAATTTTCTCCACCTTACCTTGTTTGGTCAGGTACATGTAAATGCTTTTGCCGGTAAGCGCCTTTATTAATTTGTTCTGCGTGTTGTCGGCTGGTCCTTCACTGTCCATCGATACATCGCCCATGGGAGATTTGGTAATCATCTTAATAGACTTGTAGGTAGTTTCAACCTTGGCGCCTGTTGCCGTGAGTTCTACTACCTTAAGATTCATCACACCCGTAAGGTCGATATCTACAGCCACATCGCCCATGCCGGGAATTGTTTGTTTGATGTTTTGCTTGGAGCCTTGGGTTAATTCGTAGTTATCGCCTACCACAAAAGTGTATTGCAACTTGAGGGGTTTGGCAGGTCTGAATGTAAACGCTGTCGCGATCAGCACTAGCGCAATAAAACGGAGAGATTTCATGATTGAGTTTAGTTGTTGTTTGGTAACTGCTATAAGTATTCGAAGGTACACATTGAATTACAGAGACGCGAATTAATTTTTATTCGCGCTTGATGCTTCTGAGCCAGGAGACAAACCGCCATTCGCGAGTTTCTTCCACCAAAGCCCCGCTTTCTGCCGCGCGGTTTACTTTCTCCACGGTGTAAAATGCTGATGGTAAAATCTCCTTAAGACGGGTTAGCAGTGCCTCAAGCTTTTCGCGTTCCAACACGGTAAACACCAGGTTTTCATGACCATCCGGGCCTTCCGCATGCACATGCGTGTACCGAAATTGTTGATGATTAAGGTAGGTAATCAGTTCGCGTACTTCTTTACGCGTAATGATCCGAACGATTACCTTACCATAGGCAATTCGCTCTTCGATTACCATGCCCACCAGAATTCCGGTGGCAAACCCTGCGGGGTACGCTACATAGCAAATCCAGTTATCGAGGTGTTCAAAGATTTGGCGGATGGCCATTAACCAGATAAACGATTCGAAAAAACCAAGGAGTGTTGCCGTAACCCTGCGGCCGCCAAGTACATAAATAATGCGGATGGTGTTAATCGACACGTCAAAGATGCGGGCAATGAAAATCAACAGGGGGAGTAGCACAAAACTGAAGATACTATCAGAAATGCCCAGCGTTTCGGTAAAGAATTCTTGCATGATTCAAGTGATTGAATGCGAAGGTAGCCCTTCATGTTTCGAAAAGTAAAATATAATTATTTTCTGTGCGACCCTACGGAAAAGCCATGAATCGATCCTATGATTGTTTGAATTCCTTTTCTTTATCGCGTGGCGAATACTACCTTTAATCCCGTATGAACTTAAAGCAAAAATTTACCGATAGTGACTTGCAGCGCATTAAAACCGCTGTGAAAAATGCCGAGGATAAAATCTCCGGTGAGATTGTTCCGGTTATTGTTGAACGCAGCGGTTACTATTCGCTGGCCAATTACCGGGCAAGCATCATGGGCGCATCGCTTGCGTTTCTGATCATTATCATCTTGGATCGCTATGTCATCACCAATGCGGCTTTAACTATTTTTTATGATCCGCTTTTCATTTTTGTTATGGTTGTGGCGGGTGGTATTGTTGGGGGTGTACTGCCAAATTTTGTCGCACCGCTCAAGCGCGTATTAATCAGCCAGCAAAACCTGGATCATGCCACACGGCAACGTGCCGAAAATGCTTTTCTGGAAGAGGAAGTTTTTAACACCCGGCATCGAACCGGCATTATGATATTTGTTTCTTTTTTCGAACGAGAAGTAATGGTGATGGCCGATCGGGGAATTAGCAAGGTAGTAGATCAGCGAGAGTGGGATAAGATAGTGGCTGAGCTCATTGAACACATTCGTAACGAAAAAATTGTAGATGGATTAGAGGCGGCTATTAAGCGTTGTGGTGAAATTTTGCTGGAAAAAGGTTTCAATAAAACCGCAGACGATGTGAACGAGTTGGGTGATGATCTCAGAATTGATTAATGAAAGCAAGACTGAAAAAATTATCCTTCTTTACGAGTACGTTTGCTCGGGCGTTAAGTATTTTCTTGCTCATGCTTCCCGTTGTGGTGCAGGGGCAACGCTCGATCCCCGAACATGATACACGCTGGGTGCATGACGAAGCCGGCATTCTTTCCGCACCGGTTGTGGCCCAACTTGAAAGTATGCTGAAAGCCGAACGCGATTCTACTTCCAATCAGATTGCTGTGCTCATTATTAAATCACTGGAGGGTGAATCATTAGAAGAATACTCCCTGCGTGTGGCGGAGAAATGGCAGATCGGACAAAAGTCGAAAGACAATGGCGTTCTATTACTCATTGCCATGAATGAGCGCACCATGCGCATTGAAACCGGTTATGGCCTGGAAGGCAAACTCACCGATGCGATGTCCAGCCGTATCAACCGAAATGAAATCGCTCCGCGTTTTCGCGAAGGTAATTATGACGAAGGTGTAAAAGCCGGAGTGCTGGCGATTATCCAGGTGATAAAAGGCGAGTACAAAAATGATGAACCACAACCCTTGCGAAGAAAATCAAAGCGGGGTTCTCCATTGCTTACGTTACTCATCATCATTGGTGTAATCATATTGATGTCGCGCAGAAAAGGTGGTGGCGGTGGTGGTGGATACTGGTCATCGGGTGGTGGCTGGATCGGTCCGATGGGCGGTGGTGGCTTTGGCTCCAGTGGTGGCTCGTGGGGTGGCGGAGGCGACTTTGGTGGTGGCGGTGGTTTTGGCGGAGGCGGATCAAGCGATTCGTGGTAAAGAACTTGTCGAATTTTGGAATGAAGAAAATACTACTCCTTTCTTTTGCGCTGTTGTTCATCAAGTCGTTGGCGTATGCACAATTGACTGTGCCACCCTTGTGGGGCCATGCGGTGCATGATGAAGCCCATGTTCTCTCGCAAACCACTGTTGACGAACTGGAAGGCTTGTTGAAGGCCAACGAAGATTCAACCTCCAATCAAATTGCAGTGTTGCTTATTCCTTCACTTCAGGGTGAGTCGTTGGAGGAGTTCTCCCTTCGTGTAGCGCATGATGAATGGAAACTCGGACAAAAAGATAAAGACAATGGCGTACTGTTGCTCATTGCAGTGGATGATCGCAAGATGCGCATTGAAGTAGGTTATGGATTGGAAGGTGTCTTAACCGATGCTGTCAGTAGCCAGATCATTCGCAATGAAATCGCTCCGGCATTTCGTCAACAGAATTATGACGAAGGAGTAAAGGCCGGAGTAACAGCTATCATTAAAACCATACAAGGCGAGTACACGGCAGCGGATGTGCCGGAGGGTGATGCCTTGTCCAACATGTCTTGGAAAGAGCGACTGCTTATCGGACTTTTTGTTTTCAGTATTCTGGGGGTCTTCACGTTTATCGGATTGGTGATACCGGGAAAATCAGGCTGGTTTCTGTATGCATTCCTCATCCCTTTCTACGCAACTTTTCCGATGGCGGTGTTTGGTGTGCGTGGCGGGCTAACGGCCCTGGTGGTTTATGTTATTGCTTTTCCAATCCTTCGATTTCTTTTGCCGAAGACCGCCTGGGGAAAGAAGGTATCCACCGCGATGGAGAAAGGCAACCGTTCGGGCGGTGGCTGGTCTTCTGGTGGAGGCTGGTCATCGGGTGGATCATCCGGAGGTTTTTCGGGTGGAGACGGTGGCTTTGGCGGAGGAGGTTCAAGCGGCTCCTGGTGAAGTCAACCGAATGCAACAGGCAAAATCACAGTCGTAAAATTTTTTACAAGGTATTGATCAGTACCTACTTGGCTGCGGGCAATTTTTCTTACAGACGCCCATTAATTTGAAATCCGAAAGCTGAAATATTCAACTTTAGAATCCTATTTTTGGGCCTTCTTAAAAACCTCACCAAACAGATGAAACGCGACAAAGTTATTTTCGACCTTATCGACAAGGAAAAGCACCGCCAGGAAAGCGGTATTGAGTTGATTGCTTCTGAGAACTTTACTTCACTTCAGGTGATGAAGGCGCAAGGAAGTGTGCTGACAAATAAATATGCCGAAGGACTTCCAGGCAAGCGTTACTATGGTGGATGTGAAGTTGTGGATGAGGTTGAGCAACTGGCTATCGATCGGGCCAAATCTCTTTTTGGTGCTGAGTGGGCTAACGTGCAGCCACACTCCGGGGCACAGGCAAATGCAGCAGTGATGCTGGCATGCTTAAAACCTGGTGATAAAATTCTGGGATTTGACCTTTCGCATGGCGGACACCTTACACACGGATCGCCCGTAAATTTTTCCGGTAAACTTTATCAGCCCACTTTTTATGGTGTTGAACAGGAAACCGGTACTATCGATTTTGATAAAGTAATTCAGACGGCTCAGCGCGAAAAACCCAAGATGATCATCTGCGGAGCTTCGGCCTACAGCCGCGATTGGGATTATAAAAAATTGCGCGAAGCGGCCGATAGTGTTGGCGCATTGTTGCTGGCGGACATCTCGCACCCAGCAGGGTTAATTGCCCGTGGGTTGCTGGCCGATCCAATGGAGTACTGTCATATTGTTACTACAACAACGCACAAAACACTTCGTGGTCCGCGTGGAGGTATGATTATGGTCGGAAAGAATTTCGACAACCCCTGGGGATTAAAAACACCAAAAGGAGAGTTGCGAAAAATTACTTCCATACTTGATTCTGGCGTATTCCCCGGAACACAAGGTGGTCCGTTAGAGCATGTCATCGCTGCGAAAGCCGTTGCCTTCCAGGAAGCTTTGTCAGATGAGTATATGGACTACATTGTTCAGGTGGCGAAGAACGCTAAAGTAATGGCGCAGACGTTTCTGGATAAAGGATATAAAATCATTTCGGGAGGAACAGACAATCACCTGATGCTGATTGATCTCCGTTCGAAGAAGCTTACCGGTAAGCAAGCCGAGGAGGGATTGATTCAGGCCGACATCACCATCAACAAAAACATGGTGCCGTTTGATACGCAATCGCCTATGGTTACTTCGGGTATGCGGGTAGGAACACCAGCCATTACCAGCCGCGGTTTGAAAGAGAAAGATATCATTAAAGTAGTGGAGTTGATTGACGAAGCCCTCCAGAAACCAGAGGATACAAAACATCTGAAGGCAGTGAAGCGCAAAGTGAATCGCTTCATGGAAAAATTCCCGCTTTATTAATTTAAGATTTACGTAAGCCCTGCTTGTAAAACAGTGGGGCTTATTTTTTAGAACTAACAACTAGTCATGCCGCTGGATCAAGAGCCGATTGAAGAGAACGAAAGTGAGATGAGTTTCCTCGACCACCTGGAGGAATTGCGCTGGCATGTTATCCGTGCGCTTATTGCCATCATTGTCTTTACCATTTTTGCTTTCGCTACCGCTCCGTGGATTTTCGAGAACATTATCTTTGCTCCGGCCAAGGTTGATTTCCCAACGTTCAAAGCGCTTTGCCGGTTTGCCGATATCGTGGGAGCAGATGCGCTGTGTGTAAAAGAGATGCCCTTTAAAATACAAAGCCGTAACATGACTGGGCAATTCACCATGCACATTTTTGCTTCGGTGGTGATCGGCATTATACTTTCATTTCCGTATGTGGTGTGGGAACTGTGGCGATTTATTAAACCCGGACTTCGTTTTACAGAACGCAAGTATTCGCGGGGTGCCGTGGCGGCCGTAAGCTTTCTTTTTTTATCCGGAATTCTGTTTGGATACTTTGTGCTCTCGCCCCTGGTAATTTCATTTTTATCGAACTACCAGATCAGCGAAATGATCTCCAACGAATTTGATATTACCTCCTATGTGTCAACCGTAGTGGGAATGGTATTGGGATGTGGATTGTTGTTTCAGTTGCCTGTGGTAATCTACTTCCTCACCAAGTTGGGGATTGTTTCATCCGGGTTCCTTCGCATGTATCGGAAGCACGCTATTGTAATTATTTTGGTGGTAGGCGCTATCGTAACACCATCTGCCGATCCATTCAGCCAGTTGCTTATTTCGTTTCCGCTCTATTTGCTTTTTGAAATCAGCATCTTGATTGCAGGGCGCGTGGAACGGAACAAGCGAAAAGAAGAAGAGGCTGAACGCCTTCAGGAACAGCAATCAACAAAGTAAAATCAAGATGTAGGCAGTAGTAAAGAATTCTTTGCTACTCAAATTTGTTAAGGAAACAGGAAAAACGAACAGGTTATGAAAATTGCAATCGGCAGCGATCACGCAGGATTTGAATACAAGGAAGCGCTTCGTAACTGGCTCACCAAGTCAGGCATCGAGACAAGAGATTTTGGCGCGTTCAGTACGGCTTCTGCCGACTATCCTGACTTCGCACATCCGGTGGCAAATGCAGTTGAGGGAAAAGAATTTGACCTGGGAATACTCGTATGTGGCAGTGCCAATGGTGTGGCGATTACAGCCAACAAACATCAGGGTATTCGGGCAGCCATTTGCTGGAATGAAGAGCTTGCATCACTGGCCCGCCAGCACAACAATGCAAACATCGTTTGTATACCTGCCCGCTTTATCGAATACACACTTGCCGAAAGAATTGTTGATCGTTTTATGCACACTGAATTTGAAGGTGGCCGGCATGCCAACCGGGTAAATAAGATGAGCTGTTAAGCCAGCCATTTACTTTAGCGCTTTGTAATTTTTGTAGTATAGTTTCTCAGCTCAGTAGTGATCACTACAAAATAGATTCCCGCGTTCAGGTTCGGTAACAACAGGTGACGTTGCTTAGCTTCTTCGTCCACCGGGAATTCTGCTGTTAGCTTGCCCAACGCATCAAGCAACAGAATCTTTTTGAGTACTTCTCCCTTAGGCGCCACGATAGTAAGCGTATTTTCTACCGGATTGGGAAAACAATGCACTGCATCATCCTGATACGTAAATTCATAAGTTGCCGATGCTTTACATTGATCGTGTGTTACCTCCAGCATGTAAAGTCCGCTTTGCTGAGGTGTGATAACCTGCGAGGAACCACTCACTATTTTTTGATGATTGAGGTACCACTGCACGTTGGTTTGGTAATTTGCAACGAGTGTGCCGTCAAGTTCTGTAATGATGGGCGTTTGAAGCTCGTTCGAAAAAGTAAAACCGGATGTAGCAATGGTGTTTGTATGGCAGGCATTTTGAGACTTAACCACAAAAGTATTTTTGCCTTCTTTGAAATGATCGGCCGTTGATTCAAGTTGAGCAGATTGATCAACAGCGTTCAGGTAAGTATCGACTTCCGCGTCATTAATGAAAAGAGTGTAGCGAACATTGGGTTGAAGCGTTGTCAATTGAACGTTAAGCGTAGTAGCCCCGCCACAAAGAACGGAATCGCGGAGTACAACAGTGGGTGCCAGTAATGGAGTTGAAGATAGCACCAATGAAAATCGATTGGGGGCGAACGAAGCGGAGTCGTTTGTGATTTCGAAATAATAAGGTTGGCCGGCAAGAGTAAAGGTGCGTTGGGTGTAATGGTCTTGTACATTAATTGTAGCAGACTCGAAAACACCATTGCCCATAACCCTTAAGCTGTAAGACCCCACGGGCGATTTTACAAATGATCCTTGCGCATTGGTGGTGAATTGCAGACTAAGGGGCAGTTCCTGGCAATTGATTTCGTCAACAGCGGCAATGGCCAACACACGATTATCTTTTTCAAAACCCAGATTCATAAAATCATTATTCCATTTTAATACATCGCCAGCATGATAGCCTGATGTTGCATCACTTTGTAAGCGGAGATAGGTTTTGTCCACCAGGTTTTCGTGCACTACGGTTACTTCAAGAAAATCCAACGGCTCTTGTTGCTGCCGATAGAAAGTAGTGGGTAAGGATGTTTTGGCAGACTCATTAATTTTGAGCGATGGATTATCACCGGCTGCTTTTACCCAGAATGCCTGGCCCATTGAAATTCTTCCGTTTCCTAAACTTCCGATGGCGCCATCCCAATAAAGAAAGGAACCAATACCGTTGTCGCGAACAACAATTTCATTGTCGATATTAATTTTCTCCCAACCCGGTGCATTCCAATCAATAGGCGATGCATACGGATTGCCTACCAGGTTCCAGCCATCGTTATCGTCATTAGTATCGGTGTAGGTAACGGCAAAATCAATTTCACCTTCATTTAACTCGTCTGTAACATCGCATAGCGTGGCAGCGAGCGCTTCACGAATGTAAACGGAGTAGCCACGACCAGCAACCAGCGTATTTGATTCGGCCAATCCTGTTGTAGGGTAAGGTATCCATCCTTGCGTTGATGGCAGTGTTTCGTCATAGTAGAAAAGCGAGGGACTTGTTGAACGAATGCCGGGGCCCGAACTCGGATCATCGAACGTTCCGGTTATGGGGAAGTCATCTTTCCAGGAAGCTACTGTTGCATTTTTTACCGGGCTAGAAAGGTAACGATACAATCTTCCTTCGCCAGCCATGTATCGTTGAACAGTAACGTTGCCTACAATGGATGAGCCTGTTGGAAGTGCCCCAACGGATGCATCCGTACTGCCGTCATCGGATGCTGACAACAGGGTGAGATTTCCATTTGCGATAACATCTGTGTCGGAAGATTCAATGCTAATTCTTCCTGATACATTCGCGGCAGTATTCAATGTTACTAGTGTGCCAGCGGTTTTGTTTATCGTAATGTTGTGAAGCGTATCGCCCGATAAACTGATGCTCTGATTAGTTGATCCTGATAGCTGTAACGTTCCATTGTTGTGATTCAAAGTCGAGCCGGGTTCAAGCAACAAATCCCCCAGGAGCTGGATGGTGCCAGCAGGAAACGTAACGTGCGATCCATCTCTTACTGTTAAGTCATCACCCAAAATAGAGTTGGATGTAATGCTTACACCACTTGGGTTGTTAATAACAGTAGAAATTCTGGGCTCAAAATCCACCAGCGAAATTAAGGTTTGAGGTACAGTGCCATTGCATTCAATAATGCCGCTGCCGGTTGGTAACACCGCCAGGTGTCCGGCTTGCATGGTTACATCGCCTCGTACACGAATTGTTCCGACACCATTTTCGGTAGCCGATGCAAAGCGTAGTATGCCGGTTGAATTCATTATGAAGTTTCCATTTACATTTACCTGGCCTGTGCCAGTGGTAGTAAGGTAGGATGAAGCAGTAGCCGTTGAGCGATATTCAAAATTGCCGCCAACATTTACGATGGTGTTAGCCGCGCGACTAATCCAGACTTCAGATCTTCCTTCAATGATAAAATCTCCTCCAATGTTGATGGTGTTAAGTGTTGTGCGGTCTAATGTAAGACGAAAGAGACCACCATTGGTATTCCTAACATTCAGGTTGCCTTTAATATTATTTAGATTACCAAGCGCTTCTACAAAACCTGTTGCAGCCTGGTTTGGACAGTCGTACACAACATTTCCGAATGATTGCGTCCACGGTGCGCCAGTGAACGAATGACTGCTGATGTATCCGGTTATTTCAAGTGTGGAGGTTGTGTGCCACGTGGCCAACGGAGGTTCGCCTACAACTGTGCTGTAGCGATGTTCGTATGTTGAGCCTGCACGAAAAAACGAATTGACCGAAGTACTTCCGGAAATTGTGGCGCTATCCAGACAAATTATTTTTCCGAATACACTGAGCCCGCCAGCAATTATTTGAATGTCGGCTGAAGTGCCGTTGACAAGTGTAACGGTTGCCCCCGTTTCAATGATTAAGGTATCGTTTACGATTACCTGATCGATGCTTAACGCAGTATCCGTGGGAATCGTCACGATGTGATTAATCGTAACAACATCCGATGATGAATTCGGAATGATTCCATCCGACCATGTTGATGGCGAACTCCAGTTGCCGGATTGAACAGTGAATGATTGAGCGTTGACAACGGCACAACTGAAAATAATGCCCACAACGCTCAGGGTGGTGAAGCATTTCATAGCTAACAGGTAACTTATTAATTCAAGCTACCTAAATATTTACAGGAATGTGTAAATGTGTTTGAACAGATTGGCAGAAAATTTTTTGCAGAACAGCTCGACTAAAGCGAAAAATACTATCCGCAGCCAAGATTCTTTTTTAAGTCGCGCGCAGGTAAGCCACCAAAATCAAAAGGATTTTCGTCCTGTTCGTTTTCTGTTGATGGCTCAATTTTTTTTTCAGGCTTGTCAGGTTTGGGTTTGGAAGCCTTTTGCTTTTTGTTCGACTTGTTAACCTTGCTCATACCGTTGAAGGTACATTTCCTTTCTTTTGAACCCAAAATCAAGGGATTTAATCTGTTGAGAACCCATTGTTTGGATAGCTAACCACTCTATATTTGCCTTGTTTAAACATAATCTAAATAGGCAGATGGCGGTTGAATCAAAGACGGTTGCGCAGATGCGGCCCGGTGAGATTGGAATAGTGTCTGGGTTTACCGATGAATTCCTCTCAGTAAAACTTATGGAGATGGGCTGCCTGCCTGGAGCTTCGGTTCGGTTTAATTTCACAGCCCCCTTGGGCGATCCTGTGTGCATAAGTGTTTCGGGCTATGAACTTTCGCTTCGGTTGGAGGAAGCTGCCACCATTTCAATTCTTAATTAATGACAGCCACACACAGGAAGAAGATTGCGCTGGTGGGAAATCCGAATTCGGGTAAGTCATCACTTTTCAATCACCTTACCGGACTCAATCAAAAGATTGGGAATTTCCCCGGTGTTACGGTTGAAAAAAAATCGGGTATTACTACCCTGCCCGATGGAAGTGCTGTAGAGGTTATCGACTTCCCAGGTATTTATAGTATTTATCCGCGAAGCCTGGACGAACGCATTGTGTCGGAAGTATTACTCGATCATCACTCATCTGCAACCCCCGATGTTGTTGTAGTAATTGCCGATGCCACCAACCTGAAACGAGGATTGTTGCTGCTCACTCAGATCATTGATGTTGGCTTGCCCACCGTACTTGTGGTGAGCATGATGGACCTTGCAGCAAAAGCGGGAATCAGTTACGACTTCACAATTCTGTCAAAGAAATTAGGCGTGCCGGTTGTGCCCATCAACGCGCGCAATGGTGTTGGCTTGGATGTATTGAAAAAGCAGTTAACCACAACTACTCCTGCACATGCCGGAAAAGTTTTTACGATCTGGAATGAGGCCCAGGTACCTGTAGCAGAACTGCGTGAAAAGCTTCAGGTTGATAATGATTATGAGGGCTACCTTTTTCTGGAGCAACCTGAGTCACTAACTTTTCTCCGTCAGGAGCAAAGAGCTGTTGTAGACGAAATCAGAACACGACATCAGTTTTTTCCGGGTAAATTTCAGGGAGCCGAAACGATTCAGCGGTATAGTTTTATTCAAGATCTGCTGAATGAAGCTACGCTGAAATCTTCTGACAACTCCTGGAAGAAATATTCAGCTCAACTCGATCATGTACTCACGCATAAAGTCTGGGGATACCTGATTTTTTTCGGTTTACTCTTTCTCATCTTTCAATCCATTTTTGCCTGGGCCACAGTGCCGATGGATTTCATCGATGAGATGTTCGCCAAACTTAGCCAATACCTCACGGGTGTTTTGCCGGAAGGACCACTCACAAGTCTGTTGGCAGAAGGTATTGTTCCTGGCCTGGGAGGAATTTTGATTTTCGTTCCGCAGATTGCCATACTCTTTGCCTTTATTTCCATATTGGAAGAATCGGGCTACATGGCGCGTGTTGTCTTTTTGATGGACAAGATTATGCGCAAGTTTGGGTTGAATGGCAAGAGTGTAGTACCACTGATGTCAGGAGTAGCGTGTGCAATTCCGGCAATTATGGCTACGCGCACCATCGACAATTGGAAGGAGCGCATGATCACCATTTTTGTAACACCCCTGATGAGTTGTTCGGCACGCCTGCCCGTCTTCACCATTCTCATCGCGTTGATTGTTCCGAATCAGAAAGTCCTTGGTTTCTTCAACATGCAGGGGTTGGCATTGATGGGTTTATACCTGCTGGGTTTTGTAGCAGCCATTGTATCCGCATGGGTAATGAATGTATTGCTGAAACGTAAGGATAGGAGCTACCTTATTATGGAACTGCCAACCTACCGAATTCCGAAGTGGTCGAATGTGGGCTTCACTATTGTTGAAAAAACAAAAGCGTTTGTTCTTGAAGCGGGTAAAGTAATTTTGGCCATCGCTGTTATTCTCTGGGTGTTGGCCAGCTACGGCCCGGGTGATTCCATGACCCAGGCACGCGAGATTGTTTTAGAACAATCAAAAAATTTACGACTCACAGAGCAGGCCCTTGAAGACCGGATTGCAGCATACAAACTGGAACATTCGTACGCAGGCGTAATCGGTAAAGCCATCGAGCCGGTGATCAGGCCACTGGGTTACGATTGGAAAATCGGCATTGCCCTGATTACATCTTTTGCCGCGCGTGAGGTCTTTGTCGGTACAATGGCCACAATTTATAGTATCGGCAGTGTTGGTGATGAGGATGAAACAAGTATCAAAGCGCGACTGAAGGAGGAGATCAATCCCGAAACAGGCGGACCACGATTTACACCCGCTGTTGGTTTTTCGTTATTGGTATTTTATACGTTTGCCATGCAGTGCATGAGTACCCTGGCCGTAGTGTATCGCGAAACGCACGGATGGAAATGGCCGATGATGCAATTGCTGTACATGACTGTGCTGGCGTATGCCTCTGCTTTTGCAGTCTTTCAAATACTGTCGTAGTACTTCAACGGGCGAGGATACTCCGAATTTAGAAAGAATTCATACCTTAGAAAAAACAACCAGCGAATGAGTCGTCATTACCATCTTGGGTTACTCTACCTTGTTAAATTATTAATTGATGCCGATGGTATCGCAGATGAAAAAGAGCTTGAAGCCCTACATCAAATCAAAATAAAGGAAACTGTTCCAGCCGATATCTTTATAGCGTTTGATGCCGATATCCGAAATCTGAAGGAGCGAGAAATTTATGCACGAAGCATCGAATTGATTAAGCAATGCACAGACGAAGAAAAACTAAAAATCTTTTCTATTCTGTATAAATTATCGGAAGTGGATGGACGTGTTCACGTGAAGGAGATCAAATTATTATTGTATTCAATTAACACGGCAGGTCTGGAGTTTGATGATGTGGTGAATTATGCCAAGAAGAATAACCTCACTATTTTTTAATACGAAAAAGAAAACCAGAGAACGGTGGCTACAAAAGAAAGAAACCAGATGAAGAGCAATATGCGTAACCTGCGAAGTCTGCGTTTGGCCGATTCCTGGTCATCGTTTTTTGAGGGCATGGTGTAGGTGGGGTATAGGTTGTTCATTACCACAAATACGGTATCGTGTTGAAGTTAGTTTACCGAAGGATGCGTGATTTTTAGTAAAAGTTCCTTCCCCGTATAGAAATACCGCAATAGGGGTTACAATTACTTTACCCTAACGAACGTGTATGAAATCTTTTTTCCGTTGCCTTCAATAGTGGCCAGCAACCAATCGCTGTTTTCTTTGCGCGTAAAATTGTAGCGAATCAATGTTGGGAAATCATGCTGTAAATTTTCTGCGGTAAAACTTTTTTGATCGTACTGAGTAAATTTAAAAGGAACAGGACCTTGCTCTCCGGCAACATCCGGAATGTAAAAAAACGAGTTCTCCTCAAATACAATTTTAATTTCCTCCGTGATTACCGTATCCGTTCCATTAATCCGATAGGAGATTCCAATCAATGTTTTCTGATCGTCTGCCACTGACCATTCTTCAAACACCGCCAGGCTTTTGGGTTGAAGTTCCCATCGACCGGTCAGCCATGAAAATTCTTTTTGCTGGGCCACTGCGAATGTGAGATTGATAAAAACAAGAATGACGCTGATACAGGTTTTCATTAAAGGAAAGATACCTATAAATACCGCATTGGCCGAACGATTGCCGTGACGTGCCGCTGGTGGAAGATTTTTTTAACCGGTAACGAAGACCAGAACATAAATCCGAAAGTGTTCGTATTTAGTGAATAACTGACAGAGGGCTTGTGTAGAAAACTGACAAAATTTCTTTTCAAGGGCTATCTGCCTGGTTTTTGATAATTCAATTGCGACTAAAAATTTCTTTAAACGTATGAAAAGATTTGCATCATTATTTCTGGCTGCAGTGCTGGGAAGTCTCTGCACATTGGCAGCATATCAATGGTTTAATAGTAATGAGAAAGGTGTGCGATTGGAGTACGCAGCGGGTACTCCAATGAATAGTGTAGCGTACACCATGGATGAGAATGGTCAGGCCGTGCCATTGGATTTTACGCAAACAGCAGCCAAGGTAACAGAGGCCGTGGTTTTTATTCGTTCAACGCAAGACGGCATACGCAGTCAACGCTCGGAAGAGAGCACGGATCCCTTTCGTGAGTTTTTCGGGCCGCGCATGCAGCAAGGCCCAATGCAAAGCTCAGGCTCTGGCGTAATCATTAATGACAAGGGCTATATCGTAACCAATAATCACGTGGTAGAGCATGCCGATGTGGTAGAAGTAACGCTTTCGGATAACCGTACCCTGAAGGCCGATGTACTCGCTACTGATCCGGATACTGATTTGGCGCTTGTAAAAGTTAATGCTGAAGGACTGCCGCATCTTTCGTTTGTTGATTCTGACAAAGCAAAAGTAGGCGAGTGGGTATTGGCTGTTGGCAATCCATTCAACCTCAATTCAACGGTAACAGCCGGAATTATTAGTGCGAAGGGAAGGAACATTAATATTCTTAATCGCAATACACAGGAGGGGAATACAGCGATTGAATCATTCATTCAAACAGACGCTGCCATTAACCCGGGTAACAGCGGTGGCGCACTGGTGGATTTGAATGGTGGATTACTTGGTATTAATACCGCCATCGCCAGCCCTACCGGTGCGTATTCCGGTTATGGTTTTGCTGTGCCATCTAATATTGTCAGCAAGATTGTTGAAGACTTGATTCAATATGGGGCTGTGCAACGCGGATGGCTGGGCGTTTCGATAGGCAGTGTAAACAGCCAGATGGTAAAAGAGTTTGAACTTTCCGTTAATGAAGGAGCTTACGTTTCGTCTTTTGCAGAAAAGAGTTCAGCCAAAGACGCTGGTCTTAAAGAAGGAGATGTTGTTGTGAAAATTGATGAAACACCCATCCGATCAAGTACGGCCTTGATTGAGTACATTGGCCGTCATCGTCCAGGCGATAAGGTAAATGTAGTGGTAAATCGCAAGGGAAAGGAGCTCACATTGCCCGTGATACTGAAAAGCCGGGATGGTAAAACGGGAGCCATTAAGCCTGAAGAACGCAATAGTTTTGCTTCGCTTGGCTTAGAAGTTGACGAAGTAGATGCAAAAGTTCTAAAAAAATTAGATATTGAGAACGGAGTTCAGGTTAAAGACCTCGGAAACGGTAAACTTGCCAAGTACACTGACATCCGCGAAGGCTTCATTATTACCAAAGTGAACGAAGCACCCGTGAAATCCGTTAAGGACTTTACCGAGCTCATTAAAAAGAAAAAGCAAGGCGATATGGTTATTCTCAGCGGAACGTATGAAGACTTTCCACGCGAGTTTAACTACGCCTTCAGAATGTAAACTGTTAAAGTAATTTATGAGGAGACTGTTTAGAAAGGGCGAACGTGTTCGCAGCAAAATTGATGGAAAAGTGGTGGAGGTTCTAAAGTATCTAAAAAGCAATCTTGTTGAAGTGAAATGGTTTGATCTCGAAAAGAAAGAGATCCGCATCAACAAGATAAAAGAGGATAAGCTTTCGAAAGCAGCATAGACAGTATTCGTTAACCGTTATTCGAATCATTTTTTTGAATAACGGTTAACGCTTATTGTTTACGTTTTTCCGCTAACTTTGCTGTTGGTTTAAACAACTACGGCCATCAAAAAATTTGATATACCTGCCTATTACCGGTCATCGATTACCGGTAAAATAAAAGAAGTTCGCAGGGTGAAAGATTTGCGCAAGCAAGACTTTGCTCCAACACTTCTTGACTTCGGACCCGTTCAGTTTTATCTCGCCCGTCATTTTGGTTTTTGTTATGGCGTAGAGAATGCCATTGAGATCAGTTACCGCGCACTTGAAGAAAATCCAGACAAGCGAGTTTTTTTACTCAGCCAGATGATTCACAACCAGGAAGTGAATAACGACCTGCAAAGCCGGGGTATAAAATTCATAATGGATACCGATGGCAAACAGTTTATCTCCTGGGATGAATTAAAGAAGGACGATGTAGTAATTATCCCTGCCTTTGGTACTACTGTTGAAATAGAGCATTTGTTGTTGGATAAAGGGCTTGAAGTGGAGAAGTATAACACCACCTGCCCATTTGTAGAGAAAGTCTGGAATCGTTCTGAAAAGCTTGGGATTGAAAATCATACCATCATCATTCACGGTAAACCCAACCACGAAGAAACACGGGCTACCTTTTCGCATAGTGCAAAGAATGGCGCGTCTGTGATTGTTCGCGATATGGAAGATGCTATAAAGCTTGGCGAGTACATCAAAGGAAAAAAATCGAAAGATGAATTCTTCGAAGAGTTTGCGTGGAAACATTCCGAAAGTTTTGACCCAACCCGCGACCTTCAACGTGTTGGCGTAGTCAATCAAACAACCATGCTGGCTACCGAAACGCAAGCCATAGCAGACTACATCCGCCAGTTGATGATTGATCGTTATGGTGTTGAAAATCTGAAAGAACATTTTGCCGACACGCGCGATACACTTTGTTACGCCACCAACGACAACCAGGATTCAACCTATCAGCTGTTAGAAACCGATGCTGACCTTGCATTGGTAGTGGGTGGCTACAATAGTTCGAATACCTCCCACATTGTTGAACTGTGCGAGCGGAAATTCCCGACCTACTTTATCAATTCAGAAAACGAAATAAAATCGAAGACTGAAATCCATCACTTCAATTATCATAAGAAGCAAAGGATGATCACAAACAATTTCTTGCCGGATAAAGCTCCTGTTAGAATTATTTTAACCAGCGGAGCCTCTTGCCCCGACACACTAGTAGATCGTGTAATGATGAAGGTGCTAAGCTACTTTCCTAGTACAAAATCTGTGGAAGAAGTATTGCGTTCATTTCTTTAAGATTTCAAAATCATATCAGCGGCTTTTTCGGCAATCATTATCACCGGGGCATTGGTGTTTCCGCTCGAAATGGTTGGCATCACAGAGGCATCGGCCACTCTTAATTTTCCAATTCCTTTTACACGCAATTGCGGATCGACAACGGCCATTTCATCAACCCCCATTTTACAGGTACCTACAGGATGATAAACACATTCGGCACTGCGCTGAATGTGTTCAAGCAGTTCATCATCGGAGTTTCGTTTTGCAGGGCAATGTGTGCGGAGGCGGTATTCATCAAATGCTTTTGCTGCGAGGATATCAAGGGCAATTCTGCAGGCACGCACCATTATAGACCTGTCTTCTTCTTCCGATAAGTAGCGCGGATCAATGCTCGGTGCAGCCATCGGATTCTTCGAATTCAATTTTACTACACCGCGGCTTTTTGGACGCAGTTGTGTTGGTAGAATAGTGTAGCCATCGGTGTGTGGAAAGGTGCTGAGATCAAACAGGTTGGTGGTGTAGTCATCACCCGGATGGGTAGCGGTGAATTGAAATTGCAAATCGGGTTGTGGTTGGGCAGCCGAAGATTTTACAAAAGCATTGGCCTCCAGCGGACCAATGGTTAACGGTCCTTCTTTAAATACAACGTACTTGATTAAGGCCTGCACTTGCTTATACCATGGCATCCAATGGTTGTTGCTGATGGGCTTGCTGCACAAACTGCTCACGGCATAGAAGAGATGATCCTGTAGGTTTTCACCAACACCCGGCAGCTCTTTTTTTATTTCGATCGAAAATTTTGTTAATAATTCTGCAGGACCAATTCCTGAGAGCATCAGCAATTGAGGCGAGGCAAAAGCGCCTGCCGAAAGTATTATTTCCTTTTTCGCGAATGCTTTTTGGGTTTTCCCTTTTGTGAAAAAATCAACGCCAATGGCTTCATCTTTTTCAACAAGAATTTGGTTAGTATGAGCGCCTGTGATGACCGTAAGATTTTTTCGGTTTAACGCAGGAACGAGAAAAGCTTGTGCAGTGCTTTGTCGCCTGGCATTTTTCATGGTGTATTGCAGGTGACCCACACCCTCCTGTTTAGCTCCGTTGAAATCTTCGTTGTGTGGAATGCCGGCTTCCTGGCATGCTGTAATAAATGCATTGCCCAACGGATTGTGATACCAGTATGACTGCGTGATGTTCATCAACCCATGGCGGCCATGGAACTCATCATCGTATTGTTCGTTGTGCTCGGACTTTCGAAAGTAAGGGAGTACATCATCATAGGCCCAACCAGTACAGCCAAGCGAAGCCCAGTGATTATAATCGCTTCGATGACCCCGCACATAAGCCATGGCGTTGGTTGAGCTACAACCTCCCAATACTTTTCCACGAGGATGATAAAGCTTTCGATGTTGTAAAAACGGTTGTGGTTCTGTCCAGTAACAATTCCAATCAACATTGCTGTGGTGTAGTTTCATGTATCCACCGGGAATATGTATTTCTGGTTTTCGATCGTTACCACCGGCTTCTAACAGCAATACACGATTAGCAGGATTTTCCGAAAGGCGATTGGCCAAGACACATCCTGCGGAACCTGCACCGATAATAATGTAATCGAAGGTCATGCTGATCTGAATTTTCCTGCACTTAATGTAGCGAATCAAGCCCAATAAAAAAGGAGTCCGTGAAGACTCCTTTTGAACTTTCTTTTCAAATAAATTCCTACTGTACCAGTTTAGCAATTTGTGTTACCGGAATGGTGTTGGCCATCCGCAGTACATCAGGCTCAGTACTGTCGTTTACGGTGAAGGTAAGCAGGGATGAGTTCACGGGTATTTGAAGAGTGAAATCACTTTTATTGGTTTCAGCGTCAGTATTCTTTTGAAGCACGCCTTTGTACCCTTGCACCTTTACAACTTTTTGCGTGCCGTCACCCGAATTACCGATAAACGGAATAGACAAGATTGCATTAACAGAAGCGATGAGCGGAGAGTTGCCCATGATGTCGAGCTTGGCGTTTTTCTCACCCGTTCCATACGACCGTGTAATGAGTACACCTGCCAAGCCAGTGTTGGCAGTTACATTGTCTTCTTTTGGATTGGATGCCAGCGCATCCATTTTTGTGGGAAGCAACTTGATGATTTCTTTTCCTACCAACACATCGATGTCGTTTAACATCTGTTGCATGGCAAAGCGCGCGTCTTCCAGGTTGCCGGCAGCATAGGCAGTTTTGGCCGAAGCCAGGTCTTTGTTAAAATCCTGTGCTGTTGCAGCAACAGAACTGATCATGACGAAAAGTATGATTGATTTTTTCATTGGTTGTCGTGAATTGAAATCCGGAAATTATTTTTCGCCCAGTGTTTTGATGAGGCCATCAATATCGAAGGCGTTAGCGGCTGTCATTACTTCCTGTTCGCTGGTAAAATTTACCGCCTCCCAGATGATGAGCGATGTTTGACCGAGAGGCACACTGAGTTTATATCCTGATGATTCGTTGTACTCAATGATTGCTTTATGACCCTTTACTTTTGTTTGCTTCCAGTTTTGTTCGCCACCGGTGGTTTGCGAGTACCCTCCGTTTGCCAAATACATATTGATAGCCGACATCCAGGCGGAGTTGTTGGCGATCATGGTGCGAAGTTGCTTGTCATCTTTTTGATATTCGCGTTCGATGGTCAGGCCAACCCAACCCCACCCTGTGGAGGTAACTTTATCCGATTCTTTTTCATACGGCAATCCGCTCACGGTTTGAGGCAACGACTTCAGTACATTATTTCCGATTTCCATTTCAACACCGAGCATGGCTTGTTGAATGCTGTAGCGCGCGTCTGCATAACTTGCCGCTTTGAATGAAGTTTCAGCATCGGCCAGGCTTGCATTTACATCAGGTGGTGTTGTTACTAATCCACCACCGCCTTTGTTGGTGGGATTGCCCGAGCCAGAACTGCCGGAAGTACCTGAACCGGACTGGTTTGTGCCAGCGTCAATACCGGTTTTTTCTTTTGCTTTCTTCTCCAGTGCTTTTTCAGCAGCATCTTCCGCTTTTTGTTTTAGTTTGCCAACGAGCCCCTGTGCCTGCATCGAAAAGGCGAAGCTCAACAGCAGCATACCAACTACAAGAATTTTAGACTTCATTTTTTTAATGGATTGTTAAGAAATTAAAATTACGTAGAAAATATAAAAAGGGTTGGCTGTGAAAGAAAACAAAAAGGGCCGCATTGCTGCGGCCCCCATGTTTATGTTGTCGGTAGACTGGATTACTTGCTCAGATTATACGATAATCCACCAGTGTAAAGTCCTGCAGTTTGATCAGCCGCATAAAATTCTCTTGAATCTGAGCCAAAAAGATTTCGTGCGTTAACAAACACGTTCAGATTTTTAACCACTTCGTAAGAAACTTTAGCATTCAGCGTGAATTTGCCTTTGATCTGTCCGTAGCTGTATTGAGGTTCAATCTCAGCTCCAGTCATAGGATCATACTGGGTTGCGTCATACTGATGTTGCTTGGTGAAGTAGTAACTGCTCAGGTTAATGTTGAGCTTAGCAACAGGTTTGTAGTTAAAGTAGAATCCACCGAATGATCCAGGAGTGTATTCATGTGTGTCATCACGGTAGGTTACCGGAATGAGGGCTGGGTCATAATAACTTGATGCCAGATCTTTTGTTTCTGTTTTCTGGAATGTAAAAAATGGTTTGAACTGAATTTTTTCGCTGGCAACAATATTTAAGGAAAGGGTGGTTCCGAGTTGAGTGGCTGTAGTTGGAACGTTTGAAAACTGTTGATAGAAACTGCCATTATTCTTGGTGATGATGGCTGTGAGGTTTTCTCCCTTCTGCTGGAATACGTCAATGTCGAGTTGCACTTTGCTGCCGAGTTGAGCACGGTAGCCAAGTTCAATCATGTTAAGCGTAAACAAGTCAAGGTTGGAGTCTCCAATCCTGCCGCCACCAACATCTACGAAGTTATATCCAATAAAAGAACCACTGTTGGAGCGTGTTACAGCGATGCGTACCAAATTCTTTGAATTGAATTTATAGGTAGTAGCAAATTCGTAGGCAAGATAAGCATCGTCTGGATCGGAGAATTTATCTATACGCAATCCGCCCAACACACGAAGTTTCTCCGTGAAGTTTAGATCAGCGCGCAGGTAGCCTGCAAATGTGGTGATGCTGTTTTCTGCATTGAACAATCCAATAATACCTTCGCTGGGATTTACATAGTCGCGGTCGTCAAACGTAACCGTTTGATAGCTCGCTCCTGGGGTAATGCTATAGTTGTCGCCCAGTTTGATTTCATATTCAGCAACGGCATCAAATACAGTAAAGTCGTATTCAGCGCGGGGGATATTCGTTCTAAGATCGATGTTGTGGCCACTCAGGTATGAGGTACGCACGTTAAGTCCATGAATATTTGCACTTAGGTTGGCTGAAGTATTTTGAGTTTCTCCGTCACTTAATGGATTTGAAATCCATATTTTTTGAAATTCAGCTCCTTGGTGTGCGAGTGACAAATCAAACGAAACATCTTCGGAAGCGTTGTACGTTAAAAAACCATTTACGCCCCATTTAGTTAATGAGCGAGAGGGATCTGGGTATCTTGTGTTGCGATCATCGGCATTCGGAATGAGATCGCTCAACGCTACATACTCACCGGTCGATTCTCGGTAGTATTTACTATCTACTCTAGCTCTGTCCTGAAAATTTCCTGAAACGATGGCGCTGAACTTACCGAACTTCTTTCCTACGCTGGCATTAGCAATGGTAGTACCTAACGTACCAGTCTGAACATTTGCGTTCACTAAAGTTTCAGAGTCGTTCAGTCGTTTGGTAATAATGTTGATTACACCGGTAACCGCATTTGGACCAAACAACGGTGATGACGGACCACGTACAATTTCAATGCGTTCAACATCATTGATGTCGATGGTTAGTGATTCCCAAAACGTACCGCCCAATCCGTGGTTAAAAACAGGTCGATTGTCAACCATTACCAAGGTGTACGAGTTTGCTTTTGCAAACGTACCTTCATTGGTTCGGGTTAAATTCTCCATACCACGAATGTGTATGTCGTACATACCGTTGGCTTGCTCTCTCACAATAACACCTGGAGCAAGTTTTAATGCTTCCATGATGCTGGTAGAACCAGCCTTGTCAATGTCGGAGCGTGTAATGGTGTAACTGGAAAGTGGAGCATCAAACAACGTTTCATCTTTTTTAGAAGCGGAATTGATCGGTACATTCATTAACTCTTCCAGGGAGAGTGCGTACAAATCTTCTTCTTGTTGAGGTTGATCTTGTGCAATAGCCGACAACGATGTAATGGCCATAGCCATCACTACGAAGTAGTAAGGTTTCATAAGGTGTCTTTTTTTAATTCAGCGACAAAGATAACAGGCGCTACTTACGGATTGATTCCTAAAAATTTGAATTGTAAATAGAATATTACACCTGACATTAGGATAACCAAAACGGCTAAAAAGACCAGCGCATCGATTTGTCTTTAGAATCTAAAATATTCAGTAGGTATTGCGGCTAGTAAGAAGCGCTGAAGACTACATTAATTTTAGTGTAGTACACGGCTGTGGTGCCTTCAAAGCCCGAGTCTGTTCCTACAATGAGCCAAAGTTCGCCATTGCTGTTGCTGCGTGCTGTAAAGGGTTCGGAGGATGTGTTTGTACGATTTATAATCGTGTAAGCTGATGTAGCAGGGGCTACACCGATGTGACCGAGTACGATCATATCTTCGCCTTCGGTAAGTTGATTTCCTTTATCGATGTTGAGTACGTATGTGTTATTATCGATCAATTTTTTAGGTTCCTGATAGCAGGCACCGGCCTTCAAAAAGACACTTTCACCGGGCGCACCCCCAATTCCCACAGCTCCGGTGGGAGCATTCGAGGCCAGTTCAATTTCAAAGAAAATATTGTAGTCGATACCCGGTGAAAGACCCGTGATTTTCTTCTTCATAAACATGAAGAGATCATCGCTGTAATTATTGCCCGACAGCAGGATTGACTTACCACTTCCCAGATTTGCCGGTCTGTTGGTGTACTCAAACTTCAACTCATAACCAATGGAGTCTTCTTCGGTGGCCGGATAGTCTGCAAAGTCGGCTTGCCAGCCGTGTTGATCTTCACTAAAATCAAATGACTCAGAAAAGACCCAGATGCCTTGATCTTCAGGTAAGGAACATCCGCCAAAGCCAATAATTACGAATAGAAAAATAGTACGCCTCATACACCTTTCGGATTTCACCCCGTTCACGCGTATAGACACCATGATTTTTTACAAGGTTGTAAGTCGTAAGAAATTCTGACGGCAGGAAAGCGCGAATGGAAATACTAGGTAAGTACCAACTCAATAAGTTCTTTTTGTACGTTCCAGTCTTTGGCAAGCTTTAGCATCGCGGTAGCCTCCATTTCGGTAACATACCCCTTCAGGTTGTTGGCTTGCCAAACCATGTTGATCAACTCAATGCGTTTGTCCTTGGGGTAATCGCCAATGATTTCATTGAGGTAGTCGCGGGCACGATCGAACGAGGTGATATAATCCTGGGCAATGAAATCAAGCGCCCAGCGGTATTCATCGTGCGCACCGAGGTCATCGGCTGTTTTATCAAGATCCTTTTTTTCCTCCTCATCCAGGCCGTGATAGTGAAAGATCACCGACTTGAGGAGCATGTATACTTTCTTTTCGTCTGACGATTTCATGGAGTGATTGCCGGTGTGAAAAATACAAACTTCCAGGCCGAAAGTTATTCAACGGTGGCAAATAAATCGGAGGAAATTTTATCGGCTAGCAATCTTCCTTTTCGCGTGAGCAGCAGAACAGAGCCTGTAACGGTGGCCAGGTCTTGCTCCAGCAGCCGGGCAATATACGGCTGATGAATTTCGATCAGGTCGTAACTGTACGCTGATTTGAGAATGGCCAGATCCGTGCCCCACGATGTTCGCAGTGTGGTTAGCAGGTAGTCGTTGATTTTATCTTCGCGGGTGAGTACTTCGCGGGTAGCCGGCACCTGGTTATTGGAAAGGGTCTTGATGTATTCAAAATTATTCCTGACGTTGAATTGCCTGGCGATTCCATTGTATGAATGTGCACTGGGCCCTACGCCCAGGTATTTCTGTTGCTTCCAATAACTTGTATTATGTTTCGACTGAAAACCAGGCAACGAGAAATTGGATACTTCATAGTGTTCAAAACCCTTAGCTTCCAGCATATCAATTAACATTTCAAGTTGAAGGGCTGAGTCGTCATCGGGTGTTTCCGTAAGTTTTCCGTTGGAAGCCCACTTTCCAAACACTGTTTTTTCTTCGATGGTTAAAGAATAGGATGAAATATGCTGAGGCTGAAGAGCCAGCCCCTGTTCGATATTTTTTTTCCAGGCATTATCATGCTGCCCGGGTATGGCATAGATAAGGTCGATGCTGATGTTGTTGAAGCCGGCTTTACGGGCAAGCTCCACAGAGTTTTTGGCGGCATCGGCCTGATGTGCGCGGTTTAGGAATTTAAGAACCTCATTGTCGAAGGATTGAATGCCGATACTCAACCGGTTAACCATTGTCGTGCTCAGATCTTTCAAGGTCTGTTCAGAAAGGTCATCGGGGTTGGCTTCCAGGGTTACTTCTGCGTGCGGATCAACCGGAAAGTATTGTCTGATGGTCGTGAAGATTTCATTCAACTCGGCAATAGAAAGCAACGATGGTGTTCCGCCACCCAGGTAAATCGTATGAATAGTTTCTCCGGATAGAAAATCCCGCTGAAGCTGAATTTCTCTTACGATGGATTTAACAAGGGCACCTTTGTTCTGAAGATTAGTAGAGAAATGGAAATCGCAATAGTAGCACGCTTGCTTGCAGTAGGGAATATGAAGATAAATGCCAGCCATGATTATGCACAAACTTACGGGCAATTCGGTTATCCGTGCAATTCTGATATTTTTGTAACCGAAAGATGAAGGTATTTACAGTTAGTATTGTTGTACTCTTGCTGCTTGGTCAGAGCCTGGTAGCTGCGCAAGAATTTACCACCAAGAAAGATCTGGCAGATGAGTGGCTGGTATTTAGAAATAATGACTACAACTCTTTTCAGAAAGACGATGTTGTTTCTACGGTTTACATTCCTATAACCACTACTCAGTATCCAGGCCAACACCTGCATATTTCAAGCGGAAAGCCCGTTGTTATTTTTATTAATGGCAAATTAGCGGCCGAAGGAAAAGATCTCATTCTTAATCTTGATAGCCTCTCCGGTATATTTTCAAGTTCGCTCACGGTGGCTGTTCATCGGCCGGGTATCCGGGCAGGCAGTCTGGTAACGGAAATTCAAGCGCGCGGGGTGCCGGCTGCAACATCAGACCAATTGTATCAGCGTACGTGGTTCTTCCGCGACTTTGCCATACTGGCATTTTTGATTCTTACGGTGATGTTGATTGTTATCATCAGGCTCAATCCTAAGCTGGCTTCCGATTATTTTTCTGTTACTAAAATTTTCTCGTTGCGTGAAACAGAAGACAGTCAGGTTTACCTGCGGATTACCAGCAGTACAAATATTTTGTTTTATGTTTTTTGCAGCTTGATGCTTGCATACTACCTGCTGGTAGTGTTTCATTTTATTCCGGGTCGTTATCCGATATCATTATTGTTTCAGCCCGATGATTTTTGGATGGCGATGGTTGCGTGGATGAAACTCAGTTTATTCATTCTTGCTATTTTCTTTCTTAAGATTATTGCCGTGTATGGGTTAACCCGGTTGTTTGGAATGAACGAAGTTGCCGGTGTGCATTTTTTTAACTGGGTGCGTGTGTTGTTGGTTGTGTTTGGCGCGATGACGGTGTTACTTTCCCTGTATTTCATTGTGCGCGGGCAGCGTGAAAGTTTTTTCGCACTGTTGCTTCAACTTGTATCCTGGGTGCTGGCAGGTTGGATGGTATTGATCATCTTGAAACTACGAGCCAAGTTAAGTCACTCCATGTTTCATTTATTTTCGTACATTTGTGCCACAGAATTAATACCCTTTCTAATTACCGTTAAGGTACTGTATACTTAGCCCGAATTCGTTTACGTGTTGATATGAGTGAAATTGTTGCTACTGACAGGATGCGCAAAGTAAAGAGTATCCTGGTGACCCAAGAGGCGCCTGCTGATGCTAACTCCCCTTACCTGAAGCTAAGTGAAAAGTATAATCTGAAGATTGACTTCCGTCCGTTTATTCAGGTTGAACCAGTGCCTGTAAAAGAGTTTAGAAAGCAGAAGATTGAAATACTCAATCACACCGCTATCATTTTTACCAGTCGCAATGCGGTGGATCACTTTTTCCACATCTGCCAGGAACTGAAAATCGAAATGCCACCGGAGATGAAATATTTTTGTATTTCGGAGCAGACGTCTAACTACCTGCAGAAGTACATCGTGATCCGGAAACGTAAAATTTTTACCGGCCTGAAGACCGCGCAGGACATGCTTGAAATTTTGAAGAAGCATAAGAATGAAAAATACTTGTTCCCTTGCTCGGATATCCGGAAGAACGACATCCCTGACTTTCTGAAAGAGGGTGGCTATAATTATACGGAAGCAGTTATTTATCACACAGTAGCCGCCAATCTATCAGACCTGAAGGAGGTCTTTTATGATATCCTGGCATTTTTCAGCCCCTCAGGCATTAATTCGTTGTTTGTGAACTTCCCGGAATTCAAACAGAATAATACCCGCATTGCCGCCTTTGGTCCAACCACGGCAAAAGCCGTGCGAGACGCAGGCCTTATTTTAGATATAGAAGCCCCCCTACCCAATGCGCCCTCGATGACCGGTGCGCTGGAACTCTATATTAAAAAGGCCAATAACGTTAAGTAGCAGGAACGGCTGGGTAAGAGCAGACTCTTGGGCTGAAGGAAATTCGTGTAAACCCGATGTGGTATTTTAATAACTCCTTCATCCTTTGAATTTTAGAAAGTAACAATTTTTATTACACTTTAATTACATTTCTTGAAAGTGTCGTAAAAAAGCGTTTACTTTAAATCTACTTTTTAACCTGAATGCTGCAAAGAACTTTTTATACCCTCGTACTGGCACTTTTTAGTGCAGGTGTTTTTGCCCAGCAAGACCCATTGTTCACCCAATACATGTTCAATAATTTGTTCATGACTCCAGCCTATG